>Ga0265338_10000843_pt1 | contig 51673 bp, 51 predicted proteins | sample 42126metaG_FD_193579 | JGI IMG/M metagenome (GOLD analysis project Ga0265338, IMG submission 193579) | Rhizosphere microbial communities from Carex aquatilis grown in University of Washington, Seatle, WA, United States - 4-21-26 metaG | ecosystem: Host-associated > Plants > Roots > Rhizosphere...
CCGTGATGGCCGCGAACAACGAAACCGGTGTGATTCAGCCGTGGCGCGAGGTGTTGGCCATCTGCCGCCAATACAAGGTGCCGTTCTTTTGCGATTCCGTGCAGTGGCTCGGCAAAATGCCCGCCAAGGGCCTGGGCGAATGCGATTACCTCAGCGGCGCGGCGCACAAATTTGGCGGACCGCGCGGCATCGGTTTCCTGAAGGCCCCGGCCAAAGGCCGCGTCACGCCGTTGATTGTCGGCGGTAAACAGGAACGCGGACAGCGCGCCGGGACGGAAAACGTCCCGATCATTGTTTCGATGCTGGCGGCGCTCGAAGCACGCGAAAAACAACTCGCGCGCAACGAACACATTTTGCGCGGCGTCTGGCGCGAGAATTTTGAGCGGCAGCTTTTGCATAAGCTGCCTGGTGCGGTAATCGTCGGCGCGGGCTCGCCGCGGTTATGGAACACCGTCTCCGCGCTCGTGCCGGAAGGCAGCCAACTCCGCTGGGTTTCCAAACTCGACAAGGCCGGCTTTGCCGTTTCCACCGGCTCGGCCTGCACCACCGGGAAGGAAGAACCGTCGCATGTCCTCGCCGCGATGCATTTCAAGGCGGCGGAGGCGCACCGCGTGCTGCGGTTCAGCAGCGGCTGGGAAACCAGGGAAGCAGATTGGAACGCGCTGGCCGAGGCCCTGTCGAAAATCCACACAGAAACGCCCCACACCAGGACGCATGCCGAAGCGTAAGAGGTTATGTAGGAGACGACGTGAGGAGTCTCTGTTTTTCTGTATTTCGCAATTCGCGTTCAGTTTGAGACTCGTTACCTCGTCTCCTACAATCAAATGAATTTTTAAGGTGGCTACGCGCTGTTGAGCATCCGCACTTCGCGTTGCGGGAACGGAATGGAGATGTTGGCGGCGCGCAGTTCTTCCGCTACGGCCTGATTGATTTCCGCCTGCGCCGGGATGTAATCGTCCACTTTCGTCCACGGCTTGATGGCGATGTTGATGGAGGAATCGGCGAGCAGGATGACACCGACGATCGGCGCCGGCTCCTTGAGCACGCGCGGGTTGGCGCTTAACACACGGCGCACAATTGCCGTCGCGTCATTTAAATTCGTCCCGTAAGCCACACCCACGGAAAGATCAAGTTGCCGGACGGTGCCGTAATTGTGCAGGACGTCGCCGATGATTTTGCGATTGGGGATGACGACGCGCGACAGGTCGGTGTGCAACAGTGTGGTGGAAAAGAGTTCAATGGTCTTCACCTGTCCCGACACGCCGGCGATCTCAATCCATTCACCCACGCGAAACGGCTTGGTGAAAATGATGCTCAGACCCGCCACCAGATTGCCCAACACGCTTTGCAGGGCCAGGCCAATGCCGACGCCCGCCACGCCGATGCCCGCCAGCGCCGGGCCAATGGGCACGCTTAATTTCTCCAACGCCTGCAACAGAGCGACCAGAAAGATGAGCAGCCGCACGACGCGTACGGCCAGCATGATGATCGGCGGCTCGACATTTTTCTTTTCGAGCCATTGTCGGAGCGCGCGCCCGATCCACCACGCGATGGCCAGGCCGATGCTAAGAATGATGAGCGCGCCGATGATTTGAAAACCGTAGTCGGTGAGAAAATCCACGACTTTCCCTTCAATCCGAGTAATCGCGTCAATGGTTTGGCCGGCGGTATTTGCCATGTGTAATCTTAAATTTCCCCATTGGTTAAACGGTTTCGTTGCGGCGCGTCAACATCTGAATGATTGACGCCGCCGGACTTTTTGCCAAATTCCCGGCCAGCATGACCGTTCGAACCCGCAACCGGCTGATTGCACTCTCCATTATCGCGGCGCCATTTATTTTTTACCTTGGCCTACTGCTTTTCTGGGACGCCGAGCCGCTGCCGCCCATCCCACCTTTGCCCAATCCCAACGGTTACGAGGATTTGGTGAAGGCGGGGAAAATGGCGGACAACGAAACCGGAAATTATTACGAAATGAAGCTGGAGGAATTGCGGCAGCTGGTGGGCAGGAACTCCGGCGCGCTGCGAGCGGCGCGGACCGGCCTGCAAGAAGATTGTGCCGTGCCGCTTCAGTTTTCCGAGAACTATATGAGCCAGCACTTTCCGGAATTGGCCGGCTACAAAAGGCTGGCCCAGGCGTTTGTAGCTGAGGGCCGGCTGGCGGAACTGGAAAATCGTCCGGGCGATGCGGCAAAATCTTATTTGGATGTAATTCGTCTGGGACACAAGTCCGACCATGGCGGCGTTTTGATAGACCAGCTGGTCGGCACAGCCATCGAAGTAATGGGAGTGAGTCAACTGCAAAAACTCGTTGACCAACTCAACGCAAAAGCGTGTCATGAAACCGCCGCCACGTTGGAAACCCTGGATTCCCAAAGGCAAACCTGGAACGAAGTCATGCAACAGGAACGTGATTGGTCGCGTCGGATGTTTCCCGGAGTGCGCTTCGAAATCGCCAGAGTGATGTCACGCAATTCTTTGAACCAGGCTTATCAAAAGGCCGAACAAAAATTCGACAAACAGCAAAGCAGCACGCGCCGATTGATGATTGACCTCGCCGCGCGCGCTTACGAATTGGACAAGGGCCATCCGCCCACAAACCTCGCTGATCTGGTGCCGGACTATCTCAAAACCATTCCGCAGGACCCCTTCACCGGTACGAACATGGTTTATTCGCCGTAACCCTTCGGAGGGACGAGTTATACGAGTCCCCATTCGGATTTGGAGTCAGGGACTCACGGAGCTCGTCCCTCCGAGAATAAAATTAATCCCCACGATAAACCGCCCGGGCCGTGCAGGTTTCTGCTACGACGATTTCCACCAGCAATGGCAGTTTTGGCTTCAGTTTCCTCCAAATCCAAACCGCGATTTCCTCGCTCGTTGGATTTTTCAGGCCGGGAATTTCGTTCAGGTAACGATGATCCAACTTTTCCAAAAGTGGCTTGAACGCCGCCGCAATGTCCGCGTAATCCATCAGCCAGCCAAGCCTCGTGTCGCACTCGCCCGCGACAACAATATCCACTTTGAAACTGTGACCATGTAACCGCCGGCACTTGTGTGATTTCGGCAATTTCGGCAGCAGGTGGGCCGCCTCAAATTGAAACGTCTTTCGTAATTCCATTTTCATAAATTTTCAACCACGGATGGACACGGATAAACACGGATGTAAAATATGCCCTCAGCCCGGCCCTCTCCCGCCAAACGGGAGAGGGTGGCGCGAAGCGACGGGTGAGGGAAATCTGTGTTCATCGGTGTTTATCCGTGGTTAATTACATTTCCCAATCCGTCCATGTCACCAAATCACCGAGCGCCGGCCGGCCATCATGCCGCCAGGTCAACGGCGGATTTTGCATCTGGCCAAGCGGACATACGCGCGTCACGCCCCACCGTGCCAGTTGCGCCGCCAGTTCCTGCGCCTGATGCTCCGGCGCGGCGATGCCGACAGTCGAAACCTTTCCGCGCACGACCTCGGCATTTTGCAGCAATTCGGTCAAACCCTTCGCCGGCTTCACGTAAATGAACCGGTTCAGACACGAGGTTTGAAAGCGCGCGTCCGCTTCAAAAATCACCGTCCACGCCGTGGATTCCTTGCTGTGCCACATCAGCGTTTCCGGCGAATGCGCCGCCCGCACCTCGTAGATTCCCCGGCGCGACGCGATGGCCGACGCGTGCGGCATCGGCAGTTCGCCGCGCGGCTCGGTCTGTTCGCGACCTGCCAGTTCGTCCGCCAGCAACTCCGCAAATTTTTCCGGCGACAATTCACCGCCCGGCTGAACGTAAATCACATGCGGTGACAGGCAACCGAGCTGGTTCCACGCCACCACATCATCCGTAACGCGCGCAGCGATTCGCGGCGCATGCGAATGGGTCAAAACTTCCTTTGCCACAAAGCCAAAACTCACACGATGGCCATAACCGAGGAAGCGCGCGGGCGTCGGCAACCGTGCGCGAATAGCCGCCAGTGTTTCATCACTGCCGGTCGCGGTGACACAACCAGCCTCGGCAAACAGGATGTTCTCCAAATTTGCATTTCCGCCGCGCCACTGGGCCAATTCCAGGCAAGCGCCCAGCTTTGGGTCGGCTTCGTAGAGCGAATGCGCGAATAACCGCGGCAGGAACGCCGAACCGCTGGCGCATTTCACGAATTGCGCCGAGCGTACCAGCAAACCGAGCACAATGCTCATCAAGGTGGGATTGGGAATGTTGCCCGCCGCGATGTGAACGAGAAATTCCGGCCCGCGCCAAAAGTGACGGGTGGCGGTTGGTGAGTGGCGGGAAAAAGCAGGCTCTCTCGTCACCCGACACTCGTCACTCGTCACATAATCCGCGTCACCAAATTCCTGAACCAGTAACGCATGCAGATTGTCCCGTGTGATTTGCCGGAAGAAATCGTCCAGACCGCGCTGGAGCGTTTCGCGAGAGAAACCGGTCTCGGCGGGGCCAAGTTCCAATGCCAGTTTGCGAAAGGTGTTGTGAGGTTTCAGCCAGGCTTCCGCCACATCGCTCAACACTTTTACCAACTGATGTGTCGATCGGCCGGCAAGGTAGCGCTCGCGATTGCGCTTTAGCGTCTGACACGCCTCCGTCAGCATCGCCGGCGACAACGTCGCTTCCGGCGGCAGATCAACAAGAAAATAATTTGGCAAATTCATCAGATTGACGATTTACGCGCTCATCAATGAACAACCGCGTGGTTCCGCCACCGGGGCGCGGCCAATTAATTCAAATCCATCTCCGTGCCGAATACCCAAATCTTCCGTCTGAATCACCATCACGGAAAAGACGTTCGCCAGATCGAACACGCGAATCAGACCCGTTTCGCCGTCTGCCACTTCGCGTCCTGTCTCCGGCGAAATAATTTGCACCCGTGCCCAGGGAGGAAAATGGAAGTGACATCCCAAATTTTGAATTTTTAATTTTGAATTTTTAATTCCGGTGTCATACGCTTGCGAACTCAACTCACTCATACCGTATTCGCAGATAATGTTTTCGGGCGGGACGCCGAGGCGTTCCGTGATGAGCGCGGACAGTTCCGCTTTTGGCATGGAGCGCGATCGGTTTTTATAGCCGCCGGTTTCCATGACATGCGAGCCGGCAGGCAAATCGATGCGCAAATCTTTCTCTTTCAGAAAATCCAGCAGATGGACGAACGAAAACGCGGTGCCCAAAATTAGCTTTGGATTTTGAATTTTAAGTTTTGAGTTGTCGTCCAGCGCTGCGAATGCGGCATCAAAATCCAACGTCCACGCTCCATCCGCACCAATTTTGCCGACAAAGACCGATTCCGGCGCATCAAGTTCTTTCCGAATTGTTTCAAACATGTGGATCAGTGACGAATGCCTCGTTTGCTTGGGCGGTGGCGTGAGACAGATCAATCGTAAATCGTAAATCGTAAATCGTAAATCGGGTGGAACATTTTGAGCGAACCATGACCACAACGATGCCTCATAAACTGCCAGCGACTCCTTGCTGTGAAAGTGTTGGCTGGGCTTTTGTTCCGTCGTGCCGCTGGAATGAAAAATCGCCGTGCGCTCGTCCGGCGCAAGGGAGGTCAATTCCAATTCCTTGAACGCCGCCGTCGGCACGGTGGGAATTTGCGTCCAATGCCCGATGACTTCTGGTGTCAAACGCCTTGCCTCACAGATTTTTCGATAGGCGGCGTTGTGTTTGAACTGGAGCGCGAAAAGCTCAAGCGCGAGCGAGTCAAATTTTAGCTCCTGGCAGGGTCGGCGCGCCGCGCCGACCGGACGCCGCAGCGCGGCGTCCCTACCTTGAATGGCTTCGCGCAAGCAGGCGGCAAAATTGAAAAGTTCTTTGTTCATGCGGTTTTTGTTTGTCGGCTGGTTTTCCGCCACAGCCGAAGCACATGGTAGCGTGAAATTCCCTTGCGGCAAGTGCGAATGCCACTGGAGTCGCGTCACAGGATTGCCAATGGCGCCTTTGTCCGTCACACTGACGATTCGACAATGAATAAACGGTTTTACATCACCACCGCGATTGATTACGTGAACGGCCAGCCGCACCTCGGCCACGCTTACGAGAAGATCGTTACCGACGTGATCGCGCGGTCGCGGCGCAGTCTGGGCCAGGAGGTTTTTTTTCTGACCGGCCTCGACGAACATGGCCAGAAGGTCCAGCAGGCGGCGGTGGCCGAAGGCAAAACGCCGCAAGCCTACTGCGACGAACTGGCCGCCGACTGGAAGGCGTTCGCAAAGAAACTGGAACTGACCATTGACGATTTCATCCGCACCACCGAGCCGCGCCACAAAGAATTTGTTCAGGCGATTCTGGCCAAACTTCACGCCGCCGGGCAATTTTATCGGGAGACCTACAAGGGTTTTTACTCAACAAAAGAGGAGACGTTCCTGACCGACAAGGACCGTCTGCCCGATGGCACCTTTGATCCAATTTACGGCGAAGTCATCGAACTGGAGGAGAGCAACTACTGGTTCAAACTACGCGACCATCAGCAGTGGTTGATTGATTACCTCGAAGCCAATCCGTCGTTCGTCCAGCCCGATTATCGCCGTAACGAGGTGCTCGGCTTTCTCAAGAACAGCACGCTCGAAGACTTGTGCATTTCACGACCGGCGGCCCGGTTGAATTGGGGCATTCCCCTGCCCTTCGACAAGGACTTCGTCACTTATGTCTGGTTCGACGCGCTGGTGAGCTACATCAGCATCCCCGCCGCCCACGGCGATTCGTTATTGGGTCTGGGTTCTGGCGTCTCGGTTCCGGGAAACGATGCTCACGGCGCGCATCTCCAGACGCCAGACGCCAAATCCCAGCTTCAACTCTGGCCCGCCGATATTCACGTCATCGGCAAGGACATTTTGAAATTTCACGCCGTGTTCTGGCCGATCATGCTCAAGGCGATGGGCCTGCCATTGCCGAAACAAATTCTCGTTCACGGCTGGTGGCAGAAGGAAGGTGCAAAAATCAGCAAGAGCACCGGCAACATTGTTGACCCGATTGCAGTCATTGACGAATGGGGTCTGGACGCCTTTCGTTTTTATGTCTTGCGCGAACTGGACATCGGTCCGGACGGCAACTGGACGGACGCAGGGTTCCGGGCGCGTTATCAGGCCGAACTCGCGAACGGCCTGGGCAATCTCATCAACCGGTCGCTCGCGATGCTCAAGCGCTATCGTACCGGCGTCGTGCCGGCGAAGCACAATGAACTGGCCGCCGCCGCCGCCAAAGCCGCGGATGAAACCCGCGCGTTGCTCAAGCAAAACCAGCTCCAGTCCGCGCTGCAAAGCATCTGGGGACTCGTCACGCGCGCCAACCAATACGTGGACCAGACCAAGCCATTCAGTCTGGCCAAAGACCCGGCACAGGCCCAACGGCTCGACGAAGTGCTCTACAATCTCGCCGAAACCTGCCGCGTGCTGGCCGTTTTACTGTGGGCGTTCCTGCCCGGCACAGCCACGAAGATTTACGCGCAACTCGGCTTGACCGGCGAGCTGGACAAATTTTCCGAAGCCGCGTGGGGCGGGTTGGAGCCCGGCCACAAAATTGGCGAGCCCGCACCGCTTTTTCCGCGAAAGGAAACGTAACCTGGCGGAGCAACGCGTTGATTTTCCGGAGGGGCGAGTTACACGAGTCCCTGGATTCCAATCGGGTGGACTCATGCAACTCATCCCTCAGAATGTTCTTAAAGCCCCGTTTGCACTTTAACCAGATCTGACTACATTGAACTCATGACCACGGGGTTGGCTGCAAAAGCTTTGTTATTCACAACTTTGGCGCTCATGGTTGCGTTCATCGTCGGCTGCGCCACAACCAGGCCGATCGACTGGAACGGCCGCGTCGGCATCTACACTTTTGACCAGGCCGTGACCGAGCTGGGTCCGCCGGACAAACAGGCCAAACTCAGCGATGGCAAAACCGTTGCCGAATGGATTACGCATCGCAATGGTGGCAGCAGCTTCAGCGTCGGCACAGGTTTCTACGGTGGCAACACCGGCTTCGGCGTCGGCCAAACCGTTGGCACGGGTTACAGCGACCGGGTGTTGCAACTCACGTTCGGCACGAACAACGTCCTTTCGGCGTGGTCCAGGAATTATTGAATGATATCCCGCGGAAAATATGAACCGAAGCATGAAAAGAAAATTTACCACACTGTGCCTGCTGATCTTCGTTCCCGGACTTCTGTTCCTGATTTCGGGCTGCGCGTCCACCGGTCCCCTGGCCGCTCAACAGGTAAATTATCCAAAAGAAAAAGTGGATGCCCGCGGCTTGTTCGCGGAAAATTGCACCACCTGCCACGGCAAGGATGGACGCGTCCGGACCTTCCACGGCTGGCTCGTCGGGGCGCAGAATCTCACCGATGCGACATGGCAGGCAAATACCACGGACGGGCAGATCGTCAGTGCGATCAAAACCGGGCCGGGCGTCATGCCTGCTTTTGGAAAACGATTGTCCCCGTCGGAAATCGAAGCGTTGGCAACGTATGTGCGCTCCTTTAAGCCAATGCATTAAGGCCGTGGGAGCAGGAAATCAGAACACCATACGTGGTTGGCAGGTGACGTATGTTCGGTTAAACTGGGTTGATGAAAATGAACTCCGCCGCGAAATGTTCGCCGCTGGCTGTTTTATTCCTGGCCATCGCCTTCTTTACCGGCTGCGCCACAGCGCCACCGGTTGATTGGAACAGTCGCGTCGGGAATTACACTTACGCACAGGCGATTCGCCAACTTGGTCCTCCCAATCGGGAGGCCCGGCTCAGTAATGGTTCTGCGGTGTTCAAATGGTTCAGCCAACCCACTATCGGCGCCGGCTACGGTACCGGCATGGCCAATAATGGCGTGAACAACGGCTTTGGTGCGGGCCAGAACATCAGCCCCGGCTTCAACAACCGGTATCTGCAATTGACGTTCGACTCCAACAGCGTGTTAACCGCCTGGTCGAAAAATTATTGAGGTCAATTCAACGCTACGCCGCGCCGGATGTAAGTCGGGATGTCGAGGTCTTCGCCCTTGTGAATCGTCGGCTCGCTTTTGTCGAAGCGGCCTTTGGAAATAATCGCCAGCGGCAACTGGGCCTGGCGCATTTTGGCAACAACTTTTCGGCTGCGACCATTGCCGTGCCTGGCCACCATTTGTTCGCGTTGTTCCGGCGTCAATGATTGAACCGGCGGAACGCAACGCGCCATTGATCGTCCCGAACCACGCGAACCCATGGGTTCGGCAAAATCACCGGCCGTCGTCAGGGACGCCGCGCCGGCCGGCAATTCAGCCGCCGCTATTGCGCCGGTTTGTTTTGCCACGATGACGGTCACGGACAGTCGGGCTTTAAAAGCCTCGTCGACCGCCGCACCCATGATGACCTGGGCGTGTTCGCAGTGACGGCTGATTTGCTCCATCACGCGGCCCACCTCGGCCATCGTCAAATCCTTGCCGCCCATCAAACTGACCAGCACCGCATCCGACTCCGCCAGCGCGCGGCCCTCATCCAGCAATGGATGATTAAGCAATTTTTCCACCACCTCGCGCGAACGTGCCGGACCGGAGGCCTCGACGGACGCAAACGCGCTTTCGGAATGGCGGTCACGCACCAGCGCGCACAAATCGGCGAAGTGAATCTGAATCAAGCCAGGCCGCGTGAGCAACCGCCACACGCCGCGCAGGCCCTCGACCAGCAAATCACCGGTGATACGAAATGTGTCGAGCACACTGGTGTTTTCGTCGATCAGCTTGAAGGTTTTCTGGCACGGCAGGCAGATCACACCGTCGGCAACGGATTTAAGCTGTTCCAGACTTTGCTGCGCCTGTTGCTGGCGGCGATTGCCTTCACACGCGAACGGCAGGGTCACAAACGCCAGCACCAGCGCGCCGGTTTCCTTCGCCGCGCGCGCGAGCACGGGAGTGATGCCGCTACCCGCGCCGCCGCCCAGGCCGGCGACAATAAAAATCACGTCCATACCTTCACACGCGGTTTTGAGCGTGGCGAACTGTTCCTCGGCAATCGCGCGACCCCGTTCGGGATCGCCGCCCGTGCCCAGTCCCCGCAGCAGCTTCGTTTCGAGATGGATTTTCAGGGCGGCGGACGAAGCCGCCAGCGACGCAGCGTCCGTGTTGACCACGGCGAAACCCGCGCCGGCAAAATCCCCGTTGTTGATCGCTTCCAGCAGACTGACACCAGCATTGCCGACGCCAAATATTTTGGCCGCCGGCATCCGGGCCGGTTCGAGCATCGCCGCGGGACTTTGAGTTTTGGTTTTCATGGCGGATGAGATTTAAGGTCGCTGCAGGAAGTGACCAAGCGCGCCCTTGATGCCCTGCGCCAGAGACGTTTTGCCTTCGCGCTTGCGCGCCTTGAACGAGCCGAACTTCGCGAGACCGATGGCGGTGACAAATTCCGGCTGGTCGAGTGCGGATTTGAGGCCGCTGACCGAATTGGTCTGGCCCAGTGAAACCGGCATTTGCATAACCTGCTCCGCGAGTTTGGCGATTCGTGGAACGCGCGCGCCGCCGCCGCAGAGATAAACGCCCGCGCGCAAATAATCAAACAACCCGGCCTGTTCCAAATCCTGCGCCACCAACTGGAAGATTTCCTCCAGCCGCAGCGACATGATGCGCTGCAAATGCTCGACGTTGACGGTCTTGAGCGGCAGGCCGAGTTCATTGGTGATCGTGACGGTCTGGCCCTTGATTTCCTCGTTCAGCAACGCGGAGCCGTGTTCGAGCTTCAGCTTTTCCGCGCGGCTCAACGGCACCTTCAAGCCGTAAGCCAGGTCATTGGAAACGTGATCGCCGCCAATCGCGAGCACGCCGGTATGCCGGATGACGCCGCCGGCGTACACGACGTAATCGGTCGTGCCCCCGCCGATGTCAACGACCAGCGCGCCGAGTTCCTTCTGCTCACTCGTCAGCAACGCGAGCGACGAGGCGAGGCCGTTGAATACAATTTCGTCCACTTCCAGCTGCAAGCCTTTCACCAGCCGGATGGCATTTTGCAAACGATTGGTGTTGCCGTGGACCACGTGAACGTCCACTTCCAGGCGCGACCCCAGCATCCCCACCGGATTGGTCACGCCGTCCTGGCCGTCCACGAAAAAGTGCTGGCGGATGGCATGAACGACGTTGTTTTCCGTGGGCAAATTGATCGCCTTCGCGTTTTTAATCACGTCCTGCACGTCGTCCTCGGAAATTTCGCGGTCGGCGGAGACCACCGGATGCACGCCACGATTGTTGAAACCGCGGATGTGCCCGCCGGTCACGCCGAGATAAACGTTGCGAATTTCCACGTCGGCCATCTGCTCGGCCTCAACGATGGCGTTGCGCACGTCCTCCTCGGCCTGGGTCGTGTCCGCAATCTCGCCCTTGCGCACGCCGCGCGAGCGGGCCTGGCCGAGACCGATGACATTCAGCATGCCGTCGGCGCCCCGTTCACCAACGACGGCGCAGACTTTCGACGTGCCGATCTCCAGACCGACAATAATGGATGAGTCATCAAACATTTTTCCTCCGGGTGGGTGGGGGGTTGTTCTGCCTCGGCAAAGCGGCCGGCGCGGCGACGGCTTCCATCCAACGAACCGGCACGTTGTTGGAAACCGCCAGATCGAGTGACGCAATCGCCCTGTTCATGCGCTGTCCCAAATCGTAAATCTCGCGCCAGCGTTGTAATTGTTGGTCCAGGTTGTCGAGACCAAAAGTAATTTGACCGCCCTGCGCTGTGGTCGCCACGACCACACCCGGCGACGCCACGTCGAGCCGCCGCAAATTCACCAGCCCCGCCATGACCGAGTGGTTGAACGCGCCGATCAAACGCAACGCGGCGAGCGCCTGTGGCGATTCGACGTGCTGACCCGGCTGCAATTGATACACATTCAACCCCGCAATCACCGGTAATTGGTCTCTGACCTGCGCCAGAGGTATCACACACAGGCGGGGATCGAGCGGTTGCATGACATAACCATCCGCATCGAGTTGAAATACCCTCACCACGATGCCGCCCGCCGCGCCGGCATGCGGCACATCCACCTGCGCCACCGGCTGGCGCTCCGTCACGCGTATCCGCAACGTGCCCGGTAACATGCGCTCGACGGAAACGGAACCAATGGTCGAAACGAGTTCCAAATTCCGCTTCACCGACCCCAGATCCAGCGCCACCAGATTGACGCCGGGCCTCACACCCGACCACCGGCGCAATTGGTCCGGTGCAATCACGCCGTCCGTCTGCACGTCAATGTGCTGGATGGCAAACTCGGAATTTTCATACACAAATTTGTCGAGCGCCCACTCGCCTCCGCGCCAGAACAGATAGAGACCGAACACCGTGCCAAAGGTGACGGCGAGCGCCACGGCCCCCAGCCGCATGCGGGTCGCGTGCACCTGCCGCGAACGCAGCTTCACATCCAGCACGTGCCGGTGACTCAATCGCCGGTTCTTTGGTTCGCGTCTAAACCACATCTTGCAATTAAAAATTATGAATTAAAAATTAAAAATGGAAACAGATACCGTTCAAGCTGCAACGGGATCCGTTTTTGAATTTTTCATTTTTAATTTTGCATTTCTTTGCACTGCCAGATCCACCATGCGCTGGCAAAGCGGCGCGTAATTCAGCCCCGCCGCCGCCGCCGCCTTCGGCAATAAACTCGTTTCCGTCATGCCGGGCAGCGTGTTGACCTCCAGCACCACCGGTTCGCCGTTCGCCCGCACCATCACGTCCACCCGCGCATAATCACGCCCGCCAACGCCTTTGAACGCACCGAGCGCGGCATCCTGAATCCGCCTGGTCGTCGTCGCATCAAACGGCGCCGGGCAAAAATACTCCGTGCAACCCGCCGTGTATTTGTTGCGATAATCGTAACTGCCAACCTTGGGCCGCACTTCCACCACCGGCAGCGGCCCGCCACCCAGAATACCGACCGTCGTTTCGCGGCCAATGATTCTTTCCTCAACCAAAACCTCCGAATCAAATTTCAAGGCTTCCGTCAGCGCATTTTGCCACTCTTCAACGCGCTCGACAAACTGCAACCCGACGCTGGAGCCTTGCCGCACCGGTTTCACCACCAGCGGCGGCAGCCAATCTTTCGGCCACGGGGTTTCCACCGAACGCACAACCAAAAACTTCGCCGTCGGGATTCCGGCTTTGAGACAACACTGCTTCGTCAGCACCTTGTCGAACGCGATGCGGCTCGCCTCGGCATCACACCCCGTGTAGGTCGCGCCAAGTTCATCCAAGCGACGCTGCACCGTGCCATCCTCGCCGTAGGTGCCGTGCAACACCAGAAAAACCACGTCCGTCTTTCCCGGCAAAACCCATGACTCATCGCGTGGATCCAGTTCTTGAATTTCATGGCCGAGTGAGCGCAGCGCCTTGGCGACCGCCGCCCCGGAACGCAACGATACTTCGCGTTCCGCACTGGGGCCGCCTAACATCACCGTGATGTTTAATTTATGGTTCATCCTTCACCAATGATCTCAACTTCCGTCTGCAATTCAATTCCGCGCTCTGCTTTCGCACGCCGCTTGAGCAGGTCAATCAACTCCAAAACATCGCGCGCCGTTGCCGTACCGTCATTCACAATGAAATTACCGTGTTCGACGGACACCACGGCACCGCCGACGCGCGCACCTTTCAATCCCAGTTCTTCCACCAACTTGCCCACCGGAACCGGGCCGGGGTTCTTGAACATGCAACCAGCGCTCGGTGCGGCGGGTTGCGATTCCCAACGCTTCTCGCTGAATGCCTTCATGCGCGCCTCAATCTCCGCGCACGGCGCCGATTTACATTTGAACACTGCCCCCAGCGCAATGTGATCCTTCAACGTGGCGCAATTGCGATACTCGATCGCCATTTCCTTTGGTGCGAGTTCGTGAACGTTGCCGTTAAAATCCATCAGGCGAATCGATTCGACGACGTCGAATGTCTGGCCGCCCATTGCGCCTGCGTTCATCCGCAACGCGCCGCCGACGCTTCCCGGAATACCCTCAAGAAATTCCACGCCGCTCAGACCGTTCCGCTTTGCCTCCACCGCCATGGTTTTCAACCGGGCGCCCGCGCCGCAGCGCAGATGTTCGCCATCAATTTCGATCCGGCTGAATTTCGCGTGCGCCAGGCAAACCATCACGCCGCGAAAACCACCGTCGCGCACGAGCAAATTCGAGCCGCGGCCAATCACAAAAAACGGGACCCCACGCGCGCCGCAAAATTTCACGATGCCAGCCAAGTCTTCCTCTGATACTGGCTCGATATACACGTCTACCGGTCCGCCGACGCGCAACGTGGTGTGTTTCGCCATCGGTTCGTCACGGCGAATAACCGTGGCGCGTGAAACGCACCCGGCCAGTTCATCGGCAATTTCTTCAGCGGACGTCATCGGTTGTTCTAAAATGGAAGTTGCCGTCGTCATGCTACAACTCTCAAATTCATCCCGCCCCTCGGGTCAACCTTCTCCCCGCCTTGTGGGACAAAAGTAAATCGTTCACCAATGGCTTTCAAAATATGGCTGGCAATCTGTTCGGCAGCCTGGGGCGCGTGCCAGTGCGCAAGGGCGGTTTGCATGGCCACACGGGCGGGTTCGTTCCCGGCCAATTCGCGCAGTATCGCCGCCACCTTCTCCGGCGTTGCGCTTTTTTGTTCGAGCAGACGCGCCGCGCCCGTCGTTTCGAAGGCGCGCGCGTTGTGGTATTGATGATTGTCCGCGGCAGCGGGAAATGGCACGAGCAGCGACGGCAACCGTGTCGCCGCAATTTCAGCCAGCGACGAAGCCCCGGCGCGGCTTACGGCGGCGGTGGCCGCGCCCAGCGCCAAATCCATTTCCGCAAGGAACGGTTGAACCACGGCCTTCAAACCATATTTGGCGTAGGCCTGCTTTACTTTTTCAAAATGGCCCGCCCCCGTGAGGTGCAGCCATTGCCAGGATGAAACGCGGTCGGCGAGCAACGGCAGGGCGGCCAGAATGATTTCGTTGATGCCGCTGGCACCCTGACTGCCACCCATCACCAAAATGGTCGGGCGGTTCGGATCGAGTTCAAGCGCAAGACGGCATTGCTGAAGTTTGGGCTCGATGGAGCCTCGCCCCGCCGAAAATTGCGGGCGCACCGGTGTACCGGTGTGCGTGATTCCGCCCGGCGGGACATGCAGACGCGAAGCGGTCCCGGAAAACCCGACAAACGCCTCGTCCACAAAACGCGCGAGAAAACGGTTCGCCCGTCCGGGAATGGTATTGGATTCGTGTAGAAATGTCCTGGCGCCGGATTTTTTCGCGGCCAGAACGGGCGGCGCGCTGGTAAATCCGCCCATCGCCAGAACGGCTTGGGGCGGGCGAGATTTGAAATATTTCCGCGCGGCGCGCCACGATTGCCAGAAGCTGCGCGCGAACGAAAGGTAATTGCGATTTTGCAGTCCGACCGCAGGCAACGTGACGATATCCACGCCGTGGGCGAACTTCACGGCCTGTTGATCAACTTCCTTGGGCGAAACGAGCAGCGTGACAGCGCATTCGCGTTGCGTGAGTTGTTCGGCTACGGCCAGACCCGGAAAGAGATGCCCGCCCGTGCCGCCGCAGGCGATGGCGACGAAGGGCGTTTTGGCTCCGGGCCGGGTCATGTGGATTGGGCGGAGGGAAGTTCGTCGGTTTCGATGGCGGTGGTGGAAACTTTTTCACGCGCCTGGGCATGGCGCGCAATGCTGAATAAAATTCCCACGCAGGCGAACATGGCCATCAGGTTCGAGCCGCCGTAACTGATGAACGGCAGCGGCAGGCCCTTGTTCGGCAACGCACTGGTGACAACCCCAATGTTAATGGCCGCCTGCAAACCAATCAAAAGGGTGATGCCGGTGCCCAGCAAAAGGCCGAACGTGTCACGCGCGTTCAGTGCGATGTAAATTCCGCAAATCACAATGACGACGAAGGCCAGCAGGATGAACAGGGTCGCAATCAGACCGAGTTCTTCGCCGATGATGGAAAAGATGAAATCGGTGTGATCTTCGGGCACAAAACCGAGTTTTTGCTTTCCGTTGCCAAGACCGAGGCCGGTCCAGCCGCCGGTGCCAAGCGCGATCATGGCCTGATAAGCCTGATAACCCACACCGTCCTTGTGCTGCTCCAAATCCCACCAGCTGAAAATGCGCTTCATGCGCATCGGGTCGAATACCAGGGAAATCGCCAGAGCCAGAGCGCCAAGCGCCACCGGAGGGACGATGTATTTCCAGCGGGCGCCGGCCAGCAACAACATGGCGCCGCCGACGGCGGCCAGCAGAATGGTCGTGCCGCGGTCCGGTTCAATGAACACCAGACCGAGCACCAGCGCGATGAACACGCCGGGCAGAACGACGCCACGGTTCCACGTGTGCATATACCGCTGAAAATGGTGGCCATACCACGCGAGCAGGATGACCAGCGCGATTTTGGCGAATTCAGAAGGTTGAAAGCGCACGCCGTGGAAATCGAACCACCGGCGCGCGCCGTTGATTTTTCTGCCGATGTGGGGCACCAGCACCAGCACCAGCAAGGTTAGCGCCAGAAGAAAAATCGGCCAGGCGAATTTTCTGAGCAGTTGATAATCGAGGGAGGTCGCCACCGCACAGAGGGTGAGGCCGCACACACACCAGATGAGCTGCAGCATCAGGTAGTGCGCCCCGACCTGGCTCATGCTTGAGCTGTAAAGCATCACCAGCCCCAGCGCCAGCAGGGCGGCAACGCAAAACCCCAAGGTCGTGACGGCCATTCTCATTTCAACGTTTCAAACCAGCGCCGGTCGCAATCGGTTCCGGTCATTGTGCCCCCGATGTGCTGCTGTCCGGGGCGGGCGTGGTGCCGGTTGCCGGCGGCGCCGTGACGGGGGCCGGGGCCGGGGCCGCTTCCGCCTTCGCCGGGATCTTCAGCTTCTCACCAACTTTGATCCGGGTCGTGGACAGACCGTTTTCGGATTCAATCGCCTTGATGGTCGTACCGTAATGTTTGGCGATCTTTGACAACGTATCGCCCGACTTGACGATGTAGATTTCCTGTCCGCCGCCGGTGCTGGACGGAGCGGCCATCCCCGTCGCCGGTTCGGCCGCGCTGGATGCGCCGGGAATTGAAAGTTTTTGACCCACCTTCAATTTGGCCGGATCAATGCCGGGATTCGCAGCTTCAATGGCCTTGGTGGTCACGCCATTTTTCTTGGCGATTTTCCAGAGCGAATCGCCCTTGACCACGACGTATTCAGTTGCGGCAGCTTCCGGCACGACAGGTGCCACCACGGGTGGTTGCACCGGCAGATTGGACGCTTCCACCGACGGAGGCAGATTGGTATTCATCATCGCCGTCTCGTTCGTGTCGATCGGCGGCTGATTTTCCGCCTCGGTCTGCTCGCGCTTGCAACCTTGCATGAGCAAGCCCATAAGGCCGACCACGTTGACCGCGAGCACGCAGAACACGGCAAATTTCACGCGTGAACGGCGCTTGCTTTGCTGCTCCAACAAGGAGCCTTGGGGAACGAATGGGTTGGGACTATTCATTGATTTGGCGCTGATTGCGTCCTTTCGTAATGAGGTTGGGTTGTTGAGTTTTCCACCACGAAGTTTTCCCTCTAAAAACTTCATTGCGTTTTAAAGCGTTTATTTTCATCGTGTTACACTTGAAGCCGCTTTGATGCAAGTTGCTCAAAACCAGCCGATTCTCAAGCTGTTGACTGGATAAAAGCACCTTTTGGGCCACCGCACGCTTCACCTTTACCACCAATGGTTTTAACAATAGCGGGCCAGTGGCGCAAGGGCCAAAGCACCCCGTCCAGGTTTTATTTTTAATCAACGTAAACATCGTTCTTCATCTTAGCTTCAGCGTCGCCAGCGCGACGACCGCGAACAGCACGCACAAAATGTAAAAACGCATCACCACCTGGGATTCGTACCAGCCTTTTTTCTCGAAGTGATGATGCAATGGCGCCATCAAAAAAATCCTCCGCCCGGCGCCATAATATTTTCGCGTGAACCGAAACCAACCGGTTTGCAAAATGACCGAAACCGCTTCCATTACGAACACCCCGCCCGCGATCACGAGCACAAACGGCTGGTGGATCAGCACGGCGATGATGCCGAATGCGCCGCCGAGCGGAAGCGATCCGGTGTCGCCCATGAACACCTGCGCCGGATGGCAGTTGAACCACAAAAATCCCAGTCCGGCGCCGATCAGCGCCGAGCAAAAAACGGTTAACTCGCCCGCGCCGTTCACGTAGGGAATTTGCAGATAGCCCGCCGCCTTCACGTTGCCCGCCAAATAAGTAAAAAACAAAAATACAAATGCCGTGATCAGTGTACAGCCAATCGCCAATCCATCGAGACCGTCCGTCAAATTCACCGCGTTTGAACTTCCGACAATGGCCAGCACCACAATCAGCAGGCCAATCCATCCCGCGCTCACGGCCACCGGATATTTGTAAAACGGCACCATGATTTCCGTCACCAGTTTTCCCGTCGAGGGCGTAAGCCACAAGTAGACGCCGATGAAGGTGGCCAGCAAAAGTTGCACCCAAAGTTTCAAGCGCGGCGGGGTCCCGCCGCCGCTTTGTTGAATGATTTTTGCATAATCGTCGTAAAATCCCAAACCGGCCAGCACCAATACCGAGAGCAGGGTCAATTCGACCTGGGCATTCCATTGCGCCCACAGCATCGTCGAAAACACCAGCACCGCGACGATCAAAATGCCGCCCATGGTCGGCGTGCCTTTTTTGCTGAGCACACGCGCGCCCAAACCGCCGGCCTCCTCGGCCTTGTCCTTGTAATCCTGGCCAAATTTCAATTGCTTGAGCCAGTGAATGATTTTGGGCCCGAGCCCCCAGCTTAAAATCAGCGCCGTGATCGCCGCGCCGGCACTCCGCACCGTGATGTACCGAAACAGCCGCAACGCCGAAACGTGATCCGCCCAGTGCGTTCCCGCCGACCAATCGAGCAACTTTTGGCTCAAATAATAAAGCATTGCCTTGATTCACGACTTCTCCAACTTCAATGTTTCCGCGATGCGTTCCAGGCGCGACACCCGTGACGCCTTCAACAACACCACATCGCCCGCCTTCAGAAAAATTTTCACCGCGGGCATGGCCGCCTCGACATCCGCAAATTCAATCGCCCGATTCAGTCCGGCGGCGCGGGCCGCCGCTGCCATCACCGGCGCCATTCTGCCGATGGCAAACAACTGGCCTATGCCCAATTCCGCCGCGCGGCGTCCGACTTCCGCATGCGCCATTTCGCTCTGCGCGCCGAGTTCCGCCATGTCACCGAGCACCGCCACGCGCCGGCCCTGCAACGGCAGCTCACAAAGCGTTTCCAGCGCCGCAATCGTCGAGTCCGCATTTGCGTTGTAGGCGTCGTCGAGCACCCGCACGCCGCCCGCTTCCCAAAATTGCAGCCGCATCTTCGCCGGTTGGCATTCGGCCAGGCCGTCCCGTACCTCGGGACGGCCCAGGCCCAGTTCCTCACTGACCGCAACCGCAAAAAGCGCATTCACGACCTGGTGGCGGCCCAGCAGGTTCACCCGATACTCGCCGCTGAATTCGGCCTTGGGCGCTTCCACGCGAAATGTCGCGCCATTTTTATCCAGCCGGATTCCTTTCGCGTGCCAGTCATTTTTTTCGCCAAGCCCCACACGCACAACCGTCGCTCGCGTCCGCCGGGCAATCGGTTCCGTCCATTCGTTGTCGCCGTTGACAAAAAGCATGCCATCCGCCGCCAAAAGTTCCGCGAGCCGGCCTTCTTCCTCTGCCACGCCCGCCACATCGCCAAAAAATTCCAAATGTTCGCGGCCAATATTCGTAATCACGCCGTGGTTCGGCTGAATCATTCTTACCAGCGGCGCGAGTTCGCCCGGATGATTCGTCCCCGCTTCCAGCACGGCGGCCTGATGCCTTTTTTCCAGCCGCAGCAGCGTCAGCGGCACGCCAATATCGTTGTTGAAGCTGGCCTCGCTCCACAGCGTCGCCAGTTTTTGCCGGAGTGCCGACGCAATCAATTCCTTCACCGTCGTCTTGCCGTTCGACCCGCCCACAGCTATCACCGGCAAGGCAAACTCCCGCCGATACGCTGCCGCCAGCCGGCCCAGCGCCGTGCGCACATTATTTACGGCCAGTACTGCACATGCGGGCAATGGCACCGGAATTTTTTTTTGTTCCACCACGATGGCGGCAACGCCCCGGGCCGCAACCTCGTTTAAAAAGCGGTGACCGTCGAAATGCTCGCCTTTGATGGCAAAAAACAAATCGCCGGCCTGCGCCTGCCGTGAATCGGTGCAGACCCGTTGAACGGGCACCTCGCCGGAGCCGCGCTTAAATTCAGCAGCGCAGGCTTCGGCCACATATTTCAAAGAGCGTGTTTCCACTGCAAATTTTCACCGTCGCTCACGGGTTCCGTGCACTGGCCAGCGGTTTCGAAGCGCCGGCGGCCACGAGCGGTTGCGGTGAACCGGGTTCCTGTAAATTCTTGTCCGATGGAATGTTCAAATAACTCGCACAACGTTCGGCAATATCCCTGAAAATCGGGCCGCAAACCTGTCCGCCATAGTACCCCTCCTTGGGATCGTCCATCACGATGGAAATGCAAAGCTGGGGATTGTCCGCGGGGAAAAATCCAATAAACGACGCGAAGTATTTACCCGGCAGGTAACCGCCCAGGCCGGCCTTTTGCGCCGTACCCGTTTTGCCCGCAACGACGTAATCTTTCATCGCGGCGTCCGGGGCTGTCCCTTCCGGGGAGACAACGGTTTTAAGCGCTTCGACCATCAATCTGGCGGTGGCTGGACTCATGACCTGCCGGACCATCTGGGGCGCATATTGCGCCACGACGTCGCCATCACGATCCACCAGGTGATTGACCAGCATCGGCTGCATCAAACGGCCGCCGTTGGCAATAGCACTCATCGCCATCGCCATTTGCAGTCGCGTGACCGCCACGCCCTGTCCCATCGGAATTTGCGCGATGGATACCTTGCTCCAATCCTTGACCGGGTGCAGGATGCCACTGACTTCGCCCGGCAGTGGAATTCCCGTGCGCTGACCGAAACCGAAATCCCGCGCGCAATCGTAAAGCCGGTCATCCCCAAGGCGAATACCGATTTTGGCCGCGCCGATGTTCGATGATTTCGTAATGATGCCCTCGGTCGTCAGGATGTCGAACGGTTCATGGTCGTGCAAAACCCGTCCTGCGTAGGCAAAATGGCCGTGGTCACAATCGAATGTGTCGCTGAGTTGCACCACCCCCTCATTCAATGCGCCGGACACCACCACGATTTTGAAGGTCGAGCCGGGTTCCATGATGTCACTGATGGCCCGATCGCGGCGCGCGTCAGGGGATGACACCCCGGGATTGTTTGGATCGAAATCCGGCAGTGTCGCCATCGCCAGAATCTCGCCCGTTTGCGGACGAATGACGATGCCGGTGATGCTGATGGGCGTGTGTTTTTCCATCGCGTTGGTCAGCGCCGTCTCGACAATATGCTGAACGACACCGTCAATCGTGAGCACCACATTATAGCCGTCACGGGGCGGCACGTCCTGATCGCGCAGCGACACCAGTTCCTGCCGGCGACGGTCCATTTCCGTCACGCGCCAGCCCGGCACACCGCTCAGCGCGGAATTCATGGACAATTCGATGCCGTCCCGGCCGGAAGTTTCCAGGACCGTCCGGCCATCCACCGGCATTTCATCCGAGCTGACAAAGCCCAGCACATGCGCCGCGAGCGAAGAGTTGGGATACACGCGCAATTGGTCATCCACGGGATCGGCGAAGATCGCCTGGGCACGCAGATTGTGGAAAAAGGCCCGTTGATCCCTGGATAATCCGGCTTCGTCCGGACCAAACGACAGGCGGCTCATCGCCCGTTGAATTTCCTGCCAGGTTTCATCCCTGACCTTGTGCTGCAAAACAACGTAACGGTTGGTGACCGTTTCACCCTTGTCATTCTGCCGCAGGCGCGGAAGTAATCGCTGATATAAATCGGCCTCGTTCATTTGCAACAGCGGGGCCAGCACCCGCGCCACCGTTGCCTGCTGGTTGCCAATCAAAACCGGGTCGGCGCAAACCGTTCTCACAAAAATGCTCGTCGCCAGCAGATTGCCGTGGGCATCGAGGATGTTGCCCCGGCGGGGTTCGCGGAAATATTGCAGTTCCGTGTTCTGGTGCGCCAGTGCCGCCAATTCGTCGTGACGCAACACCTGCAAGTCCACGAGCCGGTAACCCAGGCCGGCGAACGCCAGGCCAAGCAGTCCCAGCAACAGCAACATCCTTTTCAATTGCAGTTGTTTCATCATCGCAAAATGGCCAACCGCCCGCGGCGATCGGTTCCTCACCCGACGGCGTCACGGGCGGCGGCCAAAATCTTTCACGTCATTGCGTCATCGCACCGTCCTGCCGTGCCGCCAACCGGCGATTCGAGCCGTCGTTCGATGGCGACTCGACCAGCCGGTAAATTTGCCCCGGCTGGGCCGGTACCAGTCCGAGATTCAACTCCCGCACGCGCTGGTCCAGCATCACTGGCGAATGCAACACCGCGAGTTGATCGCTTGACTTTTGATTCTCATCACGCAACTGAGCGAGACGGCCCTCGCACGACGTGATTTGCCGGCCGAGCTGGAAAATCTGGCCTTTTTGCCAAACGTAACCAACCGCCAGCCCGGCAATCACCAGACACAAAAATAACGCCTTCAGCGCCGGACCAAACCGGATCGCTGCCGACTGAGTTCTTCGATTTTTTGCCATCGTTTTTACCGGACGCCCGCAGGCGTCACGCATTTCCGTCGGTGATCCACCGCCGTCATAACTTCTCCATCACTCGCAACTGGGCACTGCGGCTGCGCGGGTTTTCCGCCAACTCAACTTCGCCCGGCTTGATTGCCCGGCGGGTCACCCATTTCAATTCCGGCGAGCGCGGCGCGCGCAACTCCGGAACGTCCACGCCTCCCGCGAACGTATAATCCCGCGCCCCGGCGCGCCCGAAATCTTTTACCATCCGGTCTTCCAGTGAATGAAACGTGATGACCGCCAAGCGCCCGCCGGGTTTCAAAATTTTCATCACCGCTTCCAGCCCCAGTTTCAAAGAGCGCATTTCGTCATTCACCGCGATCCTCAGCGCTTGAAAAACCTTTGTCGCCGGGTGCGTCTTTTTTCCGTGCCGCGGCGCCAGCCGTTCCAGCAAATCCGCCAACTGCTTTGTTGTCCCAAACTTTTGTTGCCGGCGATCATTGGCAATGGCATTGGCGAACCGCCGCGATTCACGCTCGCCGCCAAATTCCCAAAATATTCGTGCCAGCTCACCGGCACTCGCGTCATTCACCAGATCCGCCGCCGTCAGCAATTGCCGCGCATCCATCCGCATGTCCAGCGGGCCGTCGTGCTGGAAACTGAATCCGCGTCCGGGCGAATCCAGTTGCGGCGAACTGACGCCCAAATCCAACAATGCGCCGTCGCAACTCGAGGCCGGGATCCATCCGGCCAATTCCGCAAAATTGCCGTGGCGGATTTCAAATCGGCCCGCAAATTCCGCCAGCCGCACGCGCGCCGCCTCAACCGCGGCGCCATCGCGATCGCACCCAAACAGCCATCCAGTCGGCGAACTCGCGTTCAGAATATTCGTTGCGTGTCCACCCCCACCGACCGTGCCGTCGGCGTAGCGACCGCCCGGCCGCGGTTTCAGCGCGTCCAGCACCTCCGCCGCCATCACCGGTTTGTGAACGAAATCGGGCACTGCGCATTGGATTTAAAATTCAGGCCGTTTTTGCTCCAAAAATTTTCGTGCTCAACCGGCCCCATGAATCTCCGCCGTGGGCCGGAGGCAAAATCAGTTCCACCGCTTCAGGCGCGGTGCGTGACTTTATCGGAACAATCTCCACATCCGCATCGCTGAGATCGTTGTGCACGACTTTCACCCGGTCCAATGAAAGCTCGGCTTGCATGGGCCGGTGCGCCTTTGGCAGCGTTGGCGGTCGCGAACCGCGCCAGATTGAAATGGGATTGAATTTGCGGAGCCAACCTGCTTTGCGAAACCTGGCGGCCGGAAAGGTTGGCAGCTTTTGGGTCTTGGTTCCGTCGGTAGCCGTTCCCGTTTTGTCTGGCGCCACAACCCCCGCCGGAGGCGGCACAACCACCGGGGGCGCCGGTTCCACCTTGACGGGAGGCGCAAACGGATTTTTGGGTGAAATGAATTTTGGCAGATAGGTGCGGTCGCTGATGCGATAGGCAATCTCCCCGCGTCCGCCAATGATGCTTTTTCCAGCAACCAATAATTTTCCAAGATTCATAATTTTACTCCATCAATCTGAAGGCGTCGGGCGCCAACGCCGCGTCGGCAGCCTGAACCTTTTCATACCGTTCCGGATTCCAAATCTCAAAGCGATCAAGCAACCCAACCAGCACCGCATCGTTTTTGATGCCCGCCCCGCGTGCCATTTCGTCGGGCAGACAAATCCGCCCGGCCTTGTCGACGCTCGCCTGTGCTGAATCGCTGCCGATGATGCGTTTCAAAACGACCTTTTTGGGATCGTTGTTCGGCATTTCGTCAATGGACCTCATCAATTTCGCCATTTGCGCCGGCGGCAAAACGCGCACACACGCCCCCACCCCTTCCCGCGGCCACAGGATGAGTGTCAACTCCGCCGCCGCCTTTTCCGGCCGCCATTTGGCCGGGATCTGCACACGCCTTTTCTCATCCACGCCGTGACGAAAGCGCGAATTGTAGTAAGACGGTTCCATGTTTTCTGTGCTGCCCATTTGTTCGCAGGGTAATGGGAAACGACCACTCCTACCCACGACGACCCACTTTTAACCACTTTAACCCACTTTAGTCAACACAAATTCTTCTTAAATTTTATGGGTTATTCAGAAGTTATTCACAACCTGTTTTTGGGGAAAATTGCCCAAAAAACGTCTTCCTGTTTTCCCCACGGTTGTCCTGCTACGCTTTAACCGCGATGCGGACTGCTGATTTTGACTTTGCACTGCCACCCGAACTGATCGCGCAACATCCCGCACCCCGGCGCGATGAATCGCGGCTGCTGGTACTACATCGTGCGAACGGGCGGGTCGAACACCGAAGATTCCGTGACGGGCAGGAATTTTTCCGGGCGGGCGATGTGCTGGTGTTGAACGATTCACGTGTCATTCCCGCACGGTTGCGTGGCACCAATGCGCTTTCCGGCGGCCAATTTGAGATTTTGTTGCTGGAGGAGAATAGGTGCAATGATTGGTGGGCAATGTTGCGTCCTGCCAAACGCGGCCGCCTCGGCACACAAATCGTTCTCCACGATGCAAATGGCAACGCCACTGATATTCACGCTACGGTTCTCGAAACAAACGAGGCGGGGCATCGGCGGCTGCAATTTTCCAATGTGCCGGACATCCGCCGTGAATTGGGACGGCTCGGCGAAGTTCCCCTGCCACCGTACATATCACGGGCGAGCGTGAAGGAAATGCACGAAGACAAGGAACGTTACCAAACCGTTTTTGCCAGGAACGACGGCTCGGTTGCCGCGCCGACGGCAGGATTGCATTTCACGCCAGGACTGCTGGAACAAATCCGTGACCGGGGTGTGCAGGTATGTTTTGTCACGCTGCACGTTGGTCCCGGCACATTTCTGCCAGTCAAGGCCGAGATGCTGGCGGCGCATCGAATGCACGAGGAATGCTTTGAATTGGGCGAAGAGACCGTGCGCATGGCGAATGAGGCGAAGGCCGCCGGGCGCCGCGTCATTGCCATCGGCACGACGACGGTGCGTGTGCTGGAAAGTGTTGCGGCCCGAAACGGCGGAAAACTGGCAATAAATGCAGGAAAAACGGGCATTTTCATACATCCGCCGTTTCAATTTCAAATCGTGGACGGATTGCTGACAAACTTTCATTTGCCACGCTCAACCCTGTTGATGCTCGTGAGCGCCTTCGCTGCGCCTGGTGAAACGCGGGGGCGCGAAATGATTTTGTCCGCTTATACGGAGGCAATTCGTGAGCGTTATCGCTTTTTCAGCTACGGTGACGCCATGTTCATTCTTTAAGTTACGGTTTTGTATCTTTAATTTCAGGTTGAAGCATCTGTGAATTCAAAGTTGAAAGCCAGAAATTCAAGACTGCCTTTTTTGCTGGTGAATATGGCAATGACGGCGGACGGAAAAATCGCGACCGCCAATCGGGCGGTGTCGTCGTTCACGAGCGCGCGCGATCACGAGCACCTGCTCGAACTGCGTGCGACGGCGGATGCGGTGATGGCCGGCGCCCGCACGGTGGATTCCGGCCCCATCGACCTGGGACCCGGCCCGGCAAAGTTCCGGCGGCAGCGGCTCAAACACAGGCTGGCAGAGTATAATCTGCGGGTGATTGTCAGCCGTTCCGGTTCAATCAATCCCCGGGCGAAAGTGTTCCAGCACCGTTTTTCGCCCATTATCATCCTTACCACGCGCCGCGCTGATGCGAGCCGGCTCAAGCGGCTGCGCGCACTGGCTGACGTCGTGAAAATCTGCGGCCGGAAAGAAATCAATTTCCGCGCCGCGCTCCGGTGGTTGCGAAAGGAATGGCGGGTGAAACGGTTGCTGTGCGAAGGCGGCGGCGAATTGAATGACGCCCTGTTCCGCGCGGGTTTGGTGGACGAACTTCACCTTACCATTTGCCCGAAAATTTTCGGCGGTCGCCACGCGCCGACCATCGCGGATGGTCGTGGATTCAGCCATCTGACCGGGGCGGAACGGTTTCGGATGAAATCCGCACGGCGGATTGGCGGCGAGTTGTTCACCGTCTTCGTCCGCGGCTAATAATCATCATTTCCCCTGCCCTTCGAGCTTTGTTGCAAAATCGTAACAGGACCGCAATGGGCCTGTTACACGTCTTCTTCATTCTCCGCCGCGGAAGGAAAACGATTTATGGCAAAAAAATTACTAATGGTGGGTTTGATTGGTTTTTCGGTTTATTTCCGGGCGCAGGCACAACTGGCCATCACGGAAGTGATGTCCGGAGAAAATGACAAAAACCACCCCGACTGGTACGAACTGCACAACTACGGCACCAATAACATTGATTTGACCGGGTATTCATGGAACGACGACGCGCATGGCGGATTTTCCGGCGCAGATACGGCCCCCTTCACCGGAGTCACTATTCATTCGAATGAAACCATCATCGTCACCGAGCAGAAAGGTGTCGTAACCGACGCCGCTTCGTTTCGCACCTGGTGGAACCTCGACAGCAGCGTTCAGGTGGTGGTGTTGAATTCCGCCGATCCCGGCTTGAGCGCCAACCCGTTTGTTACCGGCGCAAAACGCGCCGACTCCGTCCGTTTGTGGAACACCAACCTGGCCGCCTTGGGCTCCAACACCAACGGTTTGGACCTGGATGAATGCCCCGAATATCTCGTGCAGCGGGCGGACTTGGGTAACACGACCAATCAGTCTTTGCTGTTTGACCCTGTCAACGGAATGTATGATATCCTCAGCGTCAACGGCGTTGGTGGCGCGGATGCCAGTGTCAATGGCGAAATCGGTTCGCCGGACATCGCACCGGCCGCCATCCCCGGTATGATCGATCAAACGCCGGCCAGTCAGACCGTGACCATTGGAAATTCGGTGTCCTTTACCAATGGCGGAACCGCGCTGCCACCGTTGATATTTCACTGGTATTTCAACAACAATCCGATTACCAGCCAGACGCCTGGGGTTTCGATTCAACACATTACCCCCGGCCTGTCCCTTCCCCTCACCAATGACATCAGCGTTCTGACCCTGACCAGCGCGCAGACGACCAATGCTGGAACGTACAAGGTCATTGCCTCCAACGGCCTGCAAAGTTTTACCAACACCGCCACGCTCACTGTGAACGCCACCCCAACCCCGCCTTCCATTCTCTCCTACTCGCCGAACTTGAAAGGCAGCTTTGATGGCTATTTCGGTCAAACGATTGACTTGAGCGTTGTGGCCGGCGGTTATCCGGCGCCCACCTACCAATGGTGTAAAGACAATAACCTCATTTCCGGCCAAACGAGCGCTGATTACGTGCTTTCCCTCAGCGCCACCAACCAGTCCGGCATTTACTCGGTTATTGTCACCAATTCGTCGGGCGGAACGAATGTGAGTTTCACCATCAACGTCACCCCGGTGCCCAACCTGATCGTTACTGAAGTTATGTCCGGCGAAAGCACGAACAATAGCAACGGCGACACATCCGGCCACGGCGACTGGTTTGAACTGAGCAATTTTGGCAATTTCCCGGTCAATTTGTACGGCTATCGCATCGACGACAGTCACGACTCCCTGGTTGCATCCGCTGAGGTGACGAACCAAATGATCATTCATTCGGGTGAATCGGTCGTTTTTGTTCAAGATATGACGCCGGACCAATTTCGTGCCTGGTGGGGGCCCAACCTATCGCCCCGTGTTCAAATCATTGATTACAACGGCAGCGGCCAGGGTTTGAGTGGGAGTGGAGATGCGGTGAATGTATGGAACGCCGTAGCTTCACAGGCCGATCAGGTCGCCGCGGCCACCTTTTTTACCGGCACCGACGGAGTTACTTTTGGATTTGATCCGACCCATTTGGATTCGAGCGGTTTTGATGGTGTGTCTCTCAGCGCCAATGGCATCAATGGCGCATTTGCCGCGGTGGTCGGCGGCGACATCGGTTCGCCCGGAACGATTGTGAACGTACCTCGTTTCACTGGCATTGCCTCTCACACAGGGGGAGGTTTTCAATTGTCATGGTTCACCCAGCCGAATTGGACCAACATCGTTCAGTTTAAGAACAATCTTACCGATCCAAACTGGACGACTCTGACAACCGTGGCTCCCGCGGCAACGACCAATGACAGCTACCTTGATCCGACCACCAGCACGCAACGTTTTTATCGCGTGATTTTGAATATTCAAAATTAATGAGATCAAAACGCGAAGGGTTCACCCTCATCGAGTTGCTGGTCGTCATCGCCATCATTGCGATACTGGCGGCGATGCTGTTGCCGGCGCTGGCTCAGGCAAAGTTCATGGCCCAAAGGACCGCCTGCATGAACAAGCTCAGGCAGTGGGGATTGGCGGAAACGATGTATGCCCAGGACAACAATGAGGATATTCCGTATGAGAGTTCGGTTTTACCTCCCTCCGGGAGCCGGCTCAATACCTGGAATGACGTCAACTACGCCGGTAACGGCCAGGTATGGTACAATATTCTGCCACCAATCCTCAGCCAGAAACCGGCGTCCGCCTATTTCCACGACCGCGCGTCATTCTACAACACCAGGCTCATGTTCAACTGCCCAACGGCCAGATTCCCACAAAATGCTGCGACCGACCCCAAGGGGGATATCTATTTTTCCTACGCGATGAATTCACAATTGATTCAAGGCAGTGTCCCCACAATCAAAACCACCGTCATTCGGAAACCGTCCGCGACTGTGTTCTTCCTGGAAAATCTTTTGCCGGGCGAACCCAAGGTGGACCCGTTGCAAAAAAGCACGGATATAGGCCAACCCAGCAGTTACGCCAACCGTTTTGCCGCGCGTCATGGTGGCACCGGCAATATTGCCTTCGTTGACGGCCACGCAAAGGCATTCAAAGGCAACCAGGTTGTTGACACCACTCCCGGTCCGGGTGAAGGAGGAGCCATTACTCCCCAGGCCCAGATTGTTTGGACCGTTGATCCAAACAGTCCTCCTTGAGTTGTCGGCAAAAACTTTCGTCAAACCAAACAAGAAACAGCAACCCGGAACTGAAGTCGCAATTATGAAACACAAAACCATCCGCACAATTCTGGCCCTGACAACCGTCGCCCTGCTGCCGCAGCTGGCGTCGGCGCAACTCTACATCACCGAAGTGGAATCCTCCGAAGCCACCGCCGGAACCTTCGCCAATCCCCAAGACTGGTTTGAATTGTCCAACTCTGGCAGCAGCCCGGTGAATGTCACCGGCGACACGATGGACGATAATTCGGACAGTTTCGCTTTGAGCGTCGCTTTGCAAGGCATCACCACCATTGCCGCCGGGGAGTCCGTCGTTTTTTTTGAAACCACCGGAACCACTCTGACACCTGCGGATTTTCAAAATTGGTGGGGCTTAAGCCCTTCGGTGCAGATCGGCACTTATGCCGGCTCCGGCGTAGGTCTGAGTTCCAGCAGCGATCAGGTCAACATTTTTAATTCGAGCGGCACCGAAATAGACGGCGTTAGTTTTAGCACCGCCACAAAGGGCGACACTTTTGTATTCAGTGCCGGCGCCATTGGCCGCTCACCGACGGGTTTAAGCCAAAATGGTGTTGGTGGCGCCTTTACCTCGGTGAATGGCGACATCGGTTCACCGGGCGTCGCCGCCGTGCCCGAACCTTCTGTTTTTGCTTTGATGGGACTAAGCGCCACGACCTTGCTTGGTCTCCGCCGTCTTCGCAAAAGCCAAAAATCCGCCGAAAGTTTGCAATGAATATTCATGGCGCGTGTTGAATCTCGCGCCACCTTTTTAACCGGATTACAACGACCAATCGGTGAAACCAACAATCAGATTCCTCTGCTGTTCTTCGGTTTCGACTGCGGTTCTTTTCAGCCTGGCCACAACCTCGCTGCGGGCCGACGATGACACGATGGCCCAACCGGCTTCGTCGGTTCAAACCGGTTCGCTTCATTACCTACGTGACAGCAAACCCAACGCCATCGCGCTGCTCGCGCCGCCGCCGCTGCCCGATTCTCCGGAACAGGCCGCTGACATGGCAGAAGTGCGGGCCGTGTGTCATGCCGCTCCCAGCAACGATGTCGCCGTTGCCTTCACGGAAAAGAAATTCTCCATTTTTAACTTCACGCCGGCCATCGGTCCGTTTTTTGTCCCCGGCAGATTCCCAAAAACCGAGGCGTTTTTTCAACGCGTGCAAACCGACGCTGCCACCGTGACCGATAGCGCGAAGGATTACTGGAAACGCCCGCGCCCGTATGTCACCGATCCCAGCCTTGCGGTCGGGAAACTGGAAAAAAGTTTCAGCTACCCGAGCGGTCACTCGACTGAATCCATGGTACTGGCCCTGGTACTTGCTGAAGTTATTCCCGATAAACACGATGCCATCGTTGCCGAGGCACGCAATATCGGCTGGCATCGCGTGGAGATTGCCCGGCATTATCCCACGGACATTTACGCCGGTCGTGTGCTGGCGCAGGCCATTGTCCGTGAAATGAACAAAAACCGTAAATTCCAGCGTGACCTTGCCGCAGCCCGGGCGGAAGTGGCCGTGGCTGAAACCGCCGCCAAAAATTAGGCGCGCGGCTCTTTTATCGGACCGCTTTTCGTTTCAACCTGGCGCGCCATCAGCCACAGCAAGTCGGAAAGACGATTGAGGTAAATGACGGTCTCAGAATTTTGCAATTCGCCCGTCTCCCGCAACGCGCATACGCGCCGTTCTGCGCGTCGGCAAACCGTTCGCGCCATGTCCAAGGCCGCGGAATCCATCGTCGCACCCGGCGTCGCCCAGCCTTTGAAACTGACTTTCTGCGCTTCGATTTCCCGGACGAGTGCATCGAGCGTTGCCGTCATCTCCGGCGTAACCACTGAATAACCATCCTTTGCATAACGCGATAAATCCTCCGGCATCACGGCCAGTTCCCCCATCAACACCACGAGATTCTTTTGAATCGCCAGTAGATTTTCGCAGACAAAATCTTCCCTGGCCGTCGCGCGCGCCAGGCCCAGTGCGGCGTTCAATTCATCCACCGTGCCGTAGGTTTCGACGCGTGGATGATTCTTCGGAACGCGCCGGCCATACATCAACGCCGTCGTGCCGTCGTCGCCGGTTCTGGTCACAATGCTCACGGCAACCAGCTAATCCACGAACGGCCCGTTTGCCAAGCAGAACCCGCCATAAATTTTCCCCGGCGACGGGGTCGGTCAAGCGGAGGGTAAGAATTTTAATCCGTGAAGCGGACCAGTCATGGACCCAAACCTTGCCCGGAGGCACCCGTCCTGGAAGGTCAACCCCGGATACGCTTGCGGTTCATGGCCAGAAATATGGCCGCCCCCATTAAGGAGCATACAATCGCATTCGGTTCGGGAACTGAAACGATGAACGTGGCCGAAGACGAAAAGTTGTAATTATTGGGAAAGCTGGGAGTCAGCAATTGGTATCCAATATCCAACGGTGAACCATTTGCATTCGTGCCGCCGGGTTTAAGGGTGCTCAGATCAATTCCCACCAGGTCCTGCACCAGCTTGGAGGTGGAACCGAGTTGAATGCCGACGCCATACATCTGCGAACCGGAGTTTTCCAGGGTCAAGCCGGGAAAGTTGGTCACCACCCCCATGAGCGTGGCCGCCCCGTTGACCATACTGATCCGGAACAAATCCGTATTGGTGGCGTTGACCCCGCCATCGGTGTCATAAAGATTGCCGTCATAGGCAAAGCGAATGTTCTGCCCTGAATTGTTGATGAGACTGTTGTTAAAGTTGCCGATCAGTGTTGCCTGGCCGGTGAGGGGGTTGATCGTGTAGAGCGCGCTTTGCGTCGCGCCGTAAATAGTCCCACCCGTGGAAATAGCAAGCGATTCGATGCCGCTGACATTAAACGAAATGCTGTTCAGTGTCGCGCCATTGGCCGTGTTCAAGGTTACCAGTGAAGACGAATTGACAATGCCATATAACGTCCCATTGGGCGCGGCGGCAACATCGTTGAAGAGCGTCGAGCCTTCGTTGCCGAGGTGTGTGATTATGCCATTGGTCAGATTGATGGTGACAAAAAGATTAGTGCCCTGGTTGAACTGCATCGCGTACACCTGTTGGCCAAAGGCGGCGGAGGTGAACAACCCCAGCCCGGTCAACACACAAAAGGCGGTTTTGAGAAATCGCCCTGTGCGCCGAACCAGCATTGCCTGACAGATTTTCGTCATAATTTTTTCAATTTCGTTTGTTAATTGTCAAACCTTTGAGGTCTGAAAAAAATGCGTCTGGGCGGCATCTGCCCCAACAAGCGCAGTCAAACGGTTTATTATTGTTCGCTTCTTAAGACCGGCGGGTTCAGCAGTTGCAGTGCCAGCGGCTGAATTTTGGGTCGTGCTGCAGCAGATTGTTGCTGCTGACGGACTTTTGACTTCCCTCTTGAGAGGGCAGGCAAGAACCGCGAAGTTCGCCCCATGCAGAAACCATGCATGACTCTACAAATTTTGGACACGACGCAGTGTTCGCGCTGGCGTCAGGGGCATCGTTTTATCTTTCACTGTGGATTTTCAGGATTGCGAAACCGCGCACGATGCGGCGCGGGGACAAGCTGGACAGTGGCGTTACCATCGTCAGCGTTTCCGTAAGTGATGGTCAATCGCCTTCTTATCTGGTCTATGTAACGCTTCGTGTCGTCGTCGGATTTCTCAATCTGTTCTGCCAGGCCGTTTGAGGCGGGTATCTAATGAGCCATGAACCCAAGCGCCCGTTGTCTTGTCTCGAAACCTGACGTCGGACGCGGACTTAATACACAGTCATTCGCTCATCGGCTACTGGTCGGCGGAAGATTTGGTCCCGGATTTTGCGGGGCGGTTTTTGGGCGACGATATGGATGGGGGCGACGGCAAGGTCAGCCTTTGGTAAGCCAGAATGCCTTTGACAATTGCCTGCGCCATTTGGCGGCGATAGACGGAACTGTAAATTTGTTTGCTCTGGTACGGATTGCTCATGTAGCCGCCCTCGATTAAAATCGCCGGCATCCTGGCATCGCGCAACACGGCAAAGCGGGCACGCCGCACACCACGATCTTCCGCATCCAGATTCCTCACGAGTGATTTTTGGAGCTGATACGCAAACAGCAGGCTGTCGTCCTCGTCACGGTTTGCGGGAGTCGGACCGTGATCGCTCCCCTCGCCGCGCGCGTTGGTGGAACTCGCGCCCGCGGGCGTAATGCAGTAAGTTTCGGGACCTTCCACCTCACCGCGGCCTTCCTCCGTGGCATTGAAGTGCAGACTGACAAATAAATCCGCGCCGCGCTGGTTCGCCAGCGCAGGACGGTCGGGCAGTTCGACGTAGGTATCCCTCGTGCGTGTCAGGATGACGTTGAAGCCGGCCTTCTTGAGTTGGTCGCGCAACTCCGCCGCGAGCGCCAGGGTGTAAACTTTTTCAAAATGCCAGCCGACCCGGTTGCCGGTGTCCTTGCCGCCGTGACCCGGATCGAGGCAAATAGTTTTGATGGCGGCCGGCCGGTTGTGCCGCGACGGAAACAACAGGGGTCGAATGGCCGCATCGAGATCAAATTGTGCGATGAGCGCCGAGCCTCTCTGATTCGCGATCGGAAACGACAAGGCAACCTGAACACCGTTGATTTCCACATAGTGCGAATTGACGTCAAAAACCAGCCGGGTCGTGCGATTCGTGGCAACCATTTCGTCCCCGCGCTTCAGCCAGACACAATGCAGGCCGTTCGCGCGCGCCCAATCCGCAACCGGCACGTAGTCCTGACCGTTGAAACGAAAGGCCACGGGCTTGTACGCGGCAGCGTGGGCGAACACCAATCCCAAAAATAAAAACAGCGGGACGAAAAAATTTCTCACGATGACGCAATCTGCAAGCCACCCTCTTTCAGCTCAAGCGAAATATGATTTTGACAAGTGCCTCTTCCGGACGCCACATTCGCGCATCGTTCAAAACCTTAGCATGAAACGGATCACGTTTTTGAGAACGGGCGCGGCGCTCGCTCTGCTCCCTTTCACGGGATTTGACGCGAAGGCAGAAACGCAATTGGTGGCAGCCGCCGACGGCAGCGGACAGTTCACCAATGTGCAGGCCGCGATCAATGCCGTGCCGCAAAACACAACCTCCAGCAATTGGTGCGTGATCCTGGTCAAGCCCGGCGTTTATAAAGAGCTGATTTACGTCCAGCGCGAAAAGCATTACGTCTGTTTGATGGGCGAGGACCCCGAAAAGACCGTGTTGACCTTTGATTTGCACGCGAACCTTCCCGGTCCGGATGGCAAACCCATCAGCACCTTTCGCACGCCTTCGACGGTGATTGATGCGGATGATTTCGTGGCGGAAAACCTGACGTTCCAAAATTCCGCCGGCCCCAAGGGTCAGGCGCTGGCCGTGCGCCTGGACGGCGACCGCGCCATTTTCCGCAACTGCCGGTTTCTCGGGTGGCAGGACACCATTTTTTGCAACCGGGGACGGCATTATTACGAGAATTGTTATATTGCCGGCGCGGTGGATTTTATTTTCGGCGGCGCCACGGAGTTTTATGAGCATTGCCGCATCAACTGCCTGGGAAACGGCTACATCACCGCCGCCTCAACACCCGCTGATCATCCCTTCGGCTACGTTTTTTCGCATTGCCGGATCACGGGCGAAAATCCCGACGTGAAGACTCATCTGGGCCGCCCGTGGCGGGCGTTCGCGAGTGTGACCTTTTTAAACACAGAAATGTCCGAGGTCGTTCGCCCGATCGGTTGGGACAATTGGCGGGATCCGGCGCGCGAAAAGACGGCGCGTTATGCGGAGTTCTACAGCACCGGCCCCGGCGCGGACCCGCCCGCGCGCGCCAAGTGGGCGCCTCAACTCACCGAAAGCCAGGCCAGGGTTATCACCGTAGAGAAAGTCCTCGGCGGTTCAGACAATTGGGACCCCCAAGCAGTCCTTACGCATCTTCCCGCCGTGAATTCCAGCTCCGATTCCACCAACCGCATTCCCGCCGCCAAACCATGAAACCAGCTTTTGTCATTTCCCTGGCCGTGATGTTGTCTGCGAACGCCGTTCACGCCGAACTCAAAACCAACATCGAATACGGAACGGCGGGCAGCGAGGCCCTGCATCTGGACGCGAATGTCCCGGAAGGCGCGGGACCTTTTCCGGTGGTCATTGCCATTCACGGCGGCGGCTGGAGTAGAGGCGACAAAACAGGAAACGGAGACTTCGCGCCGGCTCTGGAAGCGCTGACCACAAATCAGTTCACCTGGTTTTCCATTGATTACCGGCTCGCGCCGACCAACCGCTGGCCCGCCTGCTTTGACGATGTCCAAACGGCCATTCGCTGGGTAAAGGCCCACGCAGCGGAATACAAGGGCGATCCCAATCGCATCGCCCTTCTGGGTTATTCGGCCGGCGGACATCTGGTCTGCCTCTCCGCCGCGCTGGCCAGGCCGGACACACGGGTGCAGGCCGTGGTGGCTCTCGCGCCGCCGACAGATCTGGTGGCCGACGCAGAACACCGCGGCGGCATTGGCAAATGGTCTTCCATGCGGAACCTTTTGGGCCGCGATTCAATGGACGCCGAAACCCTGAAACTGTTGCGGCAACTGTCGCCGACCTCCTACCTCAAGCCCGGCCTGCCGCCGTTCCTGCTGATGCAGGGTGATTCGGACAAAACCGTTTTTCCGCTCCTCACCCGGAATTTTGCGGCCCAGCTCAAGGAAAACAAGGTGCCGTGCGAACTTTATTTCCTCAAAGGCGCGGGCCATCGCATTGCTGACTGGGAAAAATTCGATCCCGCCTGGCAACAAAAGCTGGTGGATTGGCTGAACCAAACGCTGGCCACGAAAAAATAATTCACCGGCCGGCATTGGCGTTCAAGCCCTGGCCTGCCATCGCCCCGCCGGCGGAAGCCTTGACTCCAACCCGTTGCTTAAAAGTTTGATTTCCAGTCTCAATCCCCTTTCAATGCGGCGGGTTTTATCAGGACATGAACATTCACGAATATCAGGCCAAACAATTGCTCGCGCAATGCGGCGTCGCCGTCCCGCTGGAAATCCCCGCCCGGTCGCTCGACGAGGTCCGCGGCGCGGCCGGAAAAATCTTCGCCAGCGGCAGCGCGAAGGTGGTGGTCAAATCCCAAATCCATGCGGGCGGACGGGGTAAGGGCCTGTTCACCAGCGGATTTCAAGGCGGTGTGAAGGCCGCCGCGTCGGTGGACGAAGCCGTTTCGCTGGCCGGGAAAATGCTCGGCAACGTGCTCGTCACCAAACAAACCGGTGCCGACGGTCGGCGCGTACACACGCTGCTCATCGCCAGCGGCGCGACGATTAAAAGGGAATTTTATCTCGCCGTCCTGCTGGATCGCGCCTCGGGCCGCCCCCTCGTCATGGCCAGCACTGAAGGCGGCATGGACATTGAGGAGGTGGCGGCGAAAACACCGGAGAAAATTTTCAAGGAATGGATTGACCCTGCCGTCGGCATCATGCCGTTTCAAGCGCGTAAAATTGCCGCCGCGTTTGGCCTCAAAGGCGACCTGTTCAACGCCGCCGTGAAGTTTGTCACCGGTGTTTTCAAAACCTGGTGGGAATGCGACGCGGCGCTGGTGGAAATCAATCCCATGTGCATCGTGGAACTGCCGGATGGGAAGGAAACCGTGGTGGCGCTCGACGCCAAAATTTCGCTCGATGACAACGCGCTTTACCGGCACGCGGACATCCAGGCGATGCGCGATTTGAACGAGGAAGCACCGCTGGAAATCGAGGCGAGCAAGTTCAATCTCAATTACATCAAGCTTGATGGTTCCATTGCCTGCCTCGTCAATGGCGCGGGCCTGGCCATGGCGACGATGGACATCATCCAGCATTTCGGCGGCAGTCCGGCGAACTTTCTCGACGTCGGCGGCGGCGCGAGCAAGGAACAGGTCACGGCAGCCTTCAAAATCATTCTGCAGGACCCGCACGTGAAGGGCATTCTGGTGAACATTTTTGGCGGTATCATGGATTGCAACGTCATCGCCACCGGCATCGTCGCGGCGGTGAAGGAAACACATTTGAATATTCCGCTGGTCGTCCGGCTGGAAGGCAACAACGTCGTGGCTGGCAAAAAGACGCTGGCCGAGTCCGGTTTGAAACTCCTCACCGGCGATTCCATGGCCGACGCGGCGCAGAAGGTGGTCAAGGCGGTGGCCGGCAACCAATGACTCAAGGAATTCAGAACGTGATGCTTCAAGACGAAGGGGAAACTCAGGCCGCCAAGCGGGTTGCCGACGATCTGGAACCGTACCGGCGGCTGATTGAATTGCAGAAACAAATGATTGGACTCGTTCAACAACACGAAAAAACGAAGCGCGAGTGCGCCGCGCTGCGCTCGCAATTGTTGGAGGAAATGACCCGGCCGCAGCGTTGGCTGTGGTGCCTGCGCCTGGAATCCCGCTGGTTGAAAAGCCTCAATGCGCTGGGACGTTCCGGATCGTGGTGGACCCGCAACTGGGCGGTACTCCTCTTCCTTCCCGCCAAACAACATACTTTAACCAGATCAACCAGACCCAATATCAGCAAAGTTTAATCCGTAAACCCAAAGGAGAATGAATCATGCTCAAAGTGATCGAGATCGCCTTCAGTTGTTATCCCGTCAAGGATATGGCGCGGGCACGTAAATTTTACGAAGACGTGCTCGGCCTGAAACCCATGATGATCTTCGGCGAACCCGGCGGCATGCAATGGACGGAATACGACATCGCCAGTGGCACGCTCGCGCTCGGCTGCGGCGCGCCGGATTGGACGCCGCGCCCGGATGGCTGCTCCGTCGGCCTCGAAGTCGACAATTTTGACGAAGCCATCGCGCATCTGCGCGCGAACAACGTGAAATTTCACGTGGAGCCAATGACTACGCCCGTTTGCCGCATGGCCTTCATTTACGATACCGAGGGCAACTTGATTTGTATTCACAAGCGAAACAAATCGTAAATCGCAAATCCGAAATCGAAAATTCAAATGTCCATTCTTGTCAAACCCGACACCAAGGTTTTGGTCCAAGGCATCACCGGCAGCTTCGGCGCAAAACACGCCCAACTCTCCATTGACTACGGCACGCAGGTCGTTGCCGGGGTCACTCCCGGCAAGGGCGGCCAGATTTTTGAACACGGCGGCAAAAAGATCCCCATTTTTGATACCGTCGCCGACGCGGTGAAACAGACCGGCGCGACCGCCTCCGCCATTTTCGTTCCGGCCGCGTTTGCCGCCGATGCCGTCCTCGAGGGTGTCGATGCCGGGCTTGAACTTGTCGTCTGCATCACCGAAGGCATTCCGACCCGCGACATGATTCGCGTGAAGCGCGCGATGGCCGGCGGCAAAACGCGGCTCATCGGGCCGAACTGTCCCGGAGTCGTCACGCCCGGCGAAGGAAAGGATTCTTATGGCGGTTGTCGCATCGGGATTGCGCCCGGTTACATTCACAAAAAAGGTCACGTCGGCGTTGTCTCGCGCAGCGGCACGCTCACTTACGAGGCGGTGTGGCAATTGACCTGCCGCGGCGCGGGCCAAAGCACCTGCGTCGGCATCGGCGGCGATCCGGTGCCCGGCCTGTCACATCTCGACGTCATCAAACTTTTCAACGATGATCCGGACACGCACGGCATCATCATGATTGGTGAAATCGGCGGCGGCGCGGAAGAAGAAGCCGCTTTGTGGATCAAACAGCATTGCCGGAAACCCGTGGCCGGGTTCATCGCGGGCGCGACGGCACCGCCGGGCCGCCGCATGGGCCACGCCGGCGCGATCATCAGCGGCGGCAAAGGCACGGCCGCGGCGAAAATTGCGGCGTTCAAAGACGCGGGCATCGGTGTTGCCGTGACCCCGAGCGAAATGGCGGACACACTGTTAAAGATGATGTAGCCGCCTCGTGAGAGCGTGGTCGTTCTTTCCGCGTTGTCACCAACGAGGCTTCCAGCGGCGAGGGACGGTCCTTGCTTGACGAAAGGACAAACACGTAATACGCATCGTCTTTTCATGGGCATCATTAATTTCATCCTGAACCTCGCCGGGCTGCTGCTCTGGCTCAACTGGCGTTCGCTCCGCTTCGATCCGCTCGGCAAACGAACGCCGGCGACATTGATTGGCACGTTGCGGCGTGCCGAGCCGCAACGGCTGCGGCGGTGGCATTTGCCCGCGGCGCTGGGCGGGTTGTTGTTCTTGCGCGCGGTATTGTACTGGCAAATCGGTTCGGAAACGGGCTGGGTGGCGGGAAAGATGAATCTCGGCATCATCGAACTCTCTTTCCGTAGTGATTCATTTGGCCCCATTTTGTTGTTCTCCATTTTCAGCTTCGGGCTGACCCTGGGTGTATTTTACCTCTGGCTGTTGCTGTTTTCCCTTCTGGCCGGGCCGGAACCATTTCACCGTCTGGTGCGGATGCAGTTGGGACCCATCGATCGCTGGTCACCCGGAATAAAAGCTTTCTTGCCGCTCGGGTTGATGGCGTTGTTGTGGTGGCTGGTGAGCTGGGTGCTGGCGTGGCTGGCCATCGTGCCGCCGCCGGTTTCAGCTGCGCATCGCGTTGAAGAATCGTTGGTCATCGGTCTGGCGAGTTATCTGGCGTGGAAATACGTCGCCGGGGCTTTGCTGGTGTTGTATTTGTTGAACAGCTACATTTATTTTGGCCGGCATCCGTTCTGGAATTATGTGGCGGCCGAAGCGCAGACATTGTTGCGGCCATTGCGCGCTGTGCCGCTCCGCGCCGGAAAGGCGGACTTCACGCCGGTCGTGGGAATGACGCTGGTATTTTTATTCGCCGAACTTGCCGAACGCGGTCTGGCCGCTCTTTATTTGAGACTTCCCCTCTGAAGAACGCCGTTCTGGTCCTCCGCCATGGTTTTGGGCAGTTTGGCGGTGATGGTGGCGCCGGCGTCCTTGTTGCTTTCGATGGAAAGCTTGCCGCCATGCAATCCCACCAGCCGCTTGATAATCGTCAACCCAAGTCCCAACCCCTGCTGCTCCTGCATTCTGCGGTCGAACTGCATGTAAGCGCCGATGCGCGTGATTTGTTCGGTCGAAAATCCACAACCCTGGTCGCTGACGGAAAGGACGGCGGTATTGAAGGCCTCGCCCAATTTAACGCACACCGGCGAGCCGGCTTTGGAAAATTTTAAGGCGTTTTGGACCAGCTCATCCACGATTTTGGCGAGATATTCCTCGGCCATGGGCACGGGAACGTCCGACAATTCAAAGGACAAATCCTGGGCGCGGTTGGCCTGGGCCGCCTGCGCGGCGGCATGCTTTTCAATCAGTGAAACCGGATGTTCCGTCTGGCCCGTCCGGAGGGCATTGACATTCTTGGGGTCGCTGGCGACCAGTTCGAGTTGGGCGTAAATCAAAAAGTTTTCAATGAGCCGTTCCAGCCGTTTGCCGGATTGGTGGATGACGTGGCCCATTTCCGCGACCTCGGCGGACTTGAGCGTGGCGGAATCCGTGGCGAGCATTTCGCCATAGGCCAGAATGCCGTTGAGGGGCGTGCGCAACTCGTGCGGCAGCATCAGACTGATGTTGTCGCGCAGGCTTGCCAGTTTGCGCTCGGCTTCATCGCGAATCGTCTGGGCCTTTTTCAGGCGCGCGTCCACGGCGGCATACAGCGCGTCGGTGGTGAAAGGTTTCGGCAGATAATCATCCGCGCCCAGTTCCATGCCATGCCTCATGCCCGCGTTGTCGGCCAGACCGGTCATAAGAATGAACGGAATGGCGGCGGTGGGCGCCTCGTTGCGCAGCGACGCGAGCGTCAAATATCCGTCCACCTTCTCCATGTTGATGTCGCACAGGATAAGGTCGGGCAATTCCTTGCGCGCCTTTTCGATGCCGTCGGCGCCGTTTATGGCCTCGACGATATCAAAGCCCTTTTGCTTCAGCGCCAGATGTATCATCTCGCGCAGCCATTCTTCGTCATCAATTACCAGGATTTTTTTCACGGCAAGTGCACTCCCAATTCAGCACGAATCGTGCCTTACCCCCGTCTGCCCCGCTTTAGCGTATCTCCCGGTTTTGCGGGGAAACCGGCGGCTTTACTTGCGTTCTTCCAGAGGCACATAATGATTAAGCGTGCGCCCGGTGTAAATTTGCCGCGGCCGGCTGATGCGGCTCTTCGAATCTTCCATGATTTCCTTGTAATTGGCAATCCAGCCGGGCATCCGGCCGATTGCGAAAATCACAGGGAACATCTCCACGGGAATGCCGAGCGAGCGCATGATGATACCGCTGTAAAAATCCACGTTGGGATACAATTTGCGCTCCACAAAATACGAATCGCGCAGCGCCGCCGCCTCCAGATGCTTGGCAATGTCCAGCAACGGGTCGGCCACGTGCAACTTGGACAGGACTTCGTCGCACGCCTTTTTGATGATTTTGGCGCGCGGATCGTAATTTTTATAGACGCGATGGCCAAAACCCATGAGCTTCCGGCCGCTGTTTTTGTCCTTGGCGGCGGTGATGAACTTCGAACCGTCGTCGCCTTCGCGATGAATATCCTGGAGCATTTCAATCACCGCCTGGTTGGCGCCGCCGTGCAATGGCCCCCAGAGCGCGCACACGCCGGCCGCCGCGCTGGCAAACAGATTGGCCTGGCTCGACGCCACCATGCGTACGGTCGAGGTTGAGCAATTTTGCTCGTGATCGGCGTGCAGCAGGAAAATCAAATCGAGCGCCTTCACCACTTCCGGCTTCAATTCGAAATCCTCGTACGGCGTGGAAAACAGCATGTGCAAAAAGTTGGCCGTGTATTTGTAGGCTTTCTTGGGATAAATCAGCGGCAGACCGCGCGATTTGCGGTACGCATAGGCCGCGATGGTGCGCACCTGGGAAATCAACTTTGCCGCGTAAATGTCAAACTGGTTCGACTTGCCCCAGCGCCAGTTCATGAGTTCCTCGTCGAAACAACTCGTCGCGTTAATCATCGCCGAGAGAATCGCCATCGGATGGGCGCCCATGGGAAAACTCTCGAAATGATACTTCATGTCCTCATGTAGAAATTGATGTTCCGTGAACAAATCGGAGAACTTTCGCAATTGCGCGCGATTGGGCAAATCGCCGTAGATGATCAGGTAGGCCGTCTCAATGAAGGTGGATTTCTCCGCCAGCTCCTCAATCGGAATGCCGCGGTAACGCAAAATCCCTTTCTCACCGTCGATAAAGGTAATTTTACTGACGCACGAACCGGTGTTGCCGTAGCTATCATCCAGCGTGATGTAGCCCGTCGTCGCGCGCAGCGACGAGATGTCCACCGCTTTTTCCCCCTCGCTGCCTTCGAGCGTCGGCAGCTCATACGTTTTTCCTTCCAGCTCGATTTTTGCCTCTTTGCTCATGTCGTTGTCATTCTTGTTTTCAGCAATTTGCGGTGAAAAGCGAAAATTGGCAAGGCGTGAAAACAAAATTCTGGAAAAAATTGGCGCCGATTCGCCGAACCGTCAGGCTGCCAGCAAAGACAACTGGCCCAGCCGTCCAACTTTCGCTAGTTCAAATCTTTCTTCGGCGCCGGATCGGGATACCGCCCGGACATGACCAGCTTGGGTTTCCGATCAATGGTAAAAATGCCCCAGTGCTTTTCCGCCCCGTTCGGATTGGGATCGTTATTGTTCCCCTTCCAATCTTCGTCGAAGGCTTCAAAGAAAAACGTGGTGATGTTTTCCCTGGCCGTCCACGCATACAACTCATCGAAATACCGCTTTTGATTTGCCTCGCTGGCCCGGCTGCCGAATTCGGTGGCGACGGTGGCCCAGCCGGCTTCGGTTATCACCATCCGGCTGTGGGGCAGCGCGTTCCGGGCCGCCTGGACCTCGGCGATGGTGGCCGGCAGCGCCTCGTCAATTCCCTTGCCTTCCCAGGCGGGATACGAATGCACGGAAATAAAATCCAGCTCCTTCGCGAGGACGGAGCCATTTTTAACCCAGAAATCAAAATTGTCACACACGGTCACCGGCTGTTTGATGGCACTCTTGACCTGGCGAACGTACGCGATGACGGATTTCACGGGAACTTTGTGGTCGGTCCAACTGACCATCGCTTCATTGCCGACGGCCACGGCGACCACAATCTTCGGATAGGCGTTGGCCAGCCGGATGGCTCGTTCAATTTGCTTCTGGTTTTTGATTTTATTGGCATCCAGATCTTTCTGCGGGTACGGCTCCTTGTGCCAGGGACAATCCGGATTGCTGACTTCGGCGTCAAGCCAAGCCCCGAGCAGGACTTTCAAGTGGATATGGTTCACTTTAATCACCTGCAAAATGTCCTCGGAGTTTTCGTCGGAATCGTAGAGACGAATCAGGCCGAAATTGCCATTCCGGGACAGAAGTTGAAGGTCTTCCAGCGTTTGCTGATCGGTGGGATTGACGGCGCCGGTCCCGCGGTCCGGATGTTGTCCGTGACGAAATCCAGAATAGCAACTCCCCCGTTGAACGCCGGCGAGGAGGGCGCTCTTTTTTTGTTGAAGCGGCACGACGGCTGATCCGCCGGCTTCCGGGGCGGCGCCGGCACAACCCGTCTCCACCCAAAAGGAGAGAAACGAGAAAACAATGATGCCTGACCACATTTTGCGGCACATCAGTGGAACGTTTTTTTTCATCGAGCGGCCTTCATATCAGAGGTTCACGTTTGTTAAACATAACCTGGAACAGTTTAATAAAGATTAATAATTCCGGCGCGAAATTGTCAACTCGTTCCGGCAATGGGTAGTGGTACGTTTTGCCATGGTAAGGACGCCGCGCTGCGGCGTCACCGTCCGCGTTCAGCGGACGGAACCTGAACCGCCCTGATTCATCCAATGTTTCGTTGCGCCGCTGAACGCGGCGCGGTCATCGCAGCGCGATGACCCTACCTTGAAATTTCAGAACGCACCACTACCCGGCAATGGGGCAAAGGCATTCCTTTTCGCGCGAGCAAATGGAACGGCGCGCCGATTTCGCTGGCGCGGGGTTCAACTTTTTGACTCAATCCCGACAACCATGAAACGCTGGGCCGTCCTCACCGTCCTGCTTTACGCATTCGCGCTGGTGCTGCTCACCCTGCCCGTTGACCTCGTCGCTTTTGGTAACTGGGGTAAAAATCCCAGCAACACCGTGCTGCACGACGCGCTTCAACTTTATTTGAACTGGGGTTACTGGCTCTGGCTCGCCGTGCTCGTCGCCGGACAGGCATTGCTGCTTTTATTGCCAATCAGCATTGCCGAACGCCGGCTGCCGGCGCGGCGCCCGTTGAAACTGCCCGTCATTGTTACCGCTTTTTTTTTGGCCAATCTTTTTTTTGCCGGAGTTTTTTCTTTGCTCTGCGCCTTCATCAAGGACAACGCTTTCGGGGTCTTTGCCCTGCCCAACTTATTTCTCAACCTCGCGAACACCCTGAATCACAACCCCGCAACGAATGCATCCGTTCCCGGCTGGCAATCCGTTTTGAGTATCTTGGTTCCCGTTTTCGTCTTCTGGCTGGTCTGGGCGATTATTTTCCGACGCGCCACCAAATCGGACGAACCCGACGCGTTTCTCAAACGCATTACTCGCTGGCTCCTGCGCGGCAGCATCCTTGAACTTCTCGTCGCCGTGCCCAGCCACATCGTCGTCCGGCGTCGCGACGATTGCTGCGCACCCGTCGGCACGTTTTGGGGCATTGCCACCGGCATTTCGGTGATGCTGCTCTGCTTCGGCCCCGGCGTGTTCTTTTTGTTCGTCGAACGTTTCAACCGGTTAAGGCCGAAGACGCCGGACGACGGCAAACAACCGGCGCCAGGCCCGGCTCCTGGTGGAATTATGACGTAGGACAGGCGTCGCGCCTGTCTCAAACATCAAGGTATTCCAGCGGTTCGCTTTGTCGCTTTCGCAGGCCATCAACCCAAACGCGGAACGATTTTCTTGAAGATGGAGACAGGCGCGACGCCTGTCCTACGCCGCAAAACGTGCCCATCGTGAAGTGAAGGCGGCAAGTCATCGAATAAGCATGCAGCCTTTGCCGACAGCTAACTGGCAACGTCTTTGGAATCAAAAACCTGCTGGACAGAAACTTAAACGCGAAATAATGTTAGAACCATGAAACAGGATAGGCTGCAAACCCAGCCGCCGATTATCTGTTAGGCGGCTTCGAGCATGAACAACGACCCAGACAAACCATCGCAGATGTTATCCGCTGTGGGATTTTCGATTTTATCCGCTTTCTTTGGCGTCGGCGTTGCTTGGATAGGAGTATGATTCTCGCGGCGATGTTCAAGAGCCACGGAGATAGCATTATTGCCGGATGCTTGCCGATACTTGCTGCGGGCGGAGCAGTTGGTCTTGTTACCGGCTTGATAGTTTCGGTGCGCGTAGCCAAGTCCGCCGCACAGACGAGGCGGAAGGTCCAGGAGCGATTCATCGGCAGACGTGCTCAGATGCAGATTTATTCAGGTGTTCCGGTTTTTATCGTCGCTATTGGCACACCATTACTTCTTGGCAGATTGGCACCCATTCTTGGCGACCGTGTGGCGGCCTATGTTTGGCTTGGCTTCGTCGCAGTCGTGCTTGTGCTGAGCTTTATTATACGCGACCACATTCCGGAACGGTTGCTCATACCTATTGGTATTATTGGATGGCTGATGCTTGTTTTAGCAGCCATTGGACTTTGCATTTATATGCTACACCAGCCGATTTGATGACGCCGCCTAATATGAGGATAGGCTGAACATTTCTCTTTGCCAACAGCGCGTCCTTTCTCCCTTCGCTCCTTGCTTTGTACTTAACCATTGTCTTTCCAGGTTTTCTCTTCGGCAAGGCAGGGCATTTCGACATGATAAGCCGCTTCGACGCGGCGAGAGCGCGACAAAATTCTTTTTCTTTCCCGGCTTGCGCCTTAACTTGCGCGAACGCAAATGGCTTTAAAACTGTTCAACACCCTGTCGCGCTCCATCCAGGAGTTCACGCCGCTCGATCCTTCAGGAAAAAAGGTCGGCATGTATTGCTGCGGACCGACCGTCTATGACTTCGCCCATATCGGCAACTGGCGCACTTTCGTCTTCGCCGACCTCGTCCGCCGTTATCTCGCGTTCAAGGGCCACGCCGTCACCCACGTGATGAACGTCACCGACGTGGAGGACAAAATCATCAAGGGCATCCGCCTGTCGCGCCAAAGCGGAGCGACGGCGGACGAAACCAAAACATCGCTCCGCGAGTTCACCGGGAAATATGAGACGGCGTTCTTTGCGGACATGAAAACGCTGAATTGCCTTGAGCCGCATCATAAACCGCGCGCCACCGGGTACATCGGCGAAATCATTTCGCTCATCGAAAAGCTGGTCGCGCGTGGCGTCGCCTACAAAGCCGCCGACGGTTCGGTCTATTTCAGCATCGAGAAGTACCGGGGTTGCGGCTGCGTTTACGGCCGCTTGCTCAAGCTCAACTTCGACGAAATGAAGGTGGGAGAACGGGTCAAGAGCGACGAATATGCGAAGGAGTCGGTGGCTGATTTCGCGCTCTGGAAGGCGCGCGTGCCCGAAGACGGCGACGTCTTCTGGCCGAGTCCGTTCGGCGAAGGCCGGCCCGGATGGCACATCGAGTGCAGCGCCATGAGCATGAAACTCCTCGGCCAGAGTTTCGATTTGCACCTCGGCGGCGAGGACCTGGTATTCCCGCATCATGAGGATGAAATCGCGCAGAGCGAAGGCGCCACCGGTCAACCGTTCGTGAAATACTGGCTTCATGGCGCGTTCCTGCTCGTCGAAGGCAAGAAGATGAGCAAATCGCTCGGCAACTTTTTCACGCTCCGCGATTTGCTGGCCAAAGGCTTTACCGGTCGCGAAATCCGTTATCTCCTGCTCACGGCGCATTACCGCGAGACGTTCAATTTCACGCTCGAAGGCCTGCTAGGCGCGAGAGCGGCCCTGGCCCGGATTGACGAGTGTCTTGGAAAGTTGCGCGAAATTGTCGGAACGCCGGGCACCGCCCCGGCCCGACCCAAAGTTCAGACCAAACAACCAGAGCACGCCGAGACGCTGCTTGGCGTTCCAACTGATTTGGTCACACATTTCTCCAACGCCCTTGACAACGATTTGAACATTTCCGCCAGTTGGGGCGCGGTTTTCGAATGGGTGCGGGAAACCAACCGGCGTATTGCGGAAAACTCCTTGGGCGCGACGGATGCAGCGGTTGCATTGTCTGCGTGGGATAAAATTAATTCCGTCCTTGGCATCGGTACCTCTGCGGAAGCTGATGCCCCGGCTGAAATTATGGCGTTACTTGAAGCTCGACAAGCCGCCCGGAAAGCCAAAGATTTCAAACGCGGCGATACGATTCGTGACGAGTTGAAGGCCAAAGGCTGGGTCATCGAAGACACGCAGAAAGGGCCGAAGCTGAAAAGGATTTGATTCACCGCCAGGCACGCCAAATTCCGACAACAAATGAATCGATTCTGCCTATTTCTCGGCAGTGTCCTAATTTGTAGGCGACGAGGTGACGAGTCGTTTGGGCCAGCACTCCTTACGTCGTGCCCTACAACCAAATCAGGGCACTACCCATTTCTCGGTTTCATTGACGGCGCCTAAATCGTAGAATCGTAAATCATAAATGGCAAAAGGACTGTTCATCACATTCGAGGGCACGGAAGGCTGCGGCAAATCCACGCAGATTGAGTTGCTCGCCAAAACGCTGCGGGTGGTCGGCTACCGTGTCCATATGTTGCGCGAACCGGGCGGCACGCCGGTCGGCGAGGAAATCCGCCACACGCTCAAACACAGCAAGGCCAACGTGGCCATGACCCCGGAAACCGAATTGCTGCTGGTGAACGCCAGCCGGGCGCAACTCGTCCGCGAAATCATCCGCCCCGCGCTGGCCGTGGGCGAAATCGTCCTGAGCGACCGTTTTTATGATTCGACCACGGCCTACCAAGGCTATGGCCGCGGACTCGATCTGTCCCTGGTGAAAAGCGTGATTGATTTTGCCGTCGGCGACACGCGGCCGGATTTGACCTTGTTTCTGCACGTGCCGGCGGAAGTCAGCGCGGAACGCCTGCTCTCGCGGCAATCCACCCTGCCCTTCATTCGTGACCGGATGGAGGAAGGGGACAAAAGTTTCTTTATGCGCGTGGCCAGGGGTTACGAGGCCATTGCCGCCAGTGAACCCAATCGCGTGCGCATCGTGGACGGTGCCAGCTCCATCGAGTTCGTCTGCGCAAAAATCTGGGAATCCGTGCAGCCGATCCTGCCGCGCGTTGGACGCTGGTAAATAATTTTACGGTTTTTTCTTCTGTAACTTTGCGTTTGCCTTATCAATCCACGGTTGAAGTTCCTGTTTTAACGCCGCGTCCTGTACCATAGCTTTATCCCAAGACGCAATGGCCTTCTCATAATCGTCGTTGATGAAATTAAGCAAACCTTGATCATAATAAATTTCCGAAGAATTGGGCTCGGAAAGCTCGATGGCCTTTTTGCAATCTTCGACCGCACCCACAACATCTCCTTTGCCATAACACGCCCAACCGCGCGTTCCATATGCGTATCCATTCGTGGAATTGAGTTGGATCGAATGTGTAGCATCGGCAATAGCTGTATTGAAATCATTTTTTGAAACTCCGCCCATCCCCGATCGTTGTAAGCTAGTGCATATTTCGGATTGAATTCGATAGCCTTATTGGCATCGGCAATCGCTCCATCCCAATCACCTTTCTTGAGCTCCGCAACCTCACGATCACAATAAGCCCTTGCGTTCGTTGGATTGAGTTCAATGGCTTTGTTGTAATCAAGAATAGCTTCGTCTAAATTTCCCTGCCAAAATTTTGCGTACCCTCGATTGCCGTACGCTGGCGCATCTGTCGGAACAAGTCGGATATACTCATCCAAATTAGAAACGGCCCCTTTCAAATCACCATTTTCACCTTCGGCAAGTGCCAATCCCCACAAAGCCGATGAATTTGTGCGGTTAAGTTCAATGGCCTGTTGGCAATCACGAATTGCACCGCTGAAATCATTTTTTTTATACTTCACCCATCCACGGCCCTCGTACGCCAAATCACTTTGTGGATTCAGTTCAATGGCACGATTAAAATCAAAAAACGCATCGTCCAGCCTGTTCAACATGGTTTCTGCGTTTCCGCGATTGATGTAAACGGCATAGTTTTTTGGTTCGAGTTGAATGACACGAGTGAAATCAGCAATCGCTCCATTCCAATCGCCATTTTTATATTTTTGATCTCCTTGTTTCCAAAGATTGTGTGCAAACTTATGCTTGCCGCAGCCGACAAAAAAAACCAAGCCGAGCAAATAAAGCATAATTACGCAAAATGATTGTTTTGAAATGCTCACATAAAACCTTTACCAACCGATTCAGGGTGATGGCAAGCGGCTTAATCACGTTCTTGCCGAATCGGCTGCAACAAGTAATGTTTGGGGAGACAATATGACCGAAGACACTTTGAACGAAATCGAGGCGAAAATCCGCAGCGCGGAATCCGTCAGTGAGGAACGCAAACGCGAGTTGCTCCAATTGCTCGGCACATTGAAAGCCGAGGTGGGCAAGCTTTCAAAGACCCACGACGAGCAGGCACGGAGCATCGCCGGTTTCGCGCAGCTTTCGACCTACGAAGCCACCCGCACGAAGCAAAATCCGCAATCACTTCACCATTCGCTGGAGGGATTGCGGTCATCCGTCGAAGGGATTGAGAAATCACATCCCAAACTCGCCCAGATCGTGAATAACATCAGCAACACGCTGTCGAATCTGGGAATCTGAACGCATTTACGATTGATGATTTACGATTTACGATTTTCCGGGTTATCGTAGGCCCCTTGAAAATCATCAATCATAATTCGTAAATCATAAATCACTTAATCTTTCTTCGGCTCCAGCTTCGCAATCGCCGCCATGATGTCATTGGCGATTTCCTGGTAAATCGCCTTGAGCCGCGGTTTGGAACAATTCTTTGCTTCGGCGCGCAATTTCTCGAAATTCATTGGCCGGCCGTATTTCACGGCGATTCGTTTGGGACAAGGAAATTTTACATGCCGGCCGTAGGCTTCGTAAGTGCCAAAGACGCGCACCGGCACGACCGGCGCGGTGGATTTGACCACGACCAGTCCGATGCCCGAACGCGCGGGCTGTAATTTGCCGTCACGCGTCCGCGTGCCTTCCGGAAACAGAATGATGCCGCCACCGGCGAGCAGCCGGTCGAGAATCGCCCTCAATCCGGCCGCGCCGCCACCGTCACGATCCACCGGCACGGCACTCCACGAACGCAGGAGCGCGCCGATGCCCGGAAATCGGAACAGACTTTCGCGGGCGAGATAATTGATGCCGCGTTTCAAGCCCGCGCCCACCAGCGGCGGGTCGAGAAAGCTGGCGTGGTTGGAGGCCAGAATGACCGCGCCAGTTTCGGGCACGCGTTCCGGATTGAAGACCCGCCAGCGAAAGTACGTCGCATACCATGCACGAAAAAAAGTCCAGCCGAGGCGATAGGAGAAATTCATTGGTCGGCCAGCCGTTTCCTCACCTCCGAGATGATGAGCCCGCTCGTCTGCTCGGACGTCAGGTTCGAATTGTTGATGACCTTCGCCCCCAGCGGGACCATCAACGGCGCCACGGCGCGCTGGCTGTCGCGCTGATCGCGCGCGGCCAGATTTTCCCGGACGCCGTCGGCGGCGCGGCGGCGCGACCGCTCCTCCAGTTTCGCGTCGAGATAAAATTTGAAATCCGTTTCGGGAAAAACGTTCGTGCCGATGTCGCGGCCTTCCATGACGAGGCTGCCGAATTGCAGGCACTCGCGCTGGCGTTTGACCATCCATTCGCGCGCTTTCGGGACGGCGGCGACGTGCGGCACGGCGGCGCTGATTTCGGCGGTGCGAATTTCCTGCTCGGGAAAATAGCCGGCCACCAACAGGCGCGCGGTGCGCAAGCCACCGGCTTCCACACAGTGCAAGGCGGCTTTCCACTTGCGGCACGCGGCGGCAACGGCTTTGGCGTCTTGCACGTCTATCCGATTCTTCAGGCAATACCATGCCAGCGTGCGATACATCGCACCCGTGTCCACATAAACGCAGCCGAGCGCCTTGGCAACCAGCTTGGCGTTCGTGCTCTTGCCGCTGGCGCTCGTCCCGTCAATCGCAATGATGAT
>Ga0265338_10000846_pt1 | contig 51664 bp, 68 predicted proteins | sample 42126metaG_FD_193579 | JGI IMG/M metagenome (GOLD analysis project Ga0265338, IMG submission 193579) | Rhizosphere microbial communities from Carex aquatilis grown in University of Washington, Seatle, WA, United States - 4-21-26 metaG | ecosystem: Host-associated > Plants > Roots > Rhizosphere...
CGATTACACGTGTTCACTGCTTAATGGGAGGTGTCGCAATTGGCGCGCTGTTGGCGTCCTACGCCCACGCTGGCGGGCAACCAGCGTCTGAAACCACAGCCGCCGAACTTCAATCCATCGCCGGCGATGTCCGCCCCGCGATCATTGCGTCGATGGACACTTTTTACGGGCCGATCACGCCAGAGATGGCAGTCTGCGTCGGTTGGCGCGCGTGCGAAAACGTAACGACAGGGAAGCGCATCACTGTGGTTGGAGCCTGTGCAGGAAGGGCTATCACCGTTGAAAGCGACGTAATCCTAGTGGGCGACCATACCGACATCCCCAAGGGGGCGTCCGGCTTCGTGAACATTGGCAACCGACTATGCTTCTGGCGAACCACCGGCGAGCGGACGGAATGCCCGCCCCCGGTCGTGGGGTGCGTTCCCAAGTCGAGCGACTCTGCGCCGGGGGATTACGGGAACCACACCACGCTCCCCAAATAGAAAGACGCGCTGGATCATTCACTGTTTCGATGGTGAACGGGCCATTCTCCGGCGGATCAACGCTCAGAATAACCGCATGGGGGAAACGCGCGTCAAGCTGTCACGCATTCACACCGATGGCAAACCCCGCCGATCCAGCTGGAGCATAGTTGAAAAATGATTACGATCGTAATAATTGGTCTTATTCTCACCAACGTTTACACATACGTATCGCTATGGAAAATACGAAATAAGCTTATGCAATATCGAATCGCAGCTTACAGGGGCAGTAAACGTACCAGCATCGTTCCTAACCGATCATTCTCGAATTGCGAGAGCATCCTGATCATAAACGGCGTGATGAAGAGGTTCGGACAGTGACGCTCGTTAACACCCTCCTCCCCCCAGCCGGAGCCGAGCCCGGTAGCGTGTGGCTGCTGTCAGGGAGCGGCGTATGGTTCACCGCCGGAACACGGGACGGAGCTTTCTGGCTTTACCGCGACGGTGCGGGGGAGCATGTCGTTCGCAGTCCTGAATACATGGCGCTGACAAACTTCACCCTCTCCGACCCGCACGGCGCTGCGGCGGCGGTCGCGGTGCTGGAGGGGGCTGGGGCAACCGGGATGATGTTGGTCGTGGCCAAGAACGAACACGCGGTGGCAGCGAACTTCTCCGGCACTGTGGACGGTTTCCGTCGCGCCACCCACCCCACGTCATTTCTCGCCGCAGCACTCGCGGCGGTCCGCGAGTGGGAGGACCGGGACGTTACCGCTGTGGGGATGTCAAAATCCGCTCCTTCACCCACCCCTCGATGATCCGCTCCACCAGCACCGTCAACGACGGCGCCTCACCATCGCGGAGCGCCGCGTCGAGATGATCCCGGAGGTCCTGCTTCACGCGAACGCTGATGGGAGTTGACTTTTTCATTTCCGAATGATACCACCACCCCACGATGCTGTATACAACAACGATCGCTTGCGATAACCTGATCCCGTTAAGAACTGGAGAAAACCAAATGTCTCACTTTTCCTGCCTCGTTATCGGTGATGATGTCGACGCTCAGCTTCAACCTTACCATGAGTATGAATGCACCGGCATCAACGATGAATATGTCATCGATGTCGATGTCACTGACGAGGTCAACGCCCTGATGGCCACGCCGTTCGAGGTGGTGCGCCTCGCGGACGGAACGCTTCACGCCGGATACAGCAACGAGTTCTACACCACGCAGAACGAGTTCATCCTTCCGGATGGCGCCGAGGTCATTACGGTTCCCCGAACCGAGGCCGCCGCAGCCGGGCTCACCGATGCGACCTTCGAGGGTATCGCAAGAGCTGAATTTGACGCCAACGTTCGGGACGGCCGGGCGTACCGCCGCACCAATCCCAACAATAAGTGGGACTGGTGGCAGATCGGTGGGCGCTGGGCCAACTTCTTCCTGCTGAAGCGGGGCCAGGGTTATGCCGATTCAGCGCTCAAGGGCCGCATCGACTTCACCGGAATGCGGATCGACGCAGTGTCGAAGGCCAGCGCGCACTGGCGTGAGGTCCGGGTCGCAACCGGTGGCCTCGGATGGACGAGCTTCGATGACCTGAAGGTGAAGTTCGGCATCAATCAGAACGGCCCGTTTGACGAAGTGCGCGAAGCTTATTGGTCTCAACCCGCGCTCGCGATCCTTACGGAACACCCGAAGCTGATTGGTTACTACATCGATGACGATCTCGGTCTCGACGAGGAAATCTACGTCCAGCGTAAGCGGGAGCGGGTGGGGGTCACGTATGCCTTCGTCCGCGACGGAACGTGGACCGAGCGCGGACAGATGGGGTGGTTCGGCATCAGCAGCGGCGATATGCCGAGGGCCGAATGGAACAAGAAGTTCGCCGAGATGATCGACGGACTTCCCGACGATACCCTGCTCACCATCGTGGACTGTCATAGCTGATGTCTAGCACCTGGCGCATCGAATACCGGCCAAATATAGCCGTGACGGGAAACCTGCACGCGATCCTGGACAAGGATCGCTACCCGATGGCGTTCGTCCCAGCCTGGGATCGGCCGGGGCTAGGGGAGATCGGTGCACCCGATGAGGCGCGCGCGAACGCGCGTCTCATCTGCGCCGCGCCGGACCTGCTCGCGACGCTCGAGCGGGTCCGGACGCACCTTTCGGGCGATGAGCGTCAAGCGGCCGAGGACGCGATCCGAAGGGCGACACAGCCATGAAGACCGATGAACTGCTGGCGGAAACCGTCATCAAGATCACCATCATCTTCATCCTGATCCTTGTTTGCGTGTTGCGAGCCTGGGTCATCATGAAGTTGTGGAACTGGTATATCGCCCCGGTCTTCGGGATACCGGAGCTTACCGTCGCGTATTCCTTCGGGGTCAGCCTCCTCGTGTTCTACATGGTCTACCGCCGCGCGCGGTCGGATGAGAACGAGTCCCCCCTGGCTTTGATCACCAGCGCGGTTATGGCCGCCGGGTTCGCCCTTCTTTTCGGATGGATCGGGACATTTTTTATCTAAAAAATTGTTTACATACGATGAGGGGCTGCGTATAAACGTCATCAGAACTGGAGAACCTAGGCTCAGGGCGCGCTTCGCGGCGATGTTTACGCTACCCGTGTAGCGCGGTATTATACGATTAGAACTGGAGAAACAACGATGTTCTACACCGATCATCCCAAACCGATCCTTCCCCTCATCGGGGTCTACGTGTTCAGCATCTCGGTCTGGGCCGCGATACTCTGCGTCATCTTCTAGGGGAACCATCATGTTACGCGACACAGACGAATTCAAGCAGCGCGATGAGGAACTCAAAGACGCGCGCAGGAAGACCATCACGCCGGGGTGCGAGCTCTTCGTGATCGTCATGCGGGACCACGCCTACGCGCGCGTCGGTCCGTTTCCCAGTCATGAAGCGATGATCATGTGGGGTCACGTCGAGCGCGATCGCGGCGACGATCCCCGCTGGCAATCGCTCGAGCTGCCGAGGAACAGCCGCGTCCCGGCGCTCCACGACAGATTTTGGCATCCCGACGACGACGAGAACTGGGGTAAGCTGCCGTGAGCGAACTCAACTTAGCGAACCCGCCGATCACCGATCATCTGAACTACCAACTCAGTCGGCAGATACCGGGCACGCAGGCCAATACGTTGGCAAACACGCATCCGAGCATCATCGTTCCGGGGCAGCCCGTGGTCATGAACGATCTCGCCGCGCCGAACTTCGGGGTGTTCGTTCTCGAGGGTATGTTTCTCCTGTTCTTTCCGCCATTCATCATCTACAGTGGGATGTGCGCGATGTCGTGGTTCTCACGGAGGAGACGCAACCATGCGGATAAGTGATGCGCACGAGGACGCCCTCGTCGAGTGGATCGGCCGTCGCAAGAAGAAGCGCGATTGGCACGCAAAGTGGTCTCCCGACGAGCCGGCCTGCGGTCCGCACCAGTGGCGGCAGCGCGATCGGCACGACGTAATCGACGTCGCCGCGATGACGGACAAGCACCTCGCCCACGCCATCTCGTTCGCGATGTGCAAATCTCAGCACGGGTCGCGCCTCGCAGCACTGCTGCGCGAACGCGCGCGGCGGATGAAATGAACCCGCTCGACGGCCCGTTCAAGCGTCAACCACGTGAGCATCAGCTGGAGGCGCTGCGCCGATCCGCCGATGCTGACGCCTACGGGCTGCTGTTCGAGCAACGCTGCGGGAAGTCGCAGCCTGTCCTCGACACCGCCGCCTACGCTTACCGAATAGGACGTATAAACACCCTTCTAATCGTCGCGCCGAACGGTGTTCATCGCAACTGGGTCACCGATGAGATCCCGGCGGCGCTCGCCGAGGACGTGAACCCGCGCGCGATCATCTGGCGATCCGGCCGGATGGAATCGAAGACAATGAAGGCTGAGCTTCGCGCGCTGTTCGAGCATGAGGGCCTGGCGATCCTCAGCGTCAACATCGACGCGATCCTCAACGACTTCTGCAGTCGCGTGATGATGACATTCCTCAAGAAGCGTCGTGTCATGACGGTCGTGGACGAGTCTCTTGACATCTCGGCGCCCGGCGCGAAGAGAACGAAGCGCGCGATGGTGCTGGGGCGGCACTCGGTGATGAGGCGCATCCTCGATGGCACCCCGGTTGACGCGACCCCGCTCGGACTGTACTCTCAGTTCAACTTCCTTCAGCACGGCGCGCTCGGCTTTCGGACCTACACCGAGTTCAAGGCGCACTACGCGGAGATCGTGATAAAGCAGCGGTGGGATCGGACGCGCGAGGATTACGTCGACTACCCGGATGTCATTGGTTTCAAGAACCTCGACGAGCTGAAGCAGCGGATCGATGCGATGTCCTACCGCGTCACCCGGGATCAGTGCGCCGACCTTCCGCCGAAGGTGTATGAGAAGATATACTTTCAGCTTCCGAAGGAGGTCCGCCGCGCCTACGACGAGCTTCGCACGCAGTTTCGAACCGAACTCCAGGGGGGAGCGGTCTCCGCCCCCCTGGTTCTGACCCGGTATCTTCGGCTTCAGCAGCTCACGTCCAACATCGCGGTCATCGAGATGGAACCGAAGCGTTGTCCGGTCTGCGCAAAAAACTCATCATCGAGCAACGCCGAGGACGACGTGTTTGATGCTGATCCAGACTGCCCCGTGTGCGACGGCTACGGGGTGGTGCCGGGAAGCGATGAGCAGCATCCGCTGGTATCTGACGACCGGGACGCGCGGCTCAACGCGCTCGGCGACGCGCTTGATCGCTTGAGGGGGCAGGGGATCGTTTGGGCGAAGTTCCGGACGGACCACGCGGCGATCGCCCGCATGTGCGTCTTGAGGGGCATCAACGCGGTGTTTTATCACGGTGGGATCGATGCGGATGAGAGGTTCACCGCGCTTCGCCGGTTTCAGGCCGGTGACGCTCAACTCTTCGTCGGGAACCCGCGCGCCGGTGGCCGTGGGTTGGACCTGTCCGGGGCGAACTTCGTCATCTATTACAGCCAGGACTGGCCCCTTCGGTGGCGTCGGCAATCGGAGGACCGGGCGCAGTCGTTGGTGAAGCGCGATGCGGTTCTTTATCTGGATCTCATCGCCGAGGATACCATCGATGAGAAGATCGTCGCGGCTCTCCGGGCGGGGCGAAACATCTCCGACATGATCACCGGTGACACGGCTGGAGACTGGATATGACAGATACAACCCGCGATGTTTACTGGCGCTGTTTTCACTGTGGCGAGACGTTCACGCTGTTGCAAAAGCGATGGGCGGCCGAACACTTCGGACGCAGCGAACTCGACACACCCGTTTGCCTGATGCGGGTGTCGGGGGAGGGGTCGCTCCTGACCGCGTTGCGGAACGCGCAGGAGGAGCTCGATCGGCGCCGCGCCGAGGACAGCGATGTCATCCGAGCGATGCACGCGATGAGCGCCGATCACGCGGCGGCGCTCCGACGGGAGGAAGAGCGCGGTTATGAAAGGGGCTTACGCGATGCGCGCGGTCAATGACTGATCCGACCCCCGGCGACATCCTGCGGCATGAGTTCATGACCCCGCTGGGATTGAGCATGACGGCTCTGGCGATCGTGCTGCGCGTTCCGCTCAGCCGCATTCACGGGATCGTTCGCGGGACGCGGGGGATCACCCCCGACACCGCGCTGAGGCTTTCCCGTTACTTTGGGACATCCGCGCAATTCTGGCTCAATCTTCAGATGCAGTATGATCTGAGAAGAGCGTGCGACGGCAGTAAGATCGATCAGGAGATCACACCATATGACGGAGAATGGGCGCGATCTGACACGCCGCGTGGCTAAGGCGATCCGTCAGGCGGTCAGCGATAATAACATCGATGATCATGCACTCTACATGATGGGTGATCTAACGGATGATTGGCGGGGGAAGGAGGCGGCAAGAATAATCGCGGAAGCTGTCGTGAAAGAATTGGTGAAAGAGGAGATCGCGACTATTCAGCATCATTTGAATATCGCTTTTGGATTACTTACACTTATAAACGATTATGTACCAATTATTGCGTCGGCTGTGAACCATATTGAGGAAGCGTTATCGACACTGCCAACAGATGGAGAATAACATGCCAACCGCGAGATGGCTTCGTGAGCTCGCTCTCCGTCCCGGCGCGGTGTACGGGACCGACACCGCGAACCTTCATAAGGCGGCGGATCGGATGGAGCAGCTCGAGGACGCGATGAGGGCGAGCCACACTGCGATGTCGCGAGTGCTGAGCGCCAACGCGGTGACGATCCAAATGCCCAAGAAGTACTGGGATGAGCTGTACGACGCCTTCAACAAGGTCCGGCAGGTCGCGTTCAACTGGCGTGAGGTTATGAGGACCCCGGAAGCCGCGAGCATGATCAACATTCAGAAAAGACTGATGCATGGTGGGGAATCCCCATCGAATGAGGATCTTACTGCGTCACTTCGATGGCTTGCTGAGGTCGGGATACCGGCGGCGCAGGCGATGGTGGAAGAGGCGGAAGAACGCGGGATGTCGATCTTTGACCCAGAGTTCTGATCTTTTCGGACTTCTTCCAGGATGGGATGAGTGGTTCGCATGGCGGCCAGTGAAGGCGTGCGGCCGATGGCGATGGTTAAGTTACGTCCAGCGACGCCGGGTTTCCGAAGAACACGGTATCCAGTTCTCATACCTTCCAGACGAGTGGCCTTGGGAATATCGAGCCGGACGGGCGCATGACTACCCCGATAGCATCGAGGGAGTTCCGATGCACTTTTATACCTATCGGTGCAAGCACTGCGGGGCAAAGTTCGGAATATGAATATGGGTAAACCCGGCAGCATCATGGCCACTGATCCATCGACCATGTCGCATACGCCGATTCTGCCGTGCGTCGTGTGCAACGCGCCAGATCACGAAGGTTATTTCGACCACAACGGGTCTCGATTGCTGTGCGTGGTTTGCCCGAACCAGGATCGTCCGGACGTTCAGGCGCGCATCCGCCAAATCAGAGAATGGAAAATAACCGATGACTTCGATTGAATCACCACCCATGTCCGACGCGCAGATGCTGGAAACGCTCGCCAAGTGGCTTGATGTTGCCCGCCCGGGACCGGATCGAGAGGTGCAGCTCGATTTAGAGCGGATCGCGCGTCGGCTACGGTTACTTGATGCATCAATTCATTGTCCGCGATGCAATGATACCGGCGAATATCTCTCAGGTCAGGACACGCACTGTTCAGCCGGAATGGTTCCGTGTGACTGTGACGCCCTGCGTAAGCTAATCATGCGCGACCCGGCGGTGGCCGCGTACTACGGGGTCAAGAAGCAGTTCACGACGTCCGTTCTCATGATAAAGCATAAGCCAGGCGGTGTGATAAATTACCAGATGGAGGTCCTGGTTCTTTTGGCTGCGAACGAACACGAAGCGCGCGGCCTGGCGGTCGATGACGCGCAAAAAGAGAACCCAGAACACCATCTTGAGGCGGTCGTGGTGGTGGAGATCAAGTGATGAATGATGTGGTCGCGACATTGACGGCTGCCCGGGAGTTGCTGAGCGATCCCGTGCGGTGGACGAAGGGAAGGATGGCCCGTGATGCCGCCGGGGAGCGTGCATACTCCAGAAGTCCAGAGGCTGTGTGTTGGTGCGCTGCTGGTGCGCTAAACAAAGTGTCGTCTGCATGGGGCGTGCAGGAGGCGCAGGGTATCCTGTTTGCATCCGTAAGCGGCAAGGGCATCGCTGCTTTCAACGACGACCCCACGACCACGCACGCCGACATCCTGGCCGCGTTTGACCGCGCCATTGCGGCGGCGAAGGCGGAGGCAGGCGGGCAGTCCGCTGGCGGACCAGATCAGGATGGCCAGCAGTAATGAATATAACGGGCCGCATAGCCATGGCGTTCGAGCGGCGCTTCGGGAAGCCACGCGCCCCGCTAGTGTTTGATCGGGTAGCACATAACGTCTGGCGTGCGCGTGATACAGCAACGGGTGCGGTAGCCGACTACGACACCAGCGGATGGCGCATTCGCCGGATCGGCGAAACTGATCCTACGGTTCATGAGGAACAACAGCCATGACTACGCACGTTGCCGTGTGTTGGGGCTTCATCGCAGGCGCAGCGCTGCTAGCTGGAGATCTGAGCATGGTCCGTCGCGCCATTGAAAAGGCCTCATCATGAGCGAACCCCGCATCTTTATCGAAGTGGTCCAGGAACTGAACAGCAGTCAACACGCGCGCGTCCGTTATGAGATCAGCCTGACGGAATGGCAAAAAGCGCGATACCCCGGCGGTGTGGCGGAATGGACGATCAACACCGCGTTGGCTGAGGTATCATCCGCGATGTCAAAGCAAAAGTTCGTGGAACCACAGCCCCTTGCCGAGACCGAACGACTGCGGAGACGCCTTAAGATCGCGGACGCGGCGTGCGCTAACTACTACGAGTGGGAGTACGGCACGAAACCAGGTGCTGAGCCGAACCCGTCACTGCTGCTGGCATGGAAGAAGGGCGTCGATGATTAACAAGTGCTGCAAAACATGCAAATGGTTATGGGTGGAATTGGATGCTGCTTCCCGACGTGTCGTGAGGAATGACCGCGTGTATCCGTGTACCTTTCCGATCGCGTGGCCGCCCCTACCTGATAGCATCACGCGCGTTCATGGGTTCCGGTTACCAACGCCCGAGAAGACCGGGATGCGGATGGCTGGTGATGATGGTGTCAAATGTGAAACATGGGAGGAGATTAAGCGATGACCGAACGTTCAGTGTTGATTGAAGCTTGGCAGCGGGTAAACGGATGCAACGAGGACAACGATCCGGATGATTGGGGCGTCCCATGCTGCACTGAGTTCTGCATTTGCGCGGATAAGGCTGCGGGAAGGAAGAGCATCGAGGACGAGTGTCGGGAAGCGGGATTGATATAACTTCGACGTTCCCCTACCGCCGCCGATCCGTTATCCTGAACGGACGAACTGGAGAACTGGCGATGAATACCACACCAGAGATGGTGACGATCACCGTGGACGATCTCATTCATGAGACTGACGCCGCGTGGTTGTTCGATGTCGCTGGCAGCGAGGTGTGGTTACCGAAGTCCAACTGTGAATATACGCCAGGACGGATAAAGACCGTTGAGGTTCCCGAATGGCTGGCCATCGACAAGGGGTTGGTATGAGCAAGGTGTACGTCGTCAACGAACCAATGAAGCGAGGTCCATCGGGCGAGTTTGTTCCCATGTTTGACCTGTCCGGCGCGTCACAGTATGGCGAACTCGTTTCCCTGCTCCCCCCTGGTCAGATGCCGAACGATCTCCGGTATGTACGTGAAACGATCGGGGATCGATTGACGGACGTATCAGCGGACGATTGGTTGCTGCTGATCGGCAACCCGGTCGCCATCGCGATCGCGGCGGCGCTCGCGGCGGACATGACGGATGGAAAGCTGAAGTTCCTCCGCTGGCACAGTCAGAACCACGCCTATCAACCGATGTCCGTGGATCTCTGGCCCAACGACTAAGAACTGGAGAACGTAACGATGACACCAGAATTTCATCAACAGATGCTTCAGTACGTGAAGGACTGTAGCCTTGGGTTTATCGGCGGCAAGCCCCAGCCGATCGGGGTCTTGCTGCACGAACTTCAGGTGAAGATCGCCTTCACTCCGGAGAACTTCGGTGCGTTGCTTCCCGACGCCATCGCGGCGCGTGACGCCGCAGTCGCTCGGTTCAACCGGACAATCACTCGGGCCGATGATCCGTTTGAGGACGAGGCCGAGGACGACACCGAAGCACTTCTGGAGGGCCCGTCACCGGAGCAACTCGCAACCGCGATCCGACTGGCCAAGGCGCAATACGACCTCGAGCTCGAGGTAGCGGCGGCTGAGGCTCACCTGACCGCGAAGAAAAACCAGCTTCGGGTTGTCTCGGAGATGGACCTTCCAAACGCGATGATCGACGCCGGGATGCGCGTCGTTGTTCTCGACAACGGCGCGAAGGTCGAGCTCAAGGAAACCGTCGTTGGTTACGTGAAGAAGGAGGACGAAGAAACTTTCTACGAATGGATGGAGGAGAACAACTTCGACGCCATCATCAAGCGCATCGTCAGCGTGTCGTTCGGGAAGGGCCAGGGGGAGACGGCGGATCGGCTGCGTGAGCAGATACTGACGATCTTTCCGGACGTGGACCTGGCGGATCAGCGGAACATCCACCACTCGACGTTCGCGGCCTGGGTGCGCGAGCAGCACGAGGCCGGAACGCTCCTGCCAGACGTGCTGAAGGTGACCGAACTCCGGAAGACGAAGGTAACGCTTCCGAAAAAGAAGGAGAAGAACTGATGACGAAGTTGCGTCTGACGAACAGCCACCGGGAAAAGTTGCTTGACCTCGCCATGAAGCTGGTGAGGGGGTCGATCCCGGCGGAGCTGGATAAGCCGCTCTTTCTCGCACGCAGTGACCTCGAGCTGATGCTCACCGTTGTGGTCGAGGAACGCTACCCGGTGTCGGACATGCTCGTGCTCGTGAAATACGGGAAGGCGACCACGGACAACTGCATCCGGCTAAAGCTGACGCGCAGCGTCGAGGCGGTGGCGAAAACATACAACCGGGGTGGTGACTATCACATCTACAACTTCACTGGGCGCGTCGGTCCGATCGCGCCGGGTTGCCAAACATACCTGCTGAGTGACGCCCAGACCGGCGTGTATGAGCGCTGGGTCCTCGCCTTCAACGCAGTTGAGATGAATGTTCAATACCGCTATGCGGACTACGCCAAGCTGATCAACGCATCACGCTACTACGAGGACGTTCTCGACATCTGGCCGGAGGCCGAGGCGCTGCGGGTCGACTTCGGACGGGCTGCCGTCGCGGTGGTCCTGACCGGCGATGTGATCAGTCGCATTCGCGCCGACGCTGAGGCACGGGTCGCGGCATGACGGACATCATCATCGGTGCCGGGTTTTTCGCGTTGCTCATGATGGTGGTGCTGATCGCCGCGATCTACAGCCGGTCACGGCCTCAGACCGAGGTGACGGTGTATGACCCGGCGACGGGAAACCCGATGATCGAGGTCCGCGCGTCCTCCACCACCGCAGTGCTGAGGCTGCTCGACAAGGTTCACTGAATCCCCACCCGCGCGGGTGGTGTTCCGCCCGCACCCGGCAAGGTGCGGAATCCCCATCATTTGGGGCGAAATGGAGAATTGATAAATGGCGAAGGAAAAGATGACACCGGCTGTCGAGGAAGAGGCAGTCGCTCAGGCCACTGAGTTGACCACCCAGTCCACCGCGCTCGCCCCGGCGGACGACTACTCCGAGTACGCGGGTGCGGGCTTTGAGGGTCTTGAGGCGGACGAGCTTCAGGTCCCGTTCTTCCGGCTGCTTCAGACGAACAGCCCGGACCTCGACCCGACGAGTCCGATCTACAAGGAGCACGCGCGGCCGGGGATGATCCTCAACACCCTGACCGAGGAGCTCATCGACGGTCGGACGGGTTTCATGTTCCTGCCGGTCCGCCGCGATCATCTCTATCTCGAGAAGGCGCCGATCGAGGCGGGTGGCGGGATGGTGAGCGTGTGGTCGCCCTCCGATCCGCGCATCGGTCCGTTGAAGGATCGGCAGGGGAAGTTTGGGCGGCTGAAGCTCGAAAGCGGCAATGAGCTGATCGAAGTTCGCAGCCTCTACGGGCTTGGCACCACCGAGGCCGGGACGATCGAAGGGATCATCTCGTTCTCCAGCACGCAGATGAAGAAGTATGCTTCGATCGTATCGAAGGCAAACCAGCTCATCCGCGTCGGCGCCGACCCCAAGAAGTGGTTGCCGCTGTTCGCGTATCAGTGGCAACTGGGGTCACAGCCGGAGTCGAACAAGAAGGGAAAGTTCTTCGGCTGGCGGGTGAGCCTCGTCGGGGGAAATCCGAACACCGCGCGGGTGCCGGCCGATTCCGAGCTGTTCGCCCGGGCCGCGAGCTTCTTCAAGATGCTGCGCGCCGGTAAGGCCTCGGCTGACTTCGCGACCGACCACGCCGATGCCGCCACCACCGAGGACGAGGAAATCCCGTTCTGATACGGTGAGCACCCCTCGTCGCTGATATAGCGGCGGCGAGGGGACACGGCGGGGGTGACGGTGGTCGAGCATGAATGAAACGGCGAAGCGCTTCTTTGAGCTGTTTCGCAGCTCGGCACGGTCGCATGGGGTATACATAACCGCTGCCGGCGCGGTCAAGTCCGGTGAGAAGGTCGAGGGTGTTCGTAAGGAAACGATCGAAGCCCCGCCAACCATCGAACTCATTGAAAAGCATCTCGAAACCGGTAGCAGGTTCGGTTTGGGGCTCGTTCCGTCGCTTCCCGATGGGACCTGCTACTGGCTGGCGATTGATTTGGACGTTTATACGCTCGATCTGACGGGGTTGGCTCAGCGCTGCGCGACGTATGGCCTACCCTTCACGGTGGTCAGGTCGAAGTCGGGTGGCGCTCATCTGTATTGCTTCGTCAAGGACGGAGTCGCCTGTTCCATCGCGCGGGATCGGGCGAAGCACTGGGCGAAGTTCCTGGGGGCCCCAGCCAACGTCGAGATATACCCTAAGCAGCTCGCAACGGACGTGGACAACCTCGGGAACTGGATCAACGTTCCATATCAGTCCGGTGAAAAGACCGTTCGATACGCGGTGGATGATCTCGGCAACATCCTTACGCTGGATGAGTTTCTCGACCGTGCTGAGCGGAAGTCACTCACGGCCGCTGAATTTCAGCGGGTCGAGATAACCCCACCGAAGAAGATTGAGAAGCAACCTGAGAAGCGAACTCCAACGCCCCGGTCATCCGGTGGTGACGATGCGACCGGCGAATATGCCGACTTCGAAGGATGCTTCTCGTGCATCGTTCCGCTCCTTAAGTCCGGTCGACACACGACGATGCGGAACGAGAGCATCTATCATCTCACTCTCGCGGCCAAGTTTAAGTATGGACCGGAGATGGTTGAGATAAAGATGCGCGAATGGCACGAGGAGTTCTTCTCCTCCAACCCGCTTCAGGATCGCGAGCTCCGACAGACCGTTCGATCTGCCGCCAAGAAGGACTACCTTCCGAAGTGCAACATGGCGCCGGTCGTTGAGTTTTGCGACCGAGGTGCCTGCATGAGTCAGGAGTGGGGAATATCCAACCTCGCGATGGTGACCGGACGCGGTGGTGATCCCGCGATCGACTTCACCGACCTGCGCCTCGGCCCCCTGGTCAAGCTCGCGTTCGAGGAGGGTGCTGAATGGCAGTGGACGATCAACGACGTGGTGATCTTCTGTGAGGTCCAGGAGATGCGGGCGCAGAACGTTCTTCTTGGTCGCATCCAGGATGCGTTGAACATCGTGGTCCGGCCGATGCGGGGCGATAAGTGGCTCGACTTCATCAACCCCCACATCAAGAGAGCCGAGACCGTTGAGGTTCCGGAGGAAGCGTCCCGTCGTGGTCAGATCATCCTGCTGCTTCAGAAGTTCTGCACCGGGCGTGCTGTCGGAAAGGCGCTCGATGAGATCCTTCGCGGTGTTCCATATACCGAGAATGGTCGAACAATGTTCATATCAACGGACTTCCTTACTTACTTAAGAAATGAAAGAGTGGATAAAGTAACGGAAAAGTTCGTATATAAGATATTGATCACCATCGGCGTTCAACAGCATACCGAGGTGTTGAAGGGCCGTAAGACGACGTATTGGTCGGTGCCGTCATTTAGTTCGCAGATCGAAGATTTTGACGTTCCGCGTGAAGACCCAGGGGAACCATTCTAATGATTCCGTCAAACAATGTATATTATGTATACATTTTATTTGACGATGTTGGAGCGCCATTCTATGTTGGAAAAGGAAAAGACGGGCGTATTGATCATCATGTAAGATTTTTTCCGTCATCTAAAGATACTTATAGATCACGAACATGTAAGAAAATACTCGCAATTATTGGAGATTTACCGCGTGTAAAAATTGCGGAAAATTTATCAGAAATTGATGCTTTTTCAATAGAAAAATTATTCATTGAAGTGATTGGCCGATTCCCGGCCGGTCCTCTTATTAATTTTACTGCTGGTGGTGAGGGGCTAATTGCTCCATCAAAAGAAACATTATTGAAAATGAGTGCATCAGCCAAACGACGCGCGAACACGCCAGAATACCGTGCAGCATTCACGCGTAGAATGACAGGAAAGCCGTTAAAAGAAGAAACGAAGCGCAAAATAGGTGAATCAGTTCGTAAAAGACAATCTGCATTAACAGAAGCTGCAAGAAAACGATTTCGCGGAGTTCCATTAACAGAAGAGCACCGTAGAAAAATAAGTGAATCTAATAAAGGACGTCTCGGTAAAAAGACAAAATTCATCATTAACTGTAAAAATTGTGGGAAAGAGACTTGGAGTAATCCGAGTAGAGTAAGGCAATTCTGTGGTGGATCATGTCGATCTACTTTTATCCACGCCATGAAGCGAGTTTCAACATGAATAGAACACTTCTTCTTGGACCACCAGGTTGCGGTAAGACCACTCGGTTACTAACTGAGATTGAAAATAGACTTGAAACAGGAACGCCTCCCAACCGTATTGCATATGTTTCATTTACCAGAGCGTCTGTTCGTGATGCAAGACAACGGGCAAGTGAACGATTCAACTATAGTCAAGATCTCTTCCCATGGTGGAGAACACTGCATAGCTTATGCTTTCATGCGTTGGGGCTGCGGCGATCAGACGTGTTCGGCCGGGAGCACCTTCGCGCTCTTGAGGAATTGACCGGTGAACAGCTATCGGGTCACGTCGATCTGGACGCCCCGACGATCGGGGATCGTGGCGATGCGTTGTTGTTCTTTGACCAATACGCGCGGAACACGCTTCAACCGCTCGAGATCGCGTGGCAGAGATTCGGGGGGTATGTCGATTGGTTTCGATTGAAACGATTTGCTGCCGCTTACCAGCAGCTTCGTCTCGACCGGATGACATTCGACTTCACCGATATGTTGGAACGCTATGCGGATCGACACGACCCGGACGTGGGACCGATCGACGTGGACGTGGCGTTCATCGATGAGGCTCAGGACCTCACGCCACTTCAATGGCAGGTGGTCCGCCGTGCCTTTGGAAACGTCCCAGAAGTTTACGTGGCTGGTGACGATGACCAGGGGGTGTTCGCGTGGGCTGGGGCCGACGTGTCGGCGTTGCTGGCGTTTCGGGGGACCCGCGAGGTGCTGGGGCAGAGCCACCGGCTACCGAAGCCGATCTACGACCTGGCGAGCACGATTAGCCACCGGATCGTCCGGCGCAATGAGAAGACGTGGCGACCGGCCACGCACGCGGGAACGATCGATTGGCTTCGACGGCCTGATGACGTGAGCTTTGACGGCGGTGACGAGTGGCTGCTGCTCGCCCGAACCCGGCGCCAGTTGAACGGACTGGCGAACCTCGCCCGATCGCGCGGCGTGCCTTACTCGGTTCTCGGCCGATCCGCGATCGACCCCGAGCACGTTCGATTGATCCTGGAACACGAGCACCACCGCCGTGAGGACCCGTCAATGCCGATCTGGCACGACGCCCTGACTGACATCCCCCTGGAAGACCGGGAATACCTCTTGAGCTGCCTGAGACGCGGCGAGAAGATCAACGCCGAACGCCCGCGCGTTCGAATCGAGACCATCCACGGATCGAAGGGATTGGAGGCGCCGAAGGTTCTGATGCTGACCGACATATCCGACAAGGTCCGGCGCGGAATGGAGCTGGACCCCGACGCGGAGAACCGTGTTCTATACGTTGGGCTTACCCGTGCCAGCCGGGACCTGATGCTGGTGACACCGAAGCGATCATCTCACGGGTATCGTATATAAGGATGGGTTGGCCAAGGGGAGTACCGCGCGGTCCTCAGACCGAGGCTCACCGCGCGAAGGTGGTCGCGGCGCTGCGGGCCATGTGGGACACGGGGAAGCGCGCAAAGGATCGCGTTCGGTGGACGCCCGAGATGGACGAGACCCTCGTGAATCTTCGGCGCACCGTAAAGTATCGGTGCTGCGTCGAGGAGGGCGCAACGCTCATCGGTGTTAGCGCGACAGCGGTGGAGCGCCGGTTACGGGAACTGGGGCTGACGAAAAAATCTTCGGTATGATGCATTTTCCAGTTTACATTCGTCGAATGCTACGGTAGAACCAATCATCGACGCAGAACTGGAGAAACCTGATGAAACCCCGTCGCGTAAAGGACGCACCCGAACTCGTCGCTCGGCACGCCAACGATCTTACCCTCGGCGTGGATGCATGGGAACGGGCCGTTTTCGACGTGACGCAGACTTTTTACGTTGGCGCCTCCTTCGGGGGCGGACGGCGGGAACGGTGGGAATTCAACAATCCCATCGATGCGTATAAACACCGCAACGACACGCCACGCAGCGTCATCTACGCGGTTGCCCCGAACGGACGGCACATCGTCCTGGACGGGCCGAAGGAAGCCTACTGGATCAACCGCTGGAACACCAGCAGAACTGGAGAAACCACCATGGCCACCGAACTTCACTTCGCGCTCACCTGGAACGGCGCTGGCCCGAAGAACGCTTCGGTCTATCGGTTCAACTCGAAGATCGAGGCGGACGCATACGTTTACGAGAAGCTTCCCGGCGACCAGACGGCGCACGTCATCTCGTCGGCGGCGGACCTCTCGGACCGGCAGACCTTCCCGACCTCGACCCTGGTGACGCTCTACAACGGCCTCACCGGTGCGAACATCCTGAAGTTCGAAAACCGGACCACAGCGCAGGATCGCGTGATGATCGAGCTCGCTCGGCGCGCGGTCGAGCCGCCGGCCCCCGTGGAGGAGAAGCCGGCGCCAGTCAACCAGAAGAAGGAGAAGACACGCGTGTCAGAAACCACCACCGAGACCAAGTCGCGGGCGAAGGTCGATGTGAATCTGCCGATCCGGATTCTCGTCGAGAAGAACCCCTGCCGCGAGGGCACCGGCCACTGGAAGCGGTTCAACATCTACAAGGACGGGATGACCCTCGCCGAGTACGTCAAGGCGGGCGGCCACCTCAACGACGCGACCCAGACGGACATCCCGCGCGGTTTCATCGAGCTCGTCACGCCCAGCGCCTGATCGTTCGCTGAACCAAGCCCCACGGTTATACGCCGTGGGGCTTCTGCGTTTATGGGGGATGACGATATGCGAAAGGCGCTCGGCGCTTACGTTTTCGCTGGCGGTTTCACCGTCGGTGTAAAGCGTCATTTTGACGTGGTTGCCCATCTGGAGGGGACACCACCATACGGCGCGCGGACCGTCCGGGCGAACTGGCCCGAGATGCCGATTCACCCGGGACCGGATAAGTGGCCGGTGGGTGAGTTCGATCGGCTCGTGCGCGGTGACGATCCGATTGAGTTCGTCTACTGCAATCCGCCCTGCGCCGTTTTCAGCTCGATGGGAATCGTCACGACGCGCGGAAAGGATTCCTGGCGAACGGACCCCCGAACGCAGTGCTGGCACGATTCGTTCGGTCTTCTCACGAAGATCCGCCCGCGCGCGCTCGTCATCGAATCGGTCTGTCAGGCCTACACGCGCGGTCGAGAGATGATCGATGATATGACGCGAAGCGCCCTGACGATGGGGTACTCCGTCACCCATCTGATGCACGACGCCAAGTGGATGGGGCTACCGCAGTCACGCCGTCGGTTCTTCTTTGTCGCCCACCGCGCGAGTGCGTTGGTCGGGCTTCAGCACAACTGGGCGCCACCACCGACGATCGGGGAGGTCCTCGCTGAGGTGCCAGACCCGGGGCACTACACGCGTCACAAGCGGGCGGACTGGATCACCCTCATCGAGAACACGCCGCCCGGCGGCAGACTGTGCCACACGTATGAGAGACTGAACCCCGGGTGCCTCGAGATCCTCAACGCTCAGGGGAACGTGAAGGGTCGGCCATCCTTTCAGGAACGGCGGCTCGACGCGAACGAGACGATGGGCGCGTGGACCGGCGACAAGTTCTTTCATCCGACCGAGACGCGCGCGATCGGGCTCGAGGAGTGCAAGGCGATCTGTGGCTTCCCACCCGACTTCGTGGTGGCGCCGGAGGACCTGTCCGGGTTCGGTTCGCTCCTCGCGCGCGGTGTGATGCCGCCAGTCGGTGAGTGGATCGCGCGCGTGGTTGATCAGACGCTGGAACAGCCGGACGTGGGGAACCGCGAGGACCTTCGCGTTACCTACACCGATCTCCGCGAACCGGACCGGCCGAACATCGATCTCACCCGCGACTACCTGAACGATCGAGGACGGGTCGTGGTGCGCGTCAGGGCAGCCATGAGGCCGCTGGATGTGGAGGACGAACCGGAACAGCCGCCCGCGCCTCAGCCACCCATGAGCGTGCATGAGGTCCGCGAACGCGCGCCCGCGCCGGCACCCGCTGCGCCAACGCCCGCCGCACCGATCCAGTTGGTGCCGGTGGATGGAAACATTCCACCGCTTGCCGGTGAGGGATCGGGGAAGTACATCAAGCGGCTGTGGATGACCGGCCAGTGGTCACACGAGGAGATCCTCGCGCTGGTCCACAAGAACTATCCGGGGAGGAAGACTCGGAAGTCCGACATCTACTACAACTACCGCGCGCTTCTCACCGAGGGTGTCCCAAACGTTCCCCCCTGGTCGGATCGACCAACCGCCAGGGGGAGATCGGGCAACCCGCCATCCCCACCGACCACGGTGGACGCAGCGCTCTTCGAGACGCCGCCCGATGTTCCGGACGAACCGGACCCCGAGGCGCTCAATCGCGCGGAGGAGCGGGTTATGGCGTATCTGGCATCGCCAGCTGTCATTTCCAACCCGCTGCCGAAGCCAACATCCGGGACCGCGATCGTGGATTGGTTTCCGCGTATCTGCGGCGCAACCGATTACTGCGGTCACCTGCAGCGCGCGGCACCGGATGACGCCGAGCTGGTGTCGTTCTCCAAGCGTGGAGGGACGGACCGTTGGACATCGTGGTTTCCGTGGCGCTCTTACAAGGCCGCGAACGCAGCGGACATCCTGAATGATTACGATAACGTGGTCCTCGGGGATGTCGCCTGCTTCTCGCCGAACGTCTGGAAGACGAAGGACGAACGGCCATTCTACCTGGAGATCATGGAGCGGGTGAGAACCCGGTTCACCGCGATCTTCCACGGTGGAACCTATCCGACCAAGCACGACCCGACGATGGATGCAATATTTTCGGCGCCGGGCTTCACCGGGTCGATCGTCACGCCGCGCAAGTGGCAGGCGGCGGAACGGTTGGCGAAGTGGCCGCAGCTCCGGATCGTTCATCGACCGTATCTGCCTTACAGCACCGAACTTCGGCAGAACTTCATCGCGCCAACCCGTGAACGATCCATCCTGATGACGGCGCGGATCGCGACGAACAAGGGGCAGAACGCTCTTCTCAAGCTGCTTCCGGAACTCAACGGAAACGTGAACATCTGGGGCTATAACGCCTTCGGGTTCCCGTCGATCATGTGGCGGCTGTGGGAGTTCGGAAACGCGCTCGGTTATACGTCGGATGGCCCACCGGCGCTTCGGGCGGACAGCGCTTCGCTGACCCATCCGAACGCGCCAAAGTTCTACACGGGGAAGCTCGCGTTCACCGCGCCGAACGGACGGCGGTTCGACTACCACGACGCATACGGACAACTGTCCGATGTGAACTGGGCGCCGTGGATCTTCACATCGTTGCCATCGCGTGACTTCGCGGGGATCATCGAATACACGCCGATCGACGCCATTCACCAGGGCTGCGTCGTGGTGGTTCCGGAGAACTGCATCACCGAGTCGGTGTATGAAACGCTCGTGACGGTTCCTTATGAGGGCTGCACGTCGTGGTACAACATCGACACCCAGAAGTTCACCGGTGAAGAACGGTTCAATCACGAAGTGCTGGTCAACAAGCTGAACGATCTGCTTTCACTCGATGAGAGCGAACTCGAAAACCTGGCGGCGGCTCAACGCGCGGAGGCTGAGGAATTGCACGACCCGGCGGTGGCGTGGTCGGGTATAATCGAAGCACTGAATGGGAGTTAATTTAGAAATGGCACGCCGCGCCGATCCGCTTGAGCTACGCGCCCGCGAAATGGCTATGGCTGCTGGCGTCGATCCGGATTCCCGCATTGCTAAGGAGGGAAGCGCTCGCGGTATGCCCGCCTGGTGCGAATACCGTGATGCTGCGCGCACTGAGCAGAATAAGCGCGAGGTCGCGGCTGCCGCTGTGGACATCGTTAACCTGCGTCCACAGGAATTGCAGTTCCAGAACAGTCCACTGACAGTCTTCGGTGAGCATGATGAGAACACCATTGCACAGATGCGGAACTGTATGTCGGTCGGGAATGCGGTTGCCGGCGTGATCTGCGCAGACGGGCATCTCGGCTACGCACAGCCGGTTGGCGGCGTCATCGCCTATGAGAAGCAGATCAGCATCAGCGGGGTCGGTTTCGACATCGGCTGCGGCAACATGGCTGCACGTCTGGACACGCCATTTGATGCCATAGCCGATCGCGTCGGGCCGATCTTGGCGGATGTGCGTCGGGTGATTTCCTTCGGGGTGGGTCGCACCAATGATGAGCGTGTCGAGCATGGCCTGTTCGATGATGGGGACGCCTGGCGTGAAGCCGATATGGGCGAATACCGTCAGAAGGCTGCTACACAACTCGGAACTGTGGGTTCAGGTAATCACTACGTTGACCTGATGCGGGATGAAGATGGATTTGTCTGGATTGGCGTCCACTTCGGATCACGCGGTCTCGGGCATACCAGCGCCACTCGCTACCTCAAGGCTGCCGGCGGCAAGGACGGAATGCACGTTCCGCCAGCCGTGGTCGATGAGGACAGCGAGATCGGCCGCCGATACATCGCGGCCATGCATCTCGCCGGCCGATATTCCTATGCTGGGCGCGAGTGGGTGGTTGAGCGAGTCCGCCAGATCATCGGCGGAACGGTGACCGATATGGTCCACAACCACCACAACTACGCCTGGCGCGAGACGCACCATGGCCGCGATCTGTGGGTGGTCCGCAAGGGTGCGACGCCGGCATTCCCAGGGCAGCGCGGCTTCGTAGGCGGCTCCATGGGAGATGACGCGGTAATCATTGAGGGCGTGGACGGTCCCGAGGCCAAGGCTGCGCTTTACTCGACTGTGCATGGCGCCGGACGCCTATTCGGTCGCAAGCAAGCGCTTCGGACGTTTACCCGTGCCCAAATGGACGAGTGGCTGCAGCGCCGGGGCGTTATGGTGTCGGGCGGAGACCTGGATGAAAGCCCGATGGCCTACCGCCGACTGCCGGAAGTGCTCGCGCACCATGCCGGTTCGGTGAAGGTGTTGCACACGTTGCATCCGTTCGCAGTTGCGATGGCAGGAACTAACGAATTTGACCCATTCAAGGATTAACTGAGACATGAACCAGGACCTGCAAGATGTGTACTTCTTTCAGCATCGCTTCAAGCACTCTTATGACGGCGCGCCACGCGACGGTTCTCCCGACCTCCGGCTGTTCCGTCTTCATTTTCTCGCTGAGGAACTGAGAGAACTCGGTGACGCGATGGGGTTCCGGGTGAACACCGTGATCACTGAAAAGACCGACATGACGGTCAACCGCGTGAAGGTGCTCGACGCCCTGGTTGACCTCGACTACGTGCTGAAGGGAACGGTTCTTCAGTTCGGATACGGCCGGGGTTACGCGGTGGCATGGGATCGTGTGCACGCCGCCAACATGAGGAAGGAGTGTGGAACGAAGGCGACGCGCGGCTTTACTCACGACGTGATCAAGCCACCGGGATGGGTGGAACCGGACCTGTCCGATCTCGTCGGTTTACCGGGCGGCGACAACGCGGTAAAGTAATCACGTAAGAACTGGAGAACGTTACCATGGCTGATCTTCCAACCCCCAAGTTCAAGATCGGTGATACCGTCTACTATGCGTCACTTCACATGGAAACGCGGCAGCTTCCGTGTCCAGACTGCCTCGGAACCCAGAAGTGGACCGCAACGTCACCAGCGGGGGATACCTTCGATGTCGACTGCCCACGATGCAGTTCTATGGTGTGGAGAACACATCAGTCAAGCCTGAAATACGCAGTGTGGGCGCCAACAGTCCAGCCGGTGACGATCGGTTTCATCCGTGCGTCAAGCGCTCTCGTCGATCGTCCCGGGGTGGTTGAGTACATGGAATCCACGACCGGAAGTGGAAGCGTATATTCGGAGGATCGTCTGTTTAAGACGACCGAGGAAGCGGTTGCAGCCGCGACCATCACTGCGGATGAGCGCAACCTCGGTGAGGATCGGACCCCGGCCCGGATGACGAACGTCACCACTGGGCTGCGGTTTCTCGACGCGCTGGCGCAGGGTCATATCAGTTCAATCTTTCACGCGACGTATAGTTACAACCGGTTGATGGAGGAGCTGTCGGAGATCGTGAGCGACAGCAACAAGGATCGACCGACCTCCGCCGAGGCATTCACGGATGTCATATTGGACATCGTAAGAAGCGAGGAAGAATCCCACGATCCACCGCAACTTCTGCAGCTGTTCCGACTTCTGACGGATCATCCCGATCTTGGGAAGATCGTGGAATGGCGATGGAATAACCGTGAACTTCTGGCGCTGTTCAACGGGGTTCGGATGTGAAGTCGCGCGGGATCATCGTTCTCGAGGGCGCGGATGCGTCCGGTAAGACGACCCTCGCGCGGCACCTCGTCGAGAAGCACGGCGCGCGCTACCTGCATAATCGCGTATGGCCCGACATGTGGCGATACCACGTGGCCTCAGCCCGTCTCGCGCTCAGGTGGGCCGATACGGGGCTCGTCGTGATCGACCGTCTCTGGCTGTCTGAGCTGGTCTATGGGCAGGTATTTCGTGGGGGTGCGTTCTACGATCCGGTGGGTGCGCGGGCGATCGATCGGTTGATGCAGCGGGCCGGGGCGATCAACGTGCTGTGCGTTCCCACCAGTCAGCATCATCAGTTGATACGGCATGGTGAGCGCGCCGCGATCGGTGGTGAAAAGTTCAACAACATCCGTGAGGTGGTCGCGCTTTTCGCGGACCTTCGTCACGGAAACGTCGCGCGTCCGGGGGACGGCTATCTGGGGCAGCTGACCCGGTTCGGTGACTTTGCCGACCGGCGGGACGTGGTGATCTACGACATGGACCTCGACGGTCATCACCTCAATGTATTCGCCCGGCATCTCCTGCTGCGTCTCGCGCTGTATCGGAACAGCCAGGTGCCAGGGGGGCTTCAGTCGGATCGGCCGAACCTGCTGGGTCACGCCGGCACGGCACGGGTTCTGTTCGTCGCGGAGTCGCTCGGGAACCCGGTGGCGGCCACCCCCTGGCCGCTGTTCGCGAGCGGCATCAACATGAACTCATCGGTGTATCTGTCGCAGGCTCTTCACGCGATTGGATTTGATGAAACAACCGCCTGCTGGACCAATGCCCTAAGTTCGGATCAGCATCTGGAGATGCTCGCAGCATCGCCGGCTGGCCGCTGCGTCATCGCGCTCGGCCGGACCGCTGAAGCACGTTGCATCAACATTGGCATTCGTCCCAACGCGGTTCTTCCTCATCCGCAGTGGTGGCGGCGCTTCCGGTTCGCCGAGCAGAAAGTGTATTCAAATCTTCTGAGGGATGCGATCAATGGAACCGACGAACGCGGTGTGGTTGGGTCTTCTTACTAAGATCCTCGATGACGGCTGGAACGTCCGGCCGCGCGATTATCTGACGAAGGAGCTCCTGGGGGTTCAGACCCGGGTGAACATGGCGAACCCCGTGGTCACGGTCGGCGCGCGCAACCTCGGTTACAAGTTCATGCCGGCTGAGTCGGCTTGGATACTGTCCGGTGACAACCGGGTCGATACCATCCGGCAATACTCCAAGCACATCGTGAACTTCAGCGATGATGGGCTGACGTTCTATGGGGCGTATGGACCCCGGTTCGTTGACCAATCGAACTACATCGTTCGCACGCTGGCAACCGATCCCGCGTCGCGGCAGGCGGTTCTCACCTTCTGGCGGGAACGTCCCGGCGTGACCGTGGACTGCCCGTGCACGGTGGCGCTTCAGTTCATCGTCCGGCGGCAGAAGTTTCATTGCATCGCGACGATGAGGTCATCGGACGCGTGGCTGGGTTGGCCATATGATGTTCATACGTTTTCGATGATCGCCGCGTATCTGTTGCTGGCGCTTCGGCGGACCGGAACGGTGAAGCCGAAGTACGCGATCGAAGAGAAAATGGATTGGTCCACCGTTCGATTGGGGGAACTGATACTGACGGCGGGAAGTCAACACCTGTATGAGCGGGACTGGATTCTTGCGGCCAACACCTGCTTTGTTAAGGGTCATGATACAAGTGCATTTACGCTGCGGCCACTCGAGCTGGATCAGTTCGACACGCCGCAGTCGTTGATCGATCATCTCTGGGCCGTCGCGCGGGACGGTAAGCGCGAGGGGTGGCTGGCCGAACTTCCGATCTGATCAGAACTGGAGAAACTGCAATGCATTTATCATATCATTTATCATATATTAATGTTCCTGTCCGCGTTCCATCAAATGGAAGTGATGTAAAATCACGCAGAATCAACATACCGATTGGCGATCTGGTGGGTACTATCGGTGATATGCAACCCGTGAATGGAATACTTTGGAATGTAAAAACGGGTGGTCGTATCCCCGTGGTTCTTCATCGTAACAGCGTCAACTATTACGGTCGAAACGGGCAAAAATTGCCACTTGATTGGAGTTACACCAAGTCTCGGGCAAAGAAACCAGATGGTATGTATATACTAAAAATACTTAACACATCAAAAGAAATAATCACGAATCGCCCAAGCAGAGATGAATATTTTCTGCAGATGGCTGAGCTGGTTGCGACCCGTTCGACCTGCATCCGCCGATCGGTCGGTGCCGTCGCGGTGAACGAACGCGGTCACGTCATGGCGACCGGTTACAACGGTGTTCCATCCGGGATGACGCACTGTAACGAGGTCGGTGGGACGTGCTGCCAGGGGGCGACATCGCCATCCGGCACGGACCTCGATGGGTGCCTGGCGGTTCACGCGGAGGTGAACCTGCTGGCTCAGTGCAACGACGTGTGGAAGATCCACACCGTCTACGCGACGGTATCACCATGCTTCGGCTGCGTGAAGGCGCTGATGTCGTCCAGTTGCCGCCGGTTGGTGTTCCGGTCGGAATATCCTCACCCGGCGGCGAAGGCGATGTGGATCGGAAGCGGCCGGGAATGGGTGGAGATGCCACGTGGATGATGACGACAAGATCGAACGGTTACGCCGCTGGTCGGGATGGGGCCTGGTTTTCATCATCGCCATTCTGCTCGCGGTATGGTGCGTTTATACGATGAAATCCTGATGTCGCCCGAATCCCATCTTGACGGTATAATCGACCGGCGGTTTGGTGCTGCTCACGAGGTCACCTTGACCAGGGAACAGTATCGGTTAATGATCGTAAAGATGGCTGAGACTCAACTTGAGTATTCGGATAAGAACGTCAAGCGGGCAATCGTCTACACGGCCATCATCACCACCATCGTTGTATCAATCATCATCAGGGTGTTCGGTTCATGAGTGAGTTTGACGTTGCGGCGTTCCGGCGTGAGATTCTGACCGACCCCCTGGTGAGAGATGTGTGGGATCGGAAGTATCGTTTGAGATTTGTCGATGGATCGTCCACCGAAAACTCAGTTGATGACACACGCGCGCGGGTGGTGCGTGCGATTTACGCGAATGATCCGAACATGGGGGAAAGAACTCTCGCGTATCAACTGGTCCGGGATGGGTTACTCGTGCCGGCTGGGCGTGTGAACGCGGGCGCCGGGGCCGACCGCGCGGTAACGCTCGGAAATTGCTATGTCAGTGGGACAGTTCCTGATTCGATGCCCGGAATCCAACGGGCCATCGCCGAGGCGGCGCTTACGCTTCAGCAGGGTGGCGGGATCGGCACAGACTTCTCAACAATCCGCCCGGCTGGGGCATTGGTGAAGAACACCGGATCGGTATCGTCGGGCGTCATCCCGTTCATGGACCAGCAGAACGCGATGAGTGAAACCATCATCAGCATGGGCGACCGACGCGGTGCTATGATGGCAACGTTATCGATCGACCATCCGGACATCTGGAACGAACGCCACCTTGAAACTCACACCGACTTCTACGGGCGCGAGGTGCTGAGCAACCCATCCTTCATCTCGGCGAAGCGGCAGCGCGGACGGCTGACACAGTTCAACGTCAGCATCCTTGTAACAAACGACTTCATGAAGGCCGTGGATGAGGATCAGATGTGGGACCTCGGGTTTCACATCCCACGTGCCGATGGAAAGCACGTGGATGTCTATCCGAAGGCATTTCCTTACGATCAGTGGCTGGTTTTCAACGACCTAACATCAGCCGAAGGTAGCGTCAAGAAGGGTACTCTTCTTCCGTGGTATGTGTATCGCCGGGTCCGGGCGAAGCAGTTGTGGGAGGAGATCCTTCGGAGCACCTACACCTACGCGGAACCCGGCGTGTTCTTCGTGGATCGCGTGAACGGTAGGAACAACCTCGTCTACTGCGAGGACATCCGATGCTGCAATCCGTGCGGCGAACAACCCCTGCCGCCGTATGGAATGTGTGCCCTCGCCAGCGTCAATCTTGCGTTCATGGTTGAACGACCGTTCACAACAAGCGCAGCGATCAACTACCCAAGATATGCGCAGACGATCGCCTGCGGCGTTCGGTTTCTCGACAACCTTCTCGACGTGACCAAGTACCCGTTGCATCAGCAGAAGACTGAGGCGATGAACAAGCGCCGGATCGGCCTCGGCGTAACCGGGTTCGCGGACCTTCTGCTTCAACTTGGAGTTCGTTACGGATCAGCTGAATCTGTCGCGCTCGCTGAAAAACTCTCAAGAGAACTTCAGCTCAATTCGTATATGACATCAATGGACTTGGCAAGAGAGCGTGGGGCATACCCACTGTGGGACGCGGACGAGTTCAACTACTCAAATGTCGAGTGGAATCCTTACCTTGCTGGTAGTGTTCGGACACACGGACTGCGCAACGGGGTGCTGAACACGATCGCGCCGAACGGGACCATCTCAGTATATGTCGGAAACGTCAGTAGTGGGCATGAACCACACTTTTCGTTCGGGAAGACCGAACGGCGCGTAAGGCAGGCGGATGGGACCGCGAAATCATACACGTCGATCCCGTATGGCCTGAGACTGTGGGAAGCAGTTCTGAATCATAATTCCATCGATCCGAAGACAAAGTTACCGGATCACTTTGTTGGTGCGATGGAGATCACCCCGAGCGAGCACGTCGCGGTTCATTGCGCCTGGCAGAAGCACATCGACGCGGCGATCTCGAAGACGATCAACTGCCCGACCGAGATGACATTTGAGGACTTCGCGCACGTCTACAGCGAAGCATACGACAACGGCGCGAAGGGTTGCACGACATACCGCTACGACCGTGCCGCCGGGCGCGGGTTCGTCCTCGCCGAGACGGGCCAGGGGGAGACCAAGGAGCCGGATGGCGTGGATCGGGTCGTGGTATCGGCCGAACCCGCGAAGCCCGCTCAAGCCCCCCTGGCCGTTCTGCCACGGCCCGATGTTCTCGACGGCCGGACCTACAAGGTCAAGTGGCCGATCACCGGCGTGAACTGGTACATCAACGTGACGAATGACGGGACCGAACTCCGTGAGCTCTTCATCACCGGTGGTGATGCGTCTCATCATGAGTGGGTGTCGGCGCTGGCGATGACCGTCACCGCGATCCTGCGCCGGGGCGGCGATCTGCGGTTTCTCACGAACGCGATGAGCCAGGTCCCGGCGGCGACCGGCGGCGCATTCATCGATCAACGTTACCGGCCATCGATCGTCGCCTGCATTGCGGGGATCATCGAGAGGGAAATTGGTCGACTCACGGGGAAACCCTCAAGCGAGGAGCCGATCGTGGATCATGAGCTCGGCTGGTCCGCGACTCCGATGACCGTCCACGAACAGTGTCCCGCCTGCAAGCAGATGATGTTCGTCCGCGAAGCGGGATGCAAAAAGTGCCTCGGCTGTGGTCACGAGGCGTGTGGATGAACGCATACAACAGGACAGCTCAGGAAAAGCAGCGGTTACTTCGGATGTCGTTCACCTACACATATGGGATCGCGGTGATGACAAGGAAGGAACTACGCGACGCAAAGAGGGACGCGGAAAGCGATCCTGAATTGCGCGGCACGTTGAGAGAGATGGTGATCGAGCGCTTCAATGAATACTTGAAGAAAAGATGATGCTGCGCGCTTTCATTATCTTGACCCTGCTCGGAACGCTACCGGCATTGGCTGAAAATGGGGTTGCGTCGTGGTATGGCCCGGGGTTCAATGGGCGGCGGACTGCGGACGGCTCGCGGTTCAATCAAAACCGGCGAACGCTCGCCTCACGAACGCTTCCGCTCGGTGCGTGGGTTCGGATTGAGAACCTGCGGAACCACCGGGTCAGCGTGGCGCGGGTGAACGATCGTGGACCCTACGTGCGGCATCGGATCGCGGACGTATCACGACGGGTCGCGATCGACCTTGAGATGAAGAAACGTGGCGTGGATCGAGTTCGCATAACCATGATCGGAGTCGGAGAATGACGGTCACCGTTGAGATCATCGCTGTTAGCATATCACCAATGGGGATTCGACTGACGACGCTTCGCTGGCGCTACCCGAAGTTCATTCACGGTGAAGCAAAGACACATCGTAAGATGCGGATCGCTGACCGCGCTTACGAACTTCTTCAGGAAGTTGGCGTGATGGATGACCCGGCGCTGTCACGCAACGCAAGTTCATCACGCGCAATCCCGGTCAACCGGCTGATCAACGACGTGCTGAATGACCCGGCGATCCCATCATTCTCCGGGGCGAACGTCCCGGGGATGCAACCCGGAGATCCGCTTCCAACGCATGTTCGGGATCGTCTCATTCGCATATGGCTCGATGAGCGTGATTCAGCTGTCGAACGCGCACGCGAGATGGCAGCGTGCGGCGCGGCTAAGCAGGATGTGAATCGCATCATCGAACCCTGGTCTCATATCAACGTCGTGGTGAGTGCGACCGATTGGCAGAACTTCTTCTCGCTTCGCGATCACCCGATGGCGCAATATGAGATCCAGGAGCTCGCGCGAGCGACGAAGCGTGAGATGGCTGGCAGCACTCCGAAATTGCTTCAGCCGGGGGAGTGGCATCTGCCGTTCGTGGACATCGCAACCGACATTGACAAGCTTCCGACGCGCCCGGCTGATAGCGATATGTTCTGGGAAGCCTGGTTCGCGCTCGGCCTCATCAAGCTGTCGGCGGCCCGATGCGCGCGTGTGTCATACATGACGCATGAAGGAAAGGAACCCGATGCGAACGCTGATATTGCTCTGTATGATCGGTTGGTTGGATCGGCTCCTCTACACGCGTCGCCAACTGAGCACCAGGCAACGCCGGATTCAATCCAGGAAACTGGCGCGTGGCGGGCACACCACGAATGGGGAAACTTCTACGGGTGGCGTCAACATCGAAAGATGCTGATCGGAGAATCCGCAGTGGAGAAAAGATGATGCTTAGATCGGACGGAACCATCCGGAAGACCTATTACGGAGATGGTGAGCAGCCATGGGACGCGATGAAGCGGATCGGATGGGCAGCTCAGTTCGCGGCGGCTAACGTGCTGAAGTATCTCCGACGAACAAAGGAACCACAAGCGGACCGCGAGAAGGCGATCTGGTATTATAACGAACTGAAGAAGTTGGCCGCTGAGGACACGCGAGATACCCGCGTGCTGAGGGATCTCTTATCGGAGATAACCGCCAATGAGCACGCTGTTCTGGTGGGAGAGGTAACGTGAATCTTTGCGTCAAATGTGTTCACTTCAGCATCGGTGATGCCACCTGTCACCATTCACAGGCCATCGATCCAGTCATGGGCGGCATCGGCATCCCGGCGATCACGGCACGCGCACCCGCCGGTATCTGTCGTCCCGAGGGCACACTGTATCAACCAGCGGTGGTGGAGTACCCAGGAGCACCCGGGGCAGCATGATCACCCTGACGCAGGAGCAGGATGAGGTAAGGGAAGCCGCGCGGACCTTTCTTCGGCGGTATGGCGGGCGCCGTTACTTCACCTACCACGGGCTCGCCGGCACCGGAAAGACCGTGGTGCTGGCTCAACTCGCGCGGGAACTTCCGTCCGCCGTTCCGTGTACATTCACGGGAAAGGCCGCGTCGGTTCTTCGCGAGCGGACGGGGCTTCCCGTCATCACGGTCCACTCGTTCCTCTACAACTACGGGGGAACATATGAGGATGAGAACGGTAAGCATCAACCGGTGTTCACGTCGAAGGGAGAGAACCACGCGCGCACGACCGTTCTTCTCGACGAATGCAGCACGATCGGAACACGCCTCGCGGAGGACATCCTCGCGACCGGCGCGCGGGTGATCGCCTGCGGCGACCCGGGGCAGTTACCACCGGTGGCGGACCGGCAGTTCTTCATCGATGCCAACGTCGAGCTTACGACGGTTCACCGTCAAGCGCTCGAGTCTGCCGTGATCAGGCAGGCCCATGCGGTCCGGTCGGCTGGGCGTTACCGCAACGACGGCCCCGACTTCCGGGTCACTGAGCGGGCGTCTGAGGACGATCTTGCCACCTGCGGAATCGCGCTCTGCTGGAAGAACCGAACGCGCCGGCTTCTGAACGGTGCGTGCCGGCGAGCGCGCGGCATTGAGAACGACACGGGGCTCCTTGCTGGCGAACCCGTGATGTGCCTTCGGAACGATCATGCCCGGCGCATCTACAACGGCGCGATCTACCCCCTGGCCGTGGATTGGGTGCCAGGGGATGAACTTCTCGTGAGAGACGGTGACCGCGAGGTGAACGTGTTCACCCCGACGATTGAAGGCTTCTCGCCGGACTTCGAGACCGAGCGGAACGATGATGGCTGTGTGCCGTTCGCGCTCGCCTACGCGGCGACCGTTCATAAGTCGCAGGGATCGGAGTGGCAGAAGGTTTTGTTCGTGGACGAGCAGGACCCTCGGAATCCGGAGTGGCCTCAGTTCGCTTACACCGCGATCACTCGGGCATCGCAGCAGGTCGCGGTGGTAAGACGGTAATGGGCCACATCACATCCTTCGAGCAACTTCCACTTCTTACGCCGGAATCCAACTGGACCGCGCCGTCACTAAGTGACCTTCCATCGCTGCGCGGCGTAAAGCGCATCGCGCTCGATGTGGAGACGTGCGATCCGCAGCTTTCGGAGCTCGGCCCGGGAACGCGCCGGGGCGGTTACGTGGTGGGGATCGCCCTGGGGATCGATGGTGGTCCGCGCTTCTATCTGCCGACGCGGCACCAGGGGGGTGGGAACCTTCCCGAAAAGCAGGTGTGGGAATGGGCGCGGCATGAACTGAACGCCTTCGACGGAATCGTGGTCGGGGCGAACCTGCTGTATGACCTTGACTACTGTGCGAACTACGGTGTGACGATGCCGATGGTTCGGCGGTTTCATGACATTCAGATCGCGGAACCGCTTCTGGACGAGCATCGATTCGAGTACAGCCTCGAGGCGTTGTCGACCGACTATCTCAATGAGACAAAGCGCGAGGATCTTCTGAAAGAAGCCGCCATCGCATATGGCGCGAAGAACGCGACTCAGAAGGAGGTGAAGGGAAACATCTGGCGGCTGCCTGCGCGATATGTGGGGCTTTACGGTGAATCCGACGCGGACCTTCCGCTCCGGATCATTGATCTTCAGATGGAAAAGCTCAAGGAGCAGGACCTGCTTGAGCTTTTCGATCTGGAGAGCCGCATCATTCCTATCCTACTGGCGATGAGGCGGCGGGGCGTTCGGGTCGACATCAAGGGCGCTGACATGGTTCGCCGCAAGCTCGTGAAGGTGCGCGATGAGGAACTCGCTCAAGTGAGACGGTTGGCGGGACCCCAGGCTGAGTTGATGGCACCGGAGTCGTTCGCCCCAGCGTTGATCGCCCGTGGTCTACCGGTTGGCCGCACCGCGAAGAGCGGGCAATATTCGATCACGAAGGGATGGCTGAAGCAATACGAGAATGATGAACTCGTGAGCGCGATCATGGCCGGACGGAAGGTGAACACGATCATCACCACCTTCATCGATGGACACATCTTCAATCACGCGATCAAGGGTCGCATCCACTGCGAGTTCAAGCAACTCAAGGGTGAGGACGGTGGAACCGGCGCGCGGTTCGCATCGGCCAATCCAAACCTTCAGAACATCCCGGCGCGCGACGAGGAGCTCGCCCCCCTGGTTCGCGGACTGTTTCTGCCGGATGAGGATGAGGACTGGGAGCGGCACGATCAGTCTCAGATGGAGTATCGGCTACAGGTTCACTTCGCGCGCGGCGCCGGTGCAGCTGAGGCACGTAAGCAATACAACGACGATCCAAAGACTGACTTTCATAAGTTCTGCGCGATCATGCTGGGGATCGACCCCGAGGACAAGGTTGCGCGGAAAAAGGTGAAGAACACCAACTTCGCGAAGTCATACGGCGCGATGGCCCCGAAGCTCGCGACAACGTTCGGCTGTTCGGTTCAGGAGGCTGAAGCGTTTATACAGCTATATGAGAGTAAGCTGCCGTTCACCAAGACAACGTTCGATGCGGCGCAGAAGGTCGCGGCTCAACGTGGATTTGTCCGATCGATCCTCGGCCGTTATGGGCGATTCCCGATGTGGGAACCGAGCGACAACTACCGCCGGAAGAAGGCTGACCGTAAGCCGGGGTTGCCGCGTCAAAGAGCGATCGAGGAATATGGGCCGTCGATCGTTCGTGCTGAAACTTATAAGGCGTTGAACAACGTTCTTCAGTTCAGCAACGCGGATTACACGAAGAAGGTCATGGTCGACATCTGGGAAGCGGGTCTGTGTAACAACGACGCGCTCGGTGCGTTTCTTCTTCAGGTGCACGATGAGCTTGATTATTCGGTTCCGAGAACGGCCAGGGGGGATGAGGCCGCGCATGAGGCGAAGCGGCTGATGGAAACCGCGATCAAGTTGCGTGTGCCGGTGCTCGTCGAGGCTCAGCGTGGTAAGACCTGGGGAGAATGCGCATGATATCGCTCACAAAAGGCGAAAAAATTTCCCGTGCATTGAAGGGGCGGAAGAAAAGTATTGACCATTTGATAAAGATACGCATGCCACGTAGTGAACCATTATATATTTTAACAAACAATACCCGTGTTTTACACGAAAATTACTCCTGTACTTATGTAATGGTAAGAATTTGAGTATCATTCATTTTTCCCAAATACGAAATCAGATAAACATGGTAGAATGTATGTTCAACGCTCTCGTGTAATAATGAGTTCGGCGGTTGGTCGAGCATTACATACATCGGAACATGTTCATCACATTAATAAAGAAGAAAAACACAACGATAATTTGGATAATTTAGAGTTAGTAACTGTCGATGAACATAACCGTCGGCATAAGTTGGGAACATTTCACAGTATAGAAACACGACAAAGAATTGCTGAATCACTTCATAGAGCATATGAGAATAATACGCGAGAACGTCCGATAATAATGAAACGTGATGAACTAGGCAGAATCGTATCAACAGGAGTTGTTTCAACATGATTTTCATCTGGGACACTGAGACAACCGGCCTGGTGAACACACGGGAACCGCCGGATCATCCGTCGCAGCCGCACATCGTTCAGCTCGCGATGCTCCTGTGCGATGAGACCGGCAAGGAGATGAGCGCGGTGAACATCATCATCAAACCGGATGGGTATGACATCCCGGCAGCCGCGTCCGAGGTGCACGGTATCACCACCGGGATCGCGCACGACTTCGGCATTCCGCTCATCCCGGCGCTCGCGGTGTTGAGTCACATGGCGAAGCGCGGGGTGGTTCACGTCGCTCACAACGTCGACTTCGACATCAAGGTGATCCAGGCGGCATTTCACCGTGTGAACCGTCCGTGCCCACCGATCAACGCGCGCTGCACACAGGCGCTATCAACGACGCTCGTCAACCTTCCACCGTCCGAGCGAATGCTCAAGGCAGGTTTCAACAAACCGAAGCCGCCCCGGTTATCCGAGTGCGTGAAGTTCTTCTTCGATGAGGAGCTCGTTGGCGCTCATGACGCGATGGTGGACACCCGCGCCTGCGCTCGCGTGTACTTCGAACTCGCGCGGCGCGGGATCGTTCCGCCGTTTCGCCGGATCGACCCGGTGGCGGCATGAGAGATCGCTTCTACGAGTACCCTGACGGGAACCGGGTCGCGGTATCGGACCTGCCACTATCCGTCCTCATGGATCTCATGATGGTGGAACATGACTCCCACTCGACGGACCTGACGGAAGCTGACATCAGGCTGAGACTTGAGATCGAACTCATTCGCAGAAGGATCGACACATGAAGAAGATCACGCCAAAGCAGCAGCACCAGCATGACCTCGCAAGGGCGGCATGGGCAGGTATGCGCGTCGGGTCCCGTTGGACATCCCGCTCGCCGGTGGACGGCCTGAGCGAACGGCTGAGGGCGATCCCGAAGCCCATCGACCCGGAACGCCGCAAGGCACTGCGGGCCAACCACATCAAGGAACTTCAGGAGGCAGTCAAGCGCAACACGATCCGGGTTGCGCCGCGCATCACCTGCGGCAATGCCTACTATCCACATCAGGGTGCGCGTGAGATCGCGCGTCGTCTTGGACGTTGACCAGCGAACGCGGATTATGGGTAACGCTCGAGCGAAACCTTGGACCATACGGTGCTCTTAAGCGTATTGAGTGCACCGGCGCGATCGGAACCCCGGACGTGTGCTATTGCCTCGGTGGGGTGACCGGTTGGATTGAACTGAAGGAAGAGGACCATTGGCCCAAGCGATCGGGAACGCCCATCACGGTGAGAAGCCTGAAGCTCGAACAGGTATGCTGGCTGGAAGATTGGGCGAAGCTGCCAGGGGGTCGGGCGTTCCTTCTTCTTCAGATCGTCCGGACGTACATGCTTCTGCCGGCGACGATCGTGAGACCGCTGTTCGAAAGACGACTGAACCGCGTCGAGCTCATCGGATCGGCAGTCGCTACCGGCGAGGGAAGGTTTCCCACCCGTGCGATGTACGACTCCCTGACGACGCGCCACTTACCGGAGGGGAACGCCACTGGTTATGGCGCAGGCGACAACGTGTGTCGATCGCCGAGCTCGCACGTCAAACCGGCATCAGCCGTTCCGTCATCCGGCAGCACGAAGCGGGGGTCACGTTCGACAGACGACTGGATCACCGGCTGAAACCGACGCCACAGGAAGTTCTTCGCATCGCACGCCGCCGCGCCAGCGATTCTAAAACGACCCACCCCTGGTCACATCACCGGGTGCCGGCCGGGATCGGCGTATCACATACCTACGTCGCGCGCTGGGAATCGACGTGCGACCCACGGCTCGTCGCGTTCTGGGCCGCACGCGGTGCGATCGTCTATGCCTGTAGTTCGGTTGACCAGTACAGCCACGAACCGTAATCCTCCTTGATCGCCGGGTCGAGAAACTCGAGTCCTGCGCGCAGGAGTTCCATCGTCGTTGGCTGCCGTGGCTCCTTCAGGGGTCGGATGCCGGTTCCTTTTCGGCCGGACCAGTCGGCACTTCGATCGCGCTTCTTTCCGTTACACTCGACGCAGGCCGACAGGATGTTACCCCACTCGGTCTTTCCGCCGCGTGCGCGAGGCACGACGTGATCAAACGTCAGTTCATGAGCCGGGAACTGCTCGCCGCAGTATTGGCAGCGGAACCGATCGCGCAGGATGATCGACCGGCGGCAGAACTTTGGGCTTGCCGCGATCGGCGCGTAATGGTTCAACGCAACGACCTTCGGCACGCGGATCTCGCGTGATGGCGACCGGAACACCGCATCCCACTCTTCGACCACGGTGGCGCGATCGCGCATAACGGCCCGAACTGCTTCCTGTCCACTGATAAGACTCAGCGGCCAGGTCGACATCGGTCGGTAATCAGCGTTAAGGACGAGTGTCCGAAGGTTGAGGGCGTCGCTCATAACCGGGATTATACCGGAGCCCCACCGGGGAATCGAACCCCGCGCTTCGCGTTACGAGTGCGAACACCGAGCCATCGGGTGGGGCAGATGATGGTGGGTCAGGAGGGAATCGAACCCATCCAAGTCACGGGTTAAGAAGCCGTTGCACGCACCAGCGAATGCAGCTGACCCATCATCTGTGGTGGTCCCGAGGGGAGTCGAACCCCTGTCCCGCCGCTTCGGAGGCGGTGGTGCAAGTCCGTTGCCGGAACCAATCGTTGGAGCGCCATGTAGGAATCGAACCCACCGTTCTAGGCTTAGAACACCCTGTCTGTCCCAGCAGATGGCGCATGAATGGAACCCCCGAGTGGAATCGAACCACCGCGTCCCGCGTTCGTAGCGCAGGTGCCGAAGTACCATCGGCGGGGGTAAGGCGTGGTGCCCCGTGCGGGGATCGAACCCGCACCATCGGTTTGAAGGACCGCTGCTCAGACCACTAAGCTAACGGGGCAATCTGGTGCGCACCGTGGGGATCGAACCCACCTGAACCAGCGTGTCGAGCTGGTGCTCTCACCAGAGAGCGAGGCGCGCGTGGTACTCCGTGAGGGACTCGAACCCCCGAATGTCGGTGTGTAAAACCGATGCCCTGGCCGCTAGGCGAACGGAGCAAAGATGGTGCGGGCGGTCGGATTCGAACCGACGACTTCCTGACTCCAGATCAGGCTGCTTGACCACTAGCATACACCCACGATTGGTCAGGGAGGTGGGACTCGAACCCACGATTCAGAGCATCCGAGGCTCTGCGATTTGCCGCTATCTTACCCCCTGGTCAGGATGGCTGGGATCGAACCAGCGTTCTCCCGGTTCCCGACCGGGTGCGATACCACTTCGCTACATCCTGAAAAACTGGCGCACGTGACGGGGATCGAACCCGCCTACAACCGCTCGACAGGCGGTGGCTCTCACCAGAGAACGACACGTGCAAAACGAGGCCGCGCGGGATACTGCTCTTTGGACCTATGCCCCGCGCGACGGTCCCCCTGGCCAGGGGGACCTTTATGGAGGATCGGTGGGGAATCGAACCCCGTGCGGCCGGGTTAAAAAGCCGGTGCCACCACCAGGCTGGGCTATACGCTACCGATCCAAATGTGTGGTCGTCGTGGGTGGAGTCGAACCACCATCGGACGGTTATCAACCGCCTGCACTGGGCCGTTATGCTACACGACGGAACTGGTGGGCAGGTGTGGTTTCGATCCACTCCCTTTCAGATTGGTTTTACAGACCAATTGCCGAAGCCATCGGCTTTACCTGCCCCATGTTTGTGAGGATGGTCCCCCTGATGGTAACCGGGGGAACTTATGGATGTCCTCGCACCCCGCGTTATGGAGCTGATGTTCGGAATCGAACCGAAGTCGGCGCGATACCAGCGCGCTGCTCTACCGTTAAGCTACACCAGCTTTGTAAGCGGCAACTGAAGGCGTGGGCGGACCTTTCCCCACTGTCAAACCGCTCTCGTCACCTGTTAAGTTGGAGAGACCCGCAGTCCCATTGGCGGAGTGTCCGAGTTTCGAACTCGATGCCTTTCGGCACCATCGGTTTAGCAAACCGCGACAGCGACCCTGCTGCTTGCACACTCCATTTGGCGGAAGGATGACGTGTCGATCGCCACACCGGTAAGGGTGCCGTCCCGTTTCGAGCGGGCGCCGGGGGCCGCCCCGGTTAACCCAACGGGGTTTTAAAGCCGCTGTCTCTGCCGATTGGACTATGACCGCAAGTTGGTGCCCCGTGCGGGGATCGAACCCGCACCTTCCGATTGAGAGTCGAACGCCCAGACCACTAGGCGAACGGGGCGAACTGGCGCCGGGCGCGGTTACGATCCGCATTCATCTCACGGTCTAGAAACCCGCTTGATGGCACCATGCCATACCCAGCATACCTGGCAGCGGGCTCGGGTGTCGAACCCGCCTCAGCGGTTTCAAGGACCACCGTGATCGCCGGATCTCCCGCCATCAATGGAAGCGGCTGTTGGTATCGAACCAACGCGACCCGGGTCAGAGCCGGGTCTCGGGACCTCCCGCAACCGCTAATTCTGTGACTGTTTGCCCGAACCCAGCACTCGCCAGGTTCACCTCTCCGAAGAGTAGGAAGTCGTCACCACTTTTCTGGTGCTCCTGGCCACGATTCGAACGGGCAACCTATCGCTTACAAGGCGATTGCACTACCATTGTGCTACAGGAGCAGATGGGGTGGCCAACGGGGATCGAACCCGTCGTGACGGGTTCACAGCCCGCCGTGTTCACCAGTTCACCATGACCACCATCGTTATGGAGCATCGCCGAGGAATTGAACCCCGTTACCCCGGGTTGCAGCCGGGTGCCGCTGCCGTCTGGCTCGCGATGCGATCTGGCAGGCGTCGTAGGAGTTGAACCCACGCTGACCGGGTTGGAGCCGGTAGTGCTACCGTAACACTTGACGCCCAAAATTGGTTCCCAACCCAGGATTCGAACCTGGAGTGATGAGATTAACAGTCTCACTCCCCTGCCAATGAGGACCGTTGGGATTGGAACGGGTGACGGGATTCGAACCCGCGTCCGGAGCTTGGAAGGCTCTTACACTGCCATTGTGCTACACCCGCAAACTGGTGCCGAGGGATGGGATCGAACCACCTGCGCGCGCCTCTTCAGGGCACCGCTCTACCAATGAGCTACCTCGGCAAAGATGAGAGGTCTAGGTCCTCAGTTATTTCCCGGCAGGGAGGACTCCACGAAGTGCCGGGCCAGATGTTCCCATGTCAACCTCTCTGGGGAACCCACGACTTGGTAGCGGAGTCCGGAGTCGAACCGGAAGACACATCCGGGTATGAACCGGTGCGGGCGCCGCGCCTCGCCGCTAAACTTGGTACACCCGACCGGGTTTCAACCGGTGCCATAGCTGTTATGAGCAGCCGGCTCTCCATTAAGCTACGGGTGCGTCGGAGTCTTGGAGCGGCCAGGGGGAATCGAACCCCCATCTGAGCGTTGGCAACGCACTGCACAGACCACCGTGCTCTGGCCGCGATACACACTATCAAAGACGGCGGCGGACCGTCATCTTTGATAGTGGTGGAGGAACTGGGAATCGAACCCAGCTGCCCGGTTTGCAAGACCAGGATCGCGCCCACGCGCACCCCCACTATTTGCTGATTACCGATTCACCGCTTCAAAGACCAAAAACCCCTCAACCGGGTTGGTGAGGGGTTCCGCTGGCACGACCGATCCTGTTATGGTTCGGTCAGTCCATGGAACCCGTCGTCTTACCGGAATTGGGTAGCGTTTGCATGATCGACGTTATACCGGACCGGCCGAAAATGCGTCCACGATTATTTTCCCTGTTTACACTTTTCACAAGGAAGCGTATGAACATTTTCATGCCCGGCGGGTCCGGGTTTAGAACTCATCATGCAGACCTATCACGAACAGGAAGCGTCACCGCGCGGCGTAGGTACCCCTGGCGGGCTGGAGCACATGGGCGACGTGTGGTCGCTGTTCTGGCAATGGGAAAGCTTGTTGAAAGGAACACCCCATGCCTGACCCAACGACCTGCTGGCGGAAGCTTGGCCCCACACGGGCGGCAAAGAAGCTCGGATACAGCAGTTTGAGCGGGTATCTCAAAGCCTTAGCGCGAGCCAGGGCAGAACAGGAGGACGCAACCAATGGCTGACCAGAACCCAACGACGGCCAACGCGGGCATCCGGCCGGGCAGGTTTTATCAGGATCGCTTTGCCCCGCCGCCCGGCCCAGTGAGCACGGAATGGTTGCGGCAGCGGGCCGTTTATTTGGACGGCGCCGTAACCGCTATCCAGACCGGGCAGTCTCCCAACATCACCGCTCTTTTCAGCGCCGCGAGCGCGCTGCGTGCTGCCGCCGATGAACTGGATACGTTGCGGAGCAATCAACGATGAGCCATCCGGCGCAGATTGCGCACGTGCGCTTCGCGGTGGCAAAGCTGTTCTGGTTGGGCGCGCTGCCCGGCTCAACGTCTAACCGACCGAGCGTGATGGGGAAGTAAACCATGCCATGGGGCGATAATCCGACCGGAAGCAGATGTCGATGCCCATATTGCGGTAAGGACCAGGTGGATGATGGGAATCCGCCATCACACGAACGCACCTGCGTCTACCGTTCGGTGTGGCGGCGGATCACGCGCTTTCTTCGTTGCCTTGCGGAAAAGACGAAGGGATAACCCGAAAATGAGAAAGATACCGAAGGTCACGTTGGATGAGCTGAAGAACATCTTGAAGACGGCCGATGAACAAATTTCTGAGATTCACGCCCTGATTCGCCGGGTTACGGATCAGGGATTGGCGGAACCCGTGGACCTGGCGTGCACCACCGAAATCAGTCGGTTGGGCGTGGCGCTTATGACAGATATGGAAAAAGCCATCCGCCGGATGGTCAACGAAATCCCGGCCTCGGTCGTCAACATCGACAAAGAAACCGCCAAGAAGCTGGGTGCCGAGTTGGCTGAGGCCGCCCGCGTCATCGCAGCGAAGTATGGGCTTTCCGCCGACCACGGCGGTGGCCGGTTCTCGGACACCGAATACACCGCGAAGACGGTGTTCCGGGTCACCGACACCACCGTCATCGAGGCGAAGAACCGCGCTGAGTTCTGCAAATACTGCGATGTGTTCGGTCTGACCGAGGCCGATTATGGCCGTGAGTTCACCGTTCGCGGTAAGCGGTATCGGGTGACCGGATTCATGATGAATCGGGTGAAGTTCCCAATCCGCGTGTTCGACTACGCCGCTGGGAAGGAAATCCTGTTCAACGAGATCATTATCCCGGTGATCAAGGCAGCGCGCTGAGATGACGAAAACGATCCGCGATCGCCTTATAGAACTGGAGAGTCCGATATGATCAACAACTTCCGCATCACTCGCAACGATGGCGTGCTGTTCATCTACAACAAATTCTCACCGAACGGGACCGAGATCAACTTTCTTACAGCGTCCAACGACGATTGGGCGAGCGTTCCTGTCGGCCGGTTCGACACGGCTGCCGAAGCAGTCCAGGCCGCTGAAACTTTTGTGATGCCGAACCTGTAAAACCTGTTTACACTTGCCCCGATAGGACGTATAAACGTCCTTACCGGGGCGGTTCCCGGCAGAACTTCATAACCCAGGGGTGCCTTCAATGGCCTTCATTCCTTCCACCCTTCAGCAGAATTTCTTCGACTGGATATCGACCGGACGCGGCTCCGCCGTTCTCGTCGCGGTTGCCGGATCGGGCAAGACCACCACGGTCATCGAGGGCCTGCCGCTCATCCCCGAATCAGCTCACGTTCAGCTGCTCGCCTTCAACAAGACGATCGGTGACGAGCTCAAGTCGCGCGTCGCGTCCCTCGGGATGCGGACCGGTCGGAAGTTCGCGAACGTGAAGGCCGGGACGTTTCACAGCCTGGCGCTCGGCGCCCTGAAGAAGAAGCTCGGGAAGTTCCCGCAGATTGACGGTCGGAAACTTCAGAAGCTCACGGCCGAGTTCATGAACGAGGAGGAGCTCGACCTCTACGGCGCGTTCGTCTGCAAGTTGGTCGGGCTCGCGCGTGGCGAGGGGATCGGTTGCCTGACCCCGGACCTTCCCGAGGCGTGGTGGAACCTCATCTCTCATCACGATCTGACGCTCGACACCGAGGACGCCAGCGAGGAGATCGCGATCGACCTCGCCCGGAAGCTTCTCGCCCGCAGCGAGATCGTCGCGAAGCGCGATGCGGTCATCGACTTCGATGATATGCTCTACCTGCCGGTGAAGTGGGGGCTGAAGCTTTGGCAGAATGATTGGGTGTTCGTGGACGAGTCCCAGGACACCAACCCGGTCCGCCGCGCGTTGATCAAGATGGCGCTGCGGCCAGGGGGTCGGCTCGTCGCGGTGGGCGACCCGCGTCAGGCGATCTACGGGTTCACCGGCGCGTCTCACGACGCGATCGACCTCATCAAGTCGCAGTTCAACGCGATCGAGCTGCCGCTGACGGTCAGTTACCGATGCGCCCGCGCGGTGGTCGAGGCGGCGCAGGCGATCGTGCCCTATATCCAGTCCCACGAGAGCGCGCCTGAGGGCCGCGTAGAGTCCCTCCCCCTGTCGGACGCCCTGAAGGTTCTCACCGCCTCAGACGCGGTTCTCTGCCGCCAGACGGCGCCGCTCGTCAAGCTCGCTTACAGCCTCATCGGGCAGGGTCGCGGTTGCATCGTTCTCGGCCGGGACATCGGCGCGGGGCTCGCCAACCTCGTGAAGAAGCAGAAGGCGCGGACGGTCGACATTCTTATGGACCGGCTCACGATGTTCCGTGACCGCGAGGTCGCGAAGTTCACCGCGAAGGGCGAGGAGGCGAAGGCCGAGGCAGTGGTGGATCGCGTTGAGTGCATCGACACGATCGTTGGTTTCCTTCCCGAGAACGGTCGGACGATCCCGGCGCTGCTGACGAAGATCGACCAGATGTTCAACGATCAGGCCAGTGGCGTTCTTACCCTTTGCACGGTTCATAAGGCGAAGGGTAAGGAATGGAACCGCGTTGCGATCCTTCGGCCGGACTTGATGCCGTCGAAGTGGGCGCGGCAGGAGTGGCAGGCACTCCAGGAGCAGAACCTGATATACGTCGCTTACACGCGGGCGAAGGAGCATCTGATGCTCCTTACGTCCGAGTGATCAACAACGAACTGGAGAATTGATATGAGATACGTTCCGAAGCCCATCGTTCCCGGCACCGCCATCCTTCTTAAGGATGACCTGGTCGTGGAGGCGGGAAACTGGCTGCTGATTGGTGACAACGACACCATCACGATCCTCACCGACGCACAGTTTCGCGCCATCGCGAACATCGGCGGCGCACCACCGAAGAAACCCACGCAGATCAAGAGGGGCCGGATGTCGAAGGTCGGTGTCGGCGCTGGCGCGGTCCGGGTGGGGGTCGCGATGATGCGCGCCGGGGCGACAACGAAACCGGTCCGTTCAAAGGACGTGATCGCTTATATGAGGATGATCGCTGATCAGAAGAACGTATCGGCACGGATTGCCGATCTCGTGGCCGCGAACTTCGCTGAGAAGAGATCCGAGGTGGATGGGCAGCACCACTACATTCTGACGGAACTCGGGGGCCGGTATCTGCGCGAAAACAGCGCGCAGGCCCACGAGATCGTGAACCTTCCCGATCCCATTTCGGGGTAACCATGGAGAAACCGCCGTGATCCTTCTCATCTTCTTTCCGCCAGCCTGGCCGATCCTCATCATCTACTATCTGATGCGAGGATCGTCAGCCAGCCGCCGGACCGCTCGGGCAACCGAGCGGATCGCGGCCGTGGTGGCGCCCGAACCCCGCGTGCGGTTTGGGTTTGAGGTGTACGTTATCCTGGCGGTTCTCTCGGTCCTGTTCACGATGTGGGTAAACCACCACTAAGGTTGTTTACACCTGTGTCCGTCTGGCGTATAAACACCTCACCCGGGGTATCCGGACGGAACTGGAGAACACGATGTCAGACCTCGTTCATGCCACCCGCGAAGAGTGGCTCACCGCCGCGATCGCGGCACTCAAGCCCTGGTTTACCGATGCCGGAAGCCCGATCACCCTGCCGGTGCGGGTCGCGATCGGCTTCCCGTCCCGTGCCGCACTGGCAGTAAAGAAGCGCCGAATCGGTGAGTGCTGGTCCGTCGAATCATCCGGTGACCGCACGATCGAGATGTTCATCTCGCCCGTGCTCGATCGTCCGATCGACGTGCTGGCAACACTGGCTCACGAGATGGCGCACGCGGCACTCGGAACCAACGTTGGGCATCGCGCGCCCTTCAAGAAGCTCGTAAAGAAGCTCGGCCTGATCGGTCCCGCCACCGCGACGGATGCCGGCCCGGACTTCATCGCGCGGATCGAACCGATCATGGAGGATCTCGGTCCGCTTCCTCACTCCAAGCTGACCCCGATGTCGGGCTTCAAGAAGCCCCAGACGACGCGGCAGCTGAAGTGTGAATGCGGAGTCTGCGGTTACCTCGTTCGTGTCACGAAGAAGTGGCTAGAAACCGCCGGGGCTCCGATCTGCCCGACCGACAAGGTCCCCCTGGTCGCGGACGCTCCGGAGAAATCCGACGATGAATAACACCGCATTCTTCTGGGTGTTCGTCCCACTTACGGTGACGATCCTGTTCTTCGTCATTCTTGGCGTCAGCCCCAGTGCAACCAGGGGGGTTCGATTCGGTGCCAGCTTTTTCATCGTCATGCTGACGGTCGCGCTGGGCCAGCTGTTCGTTCTTCATGCCACCCCGGTTCCGTGCGGATCGCTTCGGCCGATTCACTTCGTCGACAGGAAGTAAAAACCGAACACTGATCTGACAAAAAGTATACATCTGACGCCGGTTGGTGTATACTTATCGAAGAACTGGAGAAACAGGCGCAACGCTCTGAGTCACTGTTCTACGGCTTATTCAACGGAGAACGTACCAACATGAAGATGTTACTCTTGGCGTCAGCGCTTACCGCGCTGTCACTTCCTGCCCTTGCGTGGAACAACATCCAACCGGGGCCGGGTCCGAACCAGATCGTGGACGGCGGCCCGGGCGCTCAGGCGACATCCCGCTCCACATCAAGCGCCACGGGCGTGGGAACGGGCGGGAACGGCTATGGCGGCGCGGGCGGAACCGGTTACGGCGGCGCGGGCGGAACCGCCTACGGGGGTTCTGGTGGCCGTGGTGGAAGCGCGACGAACACGGTGACCGTCAACGGCGGTGGCGGATCGGGCGGTGGTGATGGTTGGAACGGAAACCCCGTCGCATCAGCCATCGCGCCATCGTTCTACAACGGCGCGAATCCGTGCCTGGGATCGGCCGCGTCGGCATCCGGTCAGGCGCCGATGTTCGGGCTGTCGTTCGGTGGCCAGCAGATGGACGTGTCGTGTCAGGCGCTTCGTCTCGGCGAGGTCGCAGTCGCGCGCGAGGTGCTGTGCATCGATGACCGGTCCTATCGCCGCGCGCGGTTCTCGGTCGGTGACCCCTGCAACGCGGACCGCGAGAAGTTCAACGAGGAGCACCCGCGCCCGGTGATGCAACCGGTGTCGTCACCGATCGCGGACCCGAACTGGTGCCGCAACGTGGACCTGGGTCACCGCGCGCTAACCAGCAGCGACGCGGCCCGCTACGTTTCCGAGTGCCGCCGATAGCGGTCGAAACAACACGGCCTCGCCCCGCAGGGTGTTTTCCTGCGGGGTGACCGGCTCAAGATGCGCCGGGTTGCAGCACCTGCGGTTCCGGCAGAGATGATCCAGTAAATATCCGGGGGGGATCGGCCCAACGAGGACCGTCCAAACGACGCGGTGAACAACCGGTTCCTTCCCCCTGAACCACGCCCGACCATACCCATTGCGGTTCGTCCGGCCGGTCCACACCCAGCAACCGGTCACGGGCTCATGAGAGATCTTTGCTTGGATGTTCTTCGGCAACATGTGCGATCGTATCGCGGCGGCGGGAAAATGAGGAACCCCTAAATTTTGTTGTTTACACGTGATCGAGCAGTGCGTATAAACACCTTATCGGGACGGCCCCGGCAGAACTGGAGAATGATCATGGCAACCAACGTATATGTCCTGACTTACGGCCCGAGCGGCGAAGAGAGCCTCAACGAATATCTGAGCCAGTCGGGGATGACGGTCTGTTCGACGCTCGAAATCGCGAAGCAGAAGGCTGAGGACATCGCGGACTACATGTCCGAGACGGAACGGCAGTACTCGCTCAAGTGGACCGACAGCGCGACTTCCAGCGATGCCGAGACCGACGACTACTTTTTCACGATCACGCGGATGGAAGTCGACGCTTAAGCGTCTCCGCCGTGCAACTGGGCGCGGACCGCAGCGATCTCTGGATCGCTACGGTCCTCAAGTGCCATGAGCTGATTGTGCGCCTGATCCGTTGCCCGGATCAGCTCATCCAATTTTAGCTGGACCGCGATCATATCACGGTTCTGGCTGTGCTGAATCAAGAACACTGCCAGGAACGTGACAACCGTCGTGCCGGTGTTGATGATGAGCTGCCACGTGTCCGAGTAGTGAAACATCGGGCCGGACAGCGCCCACAACAGCACCACAATGCAGGACCCGGCGAAGGCCAGGGGGTGCCCCATTTGGCGGGATGTCCACGACGCGATGAGGGCGAACCGGATCATGCCGGGGGCGCGGTGTTCGAATAGACCCAGGTGTCGGACGGCTTCGTCTTGTACCACCAGTTTCCAGCCGCGTTCTGTTGATACACGCGCTTGGTGCTTGCGCTGTACACCAGCTGCTTCACCCCGGAGGTGGTGGCGTCGATGACACCGTTGGTGGTGACAACGCCCGGTGGCGTCAGTGACCAGTGGGTGCCGTCCGCCGTTACGATCGGACCACCCGAGGCCGCCAGGGTGACCGTGGTGCCGCCGGGTGATGTTACGATGGGCGGTGGCGTCGGGGTCGGAGTGGGAGTCGGAGTGGGAGTCGGGGTCGGCGTCAGCGTCGGGGTGGGCGTCGGGGTGGGCGTCGGAGTCGGTGTCGGGGTGCCGGCGTTCGCCGCGATCCAGTTTTTCACTGCCTGACCTTGCGGCGCCAACGTCGCACTTGCGCCACCGGTGTAGCGATACAGATAGTAGTCGGTCTGAACACCGGGCATCTGATACAGCTGATACGTCGCGCCGCCGAGGCACCCGGGCTCGGTGGAGGTGGCGTTCTGATGACGCTTCATCGTTGACATCAGCGCGACGATATGTGTTCCGGCACTCGCCTCGTTCCCGGTGTTGTTGCTCGTGCTCGATCCGAACTCAGTGAACAGGATCGGCTTTCGCGGCGCGTTCTGCATCGCGAAGGCGTTCATGTTGCCATTGAAGTTGTCCGGCTGGGTCATATTCTGGTTGCCAGCCACGACATCGTCGTACCAGTGCTCAGCCGTGATGTCCCACAGCAGGTTGCGACCAGCGTAAGACGCGAGATCGGCCGCGAGAGCCAGCGTCAAACCTTGGAAGGTCCAACCGCTCAACACACTGCAGATCGCCTGAGATCCCGCCACACCATGGTCGCGGATGGCCGCGATCGCGCCCGCCATCGCGCCGCGCTGAAGCGGGTAAACCGCCTGCGACGTGTAGTCGGATGCCAGCATTCCGCCGTTCGTTGGCAACTTCAGCGGCGCCTGCAATATCCATTCGTTACCGATCTCCCACACGAGGTTCGTCGGCGCGGATGCGATGGCAGCCTGAGTCGTCGCGTAAGCCCAGCTGTAAGCCGCAGCCTCGTTCGCGAATGAAGCCCATGCCGGGTAGGTGCATATCATCACAACCGGGATGATGCCGGCGGCTTGAAGCTGAACCACGTCCGTGCCGAACCCGGTTGGCATACCATCGCCCAGCGCGCGGTAGAACACCGTCCCGGTTGCGGTCCCGAACACATTCTGCAGGTCGGTGATCTGCTGAGTCAGGGGGATCGCGGTGTAAGCGCTCCCCTGGTCGCGGTGCCCCGCTGCGCCCCAATATTGGTTTCCCGCGACGAACCGAAGTGGGTTTGGAGTTGCTACTGCGATCGTCACTGTCAATGTCCCCGTTACTGATGCTGATGCTTTATCACCGATGGTGATGGTGTGCGATCCGGCGGGCAGCCCCGGGTGCGTAAACAGGAAGTTGTTCTTGGTAACGACTGCGCTGGCGGGAAGGAACTTCCAGCCGGTCTTGATGACCGCTTGAGCGGCCGAGAACGACAGCGTGATCGAACCCGGTCCCGACGCAGTGGCCTTCACGCCAGTGACCTGAGGGATCACCGGAACGCCATCATCCACGTAGACGAGCGTCGGGGCCGTGGTGTAACCGCTGAGCACGCCACTGATCGAGAATGGCACGCCTGGGGCGACCGTGGAAATGATCTGGTTGGGCGTGATGGTCGGCATGTGGTGGTTTCCCCTATTTCGTGAACGCCGCGATGTCAAGCCGAAGCTGATCCATCTCGACCCCAGCCGCATCGACACCGCTCTTGTCGAAGAAGGCCGGGTTGATGACGACGGCTGCCTCATCCAATCGATGATCCAGCCAATCTTCGGTCGCGCGCCACCGTCCGTTCCATGTGATGATGTCGTAGTAAACCCGGCCAGCCACCGTCTCATACCCGGCGATCAGAAACTCATGTCCACCGATCGACGGCGCGGCGGTGTCAGTCCACATGAAGTCCGAGGCCATGTCAGGCTGGCTCAGTTGTGCGCCGGCAAAGACGAACCCAAACAGGTGAACTGCTTGCTGGATCTCCCCCTGGTTCTGCACGTTAAGCTGAGCGAAGGTCGATGACTTATTCAGCTTTCCGTCGATCACGATTCCGTTCGTGATCCAGTGTTCAACGAACCCGGTCGGTCCCATAAAGTAGGTTCCGATGTCAGTTGCGGGTTCGTCCGCGCGGAACCCGGTCACGTCCGCGTAAACCTTCAGGCATTCTTCGGTCGTGCCATTCAGCGGGTTCTCGGAGTCGATGTAACGACTCACCACCTGCAGGTAGTGAAACGCACTCGCCTCAACGCAGCAACTGTGAAGATCGTTACCCAACATCGGAACACCGGTATCAGGAAGATCCGCATACCAGTTGACGTTTGCGGGCGGTGCTGGAAGAAGCCGGGCGTTCCACCTCGTCGCCATTCTTGGCACGCGCTGGTCAACGATTGCCTCACGCTTGCCAAGACGACGCATCGTGGTTCTCCAAGTTGGTGGCTGCGGCCACGTCGGTCAAGTCCGAAACCAACCCCGGGGAAAGGCGGTCGCCGCAGCCGTCTGATTCAGCGACGCGCGCTCATCGCCATCCGATGAAGGGCGGCGGGTGGCGTTGTCGTCGCGGAAGCCGGTGGCGGAAGCTGGTTCACGAAAGCACCGATGACCGCGATCACCAGGGGGATGTACGGCGCGGCCGATCCCAGCTGCGGGGTCAGAAGCGGTGTCAGCTGATTGATGAACCCGAGGATCTCCAGCGCAGCGCTGCGTGCGTCCGCCGGAACGGTGATCTTGTCGAAGGCGACGCGCGCCGACGCCATCGCGTTCATGATTTGCTGAACGGTGTTCTTCGTGGTTTCCGGCGCCGTCGATGACGCGAGGTAGACCTGCGCGGCAGCGGTGAGGGCGTCCACACCGTCATCGACGTATGTCTTCACCATCTCCAGATTGGTGGTGGCGGTCGCGGTGTTGCCGCAGGCCGTGAGGCCCGTCACGGCAAGAAGCCCGATGGATGAGACGAGAGTTCGGCGGTTCATGATGGTTCTCCTTTAGCCGATGCCGATTGGCACCGGACGCGGTAAGCCCATGCGGCGCGTGTCGGTGTTCGGAAGTGGCTGCGCGATTGGTTCGGGCGTTGGCGTGGGATCGGCGGTGGGATCGGCAAGTTGAGGTGCCGCGCTGACCACCATCGGTGGACCACCGAGCTGAAGAAGTTTCGCGGCCTCGCCGACAACGAAGTTGCCGGCAGTCTGAGGTGTCAACCCCAGGTCTGCTGTGAACTTGGGATAGCCATCCACGATGCTTTGACCGAACGCCGCGACGATCGGACTATGAACGTTCACATCAGTCACGTTCTGGCCGACCTTTGCCAGCTCCGCGATCAAAAACGGTGCGAGGCGGGATGCGAACGCCGCGATGGCAGCGTTCTTCATCGCGTCATTGCTGGTGTTGAAATGATCACGTGCCCACTTCGCAACGAGTCCGACGACACCAGTGATGACCACCGATGCGATCGTCATCACGTCGTTGTGAAGTTCGGCGGAGATCGAGATCGTGTTTGGGTCCATCAGGATGATCTCACTTTAAAGCAGGGAAAAGATACACGACAACCCCGCGTAGAACCAGGTTCCACAGTGGCTGCGCGATCGTCGCGACGATACCGAACAGCGCCGCGATCATCACGGCCATCGATCCGATCCGGCGGCGCAGCGTGACCAGATCATCCACTGAACCCTGCAGAACCTTGATGCTTGACCGCGCATCGTCAGTTTCGGTCTTGGCTTCCTTCATGAACTGTTCAAGTGTAAGTTTCTGTTGGCTGAGCTGAATTTCAAGAAGTTCAACTCGGCCGGACGTTACCTGAAGTTTTTGATTGATGTCGTGCTTAACATCACGGAGCGCCGCGTTCAATCTCGCCTCGCGTTCCTTTTCTTCCTGCGCACGTTCGTTCTGACGGTTTTCGATTCCGCGAACCGTCGCCAACACCTCGCCCAGCTGCTGGCGAACGAAGCCCATATCTTCGGACGATATGGCCACGATCAACTTTCTCCAGGGATCTTCGGGAACTGAACCAGTATCCAGAACGCGAGAAACCCAATCCCGATCGCCGGGGCTCCATACAGGGAGTCCGGGTTCCCGATCACGGTGCTCGTCCCCATCACCGTCCAGAACATCCAGGACATCCCCAGGGCCACCACCCTCATCATAAGACTTATCGTCTGAAGGCGGCGGAACGGCAGGAAAACTCCCCCGATCAGATGGAATAAAGCTGCCATCCCGATGAAGGTAGCCCACCATGTCTCGTCGGATTCGATCTGGGCCACCAGGGCAAAGGCGCGCGGGAACGCACTGAAATTTGTGGGTGGGGTCGCTAAAACGTATGCTGCCCAGATGGAGCATAACGTGAGGTATCCCTCTATTGCATAGGGCGCGACGCTCTTCATCCAAATGACGAGGGCGTTCATGTAACATGCCCTGGTCAACTTATCGACGTTCATTTGAATGATTTAACTCCGAGCGCTGCCCACACGCCACTCTCGAAGACTTTTAACGCTTTACACGCCCGGGTAAACAACAAACCACATGGTGATCGTCAATGCGGGGTTTAATATCCCGCATTGACGACTTATTGACAGAAGGTTTACGAACCGATTGGGTTGGGTGGTGCCGGCTGCGGGATCGGATTTGCCGGGTCGCCGGTGGTCGCCGGACCAGCGCCAACAGAGGTTTGCTCAACCGGTGCTGCCGGCTGCGGGATCGGCGGAACCGATGTTGATGCCGTCTGGTTCGGATCGGGCGCCGTGACTGGGGTTGCCGGCTCGCCGGGGGTGGGTCCCGCAACCGGATCGGTGGTGGGCGTCGGGTCCGGCGACGGAGTCGGGTCCGGAGTGGGCGTCGGGTCCGGCGATGGGGTCGGAGTCGGGGTCGGGGTGGGCGTCGGAGTGGGCGTCGGGGTCGGGGTCGGGGTCGGGGTCGGGGTGGGCGTTGAGGTCGCCGCAGCCAGCGCCGCATCGACACCAGCGGTGGTCTTGTCT
>Ga0265338_10000847_pt1 | contig 51657 bp, 37 predicted proteins | sample 42126metaG_FD_193579 | JGI IMG/M metagenome (GOLD analysis project Ga0265338, IMG submission 193579) | Rhizosphere microbial communities from Carex aquatilis grown in University of Washington, Seatle, WA, United States - 4-21-26 metaG | ecosystem: Host-associated > Plants > Roots > Rhizosphere...
CGCGACCGGCTGGAAATGATTGCTGCGCTGTTGTTGAGTGCGGGCCGGCGCATTGTTGTGCACAGCCCTGATGAGCTGCGGGAGACATTCAAGAGAATGGCGGGGCAGGCATTATTGGCGGCGGGCGACTAGCGGGAAAGAGGGTTCGAGCGGGTCGGCTTTAAGAATTCTCGAACTGCGAGCGATACCGCTTCGGTGCGAGTCTTAACGCCAAACGCCCGTTTTGCCTCGTCAGCCAGCTTTTTATTGACTCGAATTGAAGTGCGATTTGCGGCTAATTGTCGCTTCATATCTCGATATATCTTAGAACGAATCAAAACCTAAGAGCATTCGATGGACGAGGTATCGCATCAGATGCCTTCGCCCATCGAGACATAAACGGCGCGGCGCTCGAGTTCTGTGCGGTACGCTGAGCGCTCGGCTTCTTCTTCGGCAAAGGGCTGCGCACGACGGTCCTGCGGAAGATGATCCTGCACGTTCAGCCGCTGCTCGAGTTCCTCAACGCGGGAGGAGAGAGCAATGAGCGCATCTGAGAGTGGGTCTTTGACGTCGTGAGGGTCGGTAATCAATACGCGCTCGCCGTTGCGGTAGACAATGTGCGCTGGTACGCCGACGACGGTGGAGTTGGGCGGCACGTCGGTAAGGACGACAGAGCCGGCGCCGACGCGGGAGTTCTCGCCCACAGCAATGTTGCCCAGAACGTTGGCATTGTTGCCGATGAAGACGCCATCGCAAATGGTTGGATGGCGTTTGCCATGCCCCTTGCCGGTGCCGCCCAGTGTGACGCCCTGGTACATGGTCACGTCAGATCCAACAATAGCTGTTTCGCCGATCACAACGCCGGCAGCATGATCGATAAACAGCCGGCGGCCGAGCAGCGCGCCGGGATGGATGTCGACGCCGGTGACTGCGCGACCGATCTGCGAGAGTACACGCGCGGCTAGGTAAAGCTTCGCGCGCCACAGTTTGTGCGACATGCGATGAATCCACACCGCCCACAGGCCCGGATAGCAAAGCAGAACCTCGAGCGTGGAGCGCGCAGCGGGGTCGCGCTCCAGAACGGAGTTGATGTCTTCGCGAATGCGGGAAAGCACGGGCATAGGGTCTAAGGGCTAGGGCTTAGGAACTAGGAACTAACTACCAGGCAGCGAGTCATGCGTCGAGATTCATCGCAAATCCCAGGCCGACCCTAGTCCCTGGTCCCTGCATTTACGCCGTTACCGCAATCGGCTCAGCCTGCAGCTCAATGGCCTTCTGGCGCAGCGGTTCAAACAACACGCTCGAGAGATAGCGCTCGCCAAAGTCGGGCAGCACAACCACGATGAGCTTGCCGGCATTCTCAGGCCGCGCGGCAACCTTGAGCGCCGCAGCGGCAGCCGCTCCTGAACTGATGCCGACGAAGAGGCCTTCTTCCTTTGCCAAACGACGAGCCATTTCGACCGACTCGTCATTGGACACCTGCACCACTTCGTCAATGAGCTTGGTATCGAGGATGCTGGGGATGAATCCCGCGCCCAGTCCCTGGATCTTGTGCGGGCCTGGCTTGCCGCCGCTCAACACCGGGCTGTCCGTGGGTTCCACAGCAATCGCCTTGAACGAGGCCTTCTTAGGCTTGATGTGGTTGGCAACGCCCGTAATGGTGCCGCCCGTACCCACGCCGGAGATAAGAATGTCGACCGCGCCGTCAGTGTCGTCCCAAATCTCCGGGCCGGTGGTGTGCAGATGGATGGCCGGATTGGCAGGGTTGTCGAATTGCTGCAGGATGTAGCCGTTCGGCGTCTTCTCAAGAATCTCGTTGGCCTTCGCGATGGCGCCCTTCATGCCGTTGGGGCCGGGCGTAAGCACGATCTCAGCGCCATAAGCGAGCAGGGTCACGCGTCGCTCGAGGCTCATGGTCTCGGGCATTGTGAGAATGATCTTGTAGCCCTTGACCGCAGCCACAAAGGCTAGCGCGATGCCGGTGTTGCCGCTGGTGGCCTCAATCAGAATGGTCTTGCCCGGCGAGATCTTGCCGGCCTTTTCGGCAGCATCGATCATGGCCAGGCCGATGCGGTCTTTCACGCTGGAGGCGGGGTTCTGGCTCTCGAGCTTGGCAACAACGGTCGCCTGCAACCCAGCGGTTACGCGGTTCAGTTTCACAAGAGGGGTCTTGCCAATAAGTTCAGTCACATTCGAAGCAATGCGCGCCATCGAAATCTCCTTTGGCCGGGGACAATGCGCCCGGAACGCTCAAAATTCGGATTGGGGGTAACGGTGCAGCTTGTAGGGTAGGGAGAACGCGTGCGCTAACGGACGCACATCTGCATCGGAGCCTGCACCAGCAACGGTGTTAGCGACATCGACGCATACAGATAGCGTAGACCCGCGAGGCGCGATGTGGCAAGCGGAAGCGATGATGGACGGAGATGAGGATTGAAGCGACCGCAGCTCAAACCGGGGGGCCGGGCTCGGGTCGGCTCCCCGGTTTCTTCTATTGATACATGACACAAAGGCGGGATTAACAACCTGAATCACAGGGCTAAAATGGAGCCGATGCCCGATCTCTCTACAAATGTGGAATATGCAAGGGGAGGAGTCGTGCGCCGGGGGGATTACGGCAAAAGCACGGCGGAGATTCTTACCCAACTTGAAGAGCGCGTTGTGAATGGGCGATTTCGCCTGTTGCGTTGGCTGGGAGGCAGCAGAACAAGCGCTGTTTATCTGACGGCTTTCGATGGCACCCCGCCGCGAATGGCTGCCCTGAAGCTGGTGGCGGCCAGTGAGCCAGATGCGGAGATTCGCCTTACCGGTTGGAATGTCGCTGCCAGGTTCTCCCACAAAAACCTGATGGAGATCATCGATTGCGGCCGCTGTGAAATTGACCGCAACGCATTTGTTTATCTGGTGACGGAATACTCAGATGAGATTCTCGAAGAAGTTCTTCCCGGGCGGCCTTTAACACCAGTTGAGGCAAGGGAAATGCTTGAGCCCGTGCTGAACGCCCTCGAATACATGCACGCGCGCGGGTATGTGCATGGGCGGATCAAACCGTCGAACCTCCTGGTGGTGAATGACCGGTTGAAGCTCTCACCGGACTCCACCGCGATAGCCGCCGGCTGCTCGGCGGAACATGCCGAATCAGTTGCATATGACGCACCGGAACTGGGACGCGGCGCCGTAACTCCAGCCGTAGATGTGTGGGCACTGGGTATGACCCTGGTGGCGGCGCTGACGCAGCGCACCGCGCGCTGGGAACCGTGGAGCGGCCAGGAACCAACGACTCCCGCGGGAATTCCCGAGCCTTTTGGTCAAATCGCGAAGGCGTGTTTGCGGGTGGATCCGGCCGAGCGATGCAAGCTTGATGAGATTAGAGCGATTCTGGATCCTGCACACGAAAATAAAATGGCGCCTCCGCTGGCGACGCGGATGGTAATGGAAGCAAAACCGCAGCGCCCAACTAGACGCGCAGGCAGTTGGAGGGCAGCTCTGATTTCCGTTGTGGCGCTGGGGGCTGTGGCGGGCGCGGCGCTGATTGTGCGCACAAGGGAGTTCCCCGCAAATCGTGCAAATAGCTCCGACAGTCCGGCTGCGGCGGCTTCTGTTCAAAGTCCGGTGGCGCAGGCCGGCAAAGCAGACTTTACCCCAACGCAAACGAAGTTGAATGAGCAGTCACCATCAGGAAGTCACGGCATCGCTGGCGCACCAGGGACTCAAACGATTGCGGAACCCGCTTCAGTTTCATCCGGCGGCGAGAGTAACGGGGTGTTGTTGCGCGTCAATCCAAAAGTGGAGCCCGCGGCACAGAAATCGATTCGAGGGCAGGTAAATGTGACCGTGCGAATAAAAACTGACACTGCCGGCAACATTACGGACGCGGCACTCGAGTCGCGGAGCGGAAGCAACTACTTCAACCGGGTGGCTCTTGACGCGGCGCGGCAATGGAGGTTTGCGGCATTGCCGAGCGAGACGGCGGCGACGGGAACGTGGAGCGTGCATTTCGAATTCCGGCAGGATGGAATCGACGCGGGGGCTACGCGGGAGTGACAAGCCGGCAAGTGTTCGAGCCGCGCAATCAACTCACGAATGGGGCTGTTTGCGGCCAGCGGAAACAAACGAAGGATTGACTCACCGACCTAACGCTCTCAGGAGTTGAAATTATGCTCGTGCCGGCGCGCCTCGTCGAGTTCACTCATGCTTTACCCAAGCTGGAGGTGCAATTTGGATGCGGCGGAATTCGGATCTTTTCTGCCGCGGAGCTGGATGACGCGCAAGTCGGTTATTCCGTTTTGCCTAGAGCAGAGTCTCTTTGTGACATTGTGGAAGGAAAGTGGCGCTCATTCTGGATAGTGGTGGGTCAAGACACTGGCGTAGGCGATCCAATCTTTATCGATTCTGCCGATCCGAAACTTCCAGCCTTCACGGCAATGACCGGAGAGGGTTTCTGGAATCCCATACCTATTGCTTCGTCGATAGAAGCTTTCGGGCAGATTTTTAGAGAATTCGAGAAAATCGCCTCTGGCCGTTCGAATCCGGTCGAGGCAGAGGACAACCCGATCCTAGACTCGGACAAGGATGCGTTCCTGGCGTGCGTGCGTGAAATCAACGGCGACAATTCAGGAAAAGCGTTCTGGGAGGCATTATTCGGTTATGTCTCCGATTGACCTCACGCGCTGAACCCAGAGAAAATCAGCCGGTATTGCGCAGCCCTGCCGATATACCGCTGATCGTAGCGGCGATGGCGCGATTTACATCAGGCGTATTCTCGCCCGCGCGCTTGCGGCGCAGCATATCCACCTGGATGAGGTGCATGGGGTCGACATAGGGATTGCGCAGCTTGATTGAGCGCGCCAGCACCTGGTTCGATTGCAGCAGTTCTTTCTGACCTGTAACGGCCAGAACCGCGCGCACGCTGCGATGGAACTCGGCCTCGAACATATCGTAGATGCGCTCGCGCAGGGCGGCGTCGGGAACCAGTGCCGAGTAAAGCCGCGCAGTGGCCAGGTCGACCTTGCCCAGAGCCATTTCAACGTTGCGAATCAGGTCGATGAAAAGCGGAAACTCTTTGGCCATGGTCCGCAGCAGGGTCTGGCGATCAGCCGAAGTTGCACCACTCTCGCCGAGGTATTGCTCCACGGCGAAGCCAACGCCGAACCAGGCCGGAACAAGAAGCCGCGATTGCGTCCAGCCAAATACCCACGGAATGGCGCGAAGGTCAGCGAGTTGGGTCGAGGAGTTGCGGCGCGCGGGCCTTGAGCCGATCTTGGCATTCTCAAGCTCGCCGACCGGGGTGGACTGTTCAAAATAAGTAACAACGCCGGCATCTTCGAGGATATGTTTGCGATAAAAACTGTAAGCGAGCTCTGACAGCTCGTTGAATGCGGACTCCCACTCGGGTTTGAGCACGCCCGTGAAGTGTCCCTGGGGATCGCGCGCATTGGGGCGGGCCAGCGCGTCAAGCGAAGCGGCAATCATGAGCTCGAGGTTGCGTTCGGCCAAAACCTCGTCAGAGTATTTGAAGTTCAGCACCTCGCCCTGCTCGGTAATGCGCAGCTGCCCGTCGAAGGAATCAATGGGCTGGGCGAAGATGGCGCGATGCGTAGGCCCACCACCGCGGCCGACTGTGCCGCCGCGGCCATGGAAGAGACGCAGCTTGACACCGGCCTCGCGTGCCACCACATGCAGATCGCGATGCGCGCGGAAGATCTCCCACGTCGATGTCAGCATGCCGCCGTCTTTGTTTGAGTCGGAGTAGCCGAGCATCACCTCCTGCCAGTTATCCCAGCTCGCGGTAAGCTTGCGGTAGTCGGGCCTGTTCCACAGTTCGCGACAGACGCTGGATGCGTTACGCAGGTCTTCAATCGATTCAAAAAGCGGAACCGGCATCAGGCCAGGGTCAGCGCCGCGTCCCTCGACATGAACGCCGCCAAGCCGTGCCAGCCGAACCACGGCCAGCACATCGTCAACATTCGATGCGCCGCTGATCACATACTGACGGATGGACTCGGGCGAGCAACCCTCCTTGACCTCGGCAATAATACGGAAGGTCTCAAGCACGCTGGAAGTCTGTTCGGATAGACCGGCGGGCAATGTCGGCGCAACGGTGTCAGAGATCGCCTCCTGCAGCGCAGCCGCGTGAATGCGCGCATGCTGGCGAACGTCAAGCGTATGCAGATGCAGGCCGAATGTTCGCACCTGCAGAATGAGCGGATCAATGAGCGTGCGCGCGATGCGAATGCCGCCGTTGGCAGAAAGCGAGGCGCGAAGAGTTTCGAGATCGTCAAGGAACTCCGCCGAAGAGCAGTAGGCGGGCAGCGCCTGGCTCAGTTTTTCGTGTTCACGCGAAAGGGTAAAGGGCGTCACGGGCAACGCGGCGCCGCGGGTGTGCAGTTGGCTGCCGGTTTCACCCAACGTGCGCTGGATGCGGGCTTTGAGGCAGATTGCAAATCGGCGATAGTACTCAAATTCGTATTGCTCACCGAAGACCTGCGCCTCAGGTGTGTGCACCTGCGCAACATATGCATTCAGCCGCGACAACAGTTCGTCGCTCACCGGCCGCTGCTGGGCACTGGTTGTCAGCAGATCGATAATCACATCGAGCCGCCGCTGATAATGCAGCAGCAGATGTCCGCGCGCCAGTTCAATGGCGTCTCGCGTCACCTCGGGCGTTACAAAAGGATTGCCGTCGCGATCGCCCCCGATCCACGAGCCGAAGCGAAGCACCAGCGGAAGCTCATGCGGTTCAATGTCGAGATCGTAGGCCGCGCGCAGGGCCTGCGAAATTTCGCGATAAAGACCCGGAAGAGTTTCAAAGATGGAGACATCGTAGTAGTCGAGTCCCATCTTGATTTCGTCGTAGACCGTAGGCCGGCGTGAGCGAACTTCGTCAGTTTGCCAAAGGCCGGTAATTTCGGCCAGCACGAACTGCTCGAGGATACCGATATCCTGCTCGGGCACGGGAATGCGGTCGAGTGCCTCGAGAAATTCGCCGATACGCCGGCGCTTGAACATCACTGTGCGGCGCGCAGCCTCAGTAGGGTGCGCAGTGAAGACGGGAATGACGAGCACCCGGCGCAACCATTCCAAGGCTTCCGATGCCCCAATGCCCACGCGGCGCATTTCACCGAGCGTACCCTCAAGCGAGCCACGCTGGCGGCTGGCCTGCCCGTTCAGGCGCAGGGCCACGCGGCGGCGCTTGCGGTGATTCGTTTCCGCGAGGTTAATGAGCTCGAAGTAGAACGCAAACGCCCGTGTCAGCAAAATAGCGCGCTCGGCGGGGATGGAATGAACCAGCTCCAGCGCTGCTGCGCCGTGGCGAGCGGCGTCTTCATCGCGCCCGTGAGCCTCAGCATCGCGGCGGCGAATGGTTCCCTGGCGTAGCGCTTCAACGTGCTCAAACAGGTCGTCGCCGGCCTGCTCGCGCAGCACTTCGCCCAGCAGCATGCCGAGCGAACGCACGTCGCGGCGCAGCGGAGCTTCTTTCAGATCGCCGGTTTGAGCTTCAAGTTCCGCCAGCCTCTGCGACCAGCTTTCAGGGTTCCATAAAAGGGCCATCGTAATTCGATTATGCACGATGGGCGGCGTCGTGCAGTGCCGCGACGATTCCGGGCCCGAATGAAGATTCGGACATGATCGCCTGAAAATCGGCCGCCTATTCCACAGGATATGGGGCTTTCATTGAAATCCGGCTGCGCGATAATGGCGGCATGCCCGATGAGCATCGTGTACCTGAAAAAGTCGGCAGAAACGACCCGTGCCCCTGCGGAAGCGGCAAGAAATACAAGCATTGTTGCCTTCGCGAAGCCCACGCCGCCATTTACGAAAGTCCTTGGCGAAAACAACATGACGCATCAGGCCGGCTCACAAGCGAGTTCCTGCGGTTCGCCAATAGTGAGTTCGGTGAAGCTCTGCTGGAAGCATGGCAAGACTTCAACCAGGAATTTCTTCCTCCATTGATTGATAAGTTCCCCGGGGAAGAACAGATTTTCATGCCCTATTTCCTTTTCGACTGGAATCCAGATCGTCCAGTCCGCAGCCGCGCCAAGCAGCGTAAGCCGGGAATCGTGGCTCAGGCCTTCATTGAGAAACGGGCGAAGCGGCTCGGTGAGCTGGAGCAGATAATTCTCCATCTCAGCATATACACCCCTTTGAGCTTCTACGAAGTGTTGCAGGTACGGCCAGGATTTGGCATGAGGCTGCGCGATGTGTTCCTGGGGACCGAAGTGGAAGTGGAGGAACATGCAGGCTCCGACTTCCTGCAGCCAGGGGACATTGTTTACGCACAGCTCTGCCGCCTGCCTGAAGTAACGGCGGTCGGCCGCATGGCTCCCCACGCTCTCAGGCCGGGCCTCAAGGCCGAGCTTGTTGAATTGCGCGCATGGATGCGCCGAAAAGCCGCCAGGCAAAACCGTGAATTGAACGAGGGGGATCTAGTTCTTTACGAAGAGAAATTGCGCGCGCAATATCTCAACGCGAGAGATGCAATGTTTACGCCGCCGAAATTAGCTAACACGGATGGTGATCCGTTGCATCTGCACACGTTGCGCTATGAGGTGGGATCGGCGCAAGTGGCGTTCGACGCGCTTGCCCCGCTTGCCTGGGGAATAACTAAGGAAGAGCTTCTTGAAGATGCGCAGATGAATCCCGACGGTTCGCTGCGCAGCACGCAAATCGACTGGCGGAAGCCGGGAAATGCCATGCACAAAAGCTGGGACAATACCATCCTGGGGAATCTGAAAATCGAGGGCCGCATGCTGACCGTGGAAGTGAACTCAGCCCGACGCGCTGAGACGATTCGGGAAGAGATCGAGAAGCGGCTCGGATTCCTGGCTGTGCATAAAGCCACTTCGACGCAGTCCCAAGAACAAATGAAGCAGGCCATTGAGCATAAGAGACGCACGAAGGAATACGAGCAGGAGGTACCAGAGCTTCAGGCAGCCGGCTCGGAAGCGCAGGAGATCGCGGCGGAGATGTTGCGTCAGCACGCCGAAGAATGGATCGACACAAAAATTCCCGCGCTCAGAGGAAGTACTCCCAGGGAAGCGGTCGCCAATGCGGACGGCCGGGAGGTGGTCGAAGGACTGCTGAAGGAATGGGAGCGCAGCAACCAGGCTTCAAGTGACCCTGTGATGCGGAGATTCGACGTTAACGTGGTCCGCCGGAAGCTCGGACTCTGAACCTCCCAGAGTCAGCGGCGGAAGCAGGCGGGGCTGTGGTCGTTGACCATTCCAGCAGCCTGCATAAAGGCATAAACGATCACCGGGCCAACGAACTTGAAGCCTCGCTGCTTGAGCTGCGTTGACATTTCGACGGAGAGCACCGATTGCACGGGAAGCGGACCTTCATTAAAGATGGGCTTTCCGCCGACGATGCCCCAAAGAAACGAGCCGAAATCCTGGCCGGACTTTTGCATCTCAAGGTAAATTCGCGCAGCGTTGATGGTGGCCTCAATCTTGGCTCGCGAGCGAATGATGCCGGGGTCGCCGAGCAGTCGATCGATGTCGGCTTCCTTGAAGCGGGCAACTTTCGTGGGATCGAAGCCTTTGAACGCTTTGCGGAATGCGTCGCGCTTGCGCAGAACGATGATCCATGCGAGCCCGGCTTGAAATCCCTCGAGCATCAGCAGTTCCCATAGAGCGCGGCTGTCGCGCACAGGCACACCCCACTCAGTGTCGTGGTACTCGCGCATAAGCGGATCGCTCTCAGCCCAGGCACAGCGGGGTTTTCCCTTCGTCGCGGTCATGGGTTGATCGTATCGCGGGGAGTCAGGCGACCTCAAGCTCAGAGATCTGCGAGTGGTATGATTCGACCAGCTTTTCCAAAGGGCCGAGCATGAAGCGAAGGACGATGACGTTATTGGTAGAGCTGGCGCTGGTCGCCCTCGGCCATATTGGCTTCATGTTCACGGTCTACGGGACCAAAGTGCTGCAATCTATTCCTATTCCGAGCTGGTCGGAGAAATTTGCGGGAATCATCGTGAGTTTCTGCTTTATCTTAATCCCAACCGCAATTGCGTTGTTCTTTTACTACCGTCTGATCGCTCGCTCAAATCTCTTGACTGGACCCCGGGGTAAAGCTATCGGGACGGCTTGTTCAATCGCAGCGAGCCTGATCTCACTCTATTGCGCCATGTTTTTGTGCCTGAACACATTCGGCGAATGACTTATTTCAGTATACCGACCGTCTCTCAACATTCGAATCCGGACGCTCCGGCTCCAATCTTCGAACTCACAAGAACGCTAAGTCTTGCCAAAACACGTCGATCAGTCAAGTCATGCGCTCTCCAACTGCACCGTCAACTCTTCCCACTCGGCCGTGAGCGCAGCCAACTGCGCGCGCAGGTTTTCGGCGAGCGTCGAAAGTCGCTGGGTTTCGGTGGCTGAAACATAGACGCCAAGTTGCTGCTCGGTATGCTCGATTGACGCTTCGACGCGCGGGATTTCTTCTTCAAGAAAAGCGCAGCGCTCCTGCATTTGTTTTTGCTTGATGGGGTTCAGACGGCGAGTTCGCGAGGCCTCCGCCGGTTCGTATCCGCCTTCGATGACGATGGTGTTTGCGGCTGAGGCAACCGGCGACAAACCCGCAGGGGCTAAAGCCCCATTTCCTTTTTGGCCTTCTTTCGGCACGACTGAACTCGTGCCCTGATACAAAACCGGGTCCGGACCATTTCCTGCTCGGCTGCCAGACTCAGCAGCAGCGAGCGACTCTTTCTTGCGCAGGTAATCCTCGTAGTTGCCCTCGTACGCGATGACCGTGCCGTTTTCGACTTCGAGTACGCGCGTTGCCAGCCGATCGATGAAATAGCGATCGTGCGAGACAAAGATGATGGTGCCGCTAAATGCGGCGATCGCTTCGAGAAGCACGTCTTTGGCGCGCATGTCCAGGTGGTTGGTGGGCTCGTCAAGCAGCAGAAAATTCGACGGCGAGACCAAAATGCGCGCGAGGGCGAAGCGGTTGCGCTCACCGCCCGAGAGCACGCCGAGCGGCTTGAACACATCGTCGCCGCTGAAAAGAAAACAACCGAGCAGCGAGCGCAATTGCAACTCAGGCACTTTGATAGCGGCGCGGCTTATGTCGTCGAGCATGCGCGACTCGGGGTCGAGAACCTTGTACTGATCCTGCGCGAAGTATTCGGTGAGAACGTTGTGGCCGAGCTTGACCGTTCCGGAAGTCGGCCGCTCAACTCCCGTAAGCAGTTTGATGAGGGTCGACTTGCCTGCGCCGTTCACCCCGACCAACGCCACTCGGTCGCCGCGCTCAACGGTGAAGCGAACGTTGTTCAACACCTGCTTTTCGCCGTAGCTCTTTGACAGTCCCTCGGCCTCAACCACCGTGCGGCCCGAAGGCGGCGGTTGCGGAAATTTGAAGTGGATGACCGATTCTTCTTCGGGGACCTCGATGCGCTCGATCTTCTCTAGCTCCTTGATGCGCGACTGCACTTGTTTTGCCTTCGTCGCCTGCGCGCGGAACCGATTGATGAAGGCTTCGAGATGCTCCACCTGGATCTTCTGGTTGCGGTAAGCGGCCTGTAGCTGCGCGCGGCGCTCATCTTTTTGTGCCAGATACTTGGTGAAGTTGCCGTGGTAAATGCTTAGGCGCTTGTTCCATATTTCGACGGTGCGGTCGATGGTGACGTCGAGAAAATAGCGGTCGTGCGAAATGAGGATGTAACCGAAAGGATAGTTCTTCAGGTAGTCCTCAAGCCAGTTGCGCGTTTCCAGGTCGAGGTGGTTGGTGGGCTCGTCCAAAAGCAGCAGGTTGGGCTTGGCGAGCAGCAGCTTGGCGAGCGCAATGCGCATCTGCCACCCGCCGCTGAATTCACCGGTCGAGCGAGACCAATCCTGCTTGCCAAAGCCGAGTCCGGTAAGCACCGCTCCCACCTGGGCATCGAGCGCGTAGCCGTCGAGGGAATGGTAGCGCTCCTGCACGCTGGAGTAGCGCTCGGCCACGGCTGCATACTCTGCGCTTTCGTGGTCGAGCTCGGCGAGCTGCCCGGCAAGGCTTTCCACTTCGCCGGCCATGGCGCGAATCTCGTCGAAGACAGTGAGGCATTCCTCAAAAACCGTGCGACCTTCGAGACGCAGCCCCTCCTGCGGTAGATAGCCAATGCTGATGCCGCGCGTGGTTTGCAGCATGCCGTAGTCAAGAGTTTCAAGACCGGCAATCACCTTCATCAGCGTGGATTTACCGGTGCCGTTGGCTCCCACCAACGCGGTTTTTTCGTTGTTGCGGATGAGCCAGTCGGCCTCAAGAAAGAGGACGCGCGGGCCAAACCGCTTGCCGGCATTCTGCAGCGAGATCATTACTTCTATTTTCGCAGAAGGGTGCTCGCGCACTGAATGTTATGGCACAATCGGAATGTTTCGAACGAATAAGGATGCAAACCATGACACAAGTAGAAAAGTACGCGGCATTTCAGGCCCTGCATCAACTGCCGGGAGTTTTTGTCATCCCCAACCCATGGAATGCGGGCTCGGCGATGATTCTCGCAGCGCTAGGCTTTGAGGCTCTCGCCACCACCAGTGCGGGATATGCATTCAACGCCGGCCTTCCAGACTCTCCGCAGGCACTCTCGCGCGACGACATTCTGGCGAACGCGAAGTCGATTGTGGATGCAACGGACCTTCCCGTCTCCGCCGATCTCCAGAACGGCTTTGGCCACGGGCCGGATGCGTGCGCCGAAACCATTCGCCTCGCGGCCCAGGCTGGTTTAGCGGGTGGCTCTATCGAAGATTCCTCAGGCGAGGCAAACGAGCCAATCTACGACTTCAAGCTTGCAGTTGAAAGGGTTGCGGCAGCGGCCGAGGCGGCACACAATTCCCAGTTTTTGTTAACCGCCAGGGCGGAGAATTTTCTTTGCGGGCGCGCCGATCTCCATGACACGATTCGCCGCCTGCAGGCCTTTTCCGAAGCGGGCGCCGACGTTCTGTACGCGCCGGGCCTGCCCAGCCTCGACGCCATCCGCGAGGTCTGCGCTTCGGTGCCAAAACCAATGAACGTTTTGATGGGGTTGAAGGGAGCAACCTATACCGTGGAAGAGCTCGGAGCAGCTGGAGTAAAGCGAATCAGCGTAGGTGGCAGTCTGGCCCGCGCCGCTCTCGGCGCATTTGTACGCGCAGCAAATGAGATTAAGGACGGTGGCACATTTACATTTGCACAGGATGCCATTTCACACGCCGAAGTCACCGGCTACATGAAACGCGCCGAGCCTTAGGCGCCCCTTCCCCGCGCAAAAAACTTTGTCATAACGAACCGCGCCGGCCCGATATACGATGGGCGCAAATAGGCTTCACACGAGTCGGCTATGGCAAATGATGCGGTAACGCACAATTCGCCCGAGCGTCAAATTCACTCGGACGGCAGATTTGTCATAACGAACCGCGCCAACACGATATACGATGGGCGCAAACAGGCATCACACGAGTCGGCTATGGCAAATGAAGCTGTAACGCACAATTCGCCCGAGCGTCAAATTCACTCGGACGGCAGAGTCGCCCTGTGGCTCACAGGATTGGCTTTCGCAGCGATCCACATCGCCTTCAGCGGCAGATACGGTTTTCACCGCGATGAGTTGCTGAGCTACAGCAACGCGATCCATCTGGACTGGTGTTACGTGGTGTACGCTCCTTTGACCGCATGGCTGGCGCGGGCAGAGCTGGTTCTATTCGGCACCAGTCTGATGGGATACCGATTTTTGCCGGCGATTGCAATCGGCCTGGTAAGCGTGCTCGCCGGCTTGATTGCACGTGCGATGGGCGGCGGCCGGGGCCCCATGCTGGTGGCCGCGGTGGCTGCGGGCATTGCCGGGCCGATCTGTTTTGCAGGCTCGTTCCTTTCATATATGTCATTCGATGTCCTGTGGTGGGTTTTGGTGGCGTGGGCCACTGCCCGGCTTTTGCAAACTGAAAATCCGCGCTGGTGGATCGCAATCGGCGCTGCCATCGGCCTGGGATTGCTCACCAAGTACACAATCCTGGTCTTTGTTGCTGGCCTGCTGGTTGGCCTGTTGCTTACGCCGAACCGTCGATACCTTCGCTCGGGGTGGTTCTGGTGCGGCGTAGCCGTTGCAGTTGTAATGGCACTGCCCGTAATCGTATGGCAATACCAGCATCACTTTGTGGCCCTCGCGTGGATGAAGAGCATTCACGCGCGCGATGTCTCAAAGGGGATGACCGACCATTTCATTCCCAACCAGTTTTGGAACACAACCAGCCCGGTGACTGTGCCAATATGGTGCGCCGGCTTATGGTTCCTGTTTGCAACCAAGGCCGGCAAGCCCTTCCGCGTGTTGGCATGGATGTATGTCGTTCCGCTGGTGCTGCTTGTAATTGTGAGGGGGCGCGACTATTACATTGCACCCGCGTATCCCATGTTGATGGCCGCTGGAGCGGTCTGGGGCGAGAGTTGGGTTGACGCCAAAAGCCCGGGCACGCGGCGGAGGATCAAGAGAGCGGTGTTGATTTCATTCACGGTGGGCGCGCTGAGCGTGTTTGCGCTGACACTTCCCATTGCGCCGCTGAATTCGGCTTGGTGGCGATTTGCCGACTCGATCACGGGCGGTCAGAGTTTCAGCATGCAGGTTGGTTGGCCCGAGCTTGTTGCTACTGTCGCCCAGGTGCGCGATTCCCTGCCAGCGGAAGATCGCAGCGGTATGAGAGTGCTTGCAGCCGACGAGGGCGAATCCGGGGCCGTAAACATTTATGGGCGCGCCTATGGCCTGAAAGAGGCCATCAGCGGAATGAATTCAAACTGGTTGCGGGGCTACGGCGATCCTCCGCCGACGACCGTGATTGCTGTCGGCTTCAAGAGGGATGAACTGAACAAAATCTTCGCTTCGTGCCAAGTGGCGGCGCAGCTTTCAAATCCGTATGGAGTTGTTAACGGCGCCATCGGCGACCGCAATGAGGTCTACGTTTGCCGCAACATTCGCGAACCGTGGCCAGAGTTCTGGAAGGGCTTCCAATACTACGGGTGAATTCGAGCTAAGGACGCGGACGCGCGATTGATGGCGCTGGAACTAATATTACTTTTTAATGTCTCTGTAAAAAAGCCGTTTGTTTTCATTGGCTTAGCCCCAAGGTTTTATGTTAACCGCTTTAGAATCATCCGATTACCACAAGAGATGAAATCGAAAGGAGTTACGAGCCGGGGAGTGTCGATTTTCGTGTTTCAAGTCACAAACTCCGGCTAGTAACAGCTGCCCCGATTGCTGACAAAAGTGATAAGACCTCAGATTGCCGCATTCGGATCTACTATTTCAGGCAGTTAGCTTCTGAAGATCCCGGGCTCTCGCTTGAATCAATGGCCTTATGATTCAGGATACAGTGGCGGGGGAATTAATCAGCAAAGGGACGGAGCGGACTAAGCCTTTTTGAATGATGGTGTGGGGGAGAACAAGTCGAGATAGATTGGTTGACAGGTAGCTGGCACTGGCAGTGGTTGCCATTGCCTGGAGGTACTCACGGCCGGATTTCGACGGGAGTGCCGACTGGTACCATGTTCCAAATCTCGTCAATCTCAGCGTCGGTTACCGCAACGCAACCGAGTGTCCAGTCATAGAGCCGGTGTGAAGCGCCCAGCCAGCCCATGCCGTTGGGCAGGCCGTGGATCATGACTGCGCCGCCGGGAGAGACGCCCACCTTTACTGCGCGCTTGCGGTCTTCAGCGTCGGGATAAGAAATGTGCAGAGCCTTGTGATAGTGGCTGGCTCCGTTTTTTTCGTCGATGATGTAGTGACCTTCAGGTGTGCGGCCGTCGCCCTCGCGCTCTTTTGCTGCGAGCCCTCCGCGCCCCAACGCAACCTTATAAGTGCGAATGACCTTGCCGCCCGCCAGCAGTTCCATCACATGATCTTTCTTGAGAATCAGAATGGAGTCGGCCTTGATTGCAACCGGAGTCTGCGTGGCGGGACGAATTGCGCAGACAAGGAACGCAAAAATCAAAAGGGCAATAGTTGCCGAGAGCCACTTCTTGGGAAGCATGGCGGAATGATAAACCCGGGGCCGGGTGAGTGAAAGGAAACTGAGTCCCCTTCGCTATCGCATTTCGGCTTCGGGTGTTGAGACTCTTGCCGCAAGTGCAGAGCCCTGGTCCGTAAGCCCCGGCGCATCGGGAATCTGGCAAACGGCATAGCCCTGCTGGTTGTAGGGGCAAACCATGCCGTTGGGCGCAGCACCATGAATCACCGCCCAGGTTACCGGGTACTGATGAGCAAGCCGCGTGAACTGTTCAGCACTGAATTGATTCAAGCCCTCGGTCGCATCGCTCATCTGCTTCCATTCCGTGGCCAGGTTCGGGAAGATGGCAACCACGCCGCCGTCTTTGTAGTAATCGGCCAGTGCGGAGCGTTCGCTGAGCGCGCGGAAGCCATGCACGTCTACTCCGTTCACAGCCATATAGCGGGCATCGACGGCAAAGATCGCTTCCTGCGGAGTGTTGTGGCGAATCCACCGGGTGGTGTCGAGCCACGCATTTGAGGTTGGAGCGACCCCGGGGAATTCGATGCGCGGGCTGTTGGGATAAGTGGCGTAGCCCACATAACCCATGCCCACAGTCAGCGCAGCGAGCAGGGTTGGAAGCACCCAGCGAAGCTTCTTCGCATAAGTGTATTCACCAATAAGCCCCGCGAGCAGCACCATGAAGATCAGGGTGATCAGGTGGAAGCAGCGGAGCGGCTGAAGCCGCGCGAACATATCAAGATTGTGGGTTGAGCTGATAACTGCGCCGGCCACGATGGAAACAAGGCCGAACGGGATCAGGACGAAACTGATGCGGCTGAACTCCCGCGTGGTGCCGCGAAGATTGCCCTTCCAGAACCAGAACAGAAAGGCCAATGGCGCCAGCAGCCCAAGCCAGTGGTACCAGGTCCAGGACGATAGGAAGTAGAAATCGCGCGAGTAGAGCGCTTCGCGGTATGCGCCCTGCGCCGGTGCAAGGTGGAAACCCGCCGGTATGATGCCCAAGACGGCGCCGGCAACCGGAACTGGCTCAGGCACGGGAACGCGGGCGCGCTCCATCACCCACAGCAGCGCGGCCGGGAAGACCACATAGGCGGCCATCTGCGGGTGAATGGTGGCCGTCACCAGGATCAGCACGGTAGCCAAACCGTAGCGGCGCGACAAAAATGCGGTGAGCGCAAAAATGGTAAGCGGCGTTGAAAACGATCGTGCCGTAATGTACGGGTCCATCAGCAGCAGGCCGGTGTTGGTAGCCGGCATGGCCAGAATGCTCGCAATCACCAGCACCGACGCCCAGCGGGCGCGCGCCCGTGTGAAGCACACCGATGCCAGCACCCAGCACGACACCAGCAACGCAAAAGTGGTGAGAACGTACCAGAGAAAAATCGTCCAGTCCATTGAGAGATAGGTAAGCCGGGCGGTCCAGGCAAGGATGGGCGCAAAAATCGAAAGATGCTCGTGAGACTGGAAGAATTCGGTGCCGTAGGGAAAGAGTGCCGGATGCAATAGCTTTTGCGCCGCGGGAATATAAATCTCGCTGTCGTCGACCCCCATGTGGTAACCCGCAATCCCGATTGCACCAGCAGTAACCAGGGCCAGGCGGAAATATGGAGGATGCTTGTCCGGCGTCTTAATCAACACGCTCTCCCAGGCAGGCAGCTAACATTTGCGATTCCGGCTCGGGGGGTAAACCGAGGTGCTGCCGGGCGTTCATGCGAGTCGGCCAGGAGGGGAAACAAGACCGGCGAATTAACCTGCAACTTTCAAAGGATAAATGACCGAAGCCGGTGAGCAAAAGGGCATTCTTGGCAACCTTTCGTGAGATGCAAATTGAAGGAGCGCAGGGTTACGGTGGGAAAAGCGAATTGTTCGATGGTGTAAACCTTAATGGATGAATTGATGTCTGGTTAAAACCTCTGGTTATTGCGTGTTATTTCGCCGGGAAGAGGGGCGCCTTCGGATGGATTCTTCGCCGCAAGATATATGCTTTGTTCAACAACGGCGGCGCGGCCGGCAGGGGCCTGAAGCGGCGCCGGGAGCATCCGAAGGCGAAAACTCGTCTGATTCGTAAATCCTCCGGCAGGTCTCACGATCGAGCACGCACAAATCAATCCGCAAGTTGCTGCTGAGCACAATGGAAATCAGCTGACTTTTCGCGATCCTGCGGGGCAGCTCATGTTGATGCAGGATTGTGCGATGAGACGCGTGCGTCCGGTTGCCGCGGCCGAGACAAAGCTTTTCCTCGATTCGCCCCTGAGAACGGAGCTTGAGAAATGCGGCGACCTCGTAGCTAACGAGATTGTGGCAAGCGAGATCTTCGCAGGCGAATTTGTGGAACCGGGCGCAACTCGAACCCCGGAATGCGAAGACGGCGGCTTCTGGCTCAAACATCCGCGCATTGACCCTATCAGCTACCCATGGGAGTGGACACCTGGCCAGTGGCGCGCCGCGGCCGAGCTGACACTGAGCATCGCGGGAAAGGCGATCGACGCCGGCTGGACCCTTAAGGACGCAACGCCGCTGAACGTGGTTTTCAAAGGCACGCGGCCGGTCCTCGTTGACGTGCTGTCATTTGAGCCACGCAACCCGCACTCCACGGTGTGGCTGGCTTACGGACAGTTTGTGCGCACGTTTCTGCTTCCCCTGGTGGCGGCAAAATATCTGAATTGGCCTTTGCAGGCTACGTTCTTTTGGCGCGACGGTTACGAGCCAACCATGCTGGCGCGCGCGCTGCCGCTGCGGCACCGGCTGAATCCGAATCTGCTTGACGTAGTAACACTGGCTGCCACGCTCGATCGAAAAGGCAGAGGCAAAGCGAAACCGGCTGAGGCTGAAAAAGCAGATCCGGAGTTTGCCACGCACATTCTGCACAAGCGCCTGGCGCGGCTCAAAAAGCAGATTCGCTACGCAGAGGGAAGTCAGCACGCGAGCGAGTGGAGCCGATACAACCAGACTGCGAGCCACTACCAGCCCGCCGACGTTGAAGCCAAGCAGGATTTTGTGCGCGGCGTTTTTGAGCGGCTGCGGCCGGCAACTGTGCTCGATATTGGCGCTAATACCGGAACCTATTCTTTGCTTGCGGCCGACGCCGGGGCAACGGTAGTAGCGCTCGACAACGACACGGCAGCGCTTGAAGTGCTGTTCGCCGCGGCCGCGCAGCAAAAGAAATCCGTCACCGTTATGGTAGCTAACATCGCGCGGCCTACGCCGGCGGCAGGCTGGCGTAATCGCGAGCAGCTTTCGTTGCTCGAAAGGCTCACCGGCAAGTTCGACCTGGTGCTGATGCTGGCCGTCATCCACCACCTCATTTTGCGCGAGCAGGCGCCGCTCACTCATATCGCCGAATTGGCGGCAGAGCTAACGAAGCGATGGCTGCTGGTGGAGTGGGTGCCACCCTCAGACCCCATGTATCAGGAGTGGCTGCGCGGACGCGACGAGCTCTACGGGAAGCTTACCGAAGCCGACCTGGTTGGCGCGCTCGGGCCATTTTTTAAGCAGACAGGCCGGAAAGAGCTGGCGAACTGCCGTGTGCTGCTGCTATTCGAGCGAGTCGGCAATGCGACGGGCTTGACTGCCAGGTGAAGAACGCCTGTTCAGGCCGCCTTTTTTACATTGGCAATCAATTGCTGGAATGTTGCGTTCGATCGAAGCGCAGTGAAGGCCGGATCGTACTCAACATACAGCATCCAACCCTCATGATCTCGATAGGCAGCTTCGAGGATAGTGAGCGCGCCGGCATTGTCTCCCAGGGCCATCAAACAGCGAGCTCCGTCAACCTTGCTGCCGACGTAGTAGCTGTGGTCGTAAAGGGAGCCGCAGGCACGCAACGCTGCCGGATAGCCAGTGGCGTGGTAAACATCAATAGTCTTCTGTTCCAGACCGGGATCGGATAGGCCGCGGAGAACCCACTCGAATTGCTGTGCCGCCCGGCTTTGATCGCCCATGGCTGCGAACACATACCAAAGCTTGTAGTGAGCCGCAAGGAAATTCGGGTTCTCCACAAGCACCTGTTGCATCTGATCCACCGCCTTCGGAAACTGGCCTTCGTACTCATAGAGCCAGCCCAGATTGGTGCGCAGTATAGGCGAGCGCGGATCGACATCGAGCGCTGCATGCAACTGTTGCTCGGCCTCGCTGAATCGCCCCGTGGTCATCAGCATCTGCTCGTACCAGTGATGCGCGTTAACGTTATCGGGCTCCAGCGCGATTGCCTTGCGGAATTCAGCCTCCGCCTCGGTCGGACTCCATTTGTAGTACCAATCGGAGAATCCCAGCGCCGCATGCGCCTCAGCCAGCGACGGATCGAGTGATAGCGCCTGCTCGGCCGCCGCCCACGCCTGGCTGCGCGCCGTTCCGGGGTCCATCCAACTGTATTGGCCCATCAAGTTGTACGTATCCGCAAGCCGCGCATACGCCTCCGCATACTTCGGGTCGATCGCCACAGCGCTCGAGAAACTTTCAATCGCCTGTTCGAACCCGCTCTTCGAACGCTGCGAGAGCGAGTACATCCCCTTCAGATACGCATCGTGAGCCTCAAACTTGCCGGGACGGTACCCGGTCTGCTCGAGCGCTGGCACATGAAGCGAAAGCGCGTGACCCACTTGATCGGCCACGCTGGACTCGAACTCAAATTGGTCGCTGAGGTCGCCCTTAAACACATCGGCCCACACGCGCGATTGATCGCCGATGCGGATAAGCTGAGCCGAAACACGCACCGCGTCTCCCTGCTGCGCTAGGCTGCCCTCAACCAGGTACTGCACATTCAGCTCACGGCCAATCTGGTCGAGCGACTTGTTGGTGTTGGCGTACGTGCGAGCTGAAGCCGGCGCAATCACCCGCAGCCGGCCTGGAGCAAGCGCTCCTAACCGCGCAATCAATTCCTCAGTAATGCCGCTGCAGATGTATTCGCGGTTTGTGTCCCCCGTGCTGTTCACAAAAGGCATCACCGCGATTGAAATAACCGGCATGTGAGTCTGGCGCCAACGCACCGCGAAGAACACCGCACCAGTCAGCAGTACACAGGTCAAACCGGCAACAATGATTGCTCTAAACGATGGCCGGTGTGGAACATGATCTGGCGGTTGAGGCTCAGCCTCAGCAGGCGCGGACTGCGCAGCCGGCATGGCCGCCGGAATCAGGGGCTCCACAACTTCGGGCACCAATTCCACTTTGGCCACAAAACGATAGCCGCGCCCGCGAACGGTCTCTATATAGCGTGGCGACTGGGAGTCGTCGTCGAGCGCCTCGCGCAGCTTGCTCATCGCCGCGTTCAGGCCGTCTTCAAAGTCAACAAACGTGTCGTTGGGCCACAAATGTTCGTGCAGTTCTTTGCGGCTTACCAGTTCCCCGCTACGCTCGGCCAGCGCCAGCAAAAGACTGCGCGGCTTCTCCTGCAAACGTATGGGCCTGCCATTCTTGCTCAGGTCTCCGGTGTGGAGATCGAGAGAAAACGGTCCAAAGCGGGCCTGCGCCCGCATTGATGAAGGAGAGGTTACCATAGCCAGTAAAGTTCAATGACGGCTTCCAATGACCGTGAAATCGAGGGGTTCTTTAGTAGCAATACGATAGCACAATCTAGATTGCAATGGTGCGAAATCGTATGTTACTTTATTAAAATCAAATGGTTGTGCGGTAAGGTAGAATTCAGATAAAAATAAGGTGGCGTCCATTGACCCCGCCCGTCTTAGGCTCGTACCTTGCAAACATCGGGGAGTGAGGTTTCAGCAGTCAAGGCTGCAGGCGCTCCTTAGGAGTATGCCCCCAAATGCTGCATACAAGTGAAATACGTCGTACAGGGGTCCAGTTTCACCTTGCCGGTTTTACGGCAATGGCTTTTGGCTTGCTTTTCCTGTTGTTCATGGGCCTTCCTTCTGCGCATGCGCAGTCGCCGATTGGAACGGCGGAGTCCTGCTTTGAAGCAGGGCCAGATCATGTTCCAGCATTCACCGCAACCCCGGTTCCGCCCGTCCGTCAAGGACACCAGGCACAGGGCTCCTCCCATGCTCCCGTCGCCGCAATAACGGCCGCAAGGCTGCTGTCCGCGGAATTGATTCCCGCCGCAGATTCAGCATCCGGCGCAAAGCTCGTGCCTGCGGGATTCACGCCGCTGCAAGCTCAGCCCGTTCACATGTTGAACACCGGGTACAAGGACAGTTGGGAACCCGCGCTCAGAAAAACTCCTGAGTTACTTGCGGCGAACCGATAGGGCACTTATTCCGCGGACTGAGCCTTCGTAGCGGTAGCGCCAATTGGGCTTTCGGCAACGAATCTGTGGGCTGAACAGGCTCGGGACAACTCATCGCCTGCGAACCAAATCGTCAGGGGGCGAAGTTAAGCCGCCCTGTGCGGAGCCGAAGATTGCTGGCAAAGCCCGTAACGCGGGCGAAATCGGGTAGCCCAAGGCGCAAGCCTGGGGTTTGATCGCATAATCCCTTCCCCAGCCCGCTTTAGCGGGCGAAAGAAACCCCGGCCCCATAACTGCGCAGGCCTTCCTCTCACAAAATCTCTCCACGCCCCTTCAGTTCGCGTAGATCCGCACGTACTGCACCTGCATCGTCGATGGAAAAACGGTGGTCGCGTCAACGTTTCCCGGCCAGCTGCCGCCCACCGCCAGGTTCAGAAGAATGAACTCCGGGCCGGAATCGAAGGGCCAGGGTGTCGGTGACCAGGCTGCGTCGGTCGACTTGTAGATCGCGTAGGGTTTGCTGGAATCGTCAACGTAGTACTCGATCTCTCCCTTCGACCAGATCATCCCGTAGGTGTGCGTCGCCGCGGCTGAAAACCCAGTTGGATGATACTGCTCGGAACCATTTTCCTCAGCGGAGCCGCTGGCGCCGCCATGCACCGATCCGGCGATCCAGTCGTAGCCTGACGGAGCGGCTCCTGCATACGGCGGCGGATTGCTGCCGTCGATGTGTTCCATCACGTCGAGTTCGCCGCACGCTGGCCAGTTAACCGTCGTGATGTTATTGCCCAGCAGCCAGAACGCCGGCCACATGCCCTGTGACTCCGGCAGCGTCATTCTCGCCTCGATGCGCCCATATTGGAAGCTGAACAACCCCTGCGACTTTAGCCGCGCCGACGTGTAGACACCTGCCGCCAGAGTTGTTTCAGCAACAATGTTCAGGCCCCCGCCCGGAGCGATAAAGGCGTTCGGAGCCGCAGTATTGCACGGACTCGTGTTCGATCCCGCCGCGCAATAGGTTTCCTGCTCGTTGTTGCCGCAGCATTGGTACCCAGTGTCATAAGTCCAGTTGGTCGCGCTCGGCAACGTGTTTGAGCTGGTCGAGTTTGAAAACTCATCGCTCCACACCAGCGTATTCGGCGCAATATTGGCCGCGAATGCCTGCGTAGTCACATTGCTGTTGGTGTAGTTCGCTGCCGCTGCAATCGCGTTCACCGTAAGGTTTGAAGCTATCAGAAACGGAGCGATATATTGCGTCGACGATTTGGTCGGCGTCGAGCCGTCGATCGTGTAGTAGATGGTAGCGCCCGATGTTGTAGTGGCCAGCGTTGCAATAACTGCGCCGTTCTGCGCTCCGTTACTGGTAGTGGTTGAAATGGTTGGCGCAGCAGCCTGCGGAGTGGTCCCCGTGCCGCCCCCACCACCGCCCGTACCGGTCGCGCCGCCGCCTCCGCAACCAGCCAAAAATGCAACCGCGATAAAGATGAAGCGAAAACGAGTTACAAAGGCTCGCATATGTGTAATTCCCCCGACCGGAAACAATAGATCGCGACAAGATAAACCGTCAACCGGTTTCAATTCTGGCTATCATTCATACAATTAACGTAGCGTCGATGCAATACCTTTGCGCCGGATCAATAAGTTAGGATGTGTCATGCAAATTAGATCCATTAGTCTGATCGCAAGTAATGCACTGCTATCTTCTGTCCTGCTGGCGCGAGTCCTGATTGCGCTGGTTCTGGCGGCGCCGCTGTCCGCCTCAGCGGCGTTGAGCGCACAGGCAGCCCAGACCGCGCAAACGGGAACGAATTCAGCCGATCAAAAGCCGCCGCAGGAAAAGCCAAAACCGCCCGTCAGGCCCATCGACGCTGCCCCCACTATTCCCACTCGATTCGACTTTTTGCGCGGAGCCTACGGCCCCTTCCGCGCCAATAACGATTTGCTCTACTACCACCTTGATGTTCGCGTCGATCCAGAGAAAAAATTCATCGGCGGCAAAAACACCGTGCGCTTCCGCATGCTCAAAGACGGCACGCGCATCCAGCTCGACCTCAGCCAGAAGCTGAACATCGACAAAATTTTGTTCAAAGGCGCGCCCCTCAAATATGAGCGCGACACCGGCACAGTGTTTATCGATTTTCCTGACACGCTGCACGCGGGCCAGGTCTATGAGATCGAGTTCTATTACTCTGGCAATCCTCCTGCTGAAGGACGTTTCGGTTGCATCACCTTCAAGAAAGACCCCACAGGCCACGACTGGATCAACACCGCGTGCGAAGGGGAGGGCGCGAGCGTTTGGTGGCCGAACAAGGACCAGTGGCGCGACGAAGTCGAAAGCATGGACATCAGCGTTGCCGTGCCCGACGGCCTGACCGACGTTTCGAACGGTAAGTTCGTAGGCAAGACCGACCTAGGCGACGGCTACACGCGCTGGGACTGGCATGTGAGCTACCCCATCAACAACTACGATGTGGCGCTGAACATTGGGAACTACGTGCACTGGGGCGACAAACTCGGCGACATTCCCCTCGACTACTACGTTCTGCCCGAAGATGAAGACAAGGCCAAAGTGCAGTTTGCGCAGGTGCCGGAAATGATGAAGGCCTACGATCATTATTTCGGCCCCTATCCCTTTGCGCGCGACGGATACAAGTTGATCGAGGTGCCATACGCGGGCATGGAGCACCAGAGCGCGGTGGCCTACGGCAACGGATTCAAGAATGGTTATTACGGCCGCGACTGGGCCGGCGTTGGCATCAGCCTCAAGTTCGACTTCATCATCATTCACGAGAGCGCGCACGAGTGGTTCGGCAACAGCATTACCGCGCAGGATGAGTCGGACATGTGGCTCCACGAGGGTTGGGCCACCTACATGGAAGGCCTCTACGTGGAATACCGCTGGAACAAGGCTGACGGCATCAAATATCTAAATGGATTGAAGCCGAAGATAGTGAACATGCGGCCGATTATCGCCGAACATGAAGTGAACTCCGAGCCCACCGAAGACCAGTATTTCAAGGGCGCGCTCATGCTCAATACTCTGCGCAGCGTGATTGACGACGATGCAAAATGGTTCGCACTGATTCGCGGCTTCTATCAGCGCTACAAATACCAGACCATTATGACGCCCGAAGTTGTGAGCTACTTCAACCAGCATTCAGGCCAGAATCTGACGCCCATCTTCAACCAGTATCTGCGCCAGCCGCACATTCCGCGACTGGAGTTGATCTTCGGCGAAGCGCAGGGACTCGTCGGCTACAAATGGATGGCCGATGAAGAGGATTTCGCCATGCCGGTGCGTGTAGGCACGCCCGATCACTGGCAGATCATTCGTCCGAAGACAACAGAGTGGCAATGGATGAAGTCGCCGCTGGCGAAGGATGATTTCCAGGTGGCCACAGACCTCTACTACGTGGATGTGGACAAGCAGTAGGAAATTTATTGCGGGTCCAGTTCGAAGGCATGCGATTTGGGCTGCGCTGATTTGCGCAGGTCGTCCAGCATGATTGCGTCCTTCTCCTGAAGCGGTTTTTCAATACTGGCCGCGTCGGGCACCATCGGATTCTCCTGCTCAATCAGAAAACGTGTGTCGTCGAGCCACGTGCGCCTGGTCTCATCCCAATCAAGGTCGCGGGCCTGGTTTTCCATGGGCGTCGAGATGAGAGCGAGGTTCACACCTTGCTCAAGCTGCCCGCGATCGAAGTCCGCGACACTCTTACCGTCGATCTTGAGCGTGTAGCGCGCAGCGGCGAGGTGATCCACTCTCAGCATTTCCTTGTCCATATCGGCCACATCTGAGTTGGCGATCACGAATCGCACCATTCCGTCTTCAAGACGAAGCGGCAAAGGCAGCGAACCGTCGAGCTCGGTCCACGTAAGAGTGCCGTTTTTCAAGGCCAGCGCGGAAACGTCGGCATTCTGAGTTGCAATTGCGGCGGGCTGCGATGCATCGAGATGCACATCGGCAACAATCGGCGAAAAGCTCCAACTGCGCGCCAGAGCCGCAGCCATTACCCATTGCGCAGGCTCGCTGGGATGAATGCGATCTGGAATCAGCAACTCGGCCAGAGTGGGATTCTGCTTCGCCGCCTTCACGGTCAGATCGTTCATCGGCGTGTTGAAATCCGCATACGGTTGCCAAACGGAACTCCATTCCTAGCTCTCGCGAAAGCTCCGGTAGGATGTCTCTCACAAATCCATCGATTCCGCCAACCTCGTCCGCAATGAAGCAGGATGCTTCCAAGCCTCCGTCCACAAAGACTCCTGAGATGAGACGTTCACCGTCAGCCTCAGCCCACACCCAATCCGGGCGTACAGCTCTGATCAGGACGACTTCCCCAATGATTCCAGCATCATCGTGCCTTGACATATGGTCGTTTGGTTTCGGGGGACATGACCATCCACAATAGGATCGAATCTGGATCACTCATCGGGAGATCACATATCGTCTCATTGTTTTCGCGGGCTTCAGCAACTATCTCTCCATCTGCGAATGAAGTGACCTCGACTGCTCGAATACCGCTTTGCCATGTGAGCATGATTCCTCGACCTGAGAGTGGAATTATGCTCGGCATCGGAAGTGATTCAAGTGCGATGTGATCAACGTAGAGTCGAAGCTGTCCAGCCGCCCGCTCGGAGGGCCGGAAATCCCCGGCTCCGGCGATGTTCTTCCCTTGTTCCAACGCGGTGATGCGAGAGAATGCCACACTTTTCCAAGAACTCTGCTGGATTCTCACCCGATGCAACTCGGACCACACCGGTATCGCCGCATTCCGAATTTGCGGACGAGGAGGAGCATCGCGCAATTCGATTACTGGTGGGAGTGTTGCTAGTTTCATATTCGCCCCCAAAACTGAGTTTGCGCTTGAGTTGAAGTGAAGTCAGAAAAGCCTTGCACAACAGCAAATCGTCCACGATCCATCCATGCCATGAGATCGGGAAGATTGCTGCTCTGAGGCGCTCCATACGCTGTCAACGTTAATTGAAGGAGTTCTGTGCCATCTGGGGTCAGGCCGGGAGTCAGTTGTATGAGCAGGTTTCCCGTGCCCCCTTCCAATTCGTAGTTAAACGCGAATCGTAATTGGGTCAGGTTGCTCAATAGCGGGGAAAGAGCAGGGAATGACAAGACTGGCAAAACCTTGCACAGGTCTGAAGCCTCGGTCCACTCACGCCCACGGAGAAAATGATTTACATAGGTGACTTCGCACTTCCACACCTCTGGTAAAGGGAAGCCGTTTTCTGTCAAGAAGTCCCAAAAAACACTCAAATCCGCTTCGAATGACGGACGAGTCGTTCGGTATCGCGGATACTCTTCGTAGTTGGGCCGGGCACGCCAATTTCGAACGAATGCGCCTGTTCTAAGTTGGATCAGTTGAGTCCCGTCCTCAGAAGCGCAAAAGAACCGCAACGGAGGATTAGTGATTTCCAGATCGCCGTGAACCGAGAACGCTGGGACAACTTCTGCCTTTGGGTACGCCACTCGGAACTTTTGCCAAAGTGCGCCAAAATGCAAAAGGTTCCAACCGGGCAATGGGGCGAATTCAATAGCAAACGCTGTCTCGACAACGGGAGGACTCTTGTACTCGGGTAGACGGGCAACCGCCATTTCGTCTGTCAAGCTCTCTCCAAAAATGATCGCGTCGGAGGTATCGCACCTCACTACTTACTATATCGGCTCCCGAAGAGAACCCATCTAGGAGGTGTTGCCAAGTTTAGCAATGCGAACCCAGTTTTTCAATACATAGCAACTACCACTCAGGCTTGAGCGGCGGTCGAATGCGCTCCGACTCCGAAGGCGGGGTCACGGGTTTCCATCCCGGTTCGGACACAATCCGCTCCGCCTCTTCAATCGTCATTCCCGGCGGAAGGTTGCTCCATCGGGAGAGCGATCCGTCTTCACACTCTCTCCATGCGCCGATGTGGATTCCTCCATCACCACCGGGACGCGGGATGGAGCACACAATGTCAATCCGCTTCCTGTCCGAAAACCGGCGCTCTAGCAAGGCCCTGGCAGCGGCCCGCGATTGCGGTGAGCCTAGAGGATACTGTCCTAGTTCGGCCAGTTTGCTACTCGTTCCCAGGCCCTTCTTATGCGCTCTTCCAAGCAATCCGCCCTCCCTTCCCCGCCGTAATCCTGCCCGCCTTCGTTTGCCGGGGTCGATGCGGTTCCTTCCTCGGCATCAATTCTCCGGCGAGCCGCTCTGAGCCGCTCTGCCAGCCCGTCAAGATTTACAGGCTTCCCGTCCACAACAGACCTGACCACAAAGCGTAGTCCGTCCTCTTCGCGCTCCCGTGCCGCCAACAAGGCCCTAGCCGCCGCTCTGGACTGCGCCGAGCCAAGCGGGAACCCGCCGGGCCTTGGACCCGAATCTGTTGCGCCTAGCCGCCCCTGACTGCCTTTATTCTGCATAGGATTCGTCTTCTCGACTGTCGCCCACTGTTGCGGGTGGCAAGGCTGCTCACTTCGGGTGTCGAATTGCCTTTTGCATCTTTTCGTCCGCAAACAAGGCTCGCCAGAGCATTCTTCCTGGGCCTCGTTCCTTTGTCAGATAATCAAACAAAGGCTCGAAGCAATAAGGCTTGTTGTAGAACATTCTCCACGCTTCGCGACGCGATAAGTAAGCTGTCAAATCCGCAGCCTGCAAAGCGGGGAAATGCTCGTCATCCGCAAAGCTCAAAGAAATAGTCTTCTTGCGGATTTCGGGGTCTGCCTCTCTCAAGCCTAAATAATTCTGAAAACACTTCCACGCCGTCTCTATGTCTTCGTCGCAGATGATGCTGAGTTGATCGTCAGCTTGAATATAGTCGGTCAGTTCCATTACTCCACGAGCAAAAGCCAAATAATACGGGTCCTTTGGGCTACCCATCCCCTTCACGAGTGCCGGATCAAGCGCTTTGAACCCGGGAACATCCCAAGCCTGAATAATTCCTATTTCTAGGTGATTGTTTATGCAATCGGCAAAAGGTTTTAGAATTTCAATCGTGTCCTTAAATGTGCGATTGGCGGGAAGTTTCGGGCAAACCTCTAGGGAAAGATCTGAAATTTCCTTCATGTGTAGAGGCGGCAGCCCAAAGTGTCCAAGCAGCTTATTCCACTCCTCATCGAATTTAGCTAGTCCGAATTCATTCACACAAACTCCGGAGAAGGAAATAGCAGGAACGTCGTGCATCTTTCCGCTCTCGTCAAAGTAGCAGTTGATGACGGCCATTGTCTGACACCTCTTAAGAGAGCCTAAAGGAACCGAGCGCAAATTTTACCCCAGATTCCGCTCTCTTATAAAACGGAGATACGGATGCGATTCGGTAACGCGCCTATTGTCCCGTGCCCACCGTGCCCTTAAACCAACCCGGCAATTTCCCTGTCTGCGCATAGGCTTCTAGCTCCTGAGTGCTCATCCGGTCGAAAAGGTCATTGAGGGAAACGGTCTCAGTTCTGTCGATCCATTCGCCAGCCGCGTTAATCTTCGCGTAAGCGCCAATTGCCGCTACAACCGCGCTGGCGGTCACGTCCACGGAATCGGCCCGCTCAATGATCCGCTCCAGAGCCGCCCGGATGTTCCGTTGGCGCTTCGGAAACAATCCCAGCGCGTTTGCGTGCCTGTAGACGCTTGACCTGTCCGCCAGCCCATATTCTTCCGCAATCGACGCCGGGGAGCGCCAGCCTATGAAGGCGGCTTCGATTTCTTCCCGTTGCTGGTGGGCACAGACGGAGCAATTCCGCTGGTGCCTGCCAAGGCTCACCGTTGCGTCCGAGTTGCGTTCATTCGCCATGCTGATATTGTGCCACCTTCCTAATTCTTAAACCTAGAGTTTCGGCCTGAACCGAAGCGGAACAAGCTCGTCTGCTCATCTTGCCCCCCTGCGTCGGCTTCGGTCTCCAGAGTTAGAATTGCTCCACAGCGCACATGGACGCCTTCAAGACGCTGTCCGCCACATCGCGGCTCCAGGCAGCCGCCAAGGAGTTGCATTGTCACGATTGACGGACTTGATTGCCCAGACCAAAGCCAAGGACTTGCAGTTAGGTGCGGACCTGGACCGTGAGTTCAAAGTCCTGTCGTCCCGATTGCCTTACGGCCTGAACTTCGAGCGCCACCGCCCGGAGGCAATCGAGTTGCCGCAGCGACCGATCCGCAAGGGCGATAAGGTGCGCGTACTGCCGCCGCGCGGTTTAACCAAGAAGGGAGACCAGCGTCTCTGGCAGGTTAAGACCGTCAACAAGGCAAAGCAACTTGCCGATCTGGAGTTGTTGGGGTCGGAAGAGGATGAGATGCAATCCGTCGCCCTCGACGACCTTGTTGTCGTTGCGGAGTTCCGTGACACCATCTATCCGGGCTTGGTCAGCACCGGCAAGGTGCAGCGGGGCGGTGATAAGCCCTTCCACACCGTGATAAATGGGGAGAACTACCATGTCCTGAAGGCACTGACCTATACGCACCGAGGTAAGGTAGACGCCATCTACATCGACCCTCCCTACAATTCTCGGGCAAAAGACTGGAAGTACAACAACGATTACGTCGAACTCGACGATCTTTATCGGCACAGCAAATGGCTGGCGATGATGGAGCGCCGCCTAAAAATTGCGCTGGAGTTGCTACGTCCAAATGGGACATTAGTAGTGACCATAGACGAGCATGAAGTGCATAGACTTGGGCTCTTGCTTGGACAAGTTTTTCCTGATCATGCTAAACAGATGGTCACAATTGTGAATAATCCCAAGGGAGTTACGCAGGGTTATCTTTCGCGAGTTGAAGAATACGCGATCTTCTGCTTCGGACCCAACAGTTCCATTTACTCTGTTTCCGATGATTTGCTGACGCAACGCGAGGTGGAGACGGGAGAGGATGGATTGGTGCGACCTCGCTGGAAGGGGCTCCTAAGGTCCGGGGATGAGGCACGCCGGACGGACCGGGAGCAGATGTTTTTTCCGGTTTGGTTAAACCCAAAGACGAGACGATTGCTTCGAGCCGGGGCGTTTCTACCCCTCAATGAAGAGCCTAACTTTGACCTGACAGATGATGATGGAAATGTCGTCGCATGGCCGGTGCGCAAAGATGGTTCTCTTGGCCGCTGGGGCGTGGGACCAAATACGCTAAATGCGCTTATCGACAACGGGTACGCCGCTGCCGGTAAGTTTGACCGAAAACGTAGGACATGGGGCATGAGTTACCTCTCGGAACAACTCCGCGAAGAACTTACAGAGGGACTGCTGAGGGTAGTTGGTAAGGACGAAGTGACAGGTGTCGCCGACGTTGTATACATCGAGAACGAATCGCGGCGCGTCCGAACTGTGTGGCATCGCACCAGCCATGATGCTGGCGCGAATGGAACTGATTTGATTGGAACTCTCCTGGGCGCGGGGCGAACATTTCCATTTCCAAAAAGTTTGTATGCGGTTGAGGACACTCTCCGAGTGATTGTCCGAGGCAAACCGGATGCTGTGGTTCTTGACTTCTTCGCTGGCTCTGGAACAACTGCTCACGCCGTAATGCGGTTGAATCGCCAAGACGGGGGGCGCCGCCAGTGCATTTCGGTCACTAACAATGAAGTCAGTGCCGCCGAACAAAAGGCGCTGCGTGAAGCCGGCCTACGTCCTGGAGATTCCGACTGGGAAAAATTGGGCATTTTCGAGTACATCACCAAGCCACGAATCGAAGCTGCGTTAACTGGCAAAACGCAGCAGGGTGAACCTGTTAAAGGCGATTACAAGTTCACGGACGAATTCCCGATGAGCAACGGCTTCGAGGAGAACGCAGAGTTCTTTACCTTAACTTATGAGACACCATTGTCCGTCAACCACAACATGGCTTTCGCCCGCATCGCCCCCCTGTTGTGGCTGCGTGCCGGTAGCATTGGCACGCGCATCGACAAGCTGCCCGCTGAAGGCTGGACCGTGGTGGATGCCTATGGTTTGCTGGTGGACGTGGATGCCGCCACGCCGTTCATCCGCTCCGTGCAAAAAGCCAAGGGCTTGCGCGTGGCCTACATCGTCACGGACGATGACCGCCGCTTTCAAGCCATCGCAAGACGTTTGCCCGAAGCCGTCGAGCCGGTGCGTTTGTACGAATCGTATTTGACCAATTTCAGCTTTGCGAATGGGGATTGACCGATGAAATTCACGCTGAAGCCTGAATATCAAACAGATGCAGTGCGCGAGGTCTTGTCCAATCTGAAGAAGGCGCGGAAGTATTGGCGTGAAGATGCCGACAAAAGTTCCTTCTCCTTGACAGCCGTTACTGGCTCCGGCAAGACAATCATGGCCGCTGCTGCGTTTGAGGCTTTGTTTCACGGAGACGACGATTTCGAGTTCGACCAGGACCCCGGCGCAGTGGTGATCTGGTTCAGCGACGATCCATCGTTGAATGAGCAGACCCGCTTTCGTTTGATGGAGGCCAGTGACCGGCTGAATCATACTGATTTGATCCCGGTAGAGAATACTTTCGTCCGGGAGAAGTTTGAAGCCAAGAAAATCTACTTCCTCAACACACAAAAACTGAGCAAGAACAGCCTGCTAGTGCGCGGCTTCGACTCGGAGGAAGCAGACGCAGCCACGGGCCAAACGCGGTTGCTTGATGTACGTCCTGATGGGCGCTCCTATACGATATGGGACACCATTCAGAACACCATCGAAGACCCGGACTTGACCCTCTATCTGGTTCTGGATGAAGCGCACAGGGGCTTGGGTAATCCGTCGGCTGCCGAGCGGAACGCGAAGGGCACGATTGTTCATAGGCTCATCAATGGTGTTAATGGTGTGCCAGGAATCCCAGTCGTCTGGGGCATTTCGGCGACCGTTGAGCGGTTCAATGAGGCGATGAAGGTTGCGGTCAAGCGAACCTCTCTACCAAACGTTCTGGTGGACTCTGCCAAAGTGCAGGAATCTGGTCTTATCAAAGACACGATCCTGCTCGATATTCCCGATGACGTGGGCGACTTCGATACCGTGCTTGTTCGTCGCGCCACGGATAAGCTGAAAGCCTCAACAGAGGCATGGGCCGAGTACACCAAGCAGCAGGAGAATGCTCAGACGGTCATCCCGCTGATGGTGTTACAGGTTCCAAATGTGCCAGACCCTAACGAAATAGGACGGGCGCTCGATACCATCTACACTGAATGGTCCGATCTTCCTCCTGGCAGCGTGGCTCACGTCTTCGGCGAGCACAGCACACAGCGGTTTGGAAACCGCAATGTGCCGTATATCTCACCAGAGCAGGTGCAGGACGCGGCTTGGGTGCGTGTGCTGATTGCCAAGGATGCCATCAGCACGGGATGGGACTGCCCCCGCGCTGAGGTGATGGTTTCCTTCCGAGCCGCTACCGACCGCACCCACATCACACAGTTACTTGGCCGCATGGTGCGGTCTCCGCTGGCCCGCCGTATTCCCGGCAACGAGAGATTGAACTCGGTAGATTGCCTGTTGCCGAGATTCAACAAGAAGACGGTGAACGAGGTTGTCGATGCCCTGATGAAGGGCGATGATACGATGCCGCCGTCTGGTGGCCGCATTCTTGTTAATCCCGTTGAGATGAAGCCAAATCCTGCGGCCCCATCGGAGGTCTGGGAGGTCTTCGAGGCTTTATCGTCCCAGAGCAGGCCGCAACGGGGAGCAAAACCCGCGAAGCGGTTGACGGCGCTGGCGCACGAGTTGGCGTCTGATGGCATCCTGCCCAACGCCGGGAAACTGGCGCACAAGGCCATGCACGATGCGCTAGACAAGTTTCAGGAAAGCGAGAAGGAGAAGATCGCCGCAAAGCGCAAGGCTGTGCTCACGGTCGATGGCAAGACCGTGAAGGCCGATTTGAAAGGCGGACAAAAGAGCTTCGATGACTTCTGGGAAGAAGCGGATATGGCGGTGATTGAGGAAGCCTACCGTCGTGCCGCTCGCGTTTTCAGCCAGGACATTTCGCGAACCTACACCGACTTCCTCGCCTACAAAGTGGCAACGCCTGAAGAAGCCGATGAGTTCGAGGAAGCGATTGTCGAGGGACGTGTGTCTATTGCGGCTCTGGGCTTGGTGATGGAGGTGCAAGCCTATTTCGATGCGGAGGCCGACAAACTCGCAAAGGCGTGGCTCTCTCAGTATGGCGGCGCGATCAAGAAACTAACGGACGACCGCAAGGAAGCCTACCGGCAGATCATCGAAATGAGCACCGAACCGCAGGACGTGGCCTTGGTGAAGCCCGAATCGAAGTTCGAGCTAACGATGGTGCGCGAGAAGGACTCGGAGACAGCAATTCCAACCTACGAGAGCCATATTCTCTGCGATGAAAACGGCAAATACCCGGCGGAGTTGAACAACTTGGAAGTCGAGGTCGTCGAGACTGAATCAAAACGTAAGGGATTCAATTCCTGGTATCGAAATCCTCAGCAGCCAGGACAATCCTCACTCGGTATAGCCTACAAACTTGGGGACGAATACAAGATTGTTCGTCCCGACTTCATTTTCTTCGCAACGGCTGAGGATGGAAAGATCGTCGCCGACATCGTTGACCCGCACGGCACTTTTCTGGCGGATGCGCTGCCGAAATTGAAGGGATTGGCAATCTATGCCGATGCCCACCCAGAGGCTTACAGGTGTGTCGAGTCCGTTGCCGAAGTCAAAGGCAAGGTGCGTGTTTTGGATTTGACGCGCGAAACTGTGCGCAACGCAATTGCAAACGCAAAGGATGCAGAGAGTTTGTTCGTTGGCAATTTGGCCAGTGACTACGAATGAGCAAATGCAAAAGAAGCTCCGCTCACGCGGACGCTGCGGCCTGCGGGCCTAGCGGGGGCAAGGGGTTGGCTGCTTCGCAGGCCCGCTCCTACGGAGGCATGGCCCGATAGGAATGAAACAAAGTTCTTACTTATAGGAATTCCTTTTTCTTAGGAATGTCTTTAGGAATGTCCCGCCCGTTCGCAAGTCGCTAATTGGCCGACAATTTGCAGGCAGTTGACGCGCAAATTCTGCGAGGCCGTTGCGCAACGAATGTGCGTGGGGTGCGCAATCTCTGTGCATGTGGGGTGCGCAAAATTTGCGCATGGTTCGGCCTGCTATTTCCCGATTTCATCCCAAGTCAGGGGGCGGAGGCTCTGCTCTCCACCTGATGCTGACGGGGCGATGTGGCGCTCATTGTGCCCGAAGTCGAAATCGGTGCCGGTGTTGATTATCCTTGACGGCTTTGTAGGCCTAGAAGGGGTCGGGGAAGTTACTAGGGGAGTTGATCCCTTTCGCTGATAAACTGGCTTCGCCTTCGGGTCAAGTGGCCACGGCTTGCGGGTCTCCGGATCGAAGAGGTGAAATACAAACCCTTCCGTCCCGTAGGGCTCCGCAGATAACAGACCTGCCTGCGCCAGTTCACCCTTCGCCTTTGTGTAGGAATTCCGGCACCCTCCCACCAACTGCTGCAATTGAGCAACTGTCCGCGTTAGCTCTCTGGTGCTGCAACGCTCGGACTCATACCAGAGGGCAACGTACAGCTTCAAGGCAACAGGGCTGAGTTCCTTGAGTATGCCAAGCCTCATTGTCGCCTGGGGGATGCCAAACCAGCGCTCACACATGGTGGTCACGGGACACCGTCCATGTGCCAGTGGCAGTCATAGGCGGCGGGGTTGAAGGCTTCCCGTAAGCCTCCGCTGTACTGCTCGGTGCAAAGGGCAGCCATTAGCCGCGCTCCGTCCCCCGTGTCCGTGCCGCTGGTGATTTGCCGCCGTCTTCAATGACCCGTTGCAACTCCGATTCGCGGATCATGGTCCGGCTCCCGACCTTGGTCCGGCGCAATTTCCCGGAACTGAGCCAAGCGTGAATGGTGTACTTGCTCAAGCCGCCCAGCTTGCGGGCTGCTTCTTCGACTGATAGCAATGCTTCCACGGCAATCTCCCTCTGCGCATTCCGCACTAAGCACATATTCCCTTGACTGCGCCGAAACATGGTAGTACTTTTCTAGCTATGGCTATACGAAAAAGCCGTGTACGGAAGGCAAATGCTCCCGCCGACTCTGGCAAACCGCCGGAATTCCTCATTCGCGCAATGAATGACGACTTGAAGGGGTTTGCCAAAGGCAACCGAGGTATTTGCGATCCCCGCGCGTTGCTCGTTCTCGTGAAGCGTTTGCAAGCACTAGACGCTGTTCTGCGCGACTTGGGCATTTCGCTGTTTGAGTACGGCACTGACGGAAAGATAATCGACAATCCGGAAGTGCTAGCGAAGTTCCGCGCGGTCAATCGCTTTCTCTGGCGGTACGAAGCGACTCCAAGCATTACACCCGAGTTCATGTCCGATGCGAATCCGCATTCGCGCGGCTGGGAGCTAAGTTGGGGCCGAACCGGGAAGCGTGCGCAGCCATTTTTTGAGCTGAATCTCGTTCTGAAGATTTTGAAGATCGCATCGGCGGGCCGCATTTCGTCCTTGAAACAGTGTGAGAATTGCCGGAAATGGCTCTATGCTCGGTTCCCCCATCAGCGGTTTTGCCTTGGAGACTGCAAAGATAGATTCCACCAGACAAACGAAGCCGACAAAAAGAGACGGCGGGAATGGGCCAAAAAGAACTATTGGGCTCACAAAGCCCTCGACTTGGGAAAAAAGAACATCAAGTGAGGTGAAACAATGTCCATTTTCAAACGCGGTTCCGTCTACTGGTATCACTTCCTATTCAACGGGGAGCACATCCAAAAGAGCACAAAGCAGGGGAATCCCCGCACGGCCCGCCAGATTGAAGCGGCGAAGCGTACCGCCCTGGCAAAGGGGGAAGTAGGAATCGAAGAGCGCAAAGCGTCTCCAATGTTCTCGGCCATCGCCAAGAGGTTCCTTGAGCATGTAGAAACCCGCCATGAGAACAAGCCGCAAACGGTTCTCTTCTACACCTCCAAGCTAAACCGGCTCCAAGAATATGCGCCCATTGCGGGGGCAAGGATTGACCGGATAGACGAAGGGGTCATAGAAGGCTATGTAGTGGCCCGCCGTGCGGCTGTAGGGCCTGCAACGGTCAATAGGGAGCTTGCCACGCTCCGGCGTATCCTGCGGCTTGCGCATGAGTGGAAAGAGATTCAGCGCGTGCCCCGTATCCGGCTGCTTACCGGGGAGCGTATCCGCGAGTTTGTTCTCTCGCGGAAGCAGGAAGAAATCTACCTTGGCGCTTGTCCTCAGCCGCTCAACGGCATTGCCGTCCTAATGCTCGAAAGCGGCCTGCGTATCGGGGAAGCCCTCCACCTTGAATGGGCAGATGTGACACTCGTCCCGATCAACGGCGCTCGATTCGGGTTTCTGAAGGTCCGGGAAGGCAAGAGCAAGAATGCTCGCCGGGTTGTCCCTCTTACTGACCGGGCGGCTGCCATGCTGCGCCAGCGGGAAGCCTCCAAGACCTGCGGGTTTGTGTTTGCCAATCGGGACTTCAAGCCATATCAGGGAACTTCGATCAATCACCTTCACCGGGATGCTGTGGCCCCCAAGGTAGATGGAAAGCGCAAGCCGATCATCGCTGGTGATTTTGTGCTCCACTCTCTACGCCATACAATGCTTACTAGGCTTGGAGAATCGGGAGTGGATGCTTTCACCATCATGCGGATTGCCGGTCACAGCAGCATCGTGGTTTCGCAGCGGTATATCCATCCAACCCCGGAGGCAGTGGAGCGGGCTTTCGAGCGGCTGCAAATGTCCGGCGATTTCGCGCCAAACCAGCCAAAAAGACTGCCACCCGCTACAATATCCGCTACACTCACGCTGGCGGCGTCTGTAAGTCATTGAAGGGCCTGTAGCTCAACGGTTAGAGCAGGGGACTCATAATCCCTTGGTTGGGGGTTCGAATCCCTCCGGGCCCACCATAATAATCAATAACTCCCCATCGGTGACACTAGTAGTGATACTTCCTGCCAGCGGGGCCATGCGAAGTGACGAGGCGAAGGCAATTCGGGGCGTATGGGAGCGCATCCCCGGCTCCAACGTGTGGTGGATTCGCTACCGCGATGCTGATGGCAAACTGAGGCGTGAGAAAGTCGGGCGTAAGACCGACACAATTGACTTGCTAATCAAGCGACGGAATGAACGCCGCGTCGGCGTTAAAATGCCAGACAGTCTGCGGAATGCGGGAGTTCGGCTTAATCTCCTCGCGGATGACATTGAAACCTACAGCAAGGCACATCATCGGACACGGAATTGGACTCATCTGCGGTTATGCCGCCTTTGCGCTTACCGTGGCTTCCAGCCCGCCTTTCGGTTTGCACCCAGGCGTCCATGGTCCCAGAGTCCTGGCAGGGCCTCCCGGAATAAGAGCGAGAAAAGAGCCCGATAGCGATTTACGTGCTGCTGGAGCCGATAAGAAACTACATAGCTAAGCACTCACCGAAGGCGCAATCTGTTCAACGGGATGCAGGAGCACTCAACCTACTGGGCCAATGTTCCTCTGTGCTTGGCGTTTGATGATTCTCTGTTGTTGCAACGCAGAAAGGAACTACACGCACTGAGTAGCACCGCTGCGTCAAGGGCTAAATCATGCCATTGCCGCTTGGTGTTGATCTATGCGAATCACGTCGGTACAGGTGGCAGCACTCACTCTTCCCTCGGCGCTTCTCGCTAACGCTTGTGTAAATCAATGAAATCCGGGGATGAACCAAAGGGAAACATTTACCCCGCACGCCTTGTCAAGTCAAAGTTCGAGAGTCAGAGAGGCGCAGTAAGTTCACACTGCGATATCAACCTTACGACTCTATGAACAGAGTCTTAGGGAGATTGACTTATGCCACACGCGGCAAAAACCGATTCATGGTAGACTGCGAGCGATTCCCAATTGCCATCTTCAAGCCGTCAGCACTTCGGCACAGGCACCTGGTGTTGATCTGTGTTTAATTCCGTTCTTCGGCTAATATACAGGCATTGCATTCACAATTTTGTTGTCTTGAGGTATCGTCTTATGTTTCATGGCTTTAAGTCTGCCCATCCCTTGAACTTCGACTCAAGCGCGCAATCATTCAAAAGCCATTCGGAAAAGCGGAGCAAATTTGCTGCGTCGTATGCAATGTTGGCAATCGCGTTGCTTGGCACCTGGAATCTGGCCAATGCGCAGGCCAAGACGTCGACCACGACCAAGCTGGCCGTAACTTCGTCGTCTAGCCCAGTGACGACGGTAACCTCTGGGACCGTCGTCACGCTGACAGCCTCGGTCAAGGCCGGCGCTACCGCGATCGCGGTGGGCCAGGTGAATTTCTGCGACGCTTTGGCGAAGTACTGTACCGACATTCATTTGCTGGGAACTTCGCAGTTAACCAGCGCTGGAACCGCGACGCTAAAGTTCCGCCCCGGCGTGGGCAGCCACAGCTATAAGGCTGTTTTTGCGGGGACCAACACCGATGCCGGCAGCGCATCGAATGCATCGCCGCTGACGGTTAACGGAACTATCCCAGCAATCAGTGTATTGTCGGCGACAGGTTCAGCGGGAGACTACACGCTGGTAGCGACAGTGGCCGGACAGACCGGAAACATAGCGCCTTCCGGGACTGTTTCGTTCCTTAACGCAAGCGATCAAAATGCAAACCTGGCGAGCGCGACCCTCGGAGCGGGGAGTGCCGCGTCGAACTTTATCCTCACGCAGGTAAATGGGGCAGACAGCCAGTCGAGTTCGATCGCCGTGGGAGATTTCAATGGCGACGGCATACCAGACTTAGTGCTCGCGAGTTACGGCGATGGCGTGGTGACAGTTCTGCTCGGAAACGGAGATGGCACATTCAAGTTGGGCAGCCAGATTACGAACGTGTTTGATCCACAATCGATCATCGTTGGGGATTTTAACGGGGATGGAAGCCTGGATTTGGCTTTCCTTGTTGGTTCCTACAACGGGGGAGTTGACATCTACCTCGGTGGTGGAAACGGGACATTTACTCTGGCTCCAAACAGTCCCGTCAGCGTGGGTGTTAGTTACTCTGAAGCTCTGATAACCGGCGACTTCAACGGAGACGGCATCGCCGATCTGGCGGTGGCGAGCGACGACGGCGGCGTTTATATCCTCGTGGGCAAAGGGGATGGGACGTTCACTGTTAGCGCCGGGAGCCCCTTTGCGACCGGCGCAAGTCCCATATCGGTTGCCGCAGGCGACGTCAACGGCGACGGTGTTCTCGATCTGGTTACCGCCAATTTTGGCGCCGGTACAGCGACGGTTCTTCTAGGTAAAGGAGACGGCACGTTTACGCAGGCGCAAGGTAGTCCAATTACCGTCGGTGTCAGTCCCTATGGGGTCGCTCTTGGAGACCTTAACCAGGATGGAAAGATCGACGTTGCAGTTGCGAATGAGGCGAGCCAGTCGGTGTCTGTGCTGCTCGGAAATGGAAACGGAACCTTCACCCAGGCAACTGGCAGTCCAATAGCAGCGGGGAATTATCCGCAGGCTATTGCCATCGGAGATTTCAATGCAGACGGCATCCCCGACCTGGCAGTGGTAAACGATGGCAGCCCCGGCACGACAATCTGGCTGGGCAGCGGAAACGGAGAATTCACACAGGCGCCCAACAGTCCCGTCGCCGCGTTCGGTTCTCATGAAGGCGCCGTGGCTTTGGGTGATTTCCTGGGAGCTGGGGTTTCCGATTTGGCCATCGCGACGACTATCGTATTTCCGACAACGGTTGAGGCCACCGCAACGGCGAATGGCATCGCCCCAGTGGTTGCAAATACCGATAACGTCTTCGCGAATTACTCGGGTGATAGCAATTACAGCGCTACTACTTCAGGTACGATATCGCTCCTGGCCGGCCTGGCGCCGCTTGTCATAACTCCGGCTTCAGGCACTTACACAACCCCGCAAACGGTCACCATCGCTGAATCGATTCCCGGTTCTACGATTTATTACGAGGCAAGCGGCATCGTCAATACTGGCGGCTATGTCCAATACACCGGCCCTATTCAGCTTTACGAAAATGGAACCGAATCGATCAGTGCATACGCCAGGGAGAACGGATACCAAGGGACTGACTATTCTTCGGCAAAGTACACATTCAATATCAACCTGCCTGCCACGCCGGCGCCTACGTTCTCGCCCGCTCCCGGAAGTTTCTCCGGCTCGCAGCAAGTCACGATAACAGACAGCGCGAACAACGCTGCCATTTACTACACGATCAATGGGTCAACGGGGAACTATGGTTCTGCGCTTTATTCCGGTCCAGTCACCGTGTCGAATTCAGAGACTTTAGTTGCGAATGCAATTGCACCGGGCAACTCGGCCAGTGCACCCGTAGCCGGGAATTACTTCATTGACTCGGCTGCTCTGCCATTCATCTATACCGTTGCCGGAAACGAGGCATACGGTTATGGCGGTGACGGCGGCCCCGCGACTTTCGCCACACTCAATAGTCCTCAGTCGGCGGTCAAAGACAGCGCCGGCAACCTCTACATTTCCGATGAATATAACAACGTGATAAGGAAGGTAGCTGCGGGGACGGGCATCATCACGACATTCGCCGGCACCGGCACACCCGGCTACGGCGGAGACGGCGGACCGGCGGCAAAAGCGCAATTCAACGCGCCCGGACCTATGGCCATGGATGTTGCGGGCAATCTGTACATAGCAGACCTGAATAACTCGGCAATTCGGAAGATCGCCGCCGGTACCGGCGTGATCACCACATACGCGGGAAGTCCTAACGCCACTACCTGGGGCGACGGTGGCCTGGCGACGAGCGCGACGATCGGCACACCCGGCTCGCTCGCGGTAGACACAGCCGGCAACCTATACATTGCTGAGCCCTATGCAGGAACAATTAGGAAGATCACCGCCGCAACCGGAATCATTTCCACGGTCGCAGGCGACGGCCTTTATGGATTTACTGGGGACGGGGGATCCGCGCTCAAAGCAAGCTTCTACCTTCCCTATGGCGTGGCTGTGGATGCGCAGGGAGATTTCTTCATAGCCGACACTTACAACAATGTGGTCCGCAAAGTGACGGCTTCGACAGGAATCATCTCGACCGTGGTTGGCCTATGGGGGAATTCCGGGTTCAACGGCGACGGTGGCCCGGCCGCCAACGCGGGACTTGCCTCACCGCAGGACGTGGCGGTCGACACCTCAGGCAATCTTTATATTGCCGATACGTATAATAACCGCGTCCGGAAAGTCACTGCATCGACGGGAATCATTAATACGATCGCAGGTGATACCGGCTTGAATTGGTGCGCCAGCCTCGGAGGAGACGGTGATCCTGGAGCCGACGCGTCATTATGCTTTCCAATCAGCCTAACCGTCGATGCTACAGGCGACGTTTACATGGTTGAGGAGCACAGTCGTGTTCGCGAAATAACAGCTCCGCAGGTTCCGCCAACCAGTACCGCTGCAACCCCTACCTTCTCTATAGCGCCGGGTAACTATGCCGGCTCGCAGACTGTCACCGTCAGCGACACCACTCCGGGCGCGGCAATCTACGTCACCCTGGACGGAACCACGGCAACCACAGGCGGCCAGCAATACAACGGCGCAATAACTGTAAACGGCAGCGTGACGATTGGGGCAGTAGCAGCTGCTCCAGGATTTTTGCCGAGCGCTGCAACATCGGCGACTTACACCATCGCGGCTCCTCCGCCGTATGTCATCAACACCATCGCCGGAAGCGGCGTTTCCGGCTTTGCGGGCCAGGGTGGTCCTGCACTCGACGCACAATTCAAGCCGCAAGACTTGGCGCTCGACGCGGCCGGGGACCTCTATGTTTCAGACCCGAACAACAATGTGGTCTGGAAAGTCGCGGCTGGAACAGGAATCATCAGCGTGGTCGCGGGTAACGGCACGCAGGGCAAAACCGGAAACGGCGGTCCAGCTACCAGCGCGGAGCTTCACTTTCCTGAGGGAATCGCCCTCGACAGCGCGGGCAACCTCTACATTGCCGATGTCGGTAACCAAATGGTTCGCAAGGTTGACGCCAACACCGGAATTATTACGGACTACGCCGGTAACGGGATATACACCTTCAAGAGCGGTGTGGGTGATGGTGGACACGCCGCTCAGGCCGAATTCAGCGAACCTTGGGGTCTGGCTGTTGATGCTGCTGGAGACCTGTATATCTCAGACCCGGGCAATAGTGATGTGCGCATGGTTTCCGCGGCAACAGGCATTATTACAACCGTGGCTGGCAATGGAACTGCAGCATCAAGCGGTGATGGTGGCCCTGCGACTAGCGCCGCTATTTACTCTCCCCAGGAGTTGGCGGTAGATGGCGCAGGCAACCTGTACATTGCCTCTCCGACTGCAGGCCTGGTGCGCAAAGTCGATGCAGGTACCGGCATTATCTCGACCGTAGCCGGCAATGGAATTCCTTATGGCACATCAGGTGACGGTGGCGCCGCTACAAGTGCGGAAGTGAATCCGGACGGACTGGCGGTTGACAACGCCGGAAATCTCTATATTGCCAATAGCTTGGTCATCCGCAAGGTCGATGCAACTACCGGCATCATTACGCGGTTCGCCGGCAACGGTTATTGGGAGCCACTTGGCGATGGCGGTTCAGCATTGATGGCCAGCCTGTGCACTCCCGAGGGTATGGCATTCGACTCTGCCGGTAACCTCTATTTTGCCGATTACTGCAATTACCGCGTTCGCGAAATCTCTCCCTCCAATCCTGCCGCTACACCCAGCATCAGCCCGGCGGCCGGAACTTACGTTGGCGCGCAGAGCGTATCGATTACTGACGCGACAACGAACGCCACCATCTACTACACAGCCGACGGCAGCATACCGACGACGGGATCGACTCAGTACTCGGAAGCAATCCAAGTGACGGCTTCGGAAACAATCAACACGATTGCGGTGGCGTCGGGATACACTGTGAGCGCGGTAGCTTCGGCGGCATATGTAATAAATCAGCCAGTCACTCCCACCATCACCTGGCCAGCGCCCGCGGCCATCACTTACGGCACCAAATTGAGCGCCACCCAGCTTGACGCCACGGCGTCAGTACCGGGAACCTTCGCGTACTCACCTGTGGTCGGCACGTTATTGACGGCAGGACAACAGACGCTGAGTGCGAAATTCACCCCAACTGACACCGTCGACTACACAACTGCGACCGCTAGCGTGAAGATTCAAGTGAATCCGGCGACGCCAACGATTACGTGGCCAACGCCCGCGGCAGTTAGCTTCGGCACCGCGCTCAGTTCGACGCAACTCGACGCCACAGCGTCGGTTCCCGGTACATTCGTTTATTCTCCGGCAGCCGGTACTGTGCCTCCCGTGGGGAGCGACACGCTCTCTGTTACCTTCACTCCGACTGATGCGGTCGATTACGCCAAGGCAACTGCGACCGTAACGTTGGTCGTTAGCCCCGTTAACCCGGCTCCTGTTATCGGCTCGCTCTCGCCTGCATTTACAGGTGCAGGCGACGCGGCGTTCGCGCTAACGGTGAACGGCTCCGGCTTTGCGTCTTCGTCAACCGTAAGTTGGGGTACAACCACGCTTACAACTCAATACCTAAGCGCAACACAGCTCACGGCGCAGGTTCCGGCTTCAGCCATTGCTTCAACCGGAGTCTACGCGGTCACAGTTGAAACACCCTCGCCCGGAGGCGGCACGTCGAATTCCTTCCAGTTCGACGTAGACACAGCGGGCGCTACGCCGCCCGACTTCACGACTCTTACTGCCAGTGTGACCCCCGGCTCATCTGCCACGTATGCTGTTACGCTTCCTTCGTCGGCCACCAATGTTTCGGTCTCTTGCCTGAACCTGCCCAGCGGAGCTGCCTGCAGTTACTCGGCGTCGGCCGGCACCGTAACCATCACTACGTCGTCGAGCACACCAGCGGGCACTTATCAGATCGTCGTCGTCTTCACCGAGACACTTCCCGGAGCAGCGACAGCAATGGTATTTCTGCCTATTCTCTTGTTGCCTCTGCTGTTCATGCGGAGAAGGCTGGCTGCCAAAGGGTTCTGGTTCGCGACAAGTGTTCTGCTGGTGGTTGCTGTGGCCGCAGCTGCTACCGGATGTGGCGGAGGAGGGGGAGGAGGGAACACGACGCCACCACCACCGCAGACTCACCAGGTTACAAGCTCCGGAACGGTGACCTTGACGGTACAGTAAGCCACGCACCTGGTCGGCCAAATCGTAACAGCGTATGCCATGCAATAAGTTAGGATGGGTCAACTCATCTCGAAGCCGTTCGTGAGTTCGTGCAACCTGATCGAGGTCTTACATTTCCCGTGTCCCATATGGGAATGAATTCAATCCGGCGGCCGTTCTTGCAGATTGATGCCAAGTTGATGACACTTTTTGTAGAGATGGCTTCGTTCGAGTCCCAGCGCTTTTGCCGTTTGTGTAATTTGGCGGCCGAAGCGTTCTAGTTCAGCGAGCACAGTGGCGCGCTCAAAAGCCTGCACCCGTTCTGCAAGCGGACCCGTCGCGGCGTTGTCCACGGTGGTGGCGCTCGAACTGGCATTCGCGGCTGATTGTGAGGCGGGCAACGCCAGACCCACATCCTCTACGCCGACCTCAGCGCCAGCCAGCAGCAGAAGGCGTTCGACCACATTGCGCAATTCGCGTATGTTGCCGGGCCACTCATACTTCTGCAGGCACTCGATCGCCGCCGTGGTAAATATCGCGGGCTTCCAGCCGTTCTGTGCGCTTACCTGGCCGACAAAATGCTGCACCAGGGCGGGCAGATCCTCGCGCCGTTTTCGCAACGGTGGCAGTTGAACGGGGAAGACGACGACGCGATGATAAAGGTCGCGCCGAAATCCGCCGGAATCAACAAGCTGTTCGAGATTTCGATGCGTAGCCACTACCACGCGAACATCGACAGTGGTGGGCTTGGCAGAGCCGATGCGTTCGACCTCACCCTCCTCGAGTACGCGAAGCAATTTGGCCTGCATGGCGGTAGGCATGTCGCCAATTTCGTCCAGGAAAAGCGTGCCGCGATGGGCCTGTTCGAACTTGCCCGTGTGCCCCTGTGCTGCGCCGGTAAATGAACCTTTCTCGTGCCCGAAGAGCTCGCTTTCAATCAGCTCCGCCGGAACCGCCGCGCAGTTGAGGGTGACAAACGGACCTGCCGACCGGTTGCTTTTTTCATGCAGCGTGCGCGCTACAAGTTCCTTGCCAGTTCCGGTTTCACCGTAAATGCACACGCGCGATTCGCTTGCTGCCACACGCTCAATTTGCGCCATTACGCGGCTCATGGTCTCGCCACAGAAGATCAATGTATGCTTGCCCACGCGTGCACGCAGGTCGCGATTCTCGGTTTCGAGACGCGTAAGCTTCAGCGCATTTTCAACCGTCACTAGCAGTTTTTCGGTGGAGAGCGGCTTCTCAAGAAAATCGAGCGCGCCCAGTCGCGTGGCGCGGACAGCCATCTCGATGTGCGCCTGACCGCTCATCATCACCACGGGCGCGGCAACGCCCGCTGTCTTCAGGTCTTCAAGCAGCGACAGTCCGTCGCGCCGGGGCATCACTACGTCGCTCAGGATGAGGTCGAAGGGCTGCAAACGCGCAAGCTCCAGCGCACGTTCTGCGTTGTCGCAGACTACGGCTTCGTGTCCAGCCAGTCGAAAAGCGCGCGCGAGCGAAGCCAACGTATTGGCCTCGTCATCGACGATCAGGATGTGCGCCTTTGCGGTCACGTGTTGGCTCCCGGCAGCGTAATGATAAACGTAGCACCGCCGCCCTCGCAGCTTTCCACGGTAATCGTTCCAGCATGGTCTGCTATCACCGACTGCACGATGGCGAGGCCGAGACCGGTTCCGTGCTGCTTTGTTGTGTAGTACGGAGTGAAGAGCCGTTCGCACTCCTCAGGCGTAAGGCCGGTACCCGTGTCCGATACGCGGAGTTCGACATTTGCATTCGAAGGATGCGCTGAAAGAGTAATGGTACCGCCGTCGGGCATCGCATCCATTGCATTCAGCACCAGGTTTGAGAGTGCGCGGTGCAGCAGTTCCGGATCGACATCGAGAGGCATAGGCGCATCGGAAGCCTCGACCACAAAATGAATTCGAGCGTCTCGGCCGGCGGCAGACTCGTAGAGTGCGCGTACTCGCTCGACAACGTCCCTGGCATCGATCCGCTCCAATTCGGGCTTGGGCATCTTGCTGAAGTCGCTGAAGCGGCCAATGATGATTTTGAGATTTGAGATCTCCGTGCCAAGTGTCGCGGTGCTCTCATTGAAAACCTCATTGAACTCTGCCGGGGGCAGGTTGCGCGCACGCACCAGGTTCTCCACGGTGAGCTGCAGAGGGAAGAGCGGATTCTTCAGCTCGTGCGCCAGGCGACGGGCCAACTCACGCCACGCGGCCACGCGCTCGCTTTGCACCAGTCGTTCGCGCTGGCTCACCAACTGTTCGGTCATGTGATTAAAACTGCGCGCCAGCACACTCACTTCGTCGTGGCCATGTTGCGGCACGCGTACATCCCAATTGCCCGCGGCCACTTCTTCAGCAGCGTGCGCCAACTGCTCAATGGGGCGCGAAACACGCGCCGCGATCCACAGACTGAACGCAATCGCAAGCAGAATACCGCCGGCTGCAACGCCATACGCAATAGCCCGGATGTGCTGCTGGGCCCCCACCATGCCGCCACGTGAAATAGCCACAACCAGCACGGCAAGTACGGCGCCATTGTCACTCTTTAGTGGAATAGCAGTTGCGCTCAGGCTGTCTTCGCGATGGTTGGTAGGGCTGACGATACCGCTTGTTTGCACGCCGGCTATGCGTGCCGCGTCAACGAGGCCTTGGTAGTGGCTCGCCCCCGGCATACTCCCATTTGTGCTCAGCAGTCGAGAGGGATCGAAGGCGATCACGCCTAAACGATTAGCGCCACCTTGACTCGAGTCTGTTCCCGCGAACGTGCTGGAATCACTGAAAAGGCCGATTTGCATTCCCGGCGCGACGGGCAGATCGGCGAGAAAGCTCTGGTCCAGCCGTTCACCCCCGATCAGACGCACGGCCGATCCGGGAATGTAGTGCACTGCAACAAGGCCGAGAGCCGTCGAGCCATCGGGCAGATCTTCACGCTTGAGGAATGGCGCAGTCGAAGCGTTGGCGGCCGCAGTTTCGGGATATCCAAAGCGCGCGGGCCACTGAGCGGAGCTAACCACATTACCGTCGGGCCCCACGATTTCGAGAAAGTCGAGTTGCGCATCCTTGGCCATCGATTGCGCCTGAGTGAGATAAGGCGCAGCGTCCCCGTTCTGAGACAAGTCGAAGGCCATGGTGCGCGCCGACTCGCTTTCGGCCAGCCGGTCTACTGCCGCAGCCACTTCAGTAGATCGATGTTGAAACTCGCGTTGAAACTGGCTGACGAAGAGCGCCGTCTCTTCCCGGTCACGCGCTTCGAAGACGCTGCGAATGCGGACCAGCACGGTCCAGGCCACCGCGGCAACAGCCGCGGCGACGGTGAGCGAAAAAAGAAGCAACAGCTTTTGCCGAAGACTCATTGCGCGCCCTCCAGTGAAACACCGGCGAGGTCTGGCGTGCCGTCCGCGCGCAATCTTAGATCGCGTACACGGCTGCCAACCGCCCAGGCACGGGGAAGATCGAGCAGCGGTATCAGGGTCTTTAGTTCCAGCACATCGTGCTCGGCGCGGAAGAGCGCTGCGGGGTCTTGCGTTGTCACGGGTGCATTCTCTCCTGCGCCGCGCAGAAGAACAGCAAGTGCGTCCGCAGGATCGGAGCCGACGATCGGCAGTTTAAGCAGAGTGAGGTCCACGCGGGACGAATTGCGCATCTTCGCGAGTTGGACATTGAATCCTGCTTCGTGCAGGTTGAGCGCGATGCGTTGCGCTACCAACTGCATGGTTGGATCGCCATCCGCTGCCAGCTGGAGCGGCGCTGGCGTAAGGCCGCCGCGCAATTCGTTGGCTTTGTTCACGTCGCGGTCCGGCGGAAAGAGAAATGCGTAGCCGGTGAGTGACTGCGGCAAAAGGCTGGCCGTAATCTCGCCCTGCTTTTGGTAAATGACATTGAAAAGGGCTCCGCGATCGACAGCCTGCGCGATTGCTGCGCGCAGTATGGGATTTGCGAGAGTGCCGGAGTCAGAGGCCTGAATTGCGAGCAACTCCACCGGCGGCGAGACAACGACCGTGAGCCGCTGCTGCTGCGCCTGGCGGATTTGCTGCGGAGGCACTTCGACCACGTCGGCTCGGTCCACGCTCAAGTCGAGCCATTGGTCGCGGATGGAACGGTTCTCTGTCATTACGATCTGGTCAAGAAACGGACGGCCTTGCCAGCAACTGTCATTGGCGGCAAGAGTGAGAACATCACGGTTGAAAGCGGCGAACTGGAAGGGGCCGGTTCCGATAACGTTGGCCGGAGTTTGCCCGTCTGCGGTGCGAGTGAGCGCGATGAGAAACGCATCCTGAGCGAGCAAAGCGGGCAGGTTGGGCGTTGGCGAGTCGCTGACAAAGACGACGGAATTGCCGACCGCATGAACCGCTGTCCATGGGCAGTTCTGTGTACAAGAAAGGTTGAGCGACATCACCACCGCAGCCGAGGTGAGCGGCGAACCGTCTTGAAAGTGGACGCCGGGCCGCAAGTGGAACTGCCAATGGTGATCGTTGTTGTCCGATTGCCAGTCGGCCGCGAGACCCGGAATAACTTTGCCATCCGCGTCAAGGGCTGTGAGCCCGTCAAGCACCATGCGGCGGGCTATGCCATCAGGGTTGCGCAATGGGTCGCCTTCAATCTCCACGCGCAGTGAGCCGCCGTAATGTGGGCGAGTGCGCGCGAAGCCCGACAGCGCGAGCGCAAAAACAAGGAAGCTAATTGCAAAGCGCCGTAACACGGTCCACCTCATATTCGTTTGCCGTATTCCGCACAACCGCAATCACGCTCTTACCGTCAAGCGCAGGAAACAGCGCAGTAATCGAGCCATCCATTGCCATCGGTGCGCTGGTTGAAACGGCTTCGAGCGCGGGCATTTCATATGCACGCAGGCTGTCAATCGCGGCCTCGCCTGAGCCGGAGGCGATGATCTGTGTATCAGTACCGCAGCCGGATTGAAGCGCAGCAAAGTCGCTGCCCCAGTCGCGTGTGCCGGCCACTGGTTTCAGCGTGCCGTTCTCTAACAGTTGCACCTTACCATCCACGCCGCCCAGCAGCAGCGCGGCCGAGCCTGCAGGGCGCGCGATAAGTGCAGCAGAGTAGAACGGAGGCAGAACGGGGCCGTCGTTGGCGGCGAGCACGCCGGTGAAGTAGTTGCGTGAAGTGTTATAGAAGGCGCGAATTGGCGTGGCAGTTTCATTCAACGCCGATGCGCCGTCGGCCGACCCTGTCGGATGCAGAGAGGGCTGGGTCACGGCCCAGGGATCGTCGCTCTCGCGGCAATCAAAGTTTGATCCACTGGACGAGAGATCTGGGTTCAAGCTACCCGTGCAATGCACGCCGGGGAGCCACGCATCGAAATTCAATCCGTCAGCATGTCCAAGCAGGGCGCCTCGCGGATCTCTCGCCGATTGCCGCCCTTGCTCAATGTTCATGCGCTTTTGCTCCTGCCATCCGTTCGCCATGTGGCTGTACAGCACAATCTGCTCCGGTTCGAGCGCCATCATTCCTGACGGCATTTCCAGAATGGCCACCACCGGTTGGTTCGCAACGAAGAGTTGTTGGCCCAGCAGCGTCAAACCTGCGGCCGCGGCTGAGTGTTGCGCTTCAATCGGTCCCAGATCCACAATTGCAATCCGCGTCTGGTTGCCCTCACTCATCTCAGCAATCCACATCCGCTTCGTCGCGCTCTCGCTCAGTGTCACGCGAATGCCGTTAGCGCTGTCAGCGCCGGCAGCGGTTATGCCGTGCGCCTTCAAGTCCCGCACCAGCAACCGTCGAATCAACGGAACTTCATCGGCCGGGATCGAGGAGAGATTGCGCACGGTCAAATTCGCCTGCCCAGAGCCGAGAATCGCAGCAACTTGATCCACGAGCGCGGTCGCTGGCTGTTCCCATGGGCTCGATACTGGGCTCGACGCGGCGCGTGCTGTTACCGCCGCCAGCCCAATCGTCGCCGCCATCAGCCATATCGGTCTCATTGCCTTCAACCCTTTCTGCGTTTTTCCGTTTGCGCGGATTATACCGTTTGCCGCTGCCGCCAATCGTTGCCGCGGAACACCACAGTCGAGCAGCGCCCCCTGCGCACCCGCGCAGATCACAGGCAGTCTGCGGGACGGGAACCCGAATTCCCGTCCCGCAGAAAGCAGCACTCAGTGCCCACTTGAGCGCTGAGATTCCTGCTCGCTGTCCATCTCCTGCTTCACAATTGGATTGGTCGCCGCGCTTTTGAATACATCGCTGGCGAAGAAGAACTTGCCATCCGACGGAACCATCACCACCTGGATCTTGTCTGAAAGCCTCTCTGCAACAATCTTGTTGATAAGAAGCGGCGACTTGTTCAGCAGAGCCGCTTCACTGGTCATTCTTTCCGCATCGGCCGCGGCCACCACCTTGATTCGGTTGGCTTCAGCATCGGCCAGCATGTTGCGCCGCTCAAGCTCGGCTTTACTGTCGATAACCTTGGCCTGCGCGTCGGCTTCCGCAGCTTCAACGGTCGCTTCCTTGCGGGCTTCTGCTTCCAGCTTGCTTTGCTCAATCTGCTTTTGCTTAAGCGGCAGCGTGTACTGCATGGCGTCGGCTTCTCA
>Ga0265338_10000848_pt1 | contig 51617 bp, 48 predicted proteins | sample 42126metaG_FD_193579 | JGI IMG/M metagenome (GOLD analysis project Ga0265338, IMG submission 193579) | Rhizosphere microbial communities from Carex aquatilis grown in University of Washington, Seatle, WA, United States - 4-21-26 metaG | ecosystem: Host-associated > Plants > Roots > Rhizosphere...
CTATGAAGCTGTGGTCCGACCCGTTCCCATTCCGAACACGGCCGTCAAACACAGTCTTGCCGATGGTAGTGGTCCTATAGGTTCCGCGAGAGTAGGTTGCCGCCAGTCTTTCTTAAAAAGCCGAAACGCTTAAATGTGTTTCGGCTTTTTTATTGAGCTTGAACGGGTCAGCGGCCTACTCCGGCTTGCGATGGTAGGTCACGAGATAGAGCTGGGTGCCCGCGACACTCTTGAACTCGCTGGGGCGTTTCGCGCCGGAAAGGTCGTAGCAGATGCGGAGCGTGTCGCCTTTGAGCTCGTAGATTGCCGGGAATGTCTTGCCCTGGTTCGGCCCATCCGTGCCGGTAATGGTCATGCTCCCGGGTTTGGTGTTGGAATCGAGCGTGTAAGTGCCGCGATCGGGTTTGCCTCCGGCGAAAACTTCGTATTTACCATTATCAAGCTTTAGGCTGATGCTCTTCATGATGGCATCATCCAGGGGTTGACCGGCCAATTCGGCCTTGATGGGTTTCCAATTTCCCTGAACGGCTTTGGCGTCGTCATCGGACGGGCCGGCAGCGAATGCATTCAGTGAAATGGCCACAGCGAGGCAGAGGTAGAGAAGGTGTTTCATGATGTGTGGAGTGATGAATTATGGGACGCATGTAAACGCCGGCCGTTGAGCAGGCAATAAAAGCGTAGCGGGCCCCAGGTCATTGGAAAATGGGATACGCTTGTTAAAACGGCGTGTCGAGCGGGATTTTGCAACCGTTGCCGCCAGTCTTTCTTAAAAAGCCGAGATGCAGAAATGCGTTTCGGCTTTTTTATTTTCGCAGACGCATTCGCTTGGAATATGGCGTGAGTTGGTAGGGCGCGCTCTCCGAACGCGCCGTCACCCCCATGCAAGCAACGGTATGCGGCAATTGCTGGCGAACCGGCAGATCCATGAGCAAAAATTAGGTGAAGTGCTTTTTGATTCAAAGTCTTAATAAAGCCATGAACCCACGTAGCCGGGCGCTTGTTACGCTATTCGCGGCGGGCAGAGGACTGCCCGCCCTACCTTTAGTTGGCTGCTGATCTTACGAGATATTGCAGCGACCGATATTTGTTGGATGGTTGGGCGCGCAGTCCCCTGCGCGCCGTCGTCCCACCGCGACAAATTGTAGGAATCACCTCTCGAGCGGCCCTTGCGTAATTACGTCCCCTCAGTTGGAAGTCTTAACGTCGCATCCAATGGCTGCACATCCGCCAACTCTTTCCCGCTCGCGCCGGCACCGAGTTCAGCCAGGCGTTCGCCGGCGGGGCGGATGCGCGCTTGGTAGCTCGCCGTCGCATCGTTGAAGGCGCTATTCGCGCGTTCCAATCCGGCCCGGATCTTCTCGAAATGCTCCGTGAACTTCACCACGCGCGCGTAAAATTCCTGCGCCGCTTCCGCAATCTTTTGCGCGTTCTCCGTTTGCGCATGTTGTTGCCAACTCACGGACACCGAGCGCAGCAACGCGATGAGCGAGGCGGGTGTCGCCAGCAAAATGTGTTTGCTGGCCGCCCAAATGATGAGGTCCTGGTCGCCTTCCAACGCAGCACTGAAGAGCGATTCCGCCGGCACAAACAGCACGACGTAATCCAGGGCGTTGGGAAATTGGCGCGGGTAATCGCGATCGGCCAGGGCTTTGATGGTGGCCTTCAGCTTCGCGGCATGTGCAATCAGGGCATCGGCACGTTTCACCGGATCAGCACTATCAATCGCAGTGAGAAAATCCAGTTCCGGCACTTTTGCGTCCACGATGATGAACCGCTCCCCGGGCAACCGCACCACGAGGTCCGGGCGGTCTCCAGCGCTTTGTGTTTGCTCGGTGAAATCGCAATGCGCGCTCATGCCCGCCGCTTCCACTACGCGGCGCAACGTTTCTTCACCCCAACGCCCGCGCGCCTGGTTGCTCTTCAGCACCATGCGGAATTGCAATGTCTCGTTGGCGAGCGACTGGCTTTGCACCGAGAGCAATTCCAATTGTTTTTTTACTTCGCCGAGCGTGGAGGATTGCGCCGTTTCGCTCTGTTGCAGGCGCGTTTGATACGTCTCCAACTGTTGCTTGAGCGGCTCGACCAGCACTTTGATGGCTTCCTGCCGTTGGGCGAGGTCGCCCTTGGCGGTCTCCTGGAATTTCCCGAAGCTCTGCTCCGCCAGCCGCAAAAATTCCGGCGCGGATTGTTTTAACGCATCGGCGCTCAGGGCGCGAAAAGCTTCGCGCAAATCCACAAGCGCCTTGGCCTGTGCTTCTTTAGCATCCGCCATTGCGCGAGTGTGGAATTCACGCTGTTCGAGCAGGAGTTTTTCCGAAGCTTCACACTTGGCCTTGGCCGCCGCACACGCGTTGCTCGTGTCGGAAAGTTGATTGCGCAACTGCGCCAATTCATTTTCACGATTGGTGAGTTGCCGTTTCAACTCGGCTTCCACGCCCTTATTGCTGCGGGCGTAGAGCCATCCAAACAGGAACCCCAGGAATGCGCCTATGAAACCGGCAATCAGGAGTTTAAATCCAAGGGACATCTCAAAAATGGGCGATGACTTCGATCTCCACGTTGGCGCCCTTGGGCAGCGCGGCGACCTGGATGGTTGAACGCGCGGGGAAATCGTGCGTGAAATGTTTGGAGTAGATCTCGTTCATGCCCGCAAAATCCGCGAGGTTCGTCAGGAACACGGTAGACTTTACCACGTTGGCAAACGTCAGGTGCTGGTCGTCCAAAATGGCCTTCACGTTTTGCAGCACGCGTTCGGTCTGGACCTTGATATCGCCGGTGATGAGGTTGCCGTCCTTGGGGTCAATGGGGATCTGGCCGGCGCAGAACAGCAGGTCGCCTACGCGCACAGCGTGATTGTAAGGGCCGACGGCGGTGGGGGATTTGGCTGGTTTGATGATGGTTTTCGTTGGCATGGGATTGATTGTAAAAAATGTGGAGGGAGTCTGACGCTTTTGGGCATCACCGTCAAGATGGTGTGGAAGCAGAAAAAGATTCAGTGGGTTTTAACGGCATGCCAAAAGCCCAGAGCGACGATTGCGGCGAGAACCAGTCCAACGATAATGGCAGCGAGGAGATGCTGCAATTCCTTCCTACGCATGTCGCGGGAACGGCCTGGGTATAGTACCCGTGCGAGCCAGTTCATAAGTGGTAGATTTGCATTCTCCCACAAAACTCAGGAAGATGGCTCTCCGTTTTTTGGCGACTTAAATTGCCAAAATCAGAGGTATTTTTTGTGCAACAGGGTCAAAATTGGGGATGCCAGGCGAAGAAATGATTGGCGGGATGGGCAAACCAACCGCCCAGTCCCGCCAGTTCGTTTAGGGTCAGCGTCGAATACTGAAATAATAGATCATGCCGGCGACCGCCGCACAGGTGCACAAACCGGAAAGGATGGTTAACAACCAGAAGTTAGCTTCCCGCTCACGACGTACGACATCGACTTTGGGGAACAAACGGCGCGCCAGCCATTGATTCATGCATCATGTATCGTTTATCCCGGTCGGGTACACAAGAGGGCAACCGGAAGAGAGATTTCGGAGATAGAGTCCGTATTAACCCCCGCGCTTTTTGACGAAATAACCCGGGAAAGAATTTTCTATCTGGTTTGGGCGCTTTCCAGTCACAAGTGTCACGGAGTTGGCCTGACCGGGTTCACGGGTGCGCGATAAGGCTGGTGTTCCCGAAACAAGGCCAGTAGTTCCTGGCCTTTTTTCACTAATGCCGTGTTGCCTGAGGCAGTTGCTAAATCACATGCCTTTTGGGCCATCGCAATGGCATCATCAAACCGGCCTGCCTCGGCATAAGCCGCCGCCAGCGTGCCAACGGTCTCAGTCAATTGATAGTGTGTCTGGTCACAGGCGCGTTCAGCCAAGGTAACTGCAAGCTGCCCATCTCTTTTTTTTGCTTCTGGATTGGTTGCGAGCGCCCAGGCCAGGTTATTAAATTTTATCAGGTTATCCAAATCCGGAGCTGGTTGAGGTTCTGATTTTATAATATTTGTGTCCGTGTTGAGGTTGGTACTGGTGTTCAATGCTGCTGAAGCCGGCATTATTTTGGGGGAGGAGAAGCTGGCGATCGCCAATGTTCCTGCCAATAATACCGCGGCACACCCTGCGGCCATCCAACCCAGACCTCTCAATGCGCGTTGCGCGCGATCATCCAAAATGAACCCGGGTGGTGAGGTGCCGGAAACGTTTGTTGCGCTTTGGGCCAGTTGTCCGGATTTCGAGATAGCCTCACTGATCAAAATCCACCCGAGGGGCAATATTTCGTACCAGACGCGGAATTCAATGACTCTGGCGAAGAGCACTATGCCGGCAATGAAAACCGCCGCAACGAGCTTGAACAACATCTGCCGATAGGTACGCCAGGGCAGGAGCATCATGATGAGTAAAGCGCCGGCATTCACAAAGAGGACATGATTGGGGCCGGGATTGGTAAAGGCATCCGCGAAGTTGTCCCGGATCCTTAAGCCGCTGAAGAAATTGTCTTTGGAGAAGAAATCAACAGGAACGGCATAGGCCACCAGGAGTATTTTTTTGGCGATGGAAAAAGCGGCGATGGTCACGACAAAACCAATGGCTCTTTTTCTGAGAGACCAATGCTCGCCGAACAGGATCAATAGCGAGCAGCAGAGGGTCGTTTCTTTGAAGAGCGCGCCGAGCCAGACGACGACGATTAGCGGCAGGATGCTTTTGGAATTGTCATAGGTGAGAATCGCCCAGGTGAAGAAAAACATGCTGGGCAGGTCCCACGGGAAAAAATACTGCCAGGATGGCCAGGCCACATTGAACATCAGGCCGGAAAAAACGCCCAAAATGATCAGCAGCGCATCCCGGCGAAAGCGGATCAGTAAACCGAACAACAATAAGAGCCAGGCAGTGTGGTAACCTGCAAAAATCAAGGAAAACCGCGTATAACTCCAAACGCCCATCGAAACTGTCTGCGGCTTATCTTTGGGAAAAGAATTAAATTCCCGGTCAGTGATCCAGCCGGTCAGAAGCTGGGCCGTCAGCCGGGTTTTGACATCGGGATAGTCTTTGGAGAAATCCTCTTTGGTAAACGGATGCTGCGAGTACTCGGTAAAATAGGAGACGGTCTGGATATCATTTCCGTATTCCCTCACGGTTTGTGACATCGGCAAAATCAGGAAAAAATAATAGACCGCCAGTGAGAGCGCCACAAACGACTCGAGGCCCACCAGCGAAGCCGGTTTCGAGAAATGTTGCGCAATGGCGGACGAAAGGCGGGGCAACCTGAAAAGCCGCGCTGTGCTGGCGGCCCATTTAGTTCCGAAATCACACACCCTGACCGCGAAGTCGGTGATCTTATTCCACATAAATTTATGGCTTGGCCGCGCTCATAAGAGTTTTAAGAACTCCTCTTCCGTCAAAATCTTCACGCCGAGCTTTTGGGCTTTGTCCAATTTGGAACCCGCTTCTTCACCGGCGAGCACGAAATCGGTCTTTTTGCTGACGCTGCCGCTGACTTTGCCGCCAAGCGATTCGATTTTCGCCGTGGCCTGTTCGCGGGTTAGCGTGGGAAGCGTGCCGGTGAGCACAAAAGTTTTTCCCGCGAAGGGACCGCTGGCCGCAGCAGCGTTATAGATTTCCGATTTGAAATTGAGGCCCGCTTTGCGCAGGCGCTCGAACAATTTCCGGTTCACGGAGTCGCCCCACCAGTGGACGATGCTTTGCGCGATGATCTCCCCGATGTCCTCGGCTTCGATCAACTGTTCCGCGCTCACGGCAAAAATATCGTCGAGCGTCGGAAAATGTTTGCACAACGATTTGGCCACGCCGGTGCCCACATGCATGATGCCCAGGCCATATAGCAGCCGCCAGGCGTCGCGCGTTTTGCTGGCGGCAATGGCATCGATAAAATTTTTTGCGGACTTTTCGCCCATGCGCTCGAGGTTTGCCACTTCGGCGGTCTTCAAGGTGTACAGCTCGGCCACATCGCGCACGAGACCCACCTTGACCAATTGCGCGACCAGAACTTCGCCGCCGCCCTCGATATCCATCGCGCCGCGCGAGCAAAAGTGTTCCAGGCGGCCGCGCACCTGCGCCGGGCAGTCTGGATTGGGGCAACGCCACGCCGCTGCTTCTTCTTCATCCGCACCGATGTTTTTGAAAACTTTCGAGCCGCATTCGGGGCAGACTTTTGGAAAGGAGAAGGTTTTTTCACCACTCTTGCGCTTGCTGGTAACCACGCTGACTACGGCAGGGATCACTTCACCCGCTTTTTCGATGACGACCGTGTCGCCGATGCGGATGTCCTTTTCGCGGATATAATCCTCGTTGTGCAGCGTGGCGCGGCTGATGGTACTGCCCGCGAGAAAGACAGGTTCGAGCTCAGCCACGGGCGTAAGCGAGCCAAGGCGCCCGACCTGGATGGTGATGCTGTTGAGTTTGGTCTCCGCCTGCTCCGGCGCGTATTTGTAAGCGATGGCCCAACGTGGCGCCTTGGCGGTGGCGCCGGCGCGCTCGCGTTGCGCAAAGTCATTCAGCTTCACGACGGCGCCGTCGGTGCCATACGGAAACTTGTGGCGAATCTTGTCCAATTCTTCAATGGCCGCGATCAATTCATCCGCCGAACCGCAGGCCCAGGTTTTCTCCGTCATCTTGAAGCCGAATGACTTCAACCAGCGCAACGTGTCGTCGTGCTTGTTCGGGCGCGTGCCTTCGATCAAACCAGTGCCATACACCACGATATCCAGCGGACGTTTGGCGACAGTTTTGGGGTCCAACTGTTTGAGCGAACCGGCGGCGGAATTGCGCGGATTGGCAAAAATCTCTTCACCGGCAGCTTTGCGCTCGGCGTTCAGTTTTTCAAATCCGCTGGTGGTCATGAACACTTCCCCCCGGACTTCCAGGATGGCCGGCGGCTTGCCATGCAATCGCACCGGCACGCTGCGGATGGTTTTGAGATTGGCAGTGATGTCGTCGCCGTGAGTGCCGTCGCCGCGCGTGGCGCCGACCACCAGTTTGCCGTCTTCATAACGCAGACTGACAGCCACGCCATCCACTTTTGGTTCCACGACCCATTCGAGTTGTTCATCCGGCAATATCTTTTGCACCCGCTGGACAAAGGCGCGCATCTCCTCCTGTGAATACGTGTTATCCAGGCTCATCATCGGAAATGCGTGCCGGACAGATTTGAATTCGCTTAACGGTGCGCCGCCGACGCGTTGGCTGGGCGAATCGGGCGTGACAAGGTCGGGAAAATCTTTCTCGAGATCGAGCAGCTCGTGGTAGAGCCGGTCGTAATCGCGATCCGAGATGGAAGGCTTTGCCTCGACGTAATAGGCGTGGTCGTGCCGGCGGATCTCGTCGGCGAGTTTGGTGTGGCGCGATTTGGCTTCGGCGTGCGTCATTGGAGAAAAAATTAACGTAAAGGCGCAAGGAGGCAAAGCCACAAAGGGAGAATGATGGTTCCTCCCTATTCATGGGCGCGGGCATAGCAAATTAGGGTGCGACCCTAACAATTTCGAGTCTGGCTGCAAGACCTAAGGGCTTTAACCTGTTTGACTAACATGAAACGACCATTGTTGTTTGAGATGGGTGCGATTGGGACGATGCTGATATTGATTTCGGGCTGGGTCTTTAGCGCGCAAGGTATTGAGACACAGGCAACCACAAATGACTGCTGGAAGAGCAGCGCTTCGCTTGGGCTAACCCTGACACGGGGTAACAGTGATACATTGCTGTTTGCCGTGACGGCGCAAACGCAGAAGAAAACGGCCGTGCACGAGATCACTATTGGCGGCGACGCGGGTTATGGGGAAGACAAAAACGTTGAAAACAAAGAAGCCCTCCACGGATATGGCCAGTTCAACCATCTTTTCACCCAACAATTTTATGGCTATGCGCGCCTGGATACCCTGCATGATGGGATTGCGAACCTGGCTTATCGTTTCACGGTGGGTCCGGGTGTTGGTTATTATTTCATCAAAGACAAGCAGACCAGTCTGAGCGCCGAGGCGGGGCCAGGATTTGTTTTCGAAAAACTGGGGAGTGCTTCGGATGGATATTCGTCGTTCCGCCTGGCAGACAAATTGGAGCGCAAACTGAACGCGAACGTGCGGGTGTGGCAAAGCTGCGAAATCATCCCTCAGACGGACAAGCCCGGCAACTTCAAGGTGAACGCGGAAGTGGGCGTGGAATCGGCACTGACCAAAACAACCGGCCTGCGGGTATATGTGCAGGATAATTATAATCGGATTCCCGCCACGGACCGCAAGAACAACGACCTGAAACTGGTCTCGGCGCTGTCGTGGAAATTCTGAGCCGCGATTGAAACGCGCTGGACAAGGCGTCGAACGCGTTTCACATTCAAGGCATGGCAATGACACCGTCCACCATGCTGCCGCTCGGCACGGCTGCCCCCGATTTTGAACTGCCGGATACCAATGGTAAGTACGTCTCGCTCGCGGATTTCAAGGATAAGACCGCGCTGCTGGTTTTGTTCATCTGCAATCATTGCCCGTACGTGCAGCATATCCGCAGCGGGCTCGCGCAACTGGGACACGATTATGTGCCGCGCGGCGTGGGCATCGTGGCCATCAGCTCCAATGACGCGGTGAATTATCCGGATGACAGCCCCGCGAAGATGAAAGAAGAAGCCAGGAGCGCAGGTTATAATTTTCCTTATCTCTACGACGAAAAACAATCGGTGGCCAAGGCGTATCACGCGGCCTGCACGCCGGATATCTATCTATTCGACCGTGGTCGCCGGCTCGTTTATCGCGGGCAATTTGACGACAGCCGTCCGGGCAACGGCAAGCCCGTGACGGGAAAAGATTTGCGCGCGGCAATGGATGCGGTGCTGGCGGGCAAAACGACGTCGCAATTCCAGGCGCCGAGCATCGGGTGCAACATCAAGTGGAAAGCTGGCAATGCCCCTGACTATTTTGCGAAGAAATAGGCGATGCCTATTTCTTCGGCAACTTGTCCTCGACCATTTCGCATAGGACATGGAACAGTAATTTTTGTCCTTCCTGAATCCGGGCAGTGATAGTTCCCGGTACGATTAAATCGAGTGTCGCGACGCCTTTGGTGAAGCCGCCGTCGCGACCGAGGAAGCCGATGCTTTCGACGTTCTTTTTCTTCGCTTCTTCCAATGCGCGTAGGACGTTTTTTGATTTTCCACTGGTGGTGATGGCGATGAGGATGTCGCCTTTTTCCGCGAGGCCCCAAACCTGGCGGGCAAAAATTTCATCCGCGCCAAAATCGTTGCAGACGGCGGTCATGAATTCGCCGTTGGCGGTGAGCGAGATGGCGGGGTAGGGCCGGCGGTCATCCACGAAGCGGCAGAGAAATTCGGTGGCCAGATGAGTCGCGTCGGACGCGCTGCCGCCGTTGCCGCAGATGAGGAGCTTATGGCCGGAGGTGAGACATTTGAGGACCATCTGCGCGGCGCGTTCGAGGGACGGCTCCAAAGCAGTGAGACTTTGCGCGGTGGCGACCGCATCCCGAATAGCGCGCTGGAGTAAAGTCATGGGAGGAGGTTAATTGGCGGTGCGGCAAAGAAAAGGCCAAATCAGATTTTTCTCCGTCCCGGGGTGGGGCTGCGGTAAAACATCCCAGTGCAGATTTTTCTCAATGGCCGGTTCGTGCCGGAAAAACGCGCGGTCGTGTCGGTGTTCGACCGCGGGTTTCTGTATGGCGACGGGTTGTTCGAGGCGGTGCTGGTACATCGCGGTAAGCTATTTCGTTGGGCGGAACACCTGGAACGATTTAGCCGCGGCGCGGCGATGCTGAAGATCAAAGTGCCGTTTGGCCCAAAAAAACTGCGCGCACTGGCCGAGGAGTTGATCCGGCGAAATAAAGTTTCCAGTGTAATCCTGCGCCTGACGCTGTCCCGCGGCGTTGGGCCGCGTGGATACTCGCCGAAGGGGGCGAGATTCGCGACATTCGTGATGTCGTTGCATCCGCTCAGCGCATCCGCCTCCGGCCAGGCGAGTTGGAAAGTGGTGGCGTCGTCGCAACGATTGCCGGCAGGCGAACCGCTGGCGCAATTCAAGAATTGCAACAAGCTGCCGCAGATCCTCGCGCGGGCGGAAGCCGACGAGGCGGGAGCGGAAGAAGCCCTGTTGCTGAACACCGATGGATTTGTGGTGGAAGGGACGACGAGCAATTTGTTTTGGGTGAAGCGCGACACGGTTTGCACTCCACCTTTGAGCGCGGGAATTTTGCCGGGTGTCACGCGCGCCGTGGTTTTGGAGATCTGCAAATCACTTCGGATAAATAACCGCGAAGCCAATGTCTCATTGCCCAAATTGAAACGGATGGATGGAGTTTTTCTTTCGATGACCTCGCGCGGGGTGGTGAGCGTGCAATCGCTGGATGGAAAACGTTTGAAGCAATCGTCGCTGGTGGAAGGCCTCGCTGCGGCTTACTGGAAAATAGTTGAAGCGGAGACGGAAGGTGGTTAGCGAATAGCGCTAAGCAGGTGGGAGTTCCCCCTAAAATTGTTCTCGACAAGATTCATTTGATCTTTTTAAAATACCCGCATTATAGCCTTTTAATGCGGGTATTTTAATATTTATATCCGATATTAGATTTATTTTGTTTCCGCACCATTTAAATAGAAAGGGTTATCTTCAAGTAGGTGGGCGTTATCTTCGCGGAATGACGCAGCAGATATAATGCGGCGGGAGTTACTGATAGCACTGCTTGAAACTAAAAGAACTGCTTGAACCACGGCTTGTTTGGCGCCTGTGAGTCGGGTAATCTGTCCGGCCTGTGACAAAAGGAAAATCCAAAGATCGTCCATTGCGTGTCGGATTGATTTCGCTCGGTTGCGCGAAAAATCTGGTCGACGCGGAGATCATGCTGGGCTCGCTGCTCAAGAGCGGCGTGGAGATCACCAATGACGCGTCGCAGGCAGATGCGATGATCGTCAATACCTGTTCGTTCATCGACTCGGCGCAAGAGGAGAGCGTGGATACGATTTTGGAATCTGCCGAAGTGCGCGCGGCGAGCAATCGCGGGCAGAGCCTCATCGTTTCCGGTTGTCTGCCGCAACGTTTTCGTGATGAGCTGCCGAAATTGTTGCCGGAGGTGGATGCGTTCATGGGCATCGACCAGGTCGCGCAGGTGGCGGATATCGTGAAGCAGGCGATGGCGAGGCGGGCGGAAAAAATGATCGAGGGTCGAGGGTCGAAGGTCGAAGACCGGAAGAGCAAGATTTCGGCGCGACTCAGCGAATTGGAAAAGAAGCGACCGGTCCCTGACCACGAAAAGGAAGAATCCATCCGTAGCACGGACAAATTTGGGAAGACGAAAGTCGTGGTCGCGCCTGTGGCTCCGTTGGTCGATGTGAACCAGCGTCCGATTTTTATTCCTGACTTTGATACGCCGCGGTTCCGGCTGACGCCAAAACATTTTGCTTATCTGAAGATTGCGGAGGGATGCAATCATCCGTGCAGCTTTTGCATCATCCCGCGCATGCGCGGGTCGCACCGAAGCCGGACGCAGGCGGACATCGTGGCGGAGGCGAAAGCGCTGATCGCGGATGGTGTGAAGGAAATCAATCTGATCTCGCAGGATTCGACGTATTACGGGTTGGACCTGCGGCCGAATCATTCGCGGGCGATCTCCTCGCCGGAGAAATTTTCGGCGGCGGCGAAGTCATTGGCGGCGGATGCGACGACGTTGTGTTCGCTGTTGCGCGAGTTGAATGCGTTGCCGGGAGAATTTTGGATCCGCATCCTGTATACGCATCCGGCGCATTGGACGGATGAATTGATACAAACGATCGCAGCATGCCCGAAAGTAGCGCGGTATGTGGATATTCCGTTGCAGCACATCCACAGCAACATGCTGGAGCGGATGCGGCGGGAGACCTCGCAGCAATATATCGTGGACCTTATCCGCAAGATACGCGCGGGCGTGCCGGGCATTGCGTTGCGCACGACGTTCATCGTCGGATTTCCGGGCGAGACGGAGGAATATTTCCAGACACTGCTGGAATTCATCCGGGAAACAAAATTTGAGCGGCTGGGTGTATTTGCGTATTCGCAGGAGGACGGCACGCGGGCAGGCGCAATGGCAGGTCAACTTACGGAAAAGGTGAAACAGAAGCGCCGTGGGCTGGCGATGGCTGAGCAGCACAAGGTTGCGGTTAAAGTTTCGGAGGCATTTGTGGGTCGTTCGGTGAAGGTGTTGATCGAGGGCAAGGCGAACGCGAAGCAGTTGCAGGGGGCAAACGTAAGTTCCTGGGAACACGGCCTGTTGCGGGATAATGACCCGCGAAATGCGAAGCTCGAAACCGCCAGTTATCTCGTCGCGCGCGGCGAGGCGGACGCGCCGGATATCGATGGGCGGGTTTATGTGCGGGGCAAGCTGCTGATTGGTGGTTTTGCGAACGTCAAAATAGTGGGGCATACGGATTACGATTTGATTGGGGAGCCGGTATGAGCCCGAATTTGCTTTCTTGTACATGGCTGGTTCTGCATAAATTTTCCGCGAGATGACTGAATACCTCGACCTGCTGCGCCACGTGCTGGAGAACGGGAAGTTCAAGGCTGACCGCACGGGTACGGGGACGTATTCGGTCTTCGGTGCGCAAACGCGGTTCGACCTGCGCCAGAATTTCCCCGCGCTTACGACCAAGAAGCTGCATCTGCGGTCCATCATCTACGAATTGCTGTGGTTCCTGCGTGGCGAGACGAACGTGCGGTGGTTGCAGGAGAACAAGGTGACCATCTGGGATGAGTGGGCGGATGCGAATGGCAATCTGGGCCGGGTGTACGGCGCGCAGTGGAGCGATTGGCGCGCGGCGGACGGGCGGTCTATCAATCAGATCGATGCGGTGATCGACCAGATTAAAAAGAATCCGGATTCACGCCGGCTGATCGTGAGCGCGTGGAACGTGGGGGAAATCGACCAGATGGCGCTGCCGCCCTGCCATGCGTTGTTCCAGTTTTACGTGAGTGAGGGCGAGTTGAGCTGCCAGTTGTATCAGCGGAGCGCGGATATTTTTCTGGGGGTGCCTTTTAACATCGCCAGTTACGCCATGCTGACGATGATGGTGGCGCAGGTGTGCGATTTGAGGCCGGGCGATTTCGTGCATACGTTCGGCGACCTGCATCTTTATTCCAACCACGTGGAGCAGGCGAAACTGCAACTAGCACGCGAGCCGCGTTCGTTGCCGCAGTTGAAGTTGAATCCAGCGGTGAAGAACATCCACGATTTCAAGTTTGAGGATTTTGAACTGGTGAATTACGACCCGCATCCGGGTATTAAGGCGCCGATCGCGGTGTGAACCTTATGAAGCCGTTCATTTGCAAAACGGTTTCCATTGCCGCTACTACAGTTTTCATCCTGTTATCGTTTTGGCCGGCTTGCGCGAAGGCGGCGGCGAACAGTTCGATCCAAATTCAAAACGATGCTTCAGGAGGCCAAGCTTCAATGGATATACCGTCGGCCACGAAAGATTCGGCGGGTGAGACAAAAAAGTGGTTTTTTCTGGGATCAATCTTCGGAGTTTTAATGGCCTTGGTTGCGGTCATTGTCTGTATCGTTTGGTGGAATTTTCTATGTCATAAAGCGGCGCGCGGACGGGTTTTTAGTTCGGTGGAAGCGGTGCCGGCTAATGACGTGGGGGTGGTGTTGGGAACGGCGAGATTGACGAAGACGGGCGCGCTCAACCTTCATTTTATGAAGCGCATCGAAGCGGCGGCGATGTTGTATCGGGCGGGAAAAGTGCGTCATCTGCTGGTGAGCGGGGATAAACAGGTGGCGGGGTATGATGAGCCGACGAACATGCGCCATGCGCTGGTGGATGCGGGCGTGCCGGACGAAGCGATCACCAGCGATTATGCGGGGTTTCGGACGCTGGATTCCATTTTGCGGGCCAATCGGGTTTTTGGGCTGGAGCGGTTCACGGTGATCACGGAGAAGTTTCATTGCCCACGCGCAGTGTGGGTAGCGCAGCGATACGGTTTGGATACGGTGGCTTTTGCGGCGAAGGCCGGCCGTGAACCCTGGACGCAATGGGTTTACGCGCGGGAATATATCGCGCGGGCGGCGTGCGCGATGGACCTTTATGTGTTGAGGCGCGGGCCAAAATGTGCGGGGCCGCGCGAGCCGATCGTGCTTAGCACCACTGAGCCTGGTTGAAAATCCTGCCGGAGGATTTCAAGTTTGAGGACCTGGAGCCTGTGAATTATGATGTGCCTCCAGGTACCACGTCACCATCACGGTACGAGTTTTATGAAAACGAAGCGCAAAATTTTTCGACGATTTGTTCCCGGAGCGTTGGTCGCCTTTGCGGTAATGGTTGGCCTGGTCATCTGGTCGAACCAGGTTTGCCAGAAGGCGGCACGGGGACGGATATTCAGTTCGATCGAATCGGTTCCGGCCAATGAGGTTGGAGTGGTTTTGGGCACGTCAAAATTGACGAAGGCGGGCACGGTCAATCTGCATTTCACGCAACGGATCGAGGCGGCGGCGGCGCTGTATCGCGCGGGGAAGGTGCGTCATCTAGTGGTGAGCGGGGATAATCATGTGGCAGGATATGATGAGCCGACGGACATGCGCCATGCGCTGGTGGCTGCCGGCGTGCCCAACGATGCGATCACGAGCGATTACGCAGGCTTTCGCACGTTGGACTCGATCGTGCGGGCGCAGACGGTCTTTGGATTGCAGAGGTTCACGGTGATCACGGAGGAGTTTCATTGCCCGCGCGCGGTATGGATCGCGCGGCAACATGGTTTGGAGGTGGTGGCTTTTGCGGCGCCGGATGTGAATCGCGCGGCCTGGTCTCTGCGGGCGAAAGCGCGTGAATACCTGGCGCGGGCCTGGTGCGCAGTGGACCTTTATGCGCTGCATCGCGGGCCAAAATTTGCGGGACCGCGTGAGCCCATCGTGATTTCGGCGAGCGAGCCGGTTTGAAATAAAGAGATGTCCTTTAGCTGAGTGGTTCGAGCGGAGCCAAATTCAATTTGCTTTGGGATTTTCACGGAAGCATATTTGAGTGTATGAGCGACCGCGAATTGGTTTTGGATGCCGTGCGAGAGTTGCCGGATGATCTTTCCATCCGGCAAATCGTGGATGAATTGCTCCTGATGGAAACCGTGCGCGAACGGCTGAAAAAGAATCCGCAAGGCCGTGGAATTCCCGCAGAAGAATTGCTCCAGCAAGTTTCCGCATGGGCCACAAAGTAATCTGGACAGATGAGGCGATCGCCGATCTGCGCCAATTGGTATCTTTTATTTCCCGCGATAACCCTATTGCGGCGGTTAAACTTGGCGAAGCCATCATACAGAAATCCATGATTTTGGCCGGGTATCCGCGCTTTGGCCGGAGATTGCAAAAATTGCAGAAAGATACGCTGCGGGAACTGATCATTCCACCTTACCGATTAATCTACGAAATCGACAATGCGGCGCAAGTGGTTTATGTCCGGGTTTTGTGGCATGGCGCTCGACAGGAACCGGAAATAAAATGAAGAATTTCAAAGCCATCGCTGCCATGTCGCTCAATCATGTGATCGGGGCGGGGAACAAGATTCCGTGGCATTTGCCAGAGGATTTTAAGTGGTTCAAGCAGACGACGACGGGGCACATCATCGTGATGGGGCGCAAGACGTTTGAATCCATCGGCAAACCGTTGCCGAACCGGGAGACGATTGTGTTGAGCCGGAGCGACTTCAAATATCCCGGGGTGAAAACGATCCACAGTCTGGACGAATTGAACGCACTGGCGGATGACCGGCAGATCTTTATTTGCGGCGGGGCGGAGATTTACCGGCAGGCGTTGCCGTTGTGTTCGGATCTGTTTCTGACGTTGGTGAAACGCGAAGTGGAAGGGGATGCGTTTTTTCCAGAATTTGAGAAGGAGTTTGAGTTGGTAGAGGAATTGCGGGATACGGCGGAGTTCAAGATTTTGCATTATCGCAGGCGTACTTCTTAAATAATTTTTAACCACGGATGGACACGGATAAACACGGATTTAACAAACTGATTTTCTGGTGCGGGCGGCGTCAATTGGGGGTAGCGCTCCGCCTTTCTTAAATACAAACACCGGCTAATCGTTTTTATCCGTGTCCATCTGTGTTCATCCGTGGTTGGATTTTCTTCTTTTCCGGCGCAGGCGGAATTTTGATCGCGGAATCGTGCTGGCGAAGCAGAGGCCGCAGGTGGCGCCGATGATGGAGCCGATCAATACGTCGATGGGATGATGTTTGCGCAGTTGGAGGCGGGTGACGTTGACGGTCACGGCGTAGAGCGCGCAGGGAACGGCGGTGACGGGGAGGGCGCACGCGATGACGACAGCAGTGGCGGTGGAGGTGGTGGCGTGGCCGGAGGGATAGCTTTGATATTGAGATTTGAAGGGATGGGGACCGTAAAAGCCATCGGGCAGCTCAGCTTCGGGGCGCGGCCGGCCAGTACCGCCGCGAAACGCATCGGTGATGAGTCCGGCGATGCACGTGGCGAGGATGCAGGCGATGCCGATTTTGCGCCAGCGGATGCGATGTTTGGCCACGCCCAGGAGCCAGATACAGACGGACAGGGGAATGGCGAACATGATGTCCGCGTGGTCGCTGATGAATTGGGAGACGGTGCGGGCAGGGCCTTTTTCGAGCCGCATTTTTTCAACGACGGCATTATCGGCGTGGCTGAAAACGAGGACGAGAATGGCACCGACGGCGACGGCGGCGAAAATGATCCAGAGGCGGGGCCAGAGACGCCGCCAGCCGCCGCAGAGGACGGCGAGAAATTCGCGAGCGAAGATTTTCCGGCGCAAACGGGCGGCGCGTTTTTGTTCGGGCGAATTCAAGGAGAGTAGAAGAAAGAGTTGAAGGGGAAGTGTCAAGTGTGGGAAAGGAGAAAGCGGGAACATCCAACATCCAATGAACACGTTTTCGGAGATTGGACTTTGAAGTTGTGCGGGCGGACTTTAGGCTGCGCGGGTGTCACAGATGTTGAAATCTTCGGGGGCAATGGCGCTGGCGACGTTGACGAGCCGGGTGCTCGGCATGGTGCGTGAGATGGTGTACATGCGCTTCATGGGGTTGGGCTGGGTCAACGACGCGTTTCAACTGGCTTTCATGGTCCCCAATCTCTTCCGGCGATTGCTGGGTGAAGGGGCATTGACGGCGGCGTTCATCCCGGTCTTCAAGGAAAAGGAAAAACTTCACGGCGAAAAGGAGATGTGGCGGGCGTCCAACGCGGTGATATCCGGTTTGATCGTGGCTGCATGCGTGATCATTGCGGTGGTGATGCTCGGCATCTCCATCGCGCTCTCGGTGCATCAGTTTGATGCGAAGGCAGAGCTGATGCTGCGGCTGTTGCGGGTGATGTTCCCGTACATGTTGCTGGTGTGCCTGACGGCGGCGTTCATGGGGATGTTGAATGCGCGTGGTCATTTTTTTATCCCGGCGATGGGCGCAACGATGTTGAACGTGGTGATGATCACCTCGGTATTGTGGCTGGCACCGAAGTTTGGGGTGGGATTACCGGTGAAGGAACGGTTGCCGGTGCAGATCTTCGCGCTGGCTTATGGCGTGCTGGCCGCGGGGGTGGCGCAAGGGGCGTTTCAAATGCCCACGTTGTGGCGCGATGGTTTTAGGTATCGGTGGGTTTCGCCGTGGCGGGATGAAACCGTGCGGCGGGTGGTGACGCAGATGATTCCGGGGACGATCGGCGTGGCGGCGTTCCAGATCAATGTGCTCACGGTGCAATCGCTGGGCTTTGCGGTGGGAGACGGCGTGGTGGCGGCATTCACGGGCGCGGTGCGGCTGATGGAGTTGCCCCAGGGGATGTTCGGGATTTCGCTGGCGACATTTTTGTTGCCGACATTATCGGGGCTGGCGGCGGAGAAAAAGTTTCCGGAATTCCGGGCGACGTTGAAACAAGGCATCGGGTATCTGGGGTTTGTGAACCTGATCGCGGCGGCGATGGCGTTCGTGATGGCGGAACCGATCGTGCGGTTGCTGTTCGAGCACGGGAAATTTCATGCAGCGGACACGCGGCGGGTGGCACTGACGTTGATGTGCCTGGCGCCGGGGTTGTTCATGTTTTCCATGGTGAATATTTTGGCGCGCGCGTTCTATGCACTGAAAGACATCACGACGCCGATGAAGATCAGCATCACGTGTCTCGTGTTGAACCTGATATTTGCCGCCGTGCTGGCCTATGAATATCGCGATGCGGCGGCATTGGCGGTGGCCAATACATTGAGCGCGACGTTCAATGTGTGGCTGTTGATTTTTGCGTTGCGGAAAAAATTGTCGCGCCTGGATTTTGACGGTTTGTGGCAGAGCCTGATGGCGTCGCTGGCGGCGGCGATTCTGGCGGGCGAGGTGGCGTATTGCCTGCGATTGTTGTGGGAGGCGCATGTGGGGCACACGACGTTGACGCATAAGCTGGGGGAGGTTTTCGTGCCGATGATTTGCGGCGGATTGTTATATCTGGGGGTGACGCTGTGGCTGAAGGTGCCGGGGGCGCATGATATCCTGGCGATGCTGGGGAAAAGGGTGAAAGCGGTCAAAAATGACTAAGGCCTAAGGGCTAATGACCAATGAGACCAGGAGTTGGGCCTTAAAATGGGCGCTTTTGAGGTTTTAAGGGAGGGGCGAAAGCTGTCGGCGCACCTTGACACTTGGCGCTTGGCTGATATTCTCTCGCGCTCGTTTTAACCGGATAATCAAATAGCATGAAACGCCAATATCAACCGTCGAAAATTCGCCGCAAGCGGCAGCATGGGTTTCTCGCCCGCAAGAGCACCAAGAGCGGGCGGGCCACGTTGCGCAATCGCCGCCGTAACGGCCGCAAGCGCCTGACGCCGATTTTATGAACCGGTTATGGCCGCGCCTAAAACCCAGCGGCTGCGACTGACCAAAGCCATGCGGATCAAGCAGGGACGAGATTTCCTGCGGGTGAAGCAGGAGGGCCGGCGGCTGGTGAATGGCTGCCTGATCGCCAACTGGGCGAAAGTGGCGGAAAACATGAACACGCGGCTGGGGGTGGTGGTCAGTAAACGGGTGGGGAATTCGGTGGCGCGAAGCCGGGCGCGCCGTCTCCTGCGGGAGGCGTTCCGGGTGCATCAACGTGAGTTGACACAGGCCGTGGACCTGGTGCTGGTGGCCCGGCCTTCGATCGAGGCCAAAAAATTTTCCGAGGTGGAACAGGACTTTATAACAACGCTGCGCAAGGCGGGTTTGCTCAAGGGCGAATGAATCCGGCGCAATTCACATTGCTGGCGCTGGTGCGCGTGTACCGCTGGACGGTGTCGCCAATGCAGGGTGTATTGTTCGGACCCCAGGCGGGCTGCCGCTTCACTCCCACTTGCTCCCAATATGCCGCGGAAGCGGTGCGCACGCACGGGGCAATGGCCGGAAGCTGGCTGGCGGCCAAACGCATCTGCCGGTGTCATCCGTGGGGCGATTGCGGGCATGACCCGGTGCCGCCCTGCCGGAAGACGGGGAGATTAACCCCGAAGGGGAATTCAATTTTACATGGATCGTAAATCAATACTTATCGTCGTCGTCTCCGTCGCGCTGTTTTTGGTCATGTGGGAGGTGGCGGAGAAATTGTACCCGCCGCATCCCGCGCCGGTGCCCAGCCCGAACGCGGCGGTCATGACAGCGACGGGGACCAACGTGGACGGCACGGTGGTGACCACCACTACTTTTGCTTCCGCCATCACGCTGACCAATGCGCCGGTCATTGGCACCAATACGACGGAACAACTGGTGGTCATCACCGATGAGAACGCGCGTTACACCTTCACGTCGCGCGGCGGCGGCTTGAAACAGGTGGACTTGTTGCAGTATCCGGAAACCGTTTCGCGCATCCGTCACAAGAAGCACCCCATCGGCCAAGTGGCGACGTTGAACGTTGGGTCACCATTTCCGACGATGGCAATCATGGGCGGCGAGGCGGTGCAGGGGGATGACAATTATTCGCTGATGAATATTCCGGACGGGGTGCGCGCGGAAAAGGTCCTGACGAATGGATTGCGCATCGTGAAGGATTTTCAACTGACGAACAATTATCTGATCCAGGCGAATGTGCGGTTGGAGAATGTCTCGACGCAGGTGTTGCAATTGCCGGTGCAGGAATGGGCGGTGGGCTGGGCCACGACGGTGAGCCCGCAGGACAAGACCGCCATCTCGGTGGGCACGATGTGGTATAACGGCGCGAAGACGGATGATAAGACCGACCTGTGGTTCCAGAACCGGGGCTTTGGCTGTTCGAAAGGACCATCGCGCTGGGAATTTGATGGGGGCGTTACGAATGTGGTATGGGCGGCGGCGCACAATCAATTTTTCGCGCTGGCAGTCATGCCGGGTGAAGCGGCGCAAGAGGTCATCGTGCGCAAGGTGGCCGCGCCAACATCAGCTTCGGATGATTTGACGAATGATGTGGATACGGTCGGGACGAATTATGGTTTTGCGACCACGCTGGTTCTCCCCCCATTCACCCTTGCGGCGACGCAAAGTGTGACGCGGGCCATGGTCATTTATGCCGGGCCCAAAGAGTATAGCACGCTGGCGCGGGTGGGCGACGTGTACCACAACAACCTGGATGCCGTGATGGCGTTCGGAAGGGTTTCGCGCATTTTCTCCATCGCGCTGTTGTTGAGCATGAACTTCCTGCACATGGCGCTCCGGCTGCCTTACGGCTGGTGCATCGTGTTCATCACCGTGTTCATCAAGGTGCTTTTCTGGCCAATGACGAAGAAAAGCACGCTGTCCATGAAACGGATGCAGGTCCTGCAGCCGCAGATGAATGACATCCGGGCAAAATATAAGGACGACCCGGCGAAGATGAACCGGAAGGTGATGGAGTTCATGAAGGAAAACAAAGTGAACCCCATGAGCGGCTGCTGGCCGTTGCTCATCCAGATGCCGGTGTTCATCGGGTTTTTCACGATGTTGCGTTCGGCCATCGAATTGCGCGGCGCGCCGTTCCTGTGGATCGGCGACCTGTCGCAGCCGGACACCTTGTTCATGATCCCGGGGCTGAACCTGCCGTTCAACCTGCTGCCGCTGATCATGGGCGGTGTGATGCTGTGGCAATCGCACGTGCAACCAATGTCGCCGGGGATCGACCCGGCGCAGCAGAAGCTGATGCGGTACATGCCGCTGATGTTCCTGTTGTTCCTCTATAATTATTCATCCGGACTGGCGCTGTACTGGACGGTGCAGAACCTGTTGACGGTGTTGCAGACCAAGCTGACCAAGAACCTGATGGTGCCCCCGCCACCAAGCCCCTTGACGCCGCAATTGAAAAAGAGCAAATAGTGCGACGAATCATTTAACCAGACTAACGCCATGCCTGCTCAACCAAAACAAACACTGGAAAAACTGTTGGAACTGCTCGGCTTCACCGCCACGGTCGAGGAACATCCCATGGACGATGGTGTCCTGTTGGATGTGAAGACGGAGGATTCCGGCCGGCTCATCGGCCGCCAGGGCCAGGCGCTCGCCGACCTGCAATACGTGACCAATCGTTTATTGTTCCAGCAGGACCAGACCGCGCCCAAGGTGATGGTGGATGTGGGCGGTTATCGCGCGCAGGCCAAGGAGGCGCTGGTGAAACGCGCCAAGGATGCCGCGGACAAAGTGCGGCGCTGGGGCGATATCGTGGAACTGGAACCGTTGAATGCCTTTGAACGGCGCATCGTGCACCAGGCCATCAAAGACGACCCGGACATCGAAACGCACAGCGTGGAAGTGGACGGGACGGAGAAGAAGGCGATTTTGCTGCGGCCGAGGCGGTGAGCCTGCTTTAGTACATTTTACCCCTTGTCGGGGAAAAATACCGGATTATCTATCCAATATGAGCACAGCAAAATTGGACTATCCGCAATTAACTGATGAGGAACTGACCTCTGCAGCTGCTCGGATTTTTGCCGGGCTTGACGAGGAGGAAGATGCTGCAACGCATTAAAGTTGCTGTGGTTGAACAAATCGCCCGAATCTGGCTTGGCCTGTAACGCATCCTTTATGGCAAACACTTCCTTAGCTGCCATCGTCAAATACTGCGATGCGACGCTGCGCACAAAAGCCATTGGCGACTACGACGGGGCAGTAAACGGCTTGCAGGTGGAGAATTCTGGAACGGTCACGCGCATCGCCGCAACGGTGGATGCGAGCCTGGCCACGGTGAAACTCGCAGTCGCTGCGAAAGCGAATCTCCTCATCGTGCATCACGGCTTGTTCTGGTCAGCCTCGCATCCCTGGACGGGCAAGCGTCGCGAGCTGTTGCAGTTGCTGGTTGAAAATGATTTGGCCATCTACAGTTCGCATCTCCCGCTCGATGCGCATCCGCGACTGGGCAACAACGCGCAACTGTGCGCGGCGCTGGGTCTGAAAAAGCTGAAACCGTTTTTTGCGACGCACGGTCAGACCATCGGGTTCAAATCGGCGACAAAAATTTCTCGCATGGAATTGATAAAGCGATTGGAACGCGCGACGGGCGCAAAAGCGCGATTGCTGCCGGGCGGCGCGGAGATCTGCCGGAACATCGGTGTGGTGACCGGTGGCGCGGGCGATGGGCTCAAGACGGCGGCGGAGGAGGGCGTGGATACATTCATCACCGGCGAAGGGCCGCATTGGACTTACGCGCTGGCGGAGGAATTGGGATTGAATGTGATTTACGGCGGGCATTACGCCACGGAAACGTTTGGTGTAAAGGCGCTGGCCGCGGAGCTTTCGCGTAAGTTCAGGGTGCCGTGGACGTTTTTGGACCATCCCAGTGGGCTATAATGCTTTCAAAATACTCATGAAAACTGCCGGTACGATTTATCAAATTAATGGTTGCTATCTGCCCGATAGCAGACGATGCTGTGGTCGTTCGGTTAGCTAGCTTGTTAGTTTCAAGGTCTGGTAAATCCTCAAGTGAACTCTGTTCGTTGATGGTTAGAAACCCGGTGGTCGGGAACAGTTTGGAGCCCAGGGGTAGTCTACAGAACATCAAAAAACATGAGTAACAGTAAATTGTTCGTTGGAAATCTTTCCTTCAACACCACAGAAAACGACCTCCAGGACACGTTTGCCGCCCACGGCACCGTGGTTGAAACCAACTTGATGATGGACCGCGTCAGCGGCCGTCCCCGTGGTTTCGGCTTTGTCACGATGAGCACGCCGGAAGAGGCGCAAGCCGCGATCGACAAGTTGAATGGCACCAGCATCGATGGTCGCGCATTGACCGTGAACATCGCCAAACCCCGTGAAGACCGCGGCAGCAGCGGCGGCGGTGGACGTCCCTCCGGTGGCCGTGGCGGCTACGGCGGCGGCGGTGGTGGCGGGCGCGATCGCTACTAATTCGAAAGAATTTCACGAGCGGGGCCTGGGTAACTCCGGCCTCGCTCTTTTTTCTATCGACTGTTCCGTCCATCGGTGACGGTGCCGTCGCGGTAAAACAATTTTTTAAAGGGCAGAATGACTTCGGAAAAAGAACAGCATATAGAAGTGGAAGGCGTCGTCGCCGTGGTGCTTCCGGGCACGATGTTTCGTGTGGAACTGGACAACAAGCACATGGTGTTGGCGACCGTATGCGGCAAGATGCGCAAACGTTGGGTCCGCATCGCCGCCGGCGACCGCGTGAAGATGGAAATGTCGCCCTACGACCTGAACAAAGGGCGCATCACCTGGCGGTTGCGCTGAGGCGCGGCAACCGGTCTGCGGTTTTCTTCAGGAATAGAAATAGCCCAGCTCACGCAGCGAGGCGTAATCCTTCGAGCGTTCGGGCGTGGCGCGGCCGATGATGATGTGGTCCAGCACTTCGATGTGCAACAACTGGCCGGCCCGGATCAGGTCACGCGTCACTTTGATGTCGGCTTCGCTGGGCGTAGGATCTCCGCTGGGATGATTGTGCGCGAGCACGATGGCGGCGGCATTCGCGGCGATGGCGGTCTTAAAGACTTCACGGGGATGCACGAGCAACGTGTCCAGCGTGCCGTCGGTCACTTCATCGATGCGGATCAGTTTTCTCCGCGTGTTCAACGACAACACCTGCAAGGTCTCCACGGTCTTCAACACGTTCAACTCGCGCAAGAGGCGGACGACATTTTCAGGATTATCGAGCACAGGCGATTCGAGTTGCAGCTCGGCGGCCATCTTGCTGGCGAGCGTGAAGGCGGCGACGAGCGTGACGGCTTTGTCGCGCCCGATGCCTTTGACCTTTTGCAGGTCGGCGATGGAGGTGCGCGCCAGGGCCTGCAAGGAACCGAACCGCGCGAGCAATTGGCGGCCGACTTCAACGGCGTTGGCGCCTTTGAGGCCGGTGCGCAGGAGGATGGCGATGAGTTCAGCGTGGCTGAGTGCGTTAGGGCCGTGGGCCACGAGGCGTTCGCGCGGACGCTCGGTGACAGGCTGATCTTTTAATCGCTGGGATTCGGCCACGTGGATTGTTTAGCGATGCGCGGGTGGAAACGCACGAAAAATTTTTCGCGGAGCGCGAGCCGTCCCGGCTCGCAGCACGTTGAATGCCGAAGAACGTGTGATTATTTCACGCTCTCACGGTGGGCTATATGCTGCGGGCCGGGACCGCCCGTGCTCCTTGGGTGGAAATTTGCTTTGCGCGGGCTGCTGCGGGGCGTTAATTTAGGCACGCTTGTCCGATGGTGTAATGGTAACACAGCGCCCTTTGGAGGCGTTATTCATGGTTCGAATCCATGTCGGACAGCCACTTCTTGATTGCGGATTTCCGATTGGCGATTTACGCGGCCAGTGCCTTATTCCAAATACGGGGGCAAGCATCCGAAAATGTCCGCTTGAAATGTCTGCGGTTAACGGTAAATTACCGGAATGAAGACTTTGACCGTCGATGATTACCAACGGGTCCGGTTGCCAGGGGCCAAGCCGCGGACGAAATTCGCCTACGAAGACCGTGGGAACGGAACGCACGTACTCACCGAGGTCAGGGCCGAGGCAAAGGAAGCCTTTCCACGGGGCAGCCTGTCCAGGCTCATCACTCCGGAGTGGAACAAAGAGCAGCTTGCCATCCTGGACGGTTGTGTCCAGGGACCGGAATGAAAGATCAATTCGAGGTTTGGCGTTATGTCTTTCCCGAAAAAGGCGGCGAGCATCCCGTTGTCCTGATCTCTCATCCGGACATCTGTGGCCGATCCGAAGTGGTGAACGTGCTGTTCTGTACCAGCCAACGGCAAAGCCGACAGCCAAAGGACCACGAAGTATTAGTTAATGGCAGTGACGGGATGGATTGGGAGACGTTCTGCAACTGTGCGGTCATCTATGCAGTCAAATCGTCGAGCTTGTTCTCAAAACGCGGACGCGTGACACCGGAACGCCGGCGGGCGATCCGATCCAAACTCCGTGACCTGTTCCTTTTGAACGTTTCGGATTAAAATAACACAGCGCCCTTTGGAGGCGTTATTCATGGTTTGAATCCATGTCGGACAGCCACTTTTAATTGCCGATTTACGATTTACGATTTCCGATTTACGCGGTCACCAGTGGAAGCAAGCTCTTGGTAATTCTAGCAATAGGCGATTAACCCCTTTGTTTCCTTCGTTAGCTTCTGTGAAGTTTGGCCCCTGCCTTTGTTAGGTGCGGTGTCGCGTGTCAGGCTTGTCGGGCCCCTTTCGCGACAATTCGTTAAATTCGCGTAAAAGGTCTCAGCTTTCTCGCTTTTCAAATACTCACCGCTCGCACAAATTCCGGGTGTAAGTCATTCCGGGCGATTTCGGTTGTTTTGATCTGCTTGCCCTGGCCGGCCATTTGTTTGGTCACGAGCTGGCCATTGCAGCAACGTTTGCAGTGGACCAATTGGAGCAGCATCCGGATGGGCAGGCGCGCCGTCTTACTTTTGTCGGGACGCAGTTCGTCGAGTTTGGCGCGGAATTCTGTAGCTTTGTTGTCGGCGGCAAATTTTTGGAGCGTGGCCACGGTCTGTTTGCCGCCGTCAAAGGCCTGCTGTTGTTCGGCTTCATAGGCGGCGGTGCCGGCGAGGTCGGATTTTTTGACCTTTTTCGCTTTCACGCTCGCGGGAACCAATCCCAGCGACCGTGTTTTCATGTACCGCTGGCAACTGGCGCAGTAAGGCGCGTTGCGCATGGCCAATGGCACGATGAGGCTGCCGCCCACAAAACCGAGGATGCCCAGGCTGACAAAAAAGTAACCGAACGCGCCCATAGGTTCGCCCATGGTGCCGTTATCCTGTTTCCAGGCGAAAGCGCGGGCGGTAGCGTCGAACCACGTTAAAAATCCGACCGGCTTGCCGCTTCCAGAATAGACGAGGTGCAGGTTGCTGAACTGGATGTACTCCGCGACAAAATAGGCCATCAATTGGAGGCACAAAACCGTCCAGAGCAATCTTTTGGTGATCTTGATCCCGCTGAACCAGGAGGCCAGCCCGTACCCGCTGGAAGCCGCGATGCCGACCAAAATCGTCCCGGCCGGAATGACGTAATCCGCGTACAATCCCATGATGTTGATGTCGGCGCCGCTGTGATCGAGCACATAGACGATGAACAGCGTAACGACCGTGGTCGCGAGGCCCGAAATCAATACCAAGGAGTTGGAACGTTCTGGCTGCAACCCGAATGGTGCCGCGGGGGCCGGGCCGGTCTCAGGAGGATTCATATGATGCGTTTTTCTGCTACAAAACCGAACCGGAGGCAAGCCGAATCAATTCAGTTTTCGGACAAGACTTCAAACACGGAGGAAGCTTGAACAGAAGCCAACGAAGCAAACGAAGTTCATTGCGCTGCTTCACGCGTCCTGACACCTGACTCCTGACACCTACTTGCCGCGACAAAGCGCAGCGGCGGCGGGACACCCGGCACTTGAAACTTACCTCCGCCTCGACTGCATCAATGCTCCATTAGTCATCGCCGACTCGTTTTCTGAAGGACGCTGATAATCGCAAATGGGGTTTTACAGGAGGAAACGGAGCGAACTGAGTTGGGCGCTTTTAAAATACTACAAAACTAGGAACCGACACGTTCACGAATCCCTCGCCAGAAACTGGGACTCGGAATCAGTAGGAAGAAAAGACAGGCTCGACTGGGGCGCTGAAAAGCCAAGAGCGGTCGCAGGATGAGTCCGAAAATAAAAATCGGGACAGCAGATGTTTTGTCGCTTGACCATGCGCCCTAATGGGCGACCTCTTTTGTATTTTGAAAGCCCTTGACAAACTGCGAGGGTGGTAATAAATTCTTACCATACGTAAGAAAGGAATTTATGCCAGACAGAAACGTAATAAAAATAATTGTCTTGGACTTGCTTAAGGAGTTATGCCCTGACCAAGACTTTTCAAAAATCGACGAGACCACAAATGTCGTTAGAGCGTTAGGTCTCGTAACGGATGACGGGCTTGACCTCGCCTGCATGCTTAGTCGCAAGCTTGGTTGTGAAGTCCCTGATTATGTTAATCCCTTATTTAATGATACGAAAAAGGGTAAACAGGGGTTTGAGCGCACAATCGGCGATATAATTGATTTAGCCTGTGAATTGACAGAAATGGAGAACAAAAATGCCAAAGCAAATTGACGATCAGGAATCTCTAGCAGTGAGATTACGGATGGCGCGGGAACATGCTGGCCTTTCGCAGGGCCAAGTGGCAAAGTTGCTGGACTTTAATCGTCCCACAATTTCAGAAATAGAAGCTGGGCGTCGAAAGGTTTCAACGGATGAATTAACCAGCTTTTCTAAGATTTATGACGTAAGCACGAGTTGGCTCTTGGAAGAAAAAGCTGAAATTCCAGATCCAGCAGTCGAACTAGCTGCACGGGAACTGTCAAAACTGAAGAAGGAGGATTTAGATTCTATTCTTCGATTATTGCGAACTTTGCGCAAAACCGGAAAGGAATAATTAATGAATAACTCGACTCTCCTCGCAAGACGAGGCTTGCGAGGCGCGCTCGAAACCCGGCGCGATGCAAAGGTATTAAAAACTGATCCGATTTGCGTATATGATCTTGCTGAACGAATGGGTGTGGAGGTTCGATTCCATTGCGCCAATAGCTTTGGCGGGATGTATGCGAAAATCTCGCAGACAGTTCTTGTGCCTTCTCTTAGGCCAGCGGGACGCCGTGCATTTACTTGTGCCCATGAGCTGGGACACTGGTACTTCAATCATGGCGACCGCGTTGACCAATTTGAGTCGATTGACAAGATTGATAATGAAAACCCCGATGAACGATTGGTGAATATTTATGCTAGTTACCTGCTTATGCCGTCATGGGTGGTGGCAGATGCATTTAATCGTCGTGGTCTCAATCCACAAACGTGCTCTCCCGAAAACTTCTATTTGGTCAGTTGTCAGCTCGGGGTTGGCTACGAAACACTAATCCAACACTCGTTCCGCTCATTGAACTTGATACCTTCATATCGCGCGACAGATTTACTTAAAATCACGCCAAAAGAGATTAAAAGTATGGTCCTGGGAAACATGGCTAACGAAGGGCATTTAATAATTGCTGACCCATATTGGAATGCTGTGCCAATTGACCTTCAAGTTGGCGACCGGGCGATCTTGCCGAAAGGAATTGTCCTTGAAGGAACATGTGTAACACCAATTGCTTCATGTCCCCTTGGACAGGTTGTTGAGGGGCATGCTCCGGGCATAGGCAGGGCCGAAAGTAAGGAAACAAAATGGTCGGTTTTCATGCGGGTTTCGCGGAAGGACTTTGAAGGGCGCAGTGTCTATCGTCATCTGGAGGATCCCGACCTTGAATAGTGCCACCCATGTGATTTGTGAATCAAATCTTTCCCGAGCATGGGGAAAGATTTTTTTAGAAGCAATGGATTCAAATGTCTCCGCCCTTAACCCAATCACGCTATGCATTGACCAACTAAATAATGCCCCTCCGAAAGAGGATGATCAAATTCGTGCCGCCCTCGATAAAACATTGAATGATCATGAGAAAAAAAGCTGTAACGAAACCGCTGCGACTATCTTTCCATACAAAACTTGGATCAGGATGAAGTCGCCAAATTGTGAGGATTTCACAAGTTTTTATTTAAATGAATACCTGCCACGCCATGCAGCCCGCGTTAAGGTCAATAATGGCAAATTTAAAGAAACATATTTTTCAAGAATGATCAAAGCTCGAGGCACTCGTTCAATAAAAGGCACTGAGCACATTCAAGATCGATACCAACTCGCTTATATCATTTCCCAGTGGCGGCAAAACCCCGCCAGAAGGCCGCGGCATTCGTCTCTAATGGTTTCATGCTTTGACCCCGTAAAAGATCAAATCGGAATGGCTCAAGGCGGATTCCCATGTCTTCACGAAGTTAGTTTTGGCTACGATGACCAAGGACAATTATCCGTGAACGCGTTTTATCCAACAGAATATATTTTTGAACGAGCTTATGGCAACTATCTAGGGCTGTGTCAATTGGGCTTATTTATGGCGCGCGAGATGGATTTAAAACTGACCCGCTTTAATTGTTTTATAGGACGGCCTGAACGCAGCAGTTTGACTAAAGAAGCGTTATCCGAACTGGAGACAATCGTGAAACTACGGATTGAAGCAACGGAATCGCAGTCATAAACCACAGCCAACCCTCACTCATCAAATATAATGACCAAGGCATTTTGGAGCAGTGAAAAGCTGAAAGTAAGAATACCGAAAGATGATATCGTCAAACCGTATTCTGAAGTCGGCGTGAAGCATGGTGCCTACGAACTAACTTTGGGGCCAGAAGCCTATATTACTTCGACTCCAACAAAACAAATATTGGCGCCTCGGGAGCAATTAACCATACCGCCAGGTCAATTTGGATTGTTGCTGACCGAAGAAATCGTGACCATTCCTCTTGATGCGATCGGATTTATTTCAATTCGAGCGAAGTGGAAATTTGGTGGACTCATAAACGTCTCTGGATTTCACGTCGACCCCGGTTTTTCAGGCCGTCTGAAATTCTCAATCTATAATGCAGGTCCCCGCAATCTATGCATTGCGCGCGGTGATCGGGTTTTTCTTATTTGGTTGAGTGACCTCGACCAAATCACGACCGACGGTTACGATGGGAACAACGCAGGACAGAATGAAATCACTTCGGACGACATCAACCGAATGCAGGGAGATGTGGCGTCCCCCGGGGCATTAAAAAACCAAATTGATAAATTCGCTTTGGACTATGATTCCCGATTGGGTGCTTTAGAGGACAAGCTAAAATCCCGCAAGGAATTTTGGAACGGCCTTTCGGTCGGCATTTTAATATTGGTTATTACTCTCGTCGCCGAGCAGTTAATTGAACGCGGCTTTGCAAAAAAACAACCCGAACCAGAAATCAAGGCGACAGCACCTGCTGATCCCACGCTTCAATCTCCACTTTCAAACACGGTGAAAAATACGAAATGAATTTTGCAGGAAAACTGTTTATTTTAGAAGGGCCTGATGGCGTAGGCAAAACGACTTTAGCCAAAGCATTATTTGAGAGAATTTGGGAAAGCGGCGTTGATTGCAGCCTTTTTGCATTTCCTGGAAATGAGGAAGGGACCTTGGGAAAGCATGTTTATCAAATTCATCACATACCAGCCTCCTTTGGTATTAAAACAATTTCGCCGACAAGCATACAAATCCTGCACGTTGCAGCTCATGTTGAAGCGATTGAAACGGTAATTTTGCCCGCGCTTCGGAGTGGGCGATGCATAATCTTGGATAGGTTTTGGTGGTCCACATGGGTTTATGGTTCTGTCAGCGGCGTTAACAAGCGTGTGCTTCGTGCAATGATTGATTTGGAGCTTACGAGCTGGCAGGATTTTACCCCAGCAGCGGCTTTTCTAATTCTACGGAAAACATCACTGCGACTTGAAACTCCCGCGACCTTTGAAAAAACGACTGGGGAATACCTCAAGCTGTCGACGGATGAAAAAGGAAAATACCCCATACATATTATCGACAACAACGATACCATTGAGAACTCAATTTCAAAAATACTAGACAATATTGGGTTTGTGAAAGGGAAACGTAAAAATGCGCAAAAATTAGCGCCCCGAGTTCAGGAACAGCTTAGCTTTACGGATTCCGGCGTTCCAAAGCGTGAACCGCGGGGACCTGTAATATTTTCAAAACTTGCGCCGGCTAAACCAAGCATTGTTTTTGATACATACTGGCGTTTCGCCGTAGAACGCCAAGCGGTCTTCTTTCGCCGAGCAAATGGACATCAGCCGCCTTGGACCCGAGATCCAATCTTGCTGGAATATAAATTTACAAACGCATATCGCGCATCTGATAGAGTCAGCCAATATTTAATTAAGCGTGTTATTTATGAAGGCGATCAAAAACCAAGTGAAATATTTTTCCGCATTCTGCTTTTTAAAGTATTTAATCGAATTGAAACTTGGGAACTCTTAGTACGAAAGCTCGGAGGAATATCATTCAAAGGATATTCTTTCAAAGCATACGATTCTATTCTTACAGCCGCGATAGATTTAGGTGCTCGCATTTATTCGGCTGCTTATATCATGCCCTCAGGCGGCCCAAACTCTCCCTTCAAGCGAAAACATCGCATGCATTTGAATCTAATTGAGACAATGCTAAAAGATGAATTGCCCATGAAGATTGCAGATGCGCCAAACATGGCGAAGGCATTCGATTTGATTCGGGCATATCCCAGCATTGGTGATTTCTTAGCTTACCAGTACGTAACCGATCTTAATTATAGCGTTTTAACTGATTTTTCTGAAATGCAGTTTGCTGTGCCCGGCCCTGGGGCGCGCGACGGGATTCGAAAGTGCTTCACTGATTTAGGCGGGCTAAATGAAACTGAAATCATCCGGATGGTTACTGACCGGCAAGATGATGAATTCAGGCGGCTTGGCCTTCAGTTTCAGTCTTTGTGGGGTCGTCGGCTGCAATTGATCGATTGCCAAAATATCTTTTGTGAAGTGGATAAGTACTCGCGAGTGGCGCATCCAGAGTTTTCTGGCCATACCGGCAGAAACCGCATCAAGCAAAAATTTAAAACAAATTCGGCCCCAATTACCTATTGGTATCCTCCTAAATGGGGAATTAATCATCTAATCAAGAATGTGGGGTCAAATGTTTCATCTATTTGAAGGAAAAACTGCTGACGAAGTTTGGCAAAAAGTGGCAGCCGAGTTTCGAATAAAGCGGAATACTTACATACAGAAAGGACGGGGAGGTAAAACAAATGAAATTTTGCACGCCGCACTTTCGATTTCTGATCCCCGTCAACGTTGGATTACTTCACGAAGACCCGCATTAAATCCAGGGTTTGCAATCGCTGAAACAATATGGATACTGAGAGGCCGGAACGATGCAGCGTTTTTGAATTATTTTAATTCCCAATTGCCAAAATTCGCAGGATATGGGGATACATATGCGGGTGCATATGGTCATCGTTTGCGCAACCACGTCGGATTTGACCAATTAAAGCGCGCATACTTTGCGCTAAAAAGGAACCCCGAAAGTCGGCAGATTGTATTGCAGTTGTGGGACGCGCGCCTTGATTTCCCACAAACCAACGGACTTCCGTCATCTCCTGATGTTCCTTGCAACGTTATATCAATGCTTAAAATTAGAAATAGCGCATTGGAATGGACTCAAATAATGCGTAGTAATGATTTATTTAGAGGCCTTCCGCACAATGTTGTTCAGTTCACAACGCTGCAAGAAGTTATGTCGGGTTGGCTAAAGGTGAAACTTGGTACTTATAATCATTTTAGTGATAGTCTCCATGCTTATGAAGGAACACTTCCTGATATTCAGAAATCCTTAGCGGCGAAGGCATGTAGGAATATCGATTCTCTGGCTCTTCCCAAAAAGGAATCAGAAAAAGCCTTGCGTGAAGTTGAGCGGGTTACGGATTTGATAGTAAAATCGACCGTTTCAGCTGAAAAATTACTAAGTATAATACGTCAAACAACTCTTCCGAGAGGTTTTCGGAATTTAGTCTGCGTGCTATGCGCAGAAGGGGCAAGAAGACGAAAATGCACAGACGAAATGGATGAGATAATGAGCAATTGCTCAAATCCAGTTTTTAACAAAATGTTTTTCGATTGGAATCAGCGCTGTTCTTAAAGCGGACAGTTATAGCTAGTTCAACGCCTCAAGGGGTCGGAGATCGGGTCGGAGATGACTAATGACGCCTTTTTCACTGCCCGGAAAGTGTTTTGGTGACAGGGAGACAGCAATAATCCCTGATTTCGGCTTAAGACCCCATCTGCATTCTCTGTGATCTCTGCACTCTCTGGCGGCTATAAACTTTGTTGGTTGCTTTGTTGTTACTTCCGTTTCTCCTGTTGACACCTTTCCGCATGAATCCGCGTTAATTCGCGCCATTCGCGTAAAAGCTTTCGTCAACGGTTCCTGGTAATCTAATATTTGCCCGGAAAGTGTTTTGGTGACAAGGACACAGTCAGAATCCCTGATTTCGGGTTAACCTCCTTTTACCGCATCCAATTGCAAATGATACCGCGTGGATTTGAACGCGCCGGTTTGTTTCAAAGCGCCTTTAGCGACCAGGTCTTGCAGGTCGCGCGTGGCAGTGGCGCGAGATGTCTCAGCCATGCGGACATAATTTTCCGCGCTCAGCCCGCCTTTGAATCCCTCGGGTTCTTCACGGAAGAGGCGGCGGACAACTTTCTCCTGGCGCGGGTTGAATTGGCCTTTGAAACGGTCCAGGAATTTCGTCTGGTTGATGAGCAGATCAATCGTCTTTTGGGTGAACTCCTGCCCCTCCAAAATCGTCTTCGCGAAATACAAGAGCCAGTCGGTGAGCTCGTTCCGTTTGTTGTTGTTTTCCAGGCCATCGTAATAATGTTTCCGCCGGGCGTTGATGACTTGCGAGAGGGCGATCAACGTCGGCTGGTTCAATGCCTGGGACAGAACTTTTTCGCTGATGGCCCGGCCGATACGGCCATTGCCATCTTCGAACGGGTGGATGGAGACAAAATATAAATGGGCAATCCCCGCACGTGTGAGGGGAGGCAATGGTTTTTTGCCATCCAGCCCGCTGTCGTTGAACCACGAAATGAATGCTTTCATTTCCTGCGCCATTTGTTTGGAGGGCGGCGCTTCAAAATGAACCTTCGGGGCATGGCTGGCCCCGGAGACGACTTGCATGGCCGATTCGTCGGTCCGGTATGCGCCGATTTCTTTCAGGTCGCGGCGTCCCTTCATGAGCAGGTCATGCCAGCAAAATAGTATTTTGTCCGACAGTGGCGCCTGGAAATGGTAATAAAGGTCGGCCATCATTTCGGCGATGCCCTGCTCGGCCGGCGGGATTTTGCGGTTATCGACCGCCAATCCAAAATTTCTCCGGATGGAAGATTGCAGGCTTTCGCGGTTTAAAATTTCCCCTTCAATTTCGGAGGTTCGAAGAGCTTCATTGCTGATGAGCTGAACCGTCAGGAAATCTTTGTCCTCACCATGAACGTGCTTGATGGTCCCCGAGCAGATGCCTGCCTTGAGCAGGAATTCATGCTCAAAAGGCTCAATTTTGGCGGCATCAAACGTGAAATGCGGCCAGTCAGATTGCTCCCAATTCCAATATTTCCGGTCAGGCATGAGGCGTAAATCCTAATTTTACGCCTCAAATTATGGCATTTTTTGAGGCGTAAATCCACTGTTTTATGCATCACCGCCGTTGTTAGTGCCTATATTCCGGCTGATTTTATTTGACAAACTTTTACTTTATGTTATATATGTAGGTAGTTCTTTGAAATATTAATACAGTCATCAAATGGGTGATTGGGGAAAGGGCGAAAGGGCCGAAAGCCGGGTCGAAAGCCTGAGTTGGGTATTTTTGCAGAAACGACTCAAAATCATTAGGTTATGCAAAAACAGGTTAGGCAGCTCCAGCCTGCGCCAGCCTACTATAGGATGAATCACTTGGGAAAGTGACCTGTGACGGGGTGGCGGGTGACATGACTGATTCCGACTGATTCAGGGTAGTTTGTGGGGGTGCACCGCCGGGGATGAAGATGGCAGATGGAGGATAGCAGATGGCTCGGAAACGGCGCGCACGGGAGTGCCCGCCCTACCTTTTTGAGCGGCGCGCAGCGGAGTGCACGCCCTACCGTTTGAGTTCGGTGACGATAATAACGGTAAGAACTAAAAGAACAGAAAGAACACCTGAGATGAAATCGAGACCGTGCGGGAATTAGGGATAATTAAGGATAATTAAGGATTTTTTTCCGGGCCTCCTGACACCCGACACATGACACCTGATACCTTAATTCTGACCGATTCCGACCAATTCCGACCACTTTGTAGGGGGTGGATGACGGCGCAACGACTCGTTACCTCGTCGCCTACAAGGAGAGGGGCTGGCCGAGTCCAAAATCACAAGATCCCATTTGGAATTTGGATTTTGAAATTTGGAATTTTTCCCGCTTAGTCTTCCGAGAACAGATATTCAAGATCGGTCTTGGACAGGCTGCGGGCGAAGCCTTCTTCGCCGAGGACGTCGGCGATCGTTTGGGCTTTGCTCTGTTGCAGTTCCCAAATCTTCTCTTCCACGGTGCCGGGGGCGATGAGCCGGTAGGCGTTCACCGTCTGGGTCTGACCAATGCGGTGTGAGCGGTCGATGGCTTGCGCTTCGACGGCGGGATTCCACCACGGGTCGTACAGGACGACGTAACTGGCGGTGGTGAGATTCAATCCCGTGCCGGCGGCGCGCAGGCTCAGGAGGAACACGGCGGCATTGGGGTCGGCCTGGAAATTGGCGACGACCTGCTGCCGGTCCTTGGTCTGGCCGGTGAGGATATGAGTGTTGTATTGACGCAATGCGCATTCCTTCTGCAACAACTCGAGCATCTGCACGAATTGTGAGAAGACCAAAACTTTTTGTCCTTCGGCCAACAACGGTTCGAGTAATTCGAAGAGCGTCTCGGTTTTGCCAGAGGCGGAATCGTTGCCGACCAGGCGCGGATGGCAGCAGACCTGGCGCAGGCGGGTGAGCGCGGCGAGGACGTGCATCTTGCTTTTGTTCAGGCCCTGGGTCTCGACAGCTTTCATCACCTGGTCGCGGCTGCGGCGCAGTTCGGCGAGGTACAACTTGCGCTGGTCTTCGCCGAGCGGGCAATCGCGGCGTTCTTCGATGCGGTCGGGCAAATCCTTGGCGACGTGTTTCTTCAACCGGCGGAGCAACAGCGGGCGCAGCTTGGCGGCGAGGCGGCGGCGGGCGATGCGTTGCGCGCCGATGGCGTCATCGCCACCGCGCGGTTCGTAGGTCTCGAGAAATTGTTCCTGGGTGCCGAGATAATTGGGCTGGATGAAATCCACGATGCTCCAGAGGTCGAGCAGGCGGTTTTCCAACGGCGTGCCGGTGAGCGCGAGGCGATGGCCGGACTTGAGCTGCTTGACCGAATGCGTGACCTGCGCGCCGGGGTTCTTGATGAATTGCGCTTCGTCGAGGATGACCGCGCAGAACGCAAATTTCTGCAATTCCTCCAGGTCGCGCCGCAAGAGTGCGTAGTTGGTGACGATGATGTCGTGCTGGGGGATCTGTTTGCGCAGGTTGTGACGCGCCGCGCCGCTTTCGAGCACGAGCACTTTGAGATGGGGCGTGAACCGTTCCGCTTCGCGCCGCCAGTTGTGCAGCACGGACGCGGGGCAGATGACGAGCGCGGGCTTGGGATTCTTCGTATTGCGCGCATGGAGCCAGGCGAGCCAGGTGAGCGTCTGCAACGTTTTGCCGAGACCCATGTCGTCGGCCAGGATGCCGCCGAGCTTGATCTGCGTGAGATGGCAGAGGAAATCGAAACCGTCCTTCTGGTACGGACGCAATTCGGCGGTGATATGCGCCGGGATATTCGTGACGGGAACGCCTTTGAAATTCTTCAGCCGTTCGCGCAAGGCGGCGGCCTGTGGCGAATCCACGAAACGCTTCAGGCCATCGTCATCGAGGTGCGCGGCTTGCTCCATGCCGATCTTGTGCGCAACGGGCACGAGGCCTTCGATGCCGAGGTCGGCCATGGCTTCATGGGCGGATTGCACGGCGGCGGAATCGAGCTCCACCCAGCCGGCGTCCGGCAATTTCACGAACCGGGTCATCGCGCTCTGCAAGCGTTGCAGGTCGGCGGCGGTGAGCTTCATCCCTTCCTGCTCCCATTCGGCGCTGACGGAGAGCCAATCGATGCCGCTGCCTTTGACGATCAATTTCGGCTTGAGCCGGCGCGGGGTGAGGAACAACCGGTGAAAGGCTGGATTGCCGAAACATTCCGTGCCGGGCGGACGGTCAGCCCACGCCTGCGCAAGCGTATCGAGAATGTTTTCGTTCGTGTCGCCCACCCACAATCCGGGCTCGGGCGTGAACCAATCGAGCTTGCGCAACCACTGCGCCGCCGGTTCGAGGCGCGGGTCGTCGAGAATCTCCGGCTTGTCGGTGGCGCGGCGTTTTGCGTCGTTCGGCTGCCATTCGTGCCCGTTCCAGAACCAAACGCTTTGGTCACGGTCACTGCGCGCGTGCAATTTCAGGTGCACCGTGTCATCGAGCAATTCAAAGATGAGCACCGGTGCGGCGGTGTGTGCGATGCAGAGCTGTTCCCAATCCATACCGTGGTTGGATTGCGTGCGGCGCAGGTGCATGAGCAGGCGATGGCTCAGTTTGCGCACGGGCACGGCCGGACTTTCCGCCCAATGTTCGAGCACGGCGGTGGGCGGGGGATTGCGCAACAGATAAAACGTATTGCCGGCGAGCGCGAGCGGCGGACGGTTCGTGAAGAACCGCACTTCGCCCAAAGGATAAGTCGAACCGTTGGGCGAGGTGAGCTGGTGCGTGAATGACAGTTCCTGGTCGCCGTTCTTGAGGTGCGGCGTCAACTCGGCGACTTCGCCGTGAAATTCGATGGGCTTGGGAACATTGACCAGTTCGAGGCGCGGTGTGTGACCCCAGCGCGTGAGCCAGTGGAGCATTTCGCCATCGGAGAGGAGGAGCGTGTCGCTGCCGTCTTTGCGGCCGACGTGGGCATCGGCGAGCCATTGGATGAATTCCCAGTCGGCGGGCGCGAACTGTTCCTGCTCGTGCGCGGCGCGGGTGATGAGTTCCATGAGTTCGCGCAGGGAGCGGACTTTTTCGCCGGTGCGCGGACGGAACAGATGAAATTGGACGGCGAGCCGGTGGCGCGAGGGATCTTCTGCGTCCGGTTCCGGATGACACACGACGCGCAAGGTGGCGCGCGGGACATCGAGATGGGGCGGCAGGGGCGGGAAGAGCCAGTGTTCCAGTTCGCGCACGAGCTTCTTCTCCTGCTCGGCTTCCTCGACTTGCGCAAAGCGGTCGAGATTGGCGTACGATTGCAGTTCCGGCGGCGTGGGACGTTTGGCGCGCAGGAACACAAAGGCCAGTTCTTCGAGACGTGATTTGCCGGAGGCAGCCAGCACGCGCGGCCACCAGTCGGCGGCGGGGAAATCTTTGCGGGAGAGCGACAGGCGCTCGAAGTAATCCTCAAGCAACAACCAGGAGCGTTGGGAATCCGGGCAAAGGGAGAAGTTGCGGAGAATGTCCTCCCGCTCCGTGACCGCGGATTTGGAGTCGGACAATTCCCGCCGCAAATCGGCCAACGCGCCATAGGTTTGCGATAGCACCTTGTGGTGCGCGTCGTACTTGGTGGTGCTCCCGCCGTGACGGGAAGCGCCGTTTCCGTTCTTCGATGAAACTTTTGCCATCTGATTAAACCCGTTTCAAAAGATACAGCCTATCATCTCTCCATACCGGCGAGCCGGGGTCAATCAGAAATGATAAAAATTTTGGGTGGGCGCATCTGGCGTTTGACTTTTTCCCGCCCCCCGTTAGTCTCAAAAGCCTTTAAACAAGCGTTGAACTGAACCAATTTATGCCGCCAAAATCTGCTGTCGTCGAAACCAAAGAAGCCAAAACCACCGAAGCCGCCAAGGCTGCCGCCACGCGTTCGCGCGAGCTGGAAGCCGCTATCTCCTCCATCACAAAGAGTTACGGGGATGGCGCCATCATGCGCCTGGGTGATGCCCATGCCCTCAAAAAGATTGAAGTCATCCCTACCGGGGCGTTGGCTGTAGACCTGGCGTTGGGGGTCGGCGGTGTGCCGCGCGGGCGGGTGATCGAGATATTTGGACCGGAATCCTCTGGTAAAACCACGCTCATGCTCCACGTCATCGCCAATGCCCAGAAGGCCGGCGGGCTGGCGGCATTCATCGATGCGGAACATGCGCTGGACCCCGGCTACGCCAAGAAACTGGGCGTGAACCTGGATGATCTGCTGGTTTCGCAGCCGGATTCCGGCGAAGAAGCATTGACCATCTGCGAAACACTGGCGCGGTCAAATGCGTTGGATGTGATCGTGATCGATTCCGTCGCGGCGCTGGTGCCCAAGGCGGAACTGGAAGGCGAAATGGGCATGGCCACGATGGGCATGCAGGCGCGGCTCATGTCGCAGGCGTTGCGCAAGCTCACGGCCATTTTGAGCAAATCCAAGACGACGTGCATCTTCACGAACCAACTGCGCGAAAAGGTTGGAGTGATGTTCGGCAATCCGGAAACGACGCCCGGCGGCAAGGCGCTGAAATTTTACGCGAGCGTGCGCATCGACATCCGCCGCAAGGAAACCATCAAGGACGCCGCGGGTGTGGCAACCGGAAACCACGTCAAGGTGAAGATCGTGAAGAACAAGGTTGCCCCGCCGTTCGCGGAAGCGGAGTTCGACATCATCTATAACCACGGCATCAATAAGGAAGGCAGCATCATTGAAGTGGGCATCGAGTGCGGTGCGGTGGACAAGAAGGGCGCGTGGCTGCAATTCGACGGCGAACTGATCGGCCAGGGCAAGGAAGCTGCGCAAAAGACGCTGGCGGAAAAGCCTGACCTTGCGAAGAAGATTGTGGAAGCCATCATGGTGAAGCGGGCGGCGGCGGCGGCGGAACCGGCGAAATAAGCCGTTTTCCCGTTGCGTCCCGCGTGGGTAAAATGCGTGACCAACAAAATCAGAGCATCTGGAATTTTGCTCCTGGTTGCTTCGGGATGCTGCATCCTGGGGTGTTCCCGCTCCAGCGAACCCGGTCTCAGAAGCACCGCTGACCCGGTGGAATTGCGGCTGAGATGGCAGCAGGGGAATTCCTACAAACAGCATATCACTGCATCGCAGGTGATGCAGATGGATGACCCCGGGGCACCGCAAACTGTCCAGATCAACACGGAATGCGCTTTTGAACATATCCTCTCGGTTCGCGGGGATCTTTCGGACGGCGGCTGGGAAGCCGGGTTGGAATTTGTTTCCCAGAAAGTCCAGTCCAAATCAGGACCTTTACCCCTCGTCAATTATGATTCTGCCGGGCCTCCAACGTTGGACAAAGGCATGGCGAACGCAGCCACCATGCGGAAAATGATCGGGAAACGCCTGGATTATCAAATCGGTGCGAATGGAAAAGTAAGACGCAATATTGATCTGACCAATTTTGTCAGCCGGATAGGCAGGACGGATGAGCACATCATGGAAGGCTGGATCACGGCACAAGCGCTATTACAATATTGCGACCTGGCGCACGACCTGCCGGATAATCCAGTGAAGACGGGTGACCACTGGCCGATCAGAACGATATATCCGATCGGGGCCTATGGAATGATCGAGATGCAAGCGGAGTACACGTTCAAAGGATTCGAGCAGCATGACGGTCGCGATTGTGTCCGGCTTGAATACTCGGGAAAGACAGCTGCGACGCCGTTGAAGTGGGTCTCCGGGATATTCATCGGGTTTGATGCCGGCGATGTTTCCGGCGTGGAATGGTTTGATGTCCGGCATGGGATGTTGGTGGAAAAATTGATGACCTACCAGATAGCCGGAAGGATTTACACCCGGGGGCGTGAAGCCCATTGCGCTTTTCAACAGACCGTGGACATGCGCATAGAGAACCTGACTGTTTCAAAAGAGTTGATGCCTCCGGCCAATTGGTTGCGCGGCCTGGCCCTGCTGTTCGTTGATGGAGTGGTGTGGCTGTTCCTGCGTTGAGCGTGGAGCCTCGCTTCGGTTTCTAAATCAGAACCCCCTCCCCAGTGACGGGGAGGGGGTGTTTCGTTTGGTCCCACCGTTCCTGATTTGTCGCACAAGCGCAGCCTCCCCTGGCTGAGCGACAGAAATCTTTGCTCAACGCTTGCGCGTCATGAAGATGCACATCGTCACGCCCAGCAGGCCCATGCCCCAGGGAGTTGGTTCGGGCACAGACGACGGAGGCAGGTCGTTGACGGTTTGCAGGTCATCCCAATAAACATCATAAGGCGTGCTCTGGCCGAAGTTGTAGGCTTCCAGGTTCACATTGCGCAGATGGTAGGCGTAATCACCGCCGGGTGTTTCGCTGTAAACGTTTTGTCCATCGATGGTGTAGCTGGCGAGATTGAGAGTGGCGTCGTAGGTGATCCCCACATCGTGCCAGCCGCCGGTGAGGGAGAGCGAGAGATTGACCCAGCCGATGTTATCGTCAAAGACGCGCCAGCCGGAGGTGATGTTCGGCGAGCTGGCATTGAAGGGGTCATTGGCATCCATCCGGTAATAGCCGAGGATAAAATAATCCGCGCCGTTCTCGGTGCCGGTCAAACCGGTGCTGGCCCACACATCTGTGCGGCGCAGATTGGGGCCGGAGAGGGCGTCGAGGCCGACATAGGTTTGCGCCATGATGGACCATGTGCCGGTGACGTCGGCCGGATGTTGATAGCCTTGGGTGTTGTAGAAGGAACTGTTGTAGGCCAACGGACGGTTGGCGGCGCTGTCAGCCGGGCTGATGGTGATTTGCAAACGTGAGTCGCCGTCGAAGACCACATTGGTGAAACCGGCGGGCGCATAACGGTCAACGACCCATGACGGATCGGTGCTGTTGAAGTTCAGGGAAAAATCTGCCCGTGTGTTGCTGATCGAACAAACCAGCGATATTCCGATGAAAACCATGGCCCTTTTCATGGGAGGCGCATTTGCAACTCATGTGCCAAGGAAGCAACCCGGCATAAATTTCCTTATCGGCAGAAATTACCAACACTTTAGGAATATTTTAATGGACAGCGCATTTTTAGAAGATAACGGGCGTGTAATATTTCGTTACACGCAAAGACAGCGTGCGGGCGGAATTATTTTTCAACCAACCATTAGTTGGATGGGTGAGAACAAAAAGCGGCGCGGGATTTTATCCGGCGGATTGTTTCACGGCTTCCACGCAGCGGGCGCAGATGGTGGGATGCTCCGGACTGGAGCCGACATCGGTTTCCCAATGCCAGCAACGCTCGCATTTCTTTCGATCTGAATCAACTTGGCTACAGAGAAATGTAACTCCGTCTTGCGAGTCATCAACTTCGACGTTTAATTGTGAAACTCCCAATAACTCTTGAAAGTCTGCTTGCCACTTTATAATTGGGGCAATGGATTTCTTGCTTCCTTTTGCTACGACTTTAGCATCGAGAGATTTCCCGATAAGTTTTCTCTGTCTTAAATCTTCCAATTGCGACAACACAAGCAAAGTTCGGGCATTAAAAAGTGAGAGCCATTCAGAAATTTCTTCGTTTTGAGTCCAAACTCTTTCGTTTCCCCATTTTGTTAGATGTACAGAATCGTCTTTTACACCGGGTGTGTATTCCCACGCTTCGTCAGCAGTGAATGTCAGTATTGGCGCAAGCATCCTGCAAAGGCCGGTTAAAATACGATACAGTGCAGTTTGCGTGGAGCGGCGATACTGAGAACCGTATCGTCCCGTGTAGAGCCTGTCTTTAACAAAGTCATGATATTGAGAAGAGAGCTCCACGCTAATGAACTGGCTAACCAATTGGTAAACAACGTGGAATTCATACTTATCGTAAGCGCCCTTATCGCCCATGACTTGATCTTCGAGCCTTGCAAAACTCCAAAGTATCCAGCGATCCAAGCCGGTAAGCTTATCATCCGGCACGGCATGTTTCGCGGGATCGAAGTCGTAGAGGTTCGAGAGCTGATAGCGCAGCGCGTTGCGAATGCCGCGGTAGGTTTCGCTGACTTTGTTGATGCGTTCTTCGCTCACAACGATGTCGCTGCGGAAATCCTGTGAGGAGACCCAGAGGCGCACGACGTCCGCGCCGTATTTTTTGACGTAAGCCTCGGCGGTCTGCGGTTTCTCGTAGCCGCCTTGTTTGCTCTTGGAAATCTTTTCGCGGTCGGCATCCACCATGAAGCCGTGGGTGAGGACCGTCTTGAACGGGGCCGCGCCGTTGCCGGCGAGCGAGAGCAGCAGGGAGGATTGGAACCAGCCGCGATGTTGGTCGGAGCCTTCCAAATACATGTCGGCCTGCCAGGAATCGTGTTGCGTGTTGCGTGTTGCGTGATTGAGTTCGGAGCGGCGCATCAGCACGGAGCGCGAGGAGCTTCCTGAGTCAATCCAGACGTCGAGCGTGTCGGTGGATTTGGAGATGAGATCGGCACCTTTCCAGTCTTTGGGTTTTACGAGGGACCACAGTTCGGTGACGGATTTTTCGAACCAGATATTGGAGCCGTGTTTCTCAATGAGGTCGGCGGTGTTGCGGATGGTTTGTGTGTCGAGAATGGCTTCGCCTTTGGCGTCGTAAAACGCGGGGATGGGCACGCCCCAGGTGCGCTGGCGCGAGATGCACCAATCGGGACGCGATTGCACGGCGCCTTTGATGCGGTTGACGCCCCAATCGGGGATCCAGGCGACGCGGTCGATCTCGGCGAGCGCGCGGTGGCGAAATTTATCGTGGTCGATCTCGATGAACCACTGGTCAGTGGCGCGAAAGATGACGGCGTTTTTGCTGCGCCAGCAGTGCGGGTAGCTGTGGTGATAATTCTCCTGATGCAACAACACGCCGCGCGACCGCAATTCGTGAAGCACGACTTCATTGGCGTCGCTTTTGCCGTGTTTATCGAGCGTGGATTTGCCGAGCATCTCGGCGGGCATCTGCTGGTCGATGGGCAACTCGTTCGTATGGGTGAACTGGCCCTCGGCGTTCACGGGTGAATAGATGGCCAGGCCGGCGCGCATGCCGAGGCCGTAGTCCTCCATGCCGTGACCGGGCGCGATGTGTACGAAGCCCGTGCCGGTGTCGCTGGTGACAAAGTCGGCCGCGAACGCCTTGCCATTACGTGTGGGGATGAACGGGTGGGTATATTCCAGCGTGGCCAGTTGTTCGATGGGGAAAGGCGTTTCGGTGTGATTGGTCCAGCCGCATTTTTCGGCGACAGCGGGCAGGAGGCCGCGGAACAAAATGAAATTTTCGTCGCCGACACGCGCGGTAACGTATTGGAAATCTTTGTTGTAAGCGACGGCGAGGTTCGCGGGGAGCGTCCACGGCGTGGTGGTCCAGATGACGACGAAGGTTTTCGCGCGACCGACGACGGGAAATTTGACGAACACGCTTTGGCTGAGGTGGTCGGCGTATTCGACCTCGGCTTCGGCCAGCGCGGTGCGGCAGACCGAGCACCAATAGACGGGTTTCTTGGCACGATAGACAAAGCCTTGCGAGACGATGTCGGCGAACATGCGGAGTTCGTCGGCCTCGTATTCCTTGTTCAGCGTGAGATAGGGATTTTCCCAATCGCCGAGGACGCCGAGGCGTTTGAATTGCATGCGCTGGATGTCGATGAATTTGCGGGCGTACTCTTCGCAGGCTTTGCGGATGGTGGCGGCATCGGCGGTGGTGTTGCCGGCCTTGCGCATCTCCTGGGAGACCTTGAATTCAATGGGCAGGCCGTGGCAATCCCAGCCGGGGATGTAGGGCGCGCTGAATCCGCGCAGGGTTTTGTATTTGACGATGATGTCCTTGAGGATCTTGTTGAGCGCGGTGCCGATGTGGACGTCGCCGTTGGCAAAGGGCGGGCCGTCATGCAGGACAAACTTTTCCGCGCCGGAGCGCTGGGCCTGAATCTTTTGATAGAGGCTGGCGGCTTCCCATTTTTTGAGACGCTCGGGCTCGCGCGTGACGAGGTCGGCTTTCATGGGAAAGTCGGTGCGCGGCAGGTTCAGGGTATTCTTGTAATCGGTCGACATTTCTGGAGCGCGCACGGTAGCAATGGCGGAGGGGAGTGTCAAAATGAGAAGCGGGGTGCGAATGCGATTGGGCATCAGTAGTGGACGATTCACGTATATGTGGGGCGTGCTTCCATGAGCGCCGTCAAAGTTGCTCCTGAGTTCCAGAAAAGCGACTGATGAAATTGCGAATGGACTCGTTCTGCGGTCACGGTATTCTGTCGCGAATTGCGCATGGCTGAATCGTCGTCACAAAATAATAAATCAAAGTGGGTCATCATCGTTGCTTCAGTCCTATGCCTCGTGGTGCTGGTCCTGTGCGCCAAATACATCGACCTCAAATCGCTGCATGACAAGGTGGCGGAGATCAACGGCTGGCTGTTGTTTGTTTCGATGGTGATCTTGCCGTTGGTGGGTGTGCCGGTGAGCTTTTTGTTCATTGCGGGGGGCGTCAAATTCGGCCCGGTATGGGGATTGGTCCTGGCGGCGGCGGCCATCCTGTTGCATCTGTTGGGATCGTATTGGATCGGCAACAGCATTTTGCGCAAACCGCTGAACTGGCTCTTCAAGCGGGTGGGGTATCCCAAGCCGCAAATCCCGGAGCACCATGCCATTCCCATCTGCGCGTTGATCGCGCTGGTGCCGGGACTGCCGTATGTGATCAAGAATTACATGATGGTGCTGGGCGACGTGAAGTTGGGACCGCTGATCGCCGCTTGTTGGCCGATGCATTTCATCTCGGTGACGCTGGCGGTCCTGTTCGGCGGGTTCAGCGGCGAATTGACCATGGGCAAGAAAATTTTTCTCGTGTGTTACCTGGTCCTGATGATGGGATTGACGCGGGTGGTCTACCGGCGGTTGCGCAGGAAGAGCAATATCGACCTGACGAAACACAAGCCTGCCGGGAACAGTGTCGAGACGGCGCGTTGAGGCGCAGCTAAACCTGGTCACCATCCACGCCTGATGGGTGGCCGCCGAAATAAAGGCTGGCAGTATTAGTTTTTTCTGCGAATTGCATAATCTTTCCCGGCGATGCTTCCGCCTATTGCATTCCGGCATTCAACCGCTACTCTTACCGGCCAAATGAATAAAAGCGAAAAGCATTCCGGAGATCCGGAATTAAGAAAGAAGATTCAGGAGTTAATCGATTACAAAGGCGGTGGCCACAATCCCGACAGCGTAGCCGATATCATCGAGACGGCGTTGCGCCTGCTCACCGACATGGAAGACCAGGGGGACGTGCGCGTGATGCAAACGGCGATACGCGAATTGCGGTACGCCTTCAAGTTGTTCGCGCCTTATTCCGATAAGCGCAAAGTCACCATCTTCGGTTCGGCGCGCACAGCGCCCAACCGGGTGGAATATCAACAGGCGGCGGAGTTCGCCAAAAAAATGGTCGCTTCCGGTTTCATGGTCATCACGGGCGCGGGCCCGGGCATCATGCAGGCGGGCCACGAAGGCGCGGGGCCGGAAAACAGTTTCGGCGTGAACATCCGTTTGCCGTGGGAACAGAGCGCGAACCCGATCATCCGGGAGGACAAGAAGCTGGCGACGTTCAAATATTTCTTCACGCGCAAATTGATCTTCATCCGCCACTCGGACGCGATCGCGTTGTTCCCGGGCGGATTCGGGACGATGGATGAAGGGTACGAGGCGCTGACGCTGATGCAGACCGGCAAGAGCCAGCTCATGCCGCTGGTGTTGATCGACCGGCCCGGTGGCGCCTATTGGCGGACCTGGGACAAACATGTGCGCGAACATCTGTTGCGCGATGCGCTCATTTCGCCGGACGACCTGAACCTGTACCAGATCACGGACAGCGTGGATGAAGCCGTGAAGATCGTGGCCCGGTTTTATCGCAACTACCATTCAACGCGGTTCGTGAAGGACCTGTTCATCATCCGGCTGAAACATTTGCCGACGGATACGGCGATTGAAGCGATGAACGAGGACTTCAAGGACATCATCATCGGGCAGCCGATCCATCGGGTGGAAGCCTCGCCGGAAGAGCGCGAGGACAACGACCACGTGGAGCTGGCGCGCATCGCGTTTGGGTTCAACCGACGTGATTATGGACGGCTACGTCAGTTGGTAGATATGCTAAACGCGCAGTAGAGCGTGCAAAATACCCTCAACCCGTCCCTCTCCCCTTCGATGGGAGAGGGTTAGGGCAGCGGGTGGATGCCTTGAGGGCGGTTTGTTTTTATGTCAACGGTTGGCCGGAGAGGTGCGGATGGGAATTGGCATGAAAGATATTATATTTGCTCATGCTGCCAAAATGGCGACAGCTCGAAGAATGGCGGACATCGCGCAAACCATTGGTTTTTCAATGTATTGTGCACCGCCGCAGGCGGGAACGAAACCCGCTATGAAAGATGTGGCGCATGACGATGAACAAGTTGCGAATAAGTTTTTAATGAAAGTCTTGCATTGTTTTTCTAGAGGCGTATAAGTCGAAGTAGTAAATAGTAAAGAGAAGTTTAAACCCGGGAAAGCTGAGCCGGGATGGAAGAACCAACCAAAGTTATGTCTGGAAAAGTTGTAAGTCCTAAAGGAAGTCCACAATCACGTGCCTTCACCCTCATCGAACTGCTCGTAGTCATCGCAATCATAGCAATTCTAGCCGCTATGTTGCTACCGGCGCTCGCCAGTGCAAAGGACAGGGCCAAAACATCACAGTGCATGAATAATCTCCGCCAGTGGGGTCTGGCGTTCAAGATGTATGGGGATGACAATGATGACAATGTGGCGGAAGAAGGCGATACCGCTGTGAGCATCGCTGACGCTACCGCCAGCAATAACCGGACGGCGGCCTGGTATAACTCCGTGCCAACCTTCATCAATCAGCCGACTCTGGTAACCATGTACCAGACCCACGCGCCTCCGTTACCCGGTGATTCCACTATTTTTTCGTGTCCGTCCTGTGCGCAACCCAATCAACCTCAGCCCGGCGGCCCCAGCGGCGTGGGATTTACCGGGACGCCCTACGCCACCCCCGTGCCCACTTTTACGAAGGCGTTTTTTATGTATGCGGAAAACTCCCGGGCCTGTGTGAACTGGGGGACCCGGTATACCGGCACATTTGCCAACCCCATCCCGACCGGCATCGCCCAGACGAAATTCGCCACGGCCAAGCGGCCCTCGGATACGATTATTCTGGCGGAGCAGGATCCCACCACGGCATCCGATGTGTCTGAGTCTGTCACGACGGGCAAGTATGCAGTGGCGCGTCATTCCCGGAGCAAGGTGGGAGTTTTCACGATGTTTGACGGCAGCTCACACACGTACCGGCTTGATCAAGTTATTCGCGATTCGGCTTCAGCAAACGATGCCCAGACCGAATGGGGCGTAGATCGAGAAGTTTATTGGTACCCCTCGCCCAATACGCCCAACTGATATTTTAACCAGAACCTAACCTAAGTCGTACTGAATCATGAAAAAGATACTCCTGACACTCACGTTAACGGTCGCCGCTATTTTGACCGTGCGGGCCACTCCAATCTACACTGACAATTTCGATTATGCTCCCGGCAGTCTGGTGACCAATTCCGCCGGGAATTGGATTTCTATCAGCAGCGGCGGCGTCTCCGGCAACATGATGGTGACGACGAACAGCATGTTGCTGGTATCCGGTGCCCGGACGGAAGATACGGAACATGAATTTGGCACCCTGTATATCACCAACGGGCCGACGGCGAATCTGTATTCCTCATTCACGCTCAAGCTGACCGGTGCGATGCCCACAGCGGCAGGGACATATTTTTGCCATTTCACCGGGACCAATGTTTTTGGCAATAACGGCTTTCGCTGCCGCCTATATCTTTCCACTAATAGCCCGACCGGTCCTGGGCCAGACGGCCAGGTCTGGTTGTCGATAGCGGCGAGTAACCTGGGAAATACGAATATCGGCACATTTATCAGCACCAATACCATTTACACGGTCGTTACCCGTTATGTTTTGAGCAACGGCTTGTCCACGATGTGGATCAATCCCTCAGCCGAAAGTGATCCGAGTTTTACCTCCACGGAAGTTCTCCCGTCTGAAGGCCAAACCCCGCTCCTGATAACGAACGGCATTCTGAATATCTCCAGCTTTGGCTTCCGGCAGGCGACCGGCGAAGGCACGGAAGATCAAGTTGACCTGCTAAGAATCGGAACGACGTTTAACGACGTGGTCGGTGGCAATGCAGCGCCATCCATCACGGGCATCCCCAATCAAAGCATTCCGATGAATGCTAATACCGGGGCGCTTCCCTTTACGATCGGCGATGATGGCGGGGTCGGCAGTTTGACTCTTTCCAATGCGACTTCAAATCCCGGGTTGGTTCCCGCAGGTAACATTGTCTTTGGCGGTTCCGGGGCGAGCCGTACGGTGACGGTGACGCCACTGACCGGACAGCAGGGTACTGCGACCATCAGCATTTTTGTCAGAGATGGTGTCAATGTTTCATCCATTTCCTTCCTGTTGACGGTTGGCGCGCCCACTATTTCGACATCTGGCAATCTCATCACGTACTCGAATAATCCACCGGTATCGACGACCGTGACGGTGGGTGATGCTGAGACGGGAGCGAGCAGCGTGACCGTGAGTAATTCATGGACTGCAGTCAACCAGAGCCTTATCAGCAGTGTCAGCGTGACGGGTTCAGGGGCTACTCGCACGGTGACCGTCACGCCGGCAGTTGACCAGACGGGCGTGGCCACCATCACGCTTTATGCGCGCGACCCATCGTTCAACCTGGTGCAGTCCAGTTTTGTGGTGAGCGTCTCCCCGCACTATGGAATCATCTTTTCCGATCATTTCCTTTATAACGACTATTCGCTCGGAACTCCGAATTATATTGTCGGTGCGAGCGGCCCTGAGGGTGATAGCCCTTGGCAGACTGTGACCCCTACCTCAGCTGGGCAATTCCAGTCTACCAACGGTATCGGAGCCTGGATAACCTCTTCGAACGCGGAAGACGTGGCGGCTCCTCTTAATCTACCATCCCCACTCACATCGATTGAAGTCACGAATGGCGCCGTTCTTTACACCAGCTTCACCATCAATGTGTCCAAGCTGCCCAACCATTCAGGTGATTATTTTGCTCACTTCCAGGACGGCACGTCCCAAAGCAGCACGACCTTCCGCGATAAGGTTTTCATCGCCACAAACAATGCCGCGGACCCAGGTAATAACTTCCGCGTCGGCATTGCCAATGCGGCGAACGCTCCCCTATTCGGTGAATACCCGGTGGACCTCCATACGAACATTACCTATACGATTGTCACCCGGTACAACACTGGCAGTGGCGAAACCGTATTGTGGGTCGCGCCTGACTCTCAGAGTGATCTTTCCGTCACTGCACCGGATGCCCCCTCTCCGACTTTCCTGAAAGCCTATGGCCTGCGTGAATCGTCTGACGAGGGCACACTGGCCTTGAATAACCTGGTGATCAGCACCGAGTTCAGCGATGTGCGGGTGCCGGCGCCGCCTTCCTCGCAATTGCAAATCAGCCTGTCCGGTGGCGTTGCCACGGTGTCCTGGAGTAATGCGGGATTGTTCTACCTGCAGTCCACGACGAACATCCTGGCGCCGTTCAGATATACGACCAATGCCGGCGCTCCGGCGACGTCGCCTTACATGACGCCGGCTACCGGCCCGGGAACGTTCTACCGGACGATCACGAACGCGCCGTGAGTTGAGCACTGATATATTTCACGAAAGGGCGGCGAAAGCCGCCCTTTCCTTTTATACCAATGAGTCTGATGGGCAGGTCTGGTCTTGCGGACGCGCCGGGACAGGAATCATTGTGCGTCCGTGTTATGGCGTAAGATGTAATCGAGGAGTTCGCGGCGGTCATTCAGCAGCCAAAGGATTCCCATGGGCTGATCTGGAATTTTGTCGCAACCATTTTCGATTAGCTCTTCAAGAATCTGAATTTCCGCAATGGTGCGTTCCTTGACTGAGGTAACCAAAAAGGATGTGACATTCTCACTTTGCAATTTCTTCCATGCCGCAGCCAGTTCCGGTATTGAGCGCCCCATGCCATGTCACTTTAAGGCGACAGAGATTCCTCGCAAGGAAATATTGAAACAGCCGCTTGATTGAAAAAATGTGCAGCACGTTTTTTGCGAAGGAAAGATGGTGATGTACGCAACCTGCTCCGGAGAAAACATTTAGGTGTCAGCTAAGCCCTCAAAAAAATCTGCCTGACTTTGCGACGGTCCCGATTACAAGGTGGGAATGGGGTGGTAAAATCGCGGGATGACAAACATTGTGTCAGGTGCCAGGTGTCCGGTGTCAGGTTGCTGGTCAGCGCCGACTAACGCCGGCGGCTACAAAAGTTGGGGAAGCGGCTCGCGAGTACGCTCGCCCCACCAAATTAAAAAGAGAAAGAATGTTATGACATGACGTGGGACGCCGTTTCCCGAATCGCTCAAGTCCCAATCGGCTCAAATCTCATGCATCTCAAGTCCAACCTGTTTACAAGCCTCTCAGGTTGTAATACAAACCTTTACAAGCCTTTACCGGGAAAAAAAGTAATCTTTTTTTGCCACAGAGCCACAGAGACCGCAGGAGCCGTCCCCCTTGGCGGGACGGAACTCCAAACTATGGATCCCGGAGTGGTTCCGAGTGATTTAAGATATTTTGAGACCTCTGAGAAACGTGGTTTTGGGATTTGCGATAATGTCCTTAGCGATGAGCCGGTCAAAATGGTGGTTTTGGGAGCCGTGTTCTTCGTGGCGGGCCGACGATTTCATCGA
>Ga0265338_10000850_pt1 | contig 51566 bp, 41 predicted proteins | sample 42126metaG_FD_193579 | JGI IMG/M metagenome (GOLD analysis project Ga0265338, IMG submission 193579) | Rhizosphere microbial communities from Carex aquatilis grown in University of Washington, Seatle, WA, United States - 4-21-26 metaG | ecosystem: Host-associated > Plants > Roots > Rhizosphere...
CTCTCAATATCCTGCAGCCGGCGCTCGAACTCTTTGCGCGCAGCGTCTGTTGCGCCTGTCAACGCGAGCGTTTCATCTCTTGTTGATTGGATCTGGTTGTCGAGAGCGGCGAGTGTCGCCCGCAGACCGTCGGACTCCTTTGTCAATGATGCCAACTGGTTCTTGAGATTGTTGCGCTGGGTCGTGTAGTCGCTGATTTGTTTCTGCCATTCCTCCTTCGAGATCTTGTTCTGTGCCGGTGATACAGTCGCAACGACAAGAAGGGCAACCGCTAGGTATAGAACCCTGTTTCTCATGTTATTCTCCTTTATGGTTTGTGGATCCGTCATTGCGGACTTTTGAGGCGTTCCCGCGTCAGCTTCTGATTGTTCTCGGCTGCCGCCAATTCGTCTCTCTTCTGTTTGACCTGCATTTCAAGTGTTTCCTTTTCCACCGCCTTAGCCGCGACTTCTTTTTTCAGCGACTCCACCTCCGATTTGAGCTGGTCGAGTTGTGCCAATTCATCGGCACTCGGTCCGCTGCTGCATCCTGAATACAATGCCGCGGAGCTGGCGAGGAGGAGGAAAAGCGAAATATTTCGCATTCCTTTCATGGTCCGTTCCTTTGGATTATTGTGAATGGGTGTGCCGTATGCGGGATCAGTACCCGGACGGCTTTGAAAAGTTCTAGAACTGGAACGAGTGCTTATGAAAGCGGGGGCGCGCGAAGTGCGTTTGAGGAAAAGAGGTGTGAAGCTGCCGGAAGATATATTTCGTGACGGTCGAGCGTCCCTTTCGATTCAATGACATTGATAGAGGGGGATGCAGTGCCGAGGATGTGGTCGCTAGAGGATTGCTCCGATGATATGAGATGTTTGTGAGCTGTCCAATAGGGGCGCTCGTCCAGGACGATGCTTCGATCATTTCGGAATGAAATGGAGTTGTCGAGTTTGAAAAATGAAGATTGACCGAGGAGACTCGTAGCACTAAAAACACTAGTGACTAGATATGCCGCGAGAACTGCTGTAACACTAAGTCGATTGAATCGTCTGTGTCTCATGCGATCAGTACCGGAAATGAATTGCAATCCCATCAACAATTTAGACGAGTGGAACCGGGTATTCGTTTAATTACGTGGTATTCGGCCTGATTCACCAGCAAATAAAGGGCAATTATTCACTGCTATAGCTAACAAAAAACGATCCAACGGACACAGAATGATTTGTTTTTTTTCGTCCGGGCTGAGCTGCCGGTTTGTCCCAAATTCTTGATTCCCGTTTCGCAACTCGTTACTTTAATCGCGGCGTGCGCGCAACGATTCCAGCAGCAAAATAATAATGGAGGGGAGTGTATGCTAAGCCCTGCTCAGAGAAGTGTGGCCCCAGTTAGAACGATCCATATAGAAAATAGTGCTCTTGCGCATAATATTTGTTAAATAGGTATAAGAAAGGCGGATTCAGAAAAGATATGAGAGGACCAACACTATCGATATCCCGTTATGTTTTCGTGTCGGTGTTCATTTGGATCGGTTTTTTTCAGACGTCTGCGCAAACGAAATCGGGAACTGGCACGCTGTTCACGATCGACGCAAGCAAAGGCGTTACAGCTCCCGAGACGGGCTATCTTGAAATGGGGAGCAGCACGGCGGGCAAATCCCCGGACGGCCGAATTCTTTCTGTGAACAGCCGGTATCTGATGATGGATTCCTCTCCCTGGCTCCCGGTAATGGGAGAGTTTCACTTTAGCCGTTATCCGGAAAAATATTGGGAAGAAGAAATTCTTAAAATGAAGGCTGGCGGAATCCAGATTCTCTCGACCTACATATTTTGGATCCATCATGAAGAATTCGAGGGGCAGTTCGACTGGTCGGGTCAGCGAAATTTGAGGAAGTTTGTCGCATTATGCGCAAAACATGATATGTACGTTTATCCGCGTCTTGGCCCTTGGGCGCACGGCGAGGTGCGCAATGGCGGTTTTCCGGATTGGCTTATTGCAAAGGTCCCGACAAGAGTGAATGATTCCGTGTACCTTTCCTACGTGCAGAGGTACTACAACGAGATCGGAAAACAACTGAAAGGGTTCCTCTGGAAAGACGGCGGTCCTGTTATCGGGATCCAGATCGAGAATGAATATTCCAACCGCGCACCAAACGGCGGCGCAGCACACATTTCCGTGCTCAAGCAAATGGCGATCGAAGCCGGACTCGATGTGCCGATGTATACCGTCACGGGGTGGGACAATGCCGTGTACCCGGACCGCGAGGTCATTCCGGTATTTGGCGGATATCCCGATGAGCCGTGGGGCGGAAGCAGGCAGGAACTGCCCCCCGATCCGGAAGGCGTTTATCAATTCCATGCGGCAACTCCTACAGGGACAGCCGGAATTTTGCAGGGAATGTCCGGTCCAACGGAAAGAACGGAACTCTCGCACTACCCCAAATTCACGGCAGAGCTGGGAGGAGGGATGGAGGTTACCTATCACCGGCGAGTCGACATATCTGCGGACGATATCGCATCTATGGCACTGACGGCAATCGGGTCGGGCGTCAATCTTCTCGGATATTATATGTACCATGGTGGAACTAATCCAGAAGGAAAACTGACGACGCTGCAGGAGTCGCAAGCCACCGGCTATCCGAACGATGTCCCTGTCGTCTCGTACGACTTTCAGGCGCCGTTGCGCGAGTTCGGACAATTGAATCAATCGTTCCGAAAGCTGAAGCTCCTCCATCAATTCATCCAGGATTTTGGACCCGATCTTGCACTAACGACAGCCCATCTTCCCGACATCGTGCCTGCGGGGCAGCGGGACACTTCAACGTTGCGCATTTCGGCGCGAACACACGGTGAAAACGGGTTCCTCTTCTTTGACAACTATCTTCGTAATTACCCGCTCCCGGAACATAAGGGAGTTACCGTGCTTTTAAAGCTTCCCTCCGGAGCGATCAACATTCCGCGCGAACCGGTCGACATACCCGCACAATCGTACTTCTATTGGCCGGTCAACATGGACCTCGACGGCGCTCTCTTAGAATATGCGACCGCGCAGCCGTTCGCCAGGATCGATGATGGAAAAATCGATTACTATTTTTTTGCTCCTTCATCAACGATCGCCGCGGAATTTGCTTTTGCAGAATCCTCTTTTGATTCATACCGTTCAAGAACCGGTACCGTTTCGCGGCGGAACGGCCTGTTATACCTCACAGGGATTGAACCTTCAATGAAAGAGGCGATGGAAGTCCGGTCGCACACAGGAAAAATTATCCGCATCGTTCTCCTCTCTCAAGAACAGGCATATAACTCGTGGAAGGTGCTGATCGGCGGCCATGAGCATTTGTTGATCACTCCCGCCGATGTATTTGCTGACGCAGACACACTTCACCTTCGGTCGCGCGATACGAAGAACTTTTCGCTCTCCGTGTTTCCTCATGCCGGAGAAGAAATTGATTCGAAAGTTATGCTCCTGAGAGCTGACGATCAGGGACTATTTGCCCGGTACGCAGCCAATGTCGGTTCGAAAAGCATACCTGTCACAGTTCAGCAGGTACGCGAACCGGCCCCCTCATCCCCGGTGATGATGGGTAAACCGTTCGATTGGCGCCACGGATCGGTGGCAAGCGCTCCAGACGATTCAGTTTTCGACAAAGCGGCCGTTTGGCAGTTGACGGTTCCGAAGGATATTCCGTCAGGATTGAGCGATTTATTTCTTACCATCAACTATGTTGGAGACGCCGCGAGGATCTACGGTGGCGGCCATTTACTCGATGACAATTTCTATAATGGGACGACGTGGGAAGTTGGACTGAAGCGATTTGCGCAAGCTTCTCTTGCTGGTGGATTTGAACTGAAGATCCTTCCGCTGCGAAAAGATGCCCCCATCTACCTTCCGAAGAATGCATGGTCACAGATCGAAGGGAACTCGGAGGCGGCCGTTGTGAAAAGTATCGCCATCTCTCCGGAATATGAAGTAATAGTCACTGTCCATCCCGATTCAACGATTTCTTCCCCGAATTTTTCCCTCGGTGCCGACATCAGCGCATTGGATGCACCGGGCCGCGGCAGATGGGGAACTCCTCTGAGGTACCAGGAAAATGGCAAGCAGAGCGATGAACTGACGATCCTTTCAAACCACGGTTGGAATGCATTTCGCGTTCGTGTTTTTCTCTCTCCGGTCCGGAACGCTCCGAATAACACGCTTGAAAATGCGATTCCTCTTGCCAAACGGATCAAAGCTGCCGGCGCGACGTTACTGCTGTGCCTTCACTATTCCGACACGTGGGCCGACCCTCAACATCAGGAGGTTCCCACGGCATGGCAAGGGCTACCGTTCGATACGCTGGAACGGCGCTTTGAAGAGTACTCCCGCGATGTCATAACGCAGTTCAAAGATGCGGGCGCGATGCCCGACTGGGTTCAAATCGGGAATGAAATTACAAGAGGAACGTTATGGCCGCTGGCGCAGATCCAGATTCCTGGGTCCACACAGTATGCACTGCCGGAACCGTATGACGAAACAAAACAGTGGGATCGACTAACCAGACTCCTTAAGGCGGGAATTCGGGGAGTGAAATCCGGGGGAGGAAACACGCCCCCTCGGATAGCAATTCATATCGATCAGGGAGGTAACTGGGCCGTGACGAAATGGTTTTTCGATCACGTGGAAGCGGCGCATGTCGATTACGATATTATCGCGGAAAGTTTTTATCCCCCGTGGCATCACGGCTCGCTCGCAGGAGTCCGGCACAATATGGAGGAGTGCTCCAAACGCTACAAGAAAGATTTCCTTGTCGTGGAGACCGGATACGACAGTTCAAGAGTGGCGAACAACGAGGATATGTTGTGGCCGGTGACGCCCGAAGGTCGGCTCCAATTTATGGTAGACTTGATCAATACCGTAAAGAGTGTCCCGCGAGGATTGGGTGTTATGTATTGGGCGCCTGAACGAGACGTCTGGAACGCTGACGGCAGCCCCGGCCCCGCGGTCTCGGTAATGGATTCTTTGACAACACTTCGGCAAAGTCCGGCAAGTCATGCGTCGGCGGAAGTCAACAAATAAGTACAGTGCGGGAAGAACCAATTACCCGAATGGATGGTCCGCTCATTTTGTACACCATCCACAGCATCCAAATATGTTTGTCAATCACCACGGCTTCCGCGCGTTCAACCCTTTCTGAATAGCGTGCTTCACCGCAAGGATGTCGACGCTCCCTACTTCTTTATAAATGATCTTGCCATCGGGATCTATCAACACCGTATACGGCACCGCTCCCGGCCACTCAGGGTCAAACGCATTGATCAATGAATCCCTTTCTCCCGAAGAAAAAATAAGATTGCGGTTTGAGGCATGGTTCATTTGGAGGAATTGCAGTACGTCGTTTTCTTCATCCGGCTGGTTTACTGAGACGGTCACGACTTCGAAGTCGCGGTGACGGTACATCCGGTTCACGGTTACGAACTCATCGAACTCGGCGACGCAGGGGGCGCACCATGTGGCCCAAAAATTTATCAGCCTGAATTTCCCGGACGTATTCTTCCTCAGTTCGCGCAGTGCGGTTGTATCCACTTTTGAGAGCGTTACGGGCTCCTCATCCAGCTTATCGATATACGCCTTCACCAATTCTTCCTTGCCCGCCCACTTGATGGAACAGCCGATGGCTTTGGTTTGGGCGACGGGAGGCTCTTTCCCGGCAAGCAGGGAATCGAGAGCGTTGCGAAGGTAGTTTTTTGTTACGTGCTGGATGCGTTCCGAGTTGTCGATGGCTCCTGCATAACGGAGTTTCCGTTCAGCGTCGAATACGAATACATGCGGCGTCGCCACGGGACCGTACGCGCTCGAGACCTCCTCCGTTTCTCCGTCGTAGAGGTACGGAAAATTGAATTGGATCTCTTTCGCCCGAAGTTTCATCTCCGCAAACGAATCACCCAGATCTGTCCAGCCGAGCTCGTCAAGACGCACCGATGTTGGGTCGTTCGGCATGATGGCAACAAGCGCTACGCCTTTGCTTTTGTAGTCGGTAACGATCTGTTTTATGCGCTCCTGATAGTATTGTGCCGTTGGGCAATGGTTGCAGGTGAACGCGACCACCAGAATCCTGGCGTCCGAAAAATTACTGAGAGTCCAATTGCGGCCATCGATGCCGGGGAGGTTGAATGACGGGGCGGAGGCCCCAAGCGGCAGTGTGGGAAAGTCGTCTGCTGCACATGGTTGATAGAGTACCGTCAGGCATGTGAACAGAATAAGTAGCATGAATTTCATCATCGTGTATTCTCCGGTTTTATCATAACGACAAAGTTTAATCGCGGAAGAAACTGTCAGCTATGGCGAAGATGAGTTCTCTTTAATATTTCGCACCATGCTAAGACTTTTTGAAGTGAATGTCAAATATCCGATGGAAATGGGTAGAAGCCATTTCAAAAATATTCCATTTGATCCTTCCCAACGGGTCTACGACCCGTAGGGTCGTGGACGATGCGCTCACTCCGTTCGCTTACTCAGGATGAACGGGCCATTTGTTCACCCTGAGCAAGTCCCCCGAAGGGGGACGCGTCGAAGGGCTAACACAACTTTTTTTTTGAGATGGCTTCGACTGTGCTACTTCGATTAAGAAAACAGCGATATGTCGCTTCGATCCTTTCCCTCCGTTCACTTCAGAGTATATTTCTCACAATTTACTTATATTATTTCCCGTCTCAACATCCGACCTTCACGTTCCACGCTTTGCTGCGGCGGAGCCGATGAATTTGCTGAACAAAATGGAGAACCTACAATGCAGAAATCCACTCATGCAGGCATCATTCTGCTAATAGCCTCAGTCTCTGTCATGCTGATGTCTGCATTAGTCCCGATGAGTTTGTTTGGACAAACTGATTCCGTTCTTCAAAATGCAATAAATGGAAGAGAACACCGGTTGGAATGGTGGCGCAAAGCACGATTCGGAATGTTCATCCACTGGGGTCCTGTCAGTATTGTCGGCACGGAGATAAGCTGGTCGCGCGGCGGATTGCGGCGGGGAATTGAACAAACCGGCACCGGTGATATACCCGTCGATATCTACGACAATCTCTATAAGAAATTTAACCCTGTTGCTTTCGATGCGAAACAATGGGTTGATATTGCACGATCGGCGGGGATGAAGTATATGGTGCTCACGGCGAAACATTGCGACGGGTTTTGTTTGTGGCAAACGAAAGTTGACGATTACAATATCGGAAGTACGCCTTTCAAACGGGACGTTTGCGCAGAACTTGCCGACGCGGCTCATCAAGCCGGAGTCAAAATCGGATGGTATTATTCTCCCATGGACTGGCGCGACCCCGATTGCAGGACAGTACGCAACGCCGCCTATGTGAATCGGATGCAAACGCATCTTTCTGAATTGCTGGGAAACTACGGACAGATCGATGTGCTGTGGTTCGATACCGAAGGAGGACCTTCTCCATGGGATCAGGAACACACCTATCATCTCATCCGGTCCTTGCAGCCACAGATCGTCATCAATAACAGACTCGATATCGAGACGCACGCGTATTACGACGCCAGGACTCAGATCAGTCCTAACGCAGATTATGCAACTCCGGAACAGCAAGTAGGGAACTACAATACATCGATTCCGTGGGAAACGTGTATGACTGTCGGTACGCAATGGTCGTGGAAACCCAACGATACACTGAAGACTTCTGCAGATTGCATCAGAATACTGGTGCAATGCGTTACCGGCGACGGGAACCTTCTGCTCGACGTCGGCCCCATGCCCAACGGCGAGATCGAGCCAAGACAGGTCGCAGTGTTGAAAGGGATCGGTGAGTGGCTGAACAAAAACGGAGAGAGCATTTATGAAACGCGGGGCGGTCCCATACCTAATGGATCATGGGGGGGCTCAACGCGTAAAGGGAATATCGTTTACCTTCACATTCTGAAATGGAACGGCGATGAAATGAAACTCCGGCGCCTCAACGGTAAGATCATCGCTTGGACATCGTTGACCGGACAAGGCCTGAAACTCGAACAAACTGCGGACGGCCTGGCTCTCTATATGCCTGCGGGCCAGCAGGACAAGATCGATACGATCGTCAAGCTTGAATTGGACCGGCCTGCGGCAGATGTCGAGTAGGAGCCGGGCAACGCGGACTTCTCCAGAAATCTCCGATTACTTCTCGACAAATTTCTTCAACATGTCGCCGATCAGAGACGTCCACCCTGCGACGAAATTTTTTCGCGCAAGAGGTGGATTGACATCGGGGAGGAATGTTTCTATTCCCTTGTGTGTGAGTTTCAATTTCGTTTTCTTCCCTGCCGCAACGAGTTCGAATATGACCAACGAATTTCCGGGAAACCCTCCGAAGCTCCATTCGTAGCCGATCTTTTTACCCGGCTTGACTTCTGTTACCTTCCAGATATGCAGGTAGTCTTTGCCGTCGTTCCGGACATTGAACTGAGTCTGAAAACCGACTTCCGGTTTAAAATCTTCTAGTGCGTTGAAATACCATTGCCTCATTTGGTCTTTATCGGTAATCGCCTTCCACACTTTATCGACAGGTGCATTAAACATTCGCTCGACAATAATCGGCTCATTTTTCATATTTGTATTATTTATTTGGATTGTGCAGAGTTATTGGCGTGATGCATACCGTTCCTCGTCGTGCCGCAAGACCGCGAATTTTGTTTAATTATGATCTTGCGACATTGCGTCGGCACGCCAGTTCCTTTTTTATATTTTGGCCAAATAATCGGTAGGTTTATCCATGTTCTGTTTCAAGTCTTCGACCGCACTTTATTTTTCAACGACCGCGTTTCGTTGCTCCGCCGTCTCGAAGAGCATTGTCATCGTGAGTTCTGTCTTCCCCATCATGTCTTCGAACGTCACGGTAACATGAAAGTAGGAGAGATCACCCGGCCCCCCCTGATCATAACAAAGCCGTTCGGGCTTTTGAACTTCACGATGGAAAACCTTGTTCGGATACTCGACGCCGTCGGGTCCGTGCATAATGAACTCCCACACGCCGCCCGGCCTCACTTCCATTTTACGGATCGTGTTTGTGAACCCCTCGGGCCCCACCACATTGCGTTGTGGTCCGGTTCCGTCCACACCTTCCACACGAGTTCCCGCGGTGCGTCGAAAATTGGTGTAATGGAAATCTCCCGGTCGACGTTGCTCGCCCCCGGGGAATTCTTTTCAGGCATGACTGTGTTCCACCTCGATTGTTCTAACTGATCGGTTAGACCACTGTGTACGCTGCATTCTCCCCATGCATTTTTCTTTTATGAAATTTATTTTGGCTGCTTGGTTCGCAGCGCATCGAGACTCCAAGGTCCTGCACCAGCCGCCGAGAAATAGAGCCAGACAAAGCAATACAGTACCGCGGGTTGACCGCCGTTCAAGTTCGGCCAGACTCCTCCCGGGAAGTGGGCTTGAAAGTATGCGACAGCCATCTCGCCCGCGACGAGGAATGCAACCGGGCGGGTGAAAAGGCCGAGCAGAAGCAGCGCTCCGCCGAATGCCTCAAGAATTCCAGCCAGCCCCAGCTCGGACATTAACTGCACCGTGCCGCCGTTGGGAAAAATTGCAACGGGATAGGCAAAAAGCTTCATGGTACCCGCAAGCATGAACATGATTGCTGCGACGATGCGCAGCAGGCTCTTCAGGCGCGGACCCATAGATTCCCATGTTGTTGTAATCTCTAGCGATTTCATCTTCGGTCCTTTTTGTGTTAGTTTGTAATTGGGGCGTAAACGAGCAATACGTTTCCTGATTTGAACGCCGTACTTCTTAACATCTTAAGCCCCTGCCTGCGTTCCAATTCTCTGAAAAGAGGATTGCCGGAGCCTAAGACAATGGGGGCGATCATGATCCGATGTTCGTCAACCAGATTTGCATCCATAAGTGTGGTTAGAAGGGAGGCGCTTCCTAGAAGGGCGATATCTTTTCCTGGTTGATTCTTCAATTTTGAGACTTCTTCGACGAGGTTCTCCTTCATTAACCTTGAGTTATTCCATTCAACAGAACGTAGTGTTCTTGAGAAAACCAGCTTCGGCAGGGAATTCATCCTGCCCGCTATCATTGGGTCGCTTTCAGCCGCGGCCGGCCAATAGGCCGCCATCATCTGGTACGTAACCCGGCCAAACAGGAGAGTGTCCACCGTGCTCAACTGGTGCCCGGCGAATTTATGAAACTCTTCGTCCACGTTATGCCAGTCGAGTTCTCGGCTCGGGCCTTCAAAGAAGCCGTCGAGCGAGACCATTTGAAATGAAAATACAGTTCTCATCTCTGCTTCCTTTCGTCAGTGTCTTATGATGCCGTCACGGACCCGCGGCAGTCATAGCGCAGCCACACGATCCCGCAGTCAAAGCGTGTTGCCTCGATCAACGTCATATCCAGTCTTCCCGCAACTTTTCGGAAAATTGGCAGGCCGTCTCCGATTGCAACAGGATTAACAAGGAGATGTATTTCGTCTACAAGGCGGCTTGCGATCAGCGAAGATGCGAACTTCGCACCGCCGAAAACAATGATGTCGCTGCCCTTGAACTTCTTCAACTTCGCAGCCTCTTCAATGAAATTGCCGTTGATCACTGCGGTATCAGGCCATTCAGAACGTGCGAGAGAATTCGACAAAACGATTTTTGACGTGCCTGTCAATTTCTTTCCAAGAGAAAAGAAGTGATCTTGTGGGTTGGCCGCTACAGATGTCCAATAGGGGATGAACTGCATTTCAGATTTACGCCCCATCGCTATGAGGATGCAGTCGACATTGTCAAGGTTTGCCAAAGCGCGCAGGCGCAGCTTTTCATCCCAATTGAAGGTGACCCAGTCGATGCCGCCGTCGGTCCTTCCGACGAATCCATCAATGGTCATGTGCATTTGTATCTTCAGCTTTCGCATCGCAGTAATCCTTATCTTGTCATCGAGAACTCTTGGGAAAGAAGATCGTCGATCCGTTCGTACGATTCGGTGACCCCCTTATCCATTCCGGACTGTGCCATCCCATCCCTGTCAGCGACAGATTGAAACACCGACCGTGTTGTGAGTCTCGTCCGGTTCCCCGGAAGCGTTTCGAGTTTGAAAGTTTCGAGCATAACATGTCCTTTCTCCGGCAGACCTTCAAATTCGAAAGTGTCAATGATCCGTTCGGGGACTGTTACTTCATGGTACACTCCACGGAATGCAAACACATTGCCTTTCGTGTCTCGTTGAACGAACCGCCACATTCCGCCGGGTTTCACTTCCATCAGGTCAACGACGGTTGTGAGATACTTTGGTCCCCACCAATGTGGAATGCGCGTTGGGTCCGTCAATATTGTGAAGACCAGTTCGCGAGGGGCATCGAAGACCCTCGTGATCAGGATCTCCTGTTTACCCGGTTCGACAACGATCTCAGCGCGATTGTAGTTGGCCATGATCACATCTCCTCTATGATATATTTAATCCGGCGAGTGTGTTGCCTCGGCCCATATTCTTCAGGCGGCTCTCCGGCTCGTTTCATTTATCTTTTCAACGGCCGTTCGTTTTCACCTTTCGGCGTTCGCCACTCTTTTGGTCAGCTTGCAGCGCTTTGAGATAGTCTCCGAGCCGGTCGAGCCGTTCCTCCCATGCCCTGCGGTAGTCGTCGATCCAGTCAGCCGCCTGTTCGAGCGGTTCGGGGTTCGCGGAAAGAAAATGCTCTCTCCCCTTGCGGCGCCGGCGGACGAGCTGAGCGCGTTCAAGGATAAGGATGTGTTTCGAGACGGCGTTCAGGGACATATTGAACGGCCGCGCGATTTCCGTCACCCGCGATTCTTTTCCCGAGAGAAATTTCAGGATCGCTCTCCGGGTCGGGTCGGAGAGTGCCATCATCGTTCGGTCTAAATTTGCCTGGACCATTATTCAACCTTTTGGTTGAATATAATACGAGAAGGTCCAGTTGTCAAGCGAAAAAATTGGGACTTCAAATTACCGCGATGGTCTAAGGAGAAAACCGTGAAAATTCTTTTATCAGTAGAACGTCCCGGTATGATCAAAATTTTGTCTGGGCTTTTCATTTCGGAATCGAGGGGGAGTACGGCAAAAAGTGTCTCAAGATTGAAGATTTAGCTTGACTTTTCGCCATACGGTCATTATCATTAACTAACCAGTCAGTCAAACTGAGTCTCCGAGCGAGAGGATACTATGTCTCCAAGATCGAAAGAAATGGCCGAGAAAATGAGGGGGAAAACCAGAGAAGCCATTCTCGCGGCTTCGCTGGAGCTTTTTGCGAAGCATGGATATTCCGGTACTACTACAGAATCAATCGCGAAAAAGGCCCGGATTTCAAAAGGCCTTATCTTTACACATTTTTCCACGAAGCAGGACCTTCTTTTCGCACTTTTTGATGAGGAAATTGAGCACATCCTCCCAGAGATTTTCAAAGACGATGACCCGAGGCCTCCCAAGGAGCGGTTCATTTCGCTCGTCAATTCCTGGCTTGACCTGATCAAGACCAAGCCTCTGCTTGTTCGGCTTTCGCTTCAGCTCAGCCTCGACGAAGAATACCGGAAGCTGATGAAGAAAAAAGGAAAGCAGTACTTCGAACTCGCTTTCGTGCGCCTCAGCAATCTTATTAAACAACTGGGTTCCGACAAACCCGATCTCGATTGTTATCTTCTTATGTTTGTCTTCGACGGAGTTGTCGCGAACTACACCGTAGCACCGGATCTGTTTCCCATTGATGCCATCAAAAACCACCTTATCGAGACGCTGCTTTTGAGGTGGGACAAAATCGGCGACTAAGTCGTCATGAAATTACCGCAGCGGATCGCGCGGCGTACTCCGGGAAAGAATAAAAGTGTCGTTAGAGAACAAATGCCTGAATTATTTCATGCTTCTCCTTTGCATGTGTGCGACTGCGCGTTCGCAGAGCGAAGAATTGCACGGCCAGGCGTCGGTTTGGATGGGCGCGAACCATGACAGTGTGCCGGGGGCTGCCGGAGGTCTCCGCTATATTCCCGACCTCCTGCTTGAACAAAAACTCGGCGATCATCTCAACGCAAATATGGAATTGTCGCTGAATGCTTTTGTGACCGCTCGATATCAGAAGAACGAGTCAGCATCGTACGACGAGGAAATAAAGCCGTATCGAGGATGGGTCAGACTTTCGACGGATAAATTTGAGGCGAGGCTCGGGCTGCAGAAGATTAATTTCGGTTCCGCCGTGTTTTTCCGTCCCCTTATGTGGTTTGACCGTGTCGACCCTCGCGATCCGCTGCAGTTGACGGACGGAGTTTATGCACTGCTCGCACGATACACCTTTTTGAATAATGCGAATTTCTGGGCGTGGGGACTCTACCGCAATGATGATCCAAAGGGCTGGGAGCTGTCGCCAACGGAAAAGAAATCATCAGAATACGGCGGCAGGGTGCAGTCGCCGATGTGGACGGGAGAAATCGGCGTCACCTATCATCATCGTCGAGCAGATTTGAGCTCATTAATTCCGCTGCGAACCGACACGAGCAGCTTTATCGCGCCGGAGGACCGGCTGGGTCTGGATGGAAAATGGGATATCGGCATCGGCGTCTGGTTTGAATCGGCGCTGATTCATCAGGAGAATAATTTTCTTCATGCCCGGTACCAGCGGCTCTGGACGGTGGGTGCAGATTACACATTCGCGACCGGCAACGGCCTCTATGCTGCGACGGAATACTTCCGGTCCGATAATCCAGCCGAACCATTCGCCTCTGCTCAAGGGACCGGGTTCTCTGCATTGTCGCTCAATTACCCGATCGGTATTGTCGACCAGGTGTCGGCAATTTTCTATCGTGACTGGAAGGATCAAGAATGGTATCGGCTAGTGACCTGGCAGCGGACATACGATAACTGGAGCTTCTATCTTATGGGTTTCTGGGATCCAAAGAATATCCAGCTCTACAGCAACCAGACAGGAGCGAATCCTTTTGCAGGTACCGGAATTCAAGTCATGGTCGTGTTTAATCACTGAGAAATTTAGGGCGGACTCCAGTGTGGACTTTATAGAATAACATTGTAATAACCGTCAGGACGCCAAGAACGCCAGGGATCTTGTCATCCTTTATACTCATAATTTCTTGGCGAGCTTGGCGCCTTGGCGGTAAAGACAGTTTTATTCAGGGATGGTTCGAATAGAAACACCCGGGCAGTTTAAACAATAAGCGGAAAGGCATATGCAGAACTCACCTCTGATAAAGATCGAAAATCTTGACAAGATCTATTCGCTCGGTCCTACGACCCTGAAAGCTCTCGATAGTATCACGCTATCCGTGATGAGAGGGGAGTTTCTCGGACTCGTTGGGCCCAGCGGTTCGGGAAAGACGACCCTTTTGAATATCATAGGATCTCTCGATGCCCCGTCGAACGGAACAGCCGAAGTGCTGGGGCGGAAGATCGAATCACTTTCTCACAGAGAAGCCGCAAGTCTCCGAAACAACCACATCGGCTTTATTTTTCAAACGTTCAATCTGCTTCCGGTCTACACCGTGTACGAAAACGTTGAGTTTCCCCTGTTGCTGCAGGGAGTCGAATCGGCGCGTCGCAGGAAGCTCGTTGAAGAAGCGCTGGAGTGGGTTGGCCTCTTAGACCGCGCAAATTCAAGGCCATCCCAGCTTTCAGGGGGACAGAGTCAGCGTGTTGCGATCGCGAGGGCAATCGTCAAAAAACCGGAACTCGTTCTGGCGGATGAACCCACCGCCAACCTCGACGCCGCAAACTCCCACCACATCATGGAAACGATGGTGACATTGAATAAAGAAACCAACGCAACTTTTGTCTTTGCAACACACGACGAAAAAGTAATCGGCTACTTGAGGCGAAAGATAACGCTTGTCGATGGAAAGATCTCCAAAGATGAAATTATAGACAACAAACTTCCACGGTGAGGCAGACGATGCTTATACTAAAACTTGCCTTTCGGAATATTATCAGCGCGGGCCTCAGAACCTGGCTTAATGTGATCGCTCTCTCATTTGCCTTTGTGGCGATCATTTCCCTGCAGGGAGTTTATGATGGAATGAACGACCAGGTCGAGCACGCGACCATCGATGCTTTGTACGGGGGCGGGCAGTATTGGCAAAAGGGGTACGATCCGTATGACCCGCTTTCCTTTGAGGATGCTCATGCAACAATTCAGCCGCAGCTTCAGGCATTGATCAACGAAAAGTCCGCTGCCTCGATCCTCATCCGGACTGCGACGATATATCCCCAGGGGAGATTCCGCTCCATCATTCTCAAGGGGATCGACCCAGATCAAACGATCCTGTCAGTTCCATCCTCTCTCTTAAAAGCCGGTCCCGACGGAATTCCCGGACTCATCGGCAGCAGGATGGCAAAAAGTGCCGGACTAAAAAAAGGGGACTTAGTGACGGTTCAATGGAGAGACGTTCACGGTACATTCGATGCGCGGGACGTGAGGATCGTCGAAGTTTTTAGCTCAACGGTGCAGGATATCGACAATGAACAGATCTGGATCCCGCTCGCCCAGTTGCAGCAGTTCACCCGGATGACCGACCAGGCGACGATCGTGGTACTGAAAGCGGGCATGACGCCGGTCGACAATATTTCCGGATGGGAATTCAAGAGTCTCGAATTTCTTTTGCAGGATCTGCATTCGATGGTGAGAATGAAAAGCGTTCAAGGGAGCATCATGTACCTCCTCCTCCTATTTCTTGCGATGCTCGCAATTTTCGACACACAGGTTCTGTCGATCTGGCGCCGGAGAAAAGAAATGGGGACGTTAATGGCGCTCGGTATGACGAGGACAAACGTGATCGAACTGTTTACCCTGGAAGGCGCGTTTCACAGCATCCTGGCGGGGGTTGTCGCTGCGATGTACGGGATCCCTTTGCTTGCGTACGTTGCCAGGACTGGCGTCCCCCTTCCCGCATCGACCGACAATTTCGGTTTTGCCATCGGAGAGAAACTTTTTCCCGTTTATTCTCCTGCGCTGATTATCGGCACGACGGTCCTTGTGTGTTTCGTCACGACCATCGTCAGCTACCTGCCGACGAGGAAAATCGCACACCTCAAGCCAACCGACGCTCTTCGGGGGAAACTCTCATGATCTTCTTCCTCTTTAAAGGCCTCATGCGTGACCGTTCCCGTTCTCTTTTTCCTTTCATCACAGTTCTGGCTGGCGTTGTCCTGACAGTTTTTCTTCACGCTTGGTTGAACGGAGCGGTCTCATCGATGATCCAATCGACGGCGCATTACAACACGGGGCACGTCAGCGTGATGACGCATGCGTACGCAAAAGAGGCAGACCAAATTCCGAACGACCTTGCGCTGCTGGGAATCGACACGCTTATGGGAGCGTTGAAGCGTGACTACCCGGACCTTCTCTGGACTCCCCGCATCAGGTTCGGCGGGCTCCTCGATATTCCGGACGTGAATGGCGAAACGAAGGCCCAGGCGCCTGTCAGCGGTCTTGCGGTTGATCTTCTTTCTTCCGGCAGCCCTGAACAGAAAATCCTGAACATGCGCCAGGCGATCGTAAAAGGACGCATGCTTCAAAAAAAAGGTGAAATGCTGATAGGGGAAGAATTGTGCGACAGGCTCAGCATCCAGCCCGGCGACACCGCAACGCTAATCAGCTCAACGATGTACGGCAGCATGAGCGTCACCAACTTCGTCGTCGTCGGGACGGTTCGGTTCGGAATTACAGCAATGGACAAAGGCACGGTGATCGTCGATGTTGCCGACGTTCAACAAGCCCTCGATATCCAAAACGGAGCGGGAGAAATCCTCGGTTTTTTTGCCGACGATCTATATCACGAAGAGCGGGCGAACGCAGTGACTGCTGATTTCAATTCCAGGGGAAAAAATGGCGATCAATTTTCTCCCGTCATGGGGACACTTCGAACGACCAGCGGGCTTTCCGATTATCTTGACTATGTCGGAGTCTTCTCCGACACCATCATCGGCATCTTCGTTTTCGCGATGGCCATCGTTCTTTGGAATGCAGGACTTACCGGGAGCCTGCGCCGGTACGGAGAGATCGGCGTGCGCCTTGCGGTAGGGGAAGACAAGAGACATATCTATCTCTCACTGCTTGCCGAGTCGCTGATGATCGGATTTATCGGATCTCTCGCCGGTACTGCAATTGGTTTGGCGCTGGCCTACTATACCCAGGTCAAAGGCTTGGATATCGGCTCGGTTTTAAAAGATAGTTCAATGATGCTTCCGAATATTGTGCGAGCCCGGATCACGCCGACGACATTTGTGATAGGATTTGTGCCCGGCATGCTCGCTACATTTTTCGGAACCGCGATCTCCGGCATCGGCATCTATAAACGACAAACTTCGGAATTGTTCAAGGAGCTTGAAACATGATCCGTATACTTTCTCTGCTGTCCGCACTGTTCTTGTTTTCATTCTTTTTGCAGACTCCGTCCGGAGACGGCATCCTAAAGAAGGTGGATGAAAACATGTTCTCTGAGAACAAGGTCTCGGTTTCGCGCATGATCATCCACGGACGCCGCGAGATCAGAACGGTGGAATCGAAATCATGGCAGCGGGGCACCAGCGAATCGTATACAGAGTTCCTTGCGCCGGCCAGGGACAAGGGGACAAAAATGCTGAAGTTGAAGGATATGCTCTGGGATTATTCTCCTTCCACAGACCGGACGATCATGATCTCCGGAAGCTTACTCCGGCAGTCGGTCATGGGCTCCGACCTTTCGTACGAGGACATGATGGAAGATCCCCATCTCCCGAATATTTACTCGGCGAAAGTGCTGTCCGAAGATACTCTCAACGGTCGCGATTGCTGGATACTCGACCTCACAGCAAAAAAGGAGGATATCGCGTATCACCACCGGCGTCTCTGGGTCGATAAAGACCGGTATGTGCCGCTGCGGGAGAATCTCTACGCAGAAAGTGGGAAGTTGTTGAAAACGATGGATGTGCGCGAAGTGATCAAGGTTCAGGGGCGATGGCTGGCAAAATCGGTTCTTTACAAAGACGTAATGAAGGAAGGGGAGGGAACAGAATTTATCGTCGATTCCGTGACTCTCGATGCGGAGATCCCGGATTATCTATTTTCAAAAGCGGCACTGCGCCGATAGCGAACAGCTATATGGACTGCGCAGAGCCCGTAAACCACTCCCCATTGAGATGAATTTTGACAATTTTTCAATACGCCCCCTTGCCGCCGAAGATGCCTCGGACTATTTTCATCTGATCGAAGGCAACAAGGGAAGAATTGCAAAATATTTCCCCAACGTCACGGTGGCGAACAGGGATATCGATTCGACGGTTCTGTTCATTGCGGAGAGAATTCGACTGGCGGAAAAAAGGGAGCTCATATCGTATACTGTTCTTGATAACGATACCCAACGAATCATCGGGGGACTGTTCTTGAAGAACTTCGACTGGCACGTTCAGAAATGTGAATGCAGTTTTTTTATCGACGGCGAATATGAAGGCAAGGGCATCACGACAAAAGCCGTGTCAGTGCTGATCGATCATTGTTTCCGCGAATTACGTTTGAATAGGGTCTACATGAGGATTGCGGAAGATAATATTTCCAGCAGACGCGTTGCCGAAAAGAATGGGTTTGTCGAAGAGGGGATTCTCCACCAGGACTTTAAAACGTCTGGGGGAGAATTCGTCGACGTTGTGTACTATGGATTGCTCCGGACGGCGGCCGATAAACGGTCCGGAGGCTGAGCGAAAGAATCCATATGCAAGGCTGTGCTGCCGCGCACTCAGGACGCAAATTTGTGAATCGCGACGCGGGACCCTCATCGGTGCAACAAATAGACCGCTCACACCGTAAACAGACAATCCCTGTAGGCACCCTTTCCCACACCCAATGCACTTAGGCGATATCGCAGCCTTGATTCTTTTTTAAAAAAAACAATAAACAGGAGAATCTATGAAGAATCTTTTCCTCTGTTTTCTTGCCAGCCTTTTCCTCGCTCCCTTCGTCCTTGCGGAGCGATCTCTCCCGTATTTCGTTTCGGCAGAATGGCTAAGTGACCATATGAAAGACAAAGATGTTGTTATCCTTCAGGTTGCCTTCAGCAGAGGTGAATACAACTACGGCCATATTCCAGGCTCACGTTTCCTTTGGTTTGATTGGCTTGCACCTTCGACTCCGGAGCTTTCAACAGAAATGCCGTCAGTCGATCAGGCCAAGCCCATACTGGAAGAATTAGGCATCACGGCAGAGTCGAAAATAATTATTGTTTTCAACGGGGGAAACGTCACGATCGCAACGCGCATGATTCTCGCCCTTACGTATTTTGGCCTTGGGGACCACGTTGCATTGCTTGACGGCGGACTCCCAATGTGGAAATCGGAAGGCAAGAGCATTACAAAAGAAGTGCCGGCAGTGAAGAGATCCTCACTCACAGTAGAGCCCCATTCCAATGTCATCACCGATGCGGACTGGGTGAAGAATCATTTATCATCTCCGGATATCGCCATTGTCGATGCACGTTCGAAAAGTTTCTACGATGGCAACGGAGGCGGCATCGCGCGTCAAGGACATATCAAGGGAGCCAGGAATATTCCGTATTCCACTATCGTCGACAGTACGAATAAGGTGAAATCGATTGCGGACCTTCAACGAAGGTTTGATGATGCAGGGATCGCAAAAGGGTCTACTGTTGTGACGTATTGCCATGTCGGCCAGCAGGCAACCCTCGTCTACCTGGCGGCAAAATATCTCGGCTACAACGCAATGGTCTACGACGGATGTTTCGAGGATTGGAATGTGCGGGATGAGAGCTACCCTGTCGAGAAAACGGATGGGGGCAAGAAATAATAATTGCAAAACGACGGCAGTTGCTCGCTCCTGAGAACAAATGACTTGATTTGGCGATGAATCATATGATAAAGCCCAGGCCATACCTCAATCCTTATCTCGCCGGCATCGGACTCGGATTGGTGCTTCTCTCCGCTTTTGTGATCATGGGACGGGGTCTTGGCGCATCGGGTGCTTTCACGTCAGTGGTGGCCGCGGGTGTGAACAGTGTTGCCCCAACACATGCACAGTCGAATGGACTGTACAGGGAATATCTCAACACTCCGTCGGGAAATCCGTTGAAAGAATGGCTTGTGTATGAAATTGCGGGAGTCCTCGTTGGAGGGTTTATTTCCGGACTCCTCTCCGGAAGGATAAAACGGACGGTCGAAAAGAGCCCGGGCTTTTCAACGTCCGGCAGGATGATCTATGCATTCTGCGGCGGACTTCTCCTCGGGTTCGGCTCGAAAGTTGCGCGTGGATGCACCAGCGGCCAGGCTCTTACCGGAGGAGCGCTGATGAGCGTCGGAAGCTGGGTCTTTATGATCGCTGTTTTTGTGAGCGCGTATGCGGCTGCATTTCTCTTTAGGAGGCAATGGACATGAATGCACCGTTCTACCAATTCGGCATGTTTGACCTCGAGACCGCGCTTGCCATCGCATTCGCGATCGGCATTGGCTTCGGATTCTTTCTGGAACAAGCTGGTTTCGGAAGCGCGATGAAGCTCGCCGGACAGTTTTATTTTCGCGACCTCACGGTGTTTAAAGTAATGTTCACGGCCATCGTCACCGCGATGCTCGGCCTCTTCTGGCTTTCGCGGCTCGGTATCGTCGACCTCTCACTTGTCAGGGTCTTGCCGACATATCTCGTTCCTCAACTTGTCGGCGGGATAATCTTCGGCGTCGGTTTTGTCATGGGGGGATATTGCCCGGGGACGTGCTGTGTCGCGGCAGTCACCGGGAGGATGGACGGCTGGGTTCATTTGCTGGGGATGTTTGCCGGGATCTTTGTTTTTGCCGAGGTATATCCGATGATCTCCGAGTGGTATTCTTCCACTGCAATGGGTGAAGCAACACTTTCACAGGTCTTTAATCTCTCGCCCGGTACAACGGTGTTCATCGTGACATCCGTTGCGCTTCTCGGCTTCTCAGGGGCAGAATTCGTAGAGGGAAAATTTAAGCGGACAAAAAGTCAATCATGACCTTCTATAGATTATTAGCTGCTGCGGCTTTTCTTCTTGCCGGCGGCGCCCTCCTCTTGCAAAATCCGGAGCGGAATGCGTACACCGATCCCTCGTCGTTGGCAGCCTTAATTGAATCCGAGCAGGATCACATCGAGCCGCTCGACCTGGCCAGGTCGATCAAAGAAGGGAAACAGAAACTTCAGGTGATCGACCTTCGCGACTCGACGGAGTTCGCCGAGTACCACATACCGGGCGCCCGTTTAATGACGTTGACGGCTCTCGTTAACGGCGGCGTTCGTCGGAACGAAAACATTGTTATTTATTCTCAGGGGGGAACTCATGCCGCTCAGGCATGGGTGATTCTGAAAACAAAGAACTTCCCCAATGTCAGGACCCTGCTCGGGGGAATGAGCGGGTGGAACGACGAAATCCTGTTTCCGCAGATCTCCGCTGATGCACCCGATTCTACAAAACGTGCCTTTGATGAGAGAAAAGCGCTCAGCGTATTTTTTGGAGGCCGGCCAAGAACTGCTCCCTCATATACCGGACACCCTCCGCGGCAAAAGCCCCCGTTAAAAGGGGGCCAGCCGCCGAAGTTTGAAAAGGAAGGAGATAAATTGCGAGAAACCTGCGAACGTTATGGTTCGACGGACATTTTCTCTGCTTTGGTTCGTATAAAAGCATAGTTCAGAAAGGGAAGGCTGTAGAAATCGGATGCCTTCTTGTAGAATTCTTTGGCATGCGATTTTTCTCCCTTTGCCTCCAGTGCAATCGCGATTCTATAAAGATTGTACGGATCTTGCTGATTTGCCTGAAGCAATTCGGTTACCGCCTCATCGTATTTTTTCTCAGCAAGGGCAAGGGTCCCTCTTAATTCATGGGTAAACCGGATTTGATTTGAGTTGTTTTTCCCCCGTACACCTTGCCAGTATGCGCCTATTTCTTCTCTTGCCTTTCCAAGATCACCTTTCGCAACCGCTACTTGCGCTCTATTGAAATGGGCAATGACGAGAACGTTCTTCTTCAGTTCGGTTGAAAGATCTGAACGTTCCATGATGTCCACCGAGGCATCGAAAGCTTTGAGCGCCTCATCGTATTTGCCCATCTCCAGCAGGATATTCGCTTTCGCCGCAAGGTCTCCCGACATACCCGCAGCATCATTGATTTCCTTTCCTACAGCATACTCATCGTCAAAATCTTTGAGGCCCGATTCCATGTTCCCCTCATCGACATCGACGACTGCTTTGATGAAGAACGCCTGACGCCGTTCTCCAGGATTTCTCGCCATCTCAAAGAGATGCCGTACTGCCCATGCTGCATTTGTTTTGTTTCCCCGGTACAGGTAGTTCATGCATAAACCAACTTCCGAGGATGTAAATGTGGAATCGATCGCGAGGGCTTTTTTATAATTGGCAATAGATTCGTCGAACCTTCCTATTTTCAACAGCAGCTCTGCATACGAGTCGTACGGGTTAGCGTCGTTCGGTATCAGCTCTGTGTATTTTTTGAATGCCTTCTCGGCCTCAGGGTATTTTTCGATTTGACGGTAAGTATAACCGAGAATGTTGTATGCAGGGGCAAACCGGTCGGAGAGATGGATCGATTTCTCGTATTGGTCAATCGCCTCCTTGTATTCCTGTTGGCCGAAATAGTAGGCGCCGAGCGTGAAATGTGCTCGTTCATCGTTCGGATAGAGCGATACCGCCTTTTCGAGATAATTCTTCTGGTTCTGAAAATTTGCGTTCGCCCCTGCGTTGGTCGCAAGGATAAGGAGACGTTCTCCTTCCGACGTCTTATCCTTATTGAGCATTGCTCCTTTCAGATTCTCTAAGAATTCCTTTGTGGTGAAAGAATTGTTGGCGCGGTTGAGATATGCCGAGGCGAACGACGGATCGAGTGCAATCGCTTTGTCGAAATGCGCAATGGATTTCGTCGCCTGGAGGTTGTCGGAGAGCTCCTGACCGAGAAGGAACTCTTTCTTCGCCTCCTCCGACGCGGTCGTGATGGGAATTTTTTCTTGATCAGCCCCGGGCATTGCTGATGCTGAATTCCAGGTCAACCCGGCAACGAATAGTAACGCTACGACTGGCTTCATAGAACCTCCGTGAATGTGTTGGGGTACGTGAATTAATAGTCTCCGGCGGACGAGCAGATGCAGCGACCACCGGTCATTGCGCAGCATTTTCTACGGTCGGGTTTAGGGCTTTAGCTTCCTACGAAAGAAAAGAATATTCCGATGGGTATACGGAATGCATGAGAAATTGTTTCCCTTGATTACTGTGCACCCCTTATTTCGGGAGTCAAGTAGTTGACGGCGGGACATCCTGCCGGAAACATTCTGCCTGTTATTCCAGGACCCAAAATCTATCCCATCATTCCTTCACATCCAGAAATCCACAAAAAGGCGGAGCTAATCGAAGAGCTCGCGCTTAGCGACATCAACTGACGGTGCAGGAGCTAGAAGGCGGTGATCGTCATATCGCTTCCCGCGGGTGTCATCCTCTTGTCCACATTCCCTCTTATACGTGATGCTGAGCCTTTACCCCGCCGCGGAAGCGTTGCTTGTCGACGGATTCATTATGATCTATCCGTTAGAGGTAATCGGTTCTCAAGAAGATTGGCGTTGAATTGGCCGTGCGGCATTTAGCAACGGGGAAGGGAAGCCTGAAAAAGAAATCCCCGCCGTCTCACAACGGCAGGGATTTCTTCTGTACTAAAGGTGGAGCTTCAGCAGAGACTCACTCTTGCTGCATCCTGCAATTTCATCCATTCAAAACTTCCCGTACCTTTCTTGCCAGTGATCGCGGGGTGAATGGCTTTTGGAGGAAGTTAATTCCTTCGTCGAGGATCCCCCGATTTGCTACGACGTCGGCGGTGTAGCCGGACATGAAAATAACTTTCATACCCGGCTTTAACAAAATGAGCCTGTCTTTCAGTTCTTTGCCGTTCATTCCGGGCATTACAACATCGCTGATGAGAAGGTCGAATTTTTTGTTGCCCCGTTCACAAAGCACGATGGCATCGCCGGGAGACTTCGCAGTAGAAACGGTGTAGCCATACAATTCCAGCGAGCTTTTGGCGAGGTCGAGAAGTTGTTCCTCATCCTCGACCACGAGGATCGATTCCGTCCCTTTAAGCGGAAGGTCCTCCTGTTTCCTTGCAGGCATGTCGATCTCCCCGTAGAACCGGGGAAAGTAGACCTTGAACGTCGTTCCCTTACCGGGTTCGCTGTAGACATTAATGAACCCGTTGTTTTGCTTCACGACTCCGAACACCGTCGCCAGCCCCAGACCGCTGCCGTAATCTTTGGGTTTCGTTGTAAAGAACGGCTCAAAGATCTGGTTCATTGTCGCCTTGTCCATGCCGCATCCGTTGTCGCTGAACGCCAGCATGACGTACTCGCCCGGCTGAAACTCCATATGGTCTTTGCAGTAATCTTCATCAAGAACCATATTCGATGATTCGATCGTGATCGAACCGACATCGGAGATCGCGTCGCGAGCATTGGTGGAAAGGTTTGCCAGAATCTGATCGACCTGCGTACGATCGATCCTTATGTTCCAGAGATCTCTTCCGGGCCGCAATGAAATAGCAACGTCTTCGCCGACCAGTCGTCCAAGCATGCTTTGCAGAGAGGAGAGGGCGTCGTTCAGGTTCAACACGACCGGTGCAACGACCTGCTTTCGGGCGAAGGCGAGGAGCTGTTTTGTAAGGTCGGCGGAACGTTCTGCGGCTGCGACGATAGCTTCGATCTTTCGCGCAATCGGGTCGAGCGGACTGATCGCGTGTTCGATGAGTTTAGCGTAACCGAGGATGACGGCGATGACATTGTTGAAATCGTGTGCAACTCCACCCGCCAGCCTGCCGATCGCCTCCATCTTCTGCGCCTGCATCAGTTGTGCGTGCAGCAGTTTGTTCTCCGATTGGTCATTGAAGACGAGGACAACACCGATCGTTACGCCCCGTTCGTTCCGGATCGGTGCGCCGCTATCCGCGATCGGGCGCCGCACTCCGTCTTTTGCGATCAACGTTGTGTGGTTCGCCAGTCCGACGATAATTCCCTCGCGAAGTACCCGATACACGGGGTTTTCAACGGAGGTCCCGGTCAGCTCGTTGACGATGTTGAACACGTCGGCGACGGACCTCCCAAGCGCCTCTTTCTCGGACCAGCCGGTGAGCGCTTCTGCGACAGGATTCATCTGGAAGACCATTCCGCGGATGTCTGTCGTGATCACTCCATCGCCGATGCTGTACAATGTTGTTCTGAACCGCTCTTCACTGATGCGTAATGCCTCCTGGGTTTTCGTCCTTTCGGTGATATCCTGGATGACAGTCCGGATCCCTGTAATTTTTCCCTGATCATCCTTAAGCAGCCGTTCTTCCATCAGCGTCGGGAACGATGTGCCGTCTTTTCTGAGATAGTTCCGGACGGCGCTTTTGGTCGGCGTCAATTCTCCCGACAGTTTTGCTACGACCCGTTTCTGTGATGATTCGCTGTCGCCGACAAACTGCGAGACCGGCTTGCCTACCATCTCCTCCCGCGTATAGCCGAGCATCTCCAATTCAGTCCGATTGACGTCGACGATGCAGCCGTTATCGTCGATTTCATGGTAGCCGATCGGGGCACTGTCGAACAGCTCCTTGAATTTCTCTTCGCTTTTTTTCAGCGCCTCTTCCGTTCGCTTGCGTTCGGTGATATCATCATACGTCCCGAGGATCCCCTTGATGGTTCCGTCAGCAGCCAGTAAAGGAACTTTGGTTGTCAGTAACCACATTTTTCGGCCGTCGGGCGTTGTCTGCGGTTCCTCGTAGTTAAGCCGCGCCTTTCCAGTCTCCATGACACGTCGATCATCGGCGCGGTAGGCTTCTGCCTGTTCTATCCACCCCATCGACCAATCGTCCTTGCCGACAAGTTCTTCAGGCGATGCAAGTCCGGAATCCTTTGCAAACGATCGATTGCATCCCTGATACTTGGATTCGGTATCCTTCCAAAAAACCCGAACCGGAATAGTATCCAGGACCAATCTGAGCATCTGTTGAGATTCCTGTAACTGATTCTCCGCCTGCTTGCGATCGGTGATATCGTTTCCGCTGAGCGCAAGTTGGACGATTGTTCCCTCGGCATCGCAGAGTGGAACAAGGCTGTTTTCCGTATAACGTGAGCCCTGGATGATCACAAAATTCTCTTGCTTCCCGGTCGAAACCACCCTTCGTATGCGATCGTTCAACACTTCCGCCTGCTCATCCGGCAGGAGATTGCGGATCGACAGACCCGCGATTGCGGAAAGCGTTTTGCCTGCCGATTGGGCAAATGCCTTATCGGCAAAAAGAATGCAGCCGCGCGTATCAATAATCACGAGCGTATGTTTGCTTTCATTCCGTGCCTCGAACTTTTCGGTCTCGACACGGGAGCGATCTTTCGGCTGAATTATTTCTTTGGAGGCTTTTCGTTTTTGCACCATAATGTCCTCATCGCAAACATTTTCAATTCTAAACCTCTTCAGACGACGCCGGGGGTGATGTTCAGCTTTTCATTTTCCCGAATGCGTGCGCCGCGAGCGACCGAGGCGTGAGTCTGAATCTCGGAACAGAATGGATGACCAGTGAAGATAAATTTGAGGTAAAGTATGCCATATCGTTGAAGCGGGAAGCATCAGCGAACAAAATACCACCCCCTGCAGATTCTTGACTAAATCCGCAACCTGTAAGATAGAATGGTTTGCCGCAAACGCAATACATCATACGACGTATTGACTGAAATACGGTCAATACCGCATCAAATTTCAACGCATACTCTATTATAAAATAAAAACTTGCTGCGTGAATAGCTAAGGGATCTGACGCGTTACGGTACGCCGCAGGCGAAACGCCGGGGCATTCGGGAATTGCCTTGAACCTCTACCGCCTGACGGCATGAGCTGCTTGTTCTCACCAGTGACAGCATGTTCGATTTTCTCCGTCATTTCATCGCCCGATGTTGGATCTGATGGCAAGTTCAAGTCAGTGTCAGAATATATCTCCTGAATGCACTCTTCGACTTCAGATCAATCGAAGCACTAGATACCATCCTAATTTGAATCATAATCACCAATAAATGTTACCAGAACGACATTGGCGGTGCTGGATTTCTTATGTTTGATGAAGGCATTGACAACTATATGCCAGCCTGAGCGGAGTGAAAGGTCTGTTCAAATTAGGGTGCTGCCGAACACCTTCAAACGTTGACTTTGCAGCAAATGAATAATATATTTATACGATTCCCATCATTATGAGGGTCTGTGATAAGCAGATTCCTACGTTTTCAATCTTAAAAGCTACTCATGCCTAAAATCCGAATACTTCTCATTGAAGACAACCGCATTTTGCGTGACGGCATTACCGCTGTGATCAATCAACACAAGGATCTTACCGTTGTTGCTGTGTCCGATGGCAGTCATAACTCATTAGCCAAGAGCGGGGTCAAACCGCATGTGGTGCTTCTCGATCTCGGATTAGACCGTCAAAACAGCATGGATATAGTGGAACTGATGAAGAAGGAGTTTCCCGGCGTGAAAGTGATAGGCATGGGGCTCGCGCCGGCACAAGAGGACATTATGGAGTTCGTGCAAGCAGGAGCGGATGGGTTCTTGCTCAAGGACGCCACATTGCAAGAAGTTGTAAGCACAATACGATCAGTAGCTGGGGGAAAAACGGTGCTTCCTTCCCCGATGACGGGATCGCTCTTCTTTCAGATAGCTGAACATGCGCTGTTGAAGGGAAAAAGAAACCTCCGCGGAGCCACACGAATGACCCAGCGCGAAAAGGAAATTATTGCGTTGATCGTGGAGGGGATGAGCAACAAACAAATAGCCGCAAAGCTGAACATCGCGACGTTCACCGTTAAAAGCCATGTGCATAACATCTTAGAAAAATTGGCACTTCATAGCCGGCTCCAGATTGCGAATTTCTCAAGAGACGGAAAAACGTCGTAATGCTTCGCCCTCAACTCTCTCCCCGCTGCATCCATTAATTCCCAAAGTATTCGGACAATCGCCCCCAGGGGTGAGTGCGCACTTCTTATCTTTTAGAGTTCGCCCTCCCGGTTCAAATAATTTTGTTGCTGTGAAAATCGAATGCACATTCCAACTTACAATAGATACTCTCCTGCCTGAGCACGTGTTTCCCACCACTCGTACTCCGCTCACTTGATCCGATTATCTACACAATAGACGCTCCAAGATCTCCCACCCTTCATGGAGACTAACAACGCCGGCCAAGCACTTCGCTGGGTCGAACTTGCTCTCTCACAAAGGATTAACCCTTTTTTCATCCTTTCGGGCTATTACGCCTCCATTCAATCATTGGTATATTTTTCCACGTTCTAGCATGAGTTCCTCCTTCCTTTTGGATGACAATGATCCATGCCAGACGACCCTTGAAACGAAAGGAGCCTGCACAATGAATTGGGATCGAGTTGAGGGACAGTGGAAGCAGCGAAGAGGTAAAGCGGCTCACCATTGGGGAAAACTAATGAATGACGAACTTGCCGCGATTTCGGGAAGGTACGAAGAGCTCGTCGGAAGGCTACAGGAAAATTTTGGGATCGCCAAAGATGAAGCGAAGAACCAGGTTGACGAGTTCAAAAAAAATATCGACAAGCTGAAAAAGTCGAACGCGAATTTAATAATACTGACAAAATCGTCGAAGCAAAAAAAGAAAACGTCGGCGAAAAAATCTGTGAAGCGAAAAACTTCATCGAAGAAAAAAAGACCTTAAAAAACGAAACATGACATTAACAGCAAAGAAACTCTTTTCATCCGTTGATCACTTACAGAGGGCACTATGAACATTCAAATAACAAACCCATCAAGCGTCGCGACCATATGGACGCATTTTTCACGAACGGCCCGAAGATTCTTCGACGCCCCGATTACGGCTGGATTGACCGCCGCTTTGTTCTTCATCGTTGTGATGGGAGGATGCAGAAAAGAGGTTCCGGGAATCGTAAGTGTCTGTAATGCACCGACGGTGATCCGAACATCTCCCGTAAACGGCGGGACAAACGAACCGCTGAATAAAACAAGCGCCGTCACCGGCGTCGCCGCGGTCAAGCTCATCACGGCAACCTTCAGCACGCCGATGGACCCGAGTACGATCAACGGATCCACGTTTACCGTACAACAGGGCGGAATTTCATATCCAGGCTCCGTGTCGTACACCGACACGACTGCGATATTTGTTCTTCCGAACGGCCTAGTTCCGTCCCTCACCTACACATGCACGATCACAACGGGTGTCAGAGATCTGGCAGGAATTGCCCTTGCGAGCAACTATGTATGGACATTCTCAACGATCGCAACCGGAACGCCGACGCTTGTCGCGCCGGCCGATGCATCGGTGAACCAGGCAACAAGTCCGATGATGATCTGGAATGTCGTGCAGGGAGCCAACACGTATCGATTGCAGTTATCGACGAGCAATACTTTTGCGAACACGGTGTATGATGATTCTGCACGCACAAGCACTTCGCAGGCGGTCCCCGGTCTCGCGGTTGGAACAACCTATTACTGGCGAGTGAATTCAAAAATTTCCGGCGGAACGAGTGCATACTCCAACGTATGGAGCTTCACAACAATTGGAACACCCGCTGCGCCGGTGTTGATCGCACCGCTTGACGCGGCGGTCAATATCGCAACGAGCCCGAACTTAAGCTGGAATGCTTCGCCGGGAGCCGCGACGTACCGTCTGCAGGTGTCGACGAGCAATACGTTCGCCGTTACGCTGTTTGACGACTCGACGCTCACCGGCACCTCAAAGTCGATAAGTGGATTGACAGCCGGGACAGTCTACTATTGGCGAGTGGATGCAAAAAATGTCGCCGGGACAAGCGCGTACTCGACGAGAAGTTTTACAACGATTACACCAGGGACGCCGACACTTGTCGCGCCTGTGAATGGTGCGTTGAACCAAGCTACGAACCCGACGATGATTTGGAATACAGTACCGGGCGCAGATACCTATCGATTGCAGATTTCGACGAGCAACACTTTTGCGACCACGGTGTACAACGACTCGACACGCACAACCGCAACTCAAGCAATATCAGGCTTAACGGTCGGGACCACGTACTACTGGCGCGTGAACTCCAAGACTTCCGGCTCGACGAGCGCGTACTCCGACGTATGGAATTTTACAACCATCGCAGTTCCTGCGGCGCCGGTTTTAGCTGCCCCTGCTAATGGAGCGACGAACCAGTCCGTTAATCCTACACTGATTTGGAATGCTGTATCAGGGACCGATACCTACCGTTTACAGGTCTCGACGAGCAACACTTTCGCCACTACTCTCTATAATGACTCAACACGCACGAGCACTTCTCAAGCATTATCGGGCCTGGCGGTTGGGACGACCTACTACTGGCGTGTGAATGCAAAGAATGTTGCCGGGACGAGTCCCTACTCTATTGTATGGAGCTTCACTACCATCACAGTACCTGCCGTGCCGGTGTTAGTTGCACCGGTCGATGCAGCGGTCAACCAAGCCACGAGTCCGACGTTGATCTGGAATGCCGTTCCTGGAGCCGATACTTATCGATTGCAGGTTTCGGTGAGCAATACATTCACAACAACGGTATACAACGACTCCACGCGCTCGAGCACTTTTCAAGCGATATCGGGCCTGGCAGTTGGGACGACCTACTACTGGCGTTTAAATGCAAAGAATGTTGCCGGGACGAGTTCCTACTCTACTGTATGGAGCTTCACCACGATCGTAGTACCTGCGGCACCGGTCTTGGTCGCGCCTGCCAACGCAGCACTCAATCAAGCGACGAATCCGACCTTGATTTGGAATGCTGTTCCGGGAGCCGACACCTACCGGTTGCAAGTTTCGACGAGCAACACGTTCGGCACGACGGTCTATAACGACTCGACGCGTTCGAGCACCTCGCAGGGGATCTCGGGCCTGGCAGTTGCGACGACCTACTACTGGCGTTTAAATGCAAAGAATGTTGCCGGGACGAGTGTTTACTCAACTGTATGGAGCTTTACGACAGTGACGCCTCCCGCAGCGCCGGTCTTGGTCGCACCTCTTGACGCGGCACAAAACCAGCCTACAAGTCTGACGTTGAGTTGGAATGCTTCGCTGGGAGCCGATACGTATCGCTTGCAGGTTTCAACGAGTAACACGTTTGCTACCACGGTGTTCAACGATTCGACGATCACGGGCACCTCGCAGCCGATCACCGGATTGGTTATTGGAACAAACTACTACTGGCGTGTGAACGCAAAGAACACAGCCGGGACGAGCGCGTACGCTTCCAGGAGATTTACGACAATCGTCGCTGCTCTCCAGGCACCGCTCTTGGCCGCACCTGGTGATGGAGACACGGTTATCACCACGACTCCGACCCTCAGTTGGAACGCTTCGACGGGAGCCGCCACGTACCGCCTGCAGGTCGACACAAGCGCCGTTTTTGCCAGCACTGTATTTGACGATTCAACAATATCGGGGCTGTTGAAACCGATGGCGGGTCTTGTGAATGGGAAAACCTACTACTGGCGCGTGAATGCAAAGAATACCGGCGGTACGAGTGCCTACTCAACAACATGGCGCTTTATCGTTGCACCACTGCCGCCCCCGTTGCTTGGTTCAGCGAGCACGTTTGGGATCATGGCGACCTCGGCGATTACGAGCACTGGTAATTCGGTGATCAACGGAGATGTTTCGCTGAACCCGGGCACTTCAATGACCGGTTTTCCGCCGGCAGTTGTGAACGGTTCGATACACATTAATGACGGAGTTTCAACGCAGGCCAGAACTGATTTGCTGACCGCATATAATTACTTCAAGAACTTGCCGCCCGGCACAACTATCGGTGCAGGAGCTGACTTGGGCGCGTTATATCCATCAGGTATTCCCCCGGGCACGTATACGTCGGGCAGCACGATGTTGGTCTCGACCAATCTCGTTCTCGATGGAGGAGGAAATGCGAATGCCGTCTGGGTCTTCCAGATCGGTTCGTCGCTGACCACAGGAGCTAATGTAACTCTCACTGGCAGTGCTCAGGCAAAGAACGTGTACTGGGTTCCAACGTTGGATGCGACTGTTGGAGTTGGTACCACCTTCAGCGGGACGTTAGTATCGGGCAGGGATGTCACTGCTGTAACCGGGGCCATAATAAACGGCAGAATATTAGCCGGAGCGACAACGGCGGGAACAATCGCATTGCAGGATGCGACCGTCAACGTACCTGCGCCGTAATCATTGAGACCTCCCCGCCAGACGTTTGTTTGGCGGGAAGGATCTTCAGCTCGGCAGCGAAGATGTAATTGATTTTGAGAATGAAGACAAAGGACATGTAGGCCAATCACCATGATGACTGCACTTGACCAAAATACGAGCAACAAATTTACTCTTAAGGAGGTACGAATGTTTCGATATCGATCAGCAATCCAAAACCGAAAGATCACAAGCTTGTGGCGCACAAGAATCATCCTCAGTCTTCTGGTGCTCTTTTCCGTTACCTCAAATATTTTAGCACAGGAGATTCAAAGGACGCTGCCCACATGGTGGTTCGGCGCATCAGAAGCCGCGAATTTAAATTTCTACGGCGGAACGACTCAGGTGCTGAACCCAACGTTCACGACTCCGAGCGCTTTCCATAAAGGTTTCGGTCTGGGTCTCTATCTTGCTCCTTTCGTAGAATACCGGCCTGATTCTGTCTGGGGCGTCATTCTTCAGGCTGCATACGATGACCGGCGCGGATCGTTCAACGACGTTCCGTGCCCATGCGGCCAGAACTCGTCCCTGGCGGCGACAGCCAGCTATCTCTCCATCGAGCCGAGTCTACGGTTCGCTCCTTGGTCAAATGCTCTCTACTTCTTTGCCGGCCCCCGAGTTGGTTTCAGCTGGTCACCTTCAAAAGGAGATGAAAAAACATTCGTCTACACTCAGGCGCCAAGTTATGCCGCCAAAGGCCAGTTCAGCGATATGAGGGGAACCGTCTTCTCAGGACAAATCGGAGTGGGCTACGATATTCCGCTCAAGTCGCCTAACGCAAAACACCAGATCGATATTTCGCCTTTTCTTTCCTTCCAGCCGTTCATGGGTGAAAACCCGCGCTCCGTGGAAACCTGGGGAGTCTCGACACTGCGCCTCGGTGCCTCTATAAAATTCGGAAGCGGGAAAGATATTGCTCAGGCCGAAGTTGTGCCAGCTCCATTAGTTGTCGAGCGCGAAGTTGACTTTTCCGTTCGCGCCCCAAAAGCAGTCCCTCTTAAACGCCGGGTGAGGGAATCGTTCCCAATCCTCAACTGTGTCTTCTTCGAGGAAGGATCATCTGAAATACCAAATCGATATGTCGTGATGACAAAAGACCAAGCGGCAAATTTCCAGGAAAGTCAATTACAGGACGTTCGGCCGCTGAATATGACGGGCCGCTCACTTCGACAGATGACAGTCTATTATAACATCCTCAATATCGTCGGTATTCGGATGAGAAGAAGTCCCGCTGTGGTCATTACGTTAACCGGTGCATCGGGACTAGGGCCAAATCTTGCAAAGGCGAGAGCGGAAGCGATCAAGCGATATCTCGTGGATGTGTTTGGAATCGACAGCTCAAGGATAACCACCGAAGGACGAGATAAGCCGCGAACTCCGTCGGAAGTTCTCGGTGCGACGAAGGAACTTACTCTGCTGCGGGCAGAAGACCGCCGTGTTGATATCGACAGCGATTCTCCCGAGATGACGATAGAAGTTGGAGGCGGTCTGCACTACATGCTAAAGCCGGTGCAAATTGTCGCAGAAGTGGAAGACCCGCTTGACAGCCACCTTCTCATCAATGTGGCCGGGGCAAAGGATATTCTCTCCTCATGGTCATTAGAGATCACCGATGAACAAGGAAAAGTTCAACGGTTTGGACCATCGACACAAGACCATGAAAATATTTCGGGGAACACCATCCTTGGCGATCGTGCGCAAGGCGATTACACCATCACGTTGCTAGGACAAACGAAGAGCGGGAGATTCGTTAAGAAGGAAACAACGGTCCACTTGATCAGGCGGAACGAACCGGTAAAGGAGGCAGTGCGATTCAGCGTTCTGTTCGAATTCGATCAATCGAAGACCATTGCAAGTTATGAAAAATTTCTCACAGACATTGTAACTCCGCTTATTCCGGATACGAGCCTTGTCATCATCCACGGTCATACGGATATCGTAGGGACGGAAGAGTACAACGACAGCCTATCTTCGCGCCGGGTAGAAGATGCGCGCGCCATCATCGAGGGAGCAATCGCGAAAAGCGGCAAGCGCGGGATCACGTTCCAGACATTCGGGTTCGGCGAGAATCTTCAATACGCGCCGTTTGATAACAATTTCCCGGAAGAACGATTCTATAACAGAACGGTAATCATCGATATCGTTCCGGACTGATATAATCAGCCGACGTCTTTTCGAAAGAATTAATTCTCTTAAACATGAAAGATATTATGAACACCGATAAGAAAATTCCTACAACCCTAAAAAGCCCCCGGACGTATTTCACGGGCAGCTTGATGCAAACAGGGCTCATTATTGCAGCCGCGTTATTTCTTCTGATCGCTGGATGCAAAAAAGATGATAGTCCGGTAAACTCACCTCCACAGGTCATCCCAGTACAAACGACAGTCCAGGCAGCGGTCAATCTTCGCTCGGACGCGGGATTTGTTATTCTCGCGGGCTCACTAATTTCCAACATCCCAACATCGGCAATTGTTGGAGATATCGGATTGAGTCCGGCTGCCCGCTCTTTCATTACAGGTTTCGGACTGACCGAAGTGACCGGGACGATTTATGCATCCAACGACGTTTCACCCGCCGGTGTCCCCGCAATGTTGACGGCGGCAAAAGGCGATCTAACGACCGCATATAATGACGCCGCGGGACGCACGGCAACGGACATCGTACTTCTCGCGGGAAATATCGGCGGACTCACGCTCACACCCGGGCTCTATAAATCAAGCGGTGCGCTCCAGATCTCATCCGGGGATCTCACGTTCGACGCCAGGGGAAATGCCGATGCTGTGTTCATCATACAGATCGCTTCATCGTTGAACACAACGTCCGGGCGCAAAATTTTCCTGAGCGGGAGCGCGAAGGCAGCGAACATCTTTTGGCAGGTGGGTACGTCGGCGACACTTGGAACTACTTCTGTCTTCAAAGGGAACATTCTGGCCGATCAATCGATCTCGCTGAATACCGGCGCAGTGGTTGAAGGAAGATTGTTGGCCCGCATTGCAGAGGTTACACTGGCCAGCAATGTTGTTGTGATCCCTGTGCCGTGAAAAAACTCAGGTAATTGCCATCTCAGAAATGCCTTGTTTTGTCGTTCTGAGCGAAGCGATTCCGAAGGCATCCCTTCGGGAGAATCTAATAATCCGATATAATACGAAAACATAGATTCTTCGTCGTTACGCTCCTCAGAATGACATGATCCGGGATTTTTGAGATGGCTTATAGATGGAAAAAGCCTTGCTCAATTCTACCAACTACATGGAGGTGCACATGAATACATTTGCCGAGAACGCTGGTGTTATGTTTCGGCTGTGGTCGGGCTTGTCCATTGTAGTTCATGGATTCATCGGCGGTCTGATCGCCGCATCGCTGCTCGTTCCTTCCGTTGCGCTTGCTCAATGGTCAAGCAGCCCCAAAGTCAATAACCCGATCAGTATCGGGGCGGCCGACCGGATCAACTCGGCAAGCACCAGTGACGGGGCGGGAGGAGCGATTATTGTTTGGCAGGATAAACGGAATGGGAGCAATTTCGACATCTACGCGCAGCGCGTCAGCGGGACCGGAAATGCGCTCTGGACGGTCAACGGTTTGGCGATTTGTTCGGCAGACAGCGATCAGGTCAGCCCTGAGATCGTCAGCGATGGTGACGGCGGCGCAATTATCGCATGGCAGGATAAACGGAGCGGCAGTTACGATATCTACGCGCAGCGTATAAACGCCGTCGGTGCGCTGCTGTGGAGTCCCTCGACCGGTGCGCCTGTCTGCACGGCAGCATTTGACCAGGTCAACATTGCGATGATCAGTGATGGAAGCGACGGAGCGGTGCTCACCTGGGAAGATTATCGCGGCAATGCCGGTCCCGGGCTGGCCGATATTTATGCGCAGAAGGTCAATGTATCGGGAACGGCACAGTGGACGGCGAACGGCATCGGTGTTTGCACACAGGCAGCCGCTCAGCATGGTCCGAAACTCACAAGTGACGCAAGCGGCGGTGCCATTATCACCTGGTATGATGACCGCGCGGGGAATTATGACATCTATGCACAGCGTGTGACCTCCATTGGCGGACTTGTCGGAATTGCCAACGGCGTTGCCGTTTGTACATCGGCGACCGACCAAATGAACCCCGATATCTGCAGCGATGGGGCAGGAGGCGCGATCATCGTCTGGCAGGATTCGCGCAGCACGACCGACATTGATATCTGGGTGCAGCGGATGAGTCCGGCCCTCGCAATCCGTTGGCCGGTGAACGGCGTTGTCATGAACAACAATGTTGCCTATGACCAGGTGAACCCGAAGATCGTCAGCGACGGAATCGGCGGTGCCCTGATGACGTGGGAAGATTTCCGTACCGGTATTCAATCCGATATTTACGCTCAACGGGTCGATTCAACCGGTGTCGTGGCAACCGGGTGGAATGTGAACGCCGTGATCATTTGCGTATCGGCGCTCAACCAATCTAACCCGCAGATCATCAGCGACAGCAGTCATGGCGCGATCATCACATGGATCGACAAGCGCGACAGCGCCACGAACGTCAACACCTATGATATCTACGCGTCGCGCATCACTGGAAGTTTTGCCCTTCCGTGGGTTGCGAATGGCGTTCCGATCTGTACCGCGGAGAGTACTCAAACAAATCCCTCGATCGTCAGTGACGGCAGCGGCGGCGCGATCCTTGCATGGCAGGACAAACGGAGCGGCGCTTACAACATCTATGCCTCGCGGATCTTGCACAGCGGCAGCCTTACCGAAGTCGAGATCGCAGGAGCCACGGCGCCTGCAAGGTTCACACTTTCGCAGAATTATCCAAACCCGTTCAACCCTTCGACAGTGATCAGTTATCAGTTATCGGTGAACAGTCAGGTGACATTGAAGGTGTATGATCTCCTTGGGAAAGAAGTTGCCACACTTGTGAACGGGCGTCAGGAAGCGGGGAGCTACAACGCCACCTTCAATACCAATCATGGAACGCGCAGTCTCTCGAGCGGCGTGTACTTCTATCGGTTGGAGGCCGGTTCGTATGTGTCGACGAAAAAATTAATACTCATGAAATAGGGATACCCGGACATCCCATTCGCGAATTATTATGGAGCCTTGTCCTATTAAAAGAAGAGTTCATCAATTTCACTGATTCATTTCATCAATTTCACGGAGCTTCATATGGAAAATTTTACCATTAATACTGCCGCACTCATAAAGAGAGGGACAAGTTTCCTCGGAGTAATGATGGCCGTCATCGTGTTGACGTCTGCCGTTACGTTTGCGAATCCTCCGTTGCACAGCAATCCGTTATCAGTACCGCTCTTAACAGCAGGCACGTATGGAGCGTTAGCTTACTCGGCAATCACCGGCACTGCCAGTGTTAACGGAGATGTAGGGTCGTCAAACGCTACTGTTTCAGGAAATATAACGGCCAGTGGCACAAACTGGAATCTCACGGATCTTAGTGATGGTCACAATATGCAGGCTCAGACCGACCTGGCTGCCGCGCTGACCGATGCCCTCGGCCGAATAACTGATGAAACCATTGCGGGTGATGCTCTTGACGGACAGATTTTGCATCGCGGCGTCTATGAAGGAGGATCTCTCGACCTTGCTTCGTCCGGGACTCTAACGCTCTCCGGCAGCGCAACTGATGTCTTTATCATAAAGGCTTCGACCACCTTGACTATAAATACGAATAGCACTGTGAGCTTAACCGGAGGCGCGGTGTGGTCAAACGTTTTCTGGTATGTCGGCAGTTCGGCGACGATTAACAGCGGAGCAACGTTTAACGGGATCATACTTGCAGGTTCGTCCATCACAGTAAATGCCACTGCAGCGCAAGTAACGGCTCAATTGTTGGCTAACACCGCCGCGGTCACAATAAATTCGACGGTGCTGCCGGTCGAGCTCGCGGCATTTACGGCAACGGCAGACCGCATGAATGCAAACCTTCACTGGTCGACTGCGACGGAGATAAACAGCCGGGGATTTGAAGTCGAACGACGGCAGGCCTCAGCGTGGCAGGACGTTGCTTTTGTCACAGGCGCGGGAACAAGCAATGAACCACGGAGCTATTCTTACACCGATACTAAATTGGCGGCCGGCAGCTATACCTATCGCTTGAAGCAGATCGACAACAATGGGGCGTTCATGTACTATGGATCGGCGGCGGTTGAGATTAAGCCTGCGCCGGAAACTTTCGCCCTTTCGCAGAACTACCCGAACCCGTTCAATCCATCCACGAAGATCGAATACAGTATTGAGAATGCGGGGATGGTTTCCCTTAAGGTCTACAACATCCTTGGCGATGAAGTTGCAACGCTAGTGAATGGCCACCAGGAAGCCGGCAGCTATGCCGTGCCGTTCAATGCAACCAACGGAATGATGAATCTTTCGAGCGGGGTATACTTTTACCGCTTGGTGAATGGATCATCTGTATCGGTCAAGAAGCTGATCCTTATGAAGTAAATTGTGTTGAAAATGTTTGTCCCCGTTTCAATGTCGATTTCGTTCTATTATTCCGTCCACATGTTTGTGGCGCGCGGTTTCCGGAAACGGCGGAAATTTGAACGCGAGAAAACGGGAAATATTTTCGGTTAACTCTTATGGAGATTTTTATGAAAACCAATACGATAAATTCAATGACAGCCCGTCGCGATTGGAGGTACTTCTTTGGAGTGCTCTTCATGGCTGTTGCATTCATCTCATCGGCTGCATTTGCCGTGCAAGCCCCGACCCTCGTAGCGCCCGCAGATTTGGCGACGAATCAGTCGACAACCCTGCAGCTTCAATGGACCGCAGCGGCGGGAGACAGTGTGTATCACCTGGAAATCGATACGGCGTCGAATTTTGACAGCAAAATCTACAACGACTCGACCCTGACAGGTATCGAAAACACGATCACCGGCTTGAAGAATGCAACGAAATATTACTGGCGTGTGAGCGTGAGAGACAGTGCAAAGAACGGCGGCGCACTAAGCGCGTATTCCACCGTTCGAAGTTTCACGACGTGGAATACAACGCCCACAACTCCTCTCTTGCCGGTGACCCTTGGTTTGACCGGCGGGTTTGCGATTCTTTCGTACGGCGGAATAACGAATACCGGTGCTTCCGTTATTACCGGCAACGTCGGTGTGAGTCCTCTCGCAGGTTCTTATATGACAGGATTTGGCACTCCGAACGTGGTCGGCACGATCTACGGAGTTGATGCGACCGGACCCGCGGGTTCGATCCCGTTCCCGTCCATGTTGACGCAAGCGATCGTCGATTTGACGACTGCGTACAACGATGCGGCAGGACGAACAGTAAACCCTATCGGCATTTCAGGAAATATCGGCGGGCGGACGCTTTATTCTGGCCTCTATAAATCGACCGGCTCGCTGGCAATATCATCGGGAGATCTTACGCTCGATGCCCAGGGTGACGTGAATGCAGTTTGGATTTTCCAGATCGCGTCGGGCTTCAACATGACATCGGGCCGGCAGGTGTTTCTGAGCGGCGGCGCGAAGGCTTCCAACGTCTTTTGGCAGGTCGGAAGCGCTGCGACGTTTGGAACGACAACCGTCATGAAGGGAACCATCATGGCGTACACGACAATTACATTTGCTACCGGCGCATCGCTGGAAGGGAGAGCGCTGGCACGGACCGCTTCGGTGACTCTGCAGACGAACGCCATCGGCGGATCAGCGGCATCTCCTCTTAGTCCGGAAGTGTTCTTAGGCGCAGCAGCCAACTTCATGGTGCTAGCAGGTTCTAAGATCAGCAACACCGGTCTCACAACAGTCACGGGAGATATTGGCGTCAGCCCGAGCACAGTCATCAATGGATTTCCGCCCGGAATTTTCACAGGTGTGGAATACCCCGGCGATGCACCGTCGGCTGCGGCGCAGCTTGCATTGAAAGCAGCATACGACAGTACTTCTGCTCTAATCGCCGATTCGACAATTGCGACGCAACTCGGCGGATTCACGTACACCCCAGCCGTTTATAAATCCGGCTCCGGAACGTTTGGGCTGACAGACACTCTGACACTCAACGGCAACGGCGATGCCAGCGCGGTCTGGATATTCAAAATGAACGGAGCACTCACGACAGCGTCGGGCAGCTATGTGAAACTCATTAACGGCGCCAAGTGGTACAACGTTTTTTGGCAGGTCGGCACGACGGCAACGCTCGGTTCGAATTCGACGTTCAGCGGCAGTATCATGGCGTTATCGACGATTACCGCGAATAACGGTGCAAACGTCGTCGGAAGATTATTGGCACTCACGGACTCGGTATCTCTGAACGCCAACAATATCGACAACCCGGCACTAGCCAACAACATTCCGTCGGTTCCTGTATTGGTTTCGCCCATCAACAAAGGAGTTTCCTTCCGTTCGGATACGCTTAAATTTGTGTGGAAGTCGGCGGCGGCGGCGACAGGGTATAATTTCCAGCTCTCGACCAGTTCGTCCTTCAGTTCTTATGTCAAAAACGATTCGACGGCCGACACAACGCAGAAAGTTACCTCGTTATCTCACATCACAAACTACTACTGGCGTGTGCGCGGGTATAACAGCGGCGGGTTCAGTGCATTCTCGTCAGTCGATACATTGACGACAATCGTTCCTATTTCCGCGGTTCCTCTGACTATTTCACCGAGCGGAGCAACAAACGTACAGCGCAATGCCACCTTCAAATGGCACGCTTCAACGTATGCAGCAAAATATCATTTGCAGATAGCTTCGAACAACCTGGTCGATTCTATCGGCGGATTTAAGGCTGCCAACGTCGTCTTCGACACGCTAACGGCAGATACGATGAAGCAATTGAGCCATCCATTGGCCTCTAGTACAATGTTTTACTGGCACGTCAACGCGAGCGACACCGCGGGAACGAGCGATTACTCAACGGTCCAGAATTTCACAACCGGTATTCTGGTGCTTGTCGGTGAACCGAATGCAGGTCCGGCGAAGTTCGACCTTTCGCAGAACTATCCGAACCCGTTCAATCCGTCGACGAAGATCAATTATAGTCTTCAACAGGCCGAACTGGTGACCCTCCGGGTCTACAACGAGCTTGGACAGGAAGTTGCGACGCTGGTGAATGGGCGTCAGGAAGCGGGGAGCTATAGCGTTACGTTCAATGCGGGCAATGGAACGCGAAGTCTTTCGAGCGGGGTGTATTTCTACCGCTTGAATGCCGGATCGTTCGTTTCCACGAAAAAACTGATCCTCATGAAGTAGGTATGATCAGCGTGTTCCCATCCCGGCGTGCCGGAATGGGGACATGCTTTGGTCACATTCGGCTCTTCAGGAATTTTGCGCGAAACATATTTTCACAAAGATCGCTCCTAAGCCCACAATGATTCTTTCGAAAAAGAAGCTGGGAGCGCGGAAAAATTTTAAAAAATAACGCTAAAAGCTTTAAGCGACAAATCAGGTCGCGCATCATTTTTGGAAAACTAGGAGGATCTCATGAAATTTAACAAAGAAAAATCTGTTGCTGTTATACGCCGGTGTGCCCGCTTCTTCGGAGCGATACTGACGGTAGCTTTGATGGTGCATGCTGTTGCTTTCTCACAATCGTCAGCGGTAAATCTTGGGACCGCAGGCAATTACGTGATCCTGGCAAAAACAGGGATAACGACGACGGGGGCCACCGCAGTAACCGGCGATCTTGGAATAAGCCCGGGCGCGGCAAGCCTCATTACCGGCTTTGGGCTGATCGCGGATGCTACCAACGTCTTTGCAACATCCTCGTTGGTCACCGGAAAAGTCTACGCGTCCGACTATGCTCCGCCAACACCAACGAACATGACCACGGCGATCAGCGATATGCAGGCTGCGTACACCGATGCAGCTGGACGAACCTCGCCTGATAGTACTGAACTTGGCGCCGGAGATATCACCGGGAAGACCATTCCTCATGGTCTCTACAAATGGGGAACCGGGGTTCTCATCTCTGCAGGCGGCGTCACAATCTCCGGCAGTGCGACTGATATCTGGATATTCCAGATAGCGAGCGACCTCACAGTAGCGAACGGAGCAATTGTCACGCTCACCGGTGGTGCACAGGCCTCCAACATCTTCTGGCAGGTTGCCGGTCAAGTTACCATTGGCACAACGGCACAGATGAAAGGGAATATCTTGTCTCAAACTCAGATCGCCCTGGGCAACGGAGCAACGCTTAACGGCAGAGCTCTGGCACAGACGGCGGTCACATTGAACGCCAATACCGTCGTGAAACCGACAGCGGTTGTCGCCGTCCCGGCGGTTCCTGTTCTCGTCGCTCCGATAAACGCAGCGGTGTCTCAACGGACGGATACGCTTAAGTTTGTGTGGAAGTCAGCGGCAACGGCGACGGGCTACAATTTCCAACTCTCGACGAGTCTCGGGTTCGATTCCTTTACCAAAAACGATTCGACGACCGATACAACAAAAAAGGTCATATCAATTTCTCATTTGACGAAATATTACTGGCGTGTGCGCGCGTATAACAACGGAGGCTTCAGCGCATTCTCGACGGCGGATTCTCTGACCACCATAGTTCCTGCTTCTGCAACCCCGGTCGCTATTTCTCCGAGCGGATCAACAAACGTGCAGCGCAAAACCACCTTCAAATGGCACGCTTCGACGTATGCAACAAAATATCGTTTGCAGGTAGCTTCGAGCAACCTCGTGGATTCTATCGGCGGGTTTAAAGCTGCCAACGTCGTGTTCGATTCGACAACGACAGATACGGTGAAGCAATTAAGCGCCTCCTTGGCTGCCAACACTATATATTACTGGCACGTGGATGCGAGTGATACCGGCGGAACGAGCGATTATTCTTCTGCATTGAGTTTTACAACAATCGTTGCAGTTCCTGCATCGCCTCTCACTATTTCGCCGAGCGGAACAACAAACGTGCAGCGGATTGCAACCTTCAAATGGCACGCTTCAGCGTATGCAGCAAAATATCATTTGGAGATAGCTTCGAGCAACGCTGTGGATTCTATCGGCGGGTTTAAAGCTGCCAACGTCGTCTTCGACACGCTAACGGCAGATACGATGAAGCAATTGAGCCTTCCATTGGCCTCGAGTACAACGTATTACTGGCACGTCAACGCAAGCGACACCGCGGGAACGAGCGATTACTCAACGGCCCCGAATTTCACAACCGGTACTCTGTTGCTTGTCGGTGAACCGAATGCAGGTCCGGCGAAGTTCGACCTTTCGCAGAACTATCCGAACCCGTTCAATCCGTCGACGAAGATCAATTATAGTCTTCAACAGGCCGAACTGGTGACCCTCCGGGTCTACAACGAGCTTGGACAGGAAGTTGCGACGCTGGTGAATGGGCGTCAGGAAGCGGGGAGCTATAGCGTTACGTTCAATGCGGGCAATGGAACGCGAAGTCTTTCGAGCGGGGTGTATTTCTACCGCTTGAATGCCGGATCGTTCGTTTCCACGAAAAAACTGATCCTCATGAAATAGGATGATTCATTAACTGAGCACTGACTGTAGTGCTCTTAGAGGCTTTTGATCTTCTCATGCTTACCGGTGAGCGCATAGGTATTAATCATAATTTGGATTGCGGCGATCTTCGGTAAGCATGAACTTTTTCAGGAATGCATCGCGTTCAAAAAAGCGGATGCTGAACATTTGAGAGAACAGAGAATTATTAAGCGGCAACGTCTGCTTAGTGGCGGAGATCCTTGCTAAAAGGAATCCGATGTTTAATGGCAACATATCGGAGGTATTTATGAATAATAAAATTGTTCGTACACGTTCTCTCGCGCAGCGCGCCATACGGTGGGGCATCATGATGTCGCCCCTCCTAGTCGCATTTCTTTTTGCAGCGTGCGAAACTAGCGAGCCGTCGAGCCAACGTGACACAACGGCACCAACCGGGCTGCAAACTCTGAAGAAACCACTTTCGAAAACAGCGAGCATTACCGTACCGTTGGGTTCGATTTCGGCTTTTTCGGTCCTTGGTGCAACGACGGTCACTAACGCTGGCGCGTCGCTCATCACCGGAAACTTGGGTGTGAGCCCCGGCACCGCAATCACCGGCTTCCAACCGACTCCGCTGAATAGGATCTCAGGTCCCGGAACGGTGACCGCGGGGCTGGGAATAGTAACGGGCACGATCTATGCAGCAGGTCCCGTGGCTGCTCAGGCTCATAATGATGCCGTCATCATGTACAATTCTCTTGTCGCGCAGGTACCGGACACGACGTACTCCGGCGTTACTCAGCTCAATGGACTCACGTTCACTCCGGGCGTCTATCGTTTTGCGCCGTCTGCAAATTTGCAGGTCAATGGAACAGTGTACCTCGATTTCCAGGGTAACAGCGATGCGCAGTTTATCTTTCAGCTGGGAACGACGCTTGTAACGATGGCTGGTTCAAACGTCATCGCAGTGAATAATAATAGTTCGTCGTGCAGCGGTTCAAACGTGTTCTGGGCTGTCGGATCTTCCGCGACCATTGATGGTGCTCAGTTCATTGGAACCGTGGTCGCGACAACGACAATTACGATGACCTCCGGTGCAGATGTCATGGGCAGAATATTGGCATTGAACGGTGCTGTAACACTGATCACCGACACCATTTCCGTTTGTAACGGCAGTTCCAGCGGCGGCGGAGGAGGCGGAGTTCCACCAGCGCACTGCAGAGATTTTGTTACCGGCGGCGGATGGATCAAATGTATCCTTGATTCAAGGGAACATCGAGATGGCAAAGCGACCTTCGGCGTATCCGGCGGAATTAAGAGTGGCGAGTTCTGGGGCGAACTTTCATACAATGACCACAATGGGATGAGCGTGAAGAGCACCAGCGTTACGGATTACATTGTTATCGATTCTGTGACACGCCAGATCAACGGGACTGCAAGGACAAACGAGAGAGGTACCTGCACCTATACAGTTGTTGTTGTTGACAATGGCGAGCCCGGCCGCAACGACAGCTTCAGCTTGACTCTGTCGAACGGCTACAGCGCATCCGGCAAGCTGCAGGGCGGCAACATCCAGCTCCATACGAAATGCGGAGAATCGTACGAGAAGGGCGGACACGAGAAGGGCGAAAGAGAGAAGTACCACGATATTGATGAAGAAGATGGTATAAGGAACTGCGATAACCATTAGGCTCAGGAATCATGATCAGGATGCGTCTCGGTTCGCAGTCCGAGACGCATTCATTATTTACCCCGTGCAGTTTGTCGGGCAGCTGCACGTTTGAGAAGTCAAGATTAGGAACAGCCGCGATTCATCAGATCATTATCTCCGCCAACTCGCAGTTGACCTCAATTCATCGTCGGATCGATTGCAGTTCGAGTCAAAAAGTTCTTGAACATTGAGAAAGGATTAACCCCTTTTTCATCCCTTCGGGCTATTACCACTCATCACAATCATCACTATACTTGTTCATGATCATCGTCGGAGAAGGCTTTCTTCCCGACTGACCCGCGATATTATCAGTAAAAGCTCATCGCCGATATTGTTCCGATACAAACCAGGCAGGAGAATAATCCAACCCTCGTCGGATTATTCTTAAATAGAACTAAGCAGGCAATACGGCAATGAGTTGGATGGTTTTGTCAAATCAATGAGTTCAGGTTATTTTTTAGAATCTCTTACGGAGGATTTATGAAAAGCGGTACGAGAAATAGAATAATAGTTTTGAGCCGGTGTGCTCGCTTCTTTGCAGCAATGCTTGCTGTCGCATTGATGGTGCAGCACGTTGCATTCTCCCAATCGTCAACGGTAAACCTTGGAACTGCCGGTAACTTTGCGATTTTGGCAAAAACAGGAATCACAACAACGGGAATCACCGCGATAAGCGGCAACATCGGTGTGAGCCCGGCTGCCGCGACATTCATGACTGGCTTCGGATTAATAATGGATGCGACGGGCACATTCTCCACTTCATCGTTAATCACCGGAAAGGTATATTCCGCCACCTACACATCGCCAACTCCGACCAACATGACCGCGGCGATAGGCGACATGCTCACTGCCTACACCGACGCAGCGGGGCGGAACCTGCCCGATAGTATCGAAATGGGCGCGGGAAATATTACAGGAAAGACCATCCCGCACGGCCTCTATAAATGGTCGACCGGGGTGCAGATCTCGGCAGCCGGTGTCACGATTTCGGGGAGCGCAACCGATATCTGGATCTTCCAGATTGCAAGCAATCTCACGGTCGCGAACGGAGCCATTGTTACGCTCAGCGGCGGTGCCAAAGCTGCCAACATCTTCTGGCAGGTCGCCGGTCAGGTGACACTGGGCACGACGGTAGCCATGAAGGGAAACATCTTATGCGAGACGCAGATTGCGATGAATACCGGCGCGACGCTGGAAGGCAGGGCGCTGGCACAGACCGCCGTTACGCTCAACGGCAATACCGTCAACAGCCCGTCGGTGACCCTGGTAGCGAATGGAATTACACCGCGAGCCTTCGACCTCTCACAGAATTATCCGAATCCGTTTAATCCGTCAACGAAGATTGAATATAGTCTCCCGCAAGCCGGAATGGTCTCCTTAAAAGTCTACAATGTGCTTGGCGATGAAGTCGCGACACTTGTGAACGAACGTCAGGACGCCGGCAGTCATGACGTCACATTTAACGCGGGCAATGGAACGCGGAGTCTCTCGAGCGGCGTATATTTCTATCGATTGGATGCGGGAACGTTCGTGTCCACGAAAAAACTGGTCCTCATGAAGTAGTTCTTGTTGGGAATGCACCTGCCCGTTTCGACGGGCGGGTGCTTTCATATCGTATATCGATTCGATATTGCTAATTTACTCGGTTTCTGGCGCTTAATTATATCTATAACTGAAAGGAACTATCAAATGAATATCCTCAGCATGAAGGGGAGCTGGAAAGAAACTTCCGGCAAACTTAAACAGCAATTTGCCAACCTGACGGACGATGACCTTCTTTTCAAAGAAGGAAAGGATGAAGAGCTCCTCGGTAGGCTGCAACAAAAACTCGGCAAGACCAAGGAAGAAGTTCGCGATCTTATCGCCAAGCTGTAAAGGTCGATTTTTTTTGAGGTACAAGCGGATCTCATGGCAGAGAAATTTATCAGATCTTTGGTAAAGAAGATGTTCATTGACACGTTGGATCATGGACGGACACATTGAAAATCTATTCTTATTCGAGTGAACTACTCACCTTGGTAGAAGAAAAGTGGGTGAAAGCGAAACTCGCTATCGTCGGTGTTCTTATCGGAACATTTCTGTTCTACGGCCTGATCAAGCTGAATCAATCGGTTGGTTTTACCTCCGGTGCTCGTGCTGCAAATATGCTCGTGGTAGAGAACGCAGTGCTGCGGCAGGAATTGATCGCCATACCTCCTCGCTTGAGTACGCTGGAAGCACAGGCAAAGGGTCTTCGCGCCCAGGATAATGATCTCCACTTGCTTCTCGCTCATCAGGAAATTGTCGGCGATTCGGTTACAGGTTTTACGGACTCGACGAACTGGGTTATACTCCAATACTTGAACCCCTCTGCGACAAATTCCCGCCCGTGATCTCAATAGCCGCATTGTGTGCATGAGTTCAGCATACGATGGGTGAGCGGTGAAAACAAAAGCGGTGTCCTTAGGGTTCTTCGGAGGCGAAAAGGTCTGGCAAACGCACAGTGATCTTCTTTGCAACGCTGTGACGAAAAAATCGGACTACGTTAATAATACCAACAACCAAACAAAGGGATTGTTATGAAACGTTTCACCGTTTTTATTTTTCTCATCGCGGCGTTTATTTCTTATAGCCGTGTACAGGCTCAATTCAAGGTTCCGGATGTGGCGTGGGGTCTCTCGGTGGGTGGATCCCACGGGAGTAACGATGGAAGCGACAATTGGGGGTTAGGGTTTCGCGGTTTCCTTCAAGGCGAACTCATCTCTCCCATGCTAGCCGGTCAGATTGGGGCGGGCTATGCTCATCTCGGGGCCTCAGGTGTTTATACTGCGGAAACAGGCATCATCGATCTTCGCTTGCTTTTCAGCCCCTTTTCTTTGAGAAATCTAAATCCGTATCTCTACCTTGGTCTTGGCGTCTCGAAGGACCTCAACGGCAGCGGTTCTGATTTCTTGCCGTTGGTTCCAATGGGTGCGGGGATCCAAGCCAAAATTGCCAATGGTGTCTTGTTGGATGTGACCGGCGGATACAATTTGTCTCTATCCGATAAATTGGATGGAATTGCACGATCGAGCACTGACCTCAATCCTCTTACCAACGGCAAGCAGGATGGATTTTATGGTTTTTCTATCGGACTTGCATTTGCGCTGGGAAACGGTGACAACGCTGGATATTAGATGAAATAGCGGTGGTGAGCGGCTAAAGAAAAATTGCGCAAATTGTTTGCGAAGTTGTAAAGCGCCGCCTTTCTGATGTGCAGATTGTCATCGCATTCACCCCCCGAATGTGTAACAATCTCGATTGAAAAAAGAGAATTCTTATTTAATGCGTGATTATGATGGCCGGTGCTTCGGAGACGAGGCATCGGCTTTTTTGTTGAGAGCCTTGCAGAAAGGTTTGTCACTCTTCTATAGAGTGTTGGGCCGGTGAATACACACCGTCATCGCGAAAAGGATTAACTATTTTTTCATCCCTTCGGTCGATTGGATTCTCAGGCGATCGTAGGTACACTATACCCAGGTAGAAAATGGATTTTCCGTTCTTGAATAGCAGGAATTGAAGATCAAGTTACACAATAACTCAATAAGGAGGAATCAATGAGACATCTGAACATGGCTATGGCGGCCGGAAGTATTCTGTTCGCTGCGATGATTGCAGGGTGCGGAAGCAGCCCGGCGATCAATAAGGAGCCGTCCACATCGGCGATCAGCGCCGCTGAAGAAGCTGGAGCGTCAAAAATTCCGAGTGCATCGCTCTATTTGCAGCTCGCAAAAGAGGAGCTGGATAACGCGCAGCGCCTTGCAGGGCACGGAGACAAAGAGGAAGCACAATCGCTTCTATTGCGTGCTCAGGCCGATGGAGAGTTGGCAGTAGTTCTTTCGCGCGGGGACGCCGAGAAGACAGAAGCAACCCAGGCGATAGAACGTGTGCGCAAGCTCCGACAAGACAACCAATTACCACAAGAAAGGAATTAACCCATGAAACCCATCACCTCTTTTATCATCATCGCCTTCGCCGGTTTACTCTTCGGATGTGCGACTGCACCGCCGTCGGAACTCGTGAACGCACGCCTGGCATACCAGCAGGCGAGTGCGGGACAAGCGGCGCAATTAGTACCGGCCGAACTGCACAAGGCACAGGACGCACTTACTGCGGCTGAAAAATCATTCCAGGATGACCCAAAATCATTCCACACACGGGATCTCGCGTATGTTGCGGACCGCAAAGCAAAAATGGCCGAAGCCCTCGCAGCAACCGCGGTGGGAAATGCATCCACAGCAAAAGCGAACAAGGACTATGAAGCGGCACAAACCGAAATCGTAAAAAACACAAAAGAAGATCTTGCCGCATCGCAGCGAAGCGCCGACATCAAGGCAGGACAGCTTGCCGATGCCAACATCGCGGCACAGAACGCAAAGAGCTTGGCTGATGCCGAAGCACTGCGCGTAAAACAACAAGGCGATGCCGCTGTCGAAGTTCAGCGCGTTAAGGATTCATCCTCCGCTGAAGCGCGCAGTGTGAAGCAGGCGACCGATGCCGATGCCCTTCGCGCAGCCGAACAGAAGAGCCGTGATGCCAACACCATTATTGTGCTTGAAAAAGGAAAGACCGTCGTCCTGAAAGGCGTCACGTTCGAAACCAACAAGGCGACGCTGAGAGACGAGTCTGAAACGATCCTCACGCGGGCATACAACGCGATGGTTGCGAACCCGAGCGTGCGCGTCGAAATCAGCGGACACACAGACAATGTCGGCAGCGAGCAAGCAAACCAAACGCTGTCGTTAAAACGGGCTCAGGCTGTGCGAACCTGGCTCGTCCAAAAAGGAATAGCGTCGAATCGTATGAAAACAGTCGGCAAGGGGATGGACGAACCCGTCGCATCGAACGATACCGATGCCGGCCGCGCAGAGAATCGGCGTATTGAATTCTATGTTCAGCAATAAGCTGTAACCAGAGATAATCCGCGGTCAACGGTACACGCGTTGACCGGATTGTTTTTGGAGCGGGGCACAAGCGATCGCAGAGATTCCAGGTCTCGTTTGCTGAGACAATTCATCGACCCCGCCATCGCCGCATGGGTAAGGAAAATGTTTTCTCGCCCCCGTAAGGAGGAGATCAAGAATGGCCGCAGAGAGTGTGACACGCTCAGGGAACCTTTTACGGTACATCGTTAGGAAGTTATGCACATCAGCCGATTGCGATGGGATCCATATCTCGCAATCGGTTGATGGCGTAATTGTCGATCTCGCAGTATGCATTGCTACATAATGCTGCAGCAGCCCCAACGGAATTGGGCTGAGTGTGCACGGACAAACCGGCGGCACAAAATTGCTGCGATAAATTATTTCCTCAAGAAAGAGGGTCCACAATGATACAGAAGAATCTGAACGACGAAAACAAAGAAATAAAGGATAAAGCGTACGAGCTGTATAAAAAGCATGGATTCAAAGACGGCAATGATTTTGTCGATTGGCTCGAAGCCGAACGACTGATAGGTGAGAGGAGCAGATCGAAACGCAGAAACCAGATTAAGGGCGTCCTCTTGGCCATTGTCGGGATCCTGTGCGTTATCGTGGCGATCCTGTTGATCACGCTTTTCAAGAAGACAGCTCCGGTAAAACTCTCTGAACAAAGTTTGTCTGAACTGAAAGTCATGATGCTCGTTCTTGACCCGAAGGACGATGAGAAGGTTGTCGTTTTCGGCGACACGCACTTCGACTACAATAAGGCAGCATTGAGCGAGTCAGAAAAAACGATGTTGGACAAAGACGTCCAGGGGTTAAAGGAGAACCCATTAATGAAAGTCCGAATGGCGGGATATACATCAGCAGACGGCACCGAAGAAGATAATCAGAAACTCAGTGAACGAAGGGCGAATAGCGTAAGAGATTACCTGGTGGATAAGGGCATCTCGCCGGAAAGAATCACCGTGATCGGATATGGCAGGACGAAACCGGCAGTGTACGAAGTGGCACCGGGGGACATCAACTCTAAAGAAGCGAAAGCGAATATGCGCGTGCTGTTCGAAGTTGTAGTGAAGTAAAAAGATAAAGGCTTCAGAAGAATCTTGATTTTCCCGTCGAGAGCGAGGCCTCTCAGCTGCCTCCTTCGCAGGAGATCTTGACCTCAACGAGCTATGAAAAGGGATTAACTCCTCTTTCATCCCTTTGGCTGATAACAGTTACGAGCGAAGCGTTGTATACTTCTTATGCCTAATGACGGTGCACTCGATCAGATTGGTCGAACTGCATCAATCGCCGCCAATCACAAGAATGTGAGAGAATACCGGCGAATCGAAAAGCATGTGTGAAGAAAGGGAACCGGGCTACG
>Ga0265338_10000851_pt1 | contig 51531 bp, 87 predicted proteins | sample 42126metaG_FD_193579 | JGI IMG/M metagenome (GOLD analysis project Ga0265338, IMG submission 193579) | Rhizosphere microbial communities from Carex aquatilis grown in University of Washington, Seatle, WA, United States - 4-21-26 metaG | ecosystem: Host-associated > Plants > Roots > Rhizosphere...
GCGGAAATACGAAAAGCATAAAATATGGCTTTACAGCAGCCCAGGCTAGAGATTATAGGAATTTTATGAGTTTAATATATAGAGTGAGCTGATGTTATGACATTTTTTATAGTTTTTATATTTCTTTTTTAGCAAATTTTTGAGTCTTTGCAGAAACACGTCCATATAAACCAATATCATATAAATTACCCTTTGTCAATCTAGCAAGAGAGATGCAAATATGAGTAAAGATATTTATGACAAGTTGCCACAAGATACAATAGATGCAATTGAATCAGGCGCTGCAGTTATCAAAGTTAAGTTTGGTAGCTTCTGTGTTGTTGATGAAGATATGGGAGATCTATTTGACATATTGCCACTTATTAGCCAGCGATGGGGCTTTGCTTTAAGCATACCAACTAAAGATAAAGTTTATAACACATACTTCTCTGAGATAGTTTGTAAACAAAGAGGTAAAGTTACTTACAAAAATAATTGTAGATTAGATTTGCGTGAGTGCAACTTAGAAGTTGAACCTTGGGAAGAATTTAACATTAATAAAGAGTCTGCTAGAAAAACTAACAGATTATCATCTCCTACTAAACTTAAGATTGCTGCGGAACAATAGGGACGATTTTAATACATTACCTTAACCAATAGGATTAAACATGGATGATTTATCCTTTTTAGATAATAGAACTCTTAATGCAATCGCAGCTGCTGTTAGAAAATCATTTGCCTACAACTCCATAGAATATCAAAACGCACTAACTAAGGCTTGTACTTTAGATGGGCCTAAGGGGGGTAAAAGATGGAAATGCTCAGTATGCAAAGTTGTATCTGATAGAAAAGATATACATGTTGATCATATAGAACCTGTTATTCCAATTGATACTACGATGTCTAGATTGACATTAAAACAATTCTATGATCGTTGTTTTTGCTCATCAAAGAATTTACAGATATTATGTAGAACGTGTCATAAAATTAAAACAATAAAAGAAAATGAAACAAGAAAAAATTTTAAAAACTTGAGAAAGGTATCATAATTATATGGCTACTTATCTATCGTATTCCTATGTAAATCCGTATCTATTATATATTGAAAATCTCGCTTACAACGTACAACCAGGAATTGTTACTTTAACTTTTGATTCACCACCATCAACCAACGCCGCTGATTATCAAGTCATAGCAACTCAAGGTATATTAATGTACACAGTTCCTATTGGATTCTCTACACTAGATGGGTCATTAGTTTTATCAGGTAATACCGCAATATTAACTTTACCTATCAACATGGATACAAATGCGTATATGCAATTCTATTATCAAGGCGCAGAATTACCTTTCCGAATTCGTTGTAATCAAGATCCTACCTATCAGTTACCAGCAATCTTCCAAGGACTCGCTTACGCACCATAAACAATTTATATTATTTGACAAAATTAACAAATAGTTTATTATATAAATAACACTTATAATAAATTCATTGGAGATTTTTGACAAATGCCCAACTTAGAAATTTATGTTTGCTACAATAAGACGAATGGTAGGGTAGATGTCATCAGAGGCCGCAGAGCTGCTGAAAGAGTTACTCGAATGTACAATAAATTATTCAGTCTCCTTTACAGCAAAGAAATGGTTTTATGTTTAAAAGCTGACGAATTTTTTAATACACACCATGTAGACAAAGAGAATATTCATTTTAGTTGGTTAATTGAACCAACAGAAAAGATGTTACTTTATCGTAAATTCTTTTATATAGGGAAAAAATATGTTGAAACGAATGCTATTTAATTTTTGGATTTATATACTAACTGTTATTAAAGATAAAGTTGATAGATATATTGTAGAAGATAATGAGATGTATGTTGTATATTTCAGCGTGTTAAACAATGATATTTATATATGTAAGAGTGGAAAATACGCATTAGAGTTATATAATCAATTAAATAAAATTAATATGCTAACTAATAGACCACATGTGAAAATATTATATGGCCCAGTTAATACAGTATTTAAATACAAAATGGCTAAGTTAATGGATATAGTTTTTACCTGGGATACTGATGATGCAGAGAGACGTAAAGTTTATAGCATGATTGCAGATGTACCCATACAAAAATAAGGAGGATAAATAATGTCAAATGTTTTAATGGCTACGCTTTGTAATAGATGTGGAAATAAAGTTTCAGAGATGTGGGTGAGCAGAGATAGTAAGGGTTTCCCCAGTCTTGAAGGATGTATTTGCGGTAATTGTGGAGCTGCTAATTGCATAACTCGTGATTGGGGTGAACAGATAACTCATTCAATAATACCCCCTGTGGAAGATGGAAATGTTAATAGATTTGAATACAGTTTCACAAGTGAAGATGGGAAAAAACATACAAAGAAGTTAGACCCTAAATTAGTAGATAAACATTTTGAAAAAAATAGCAAAGGACGATCAGCATGAGTTCACCAGCAGTACAACAACCAACAGCACCAGTATCTACAGCACCTACCCTAGAAGCACAAACTCCAGTAGAACAACCTGTAGCAGAACCTAAATATAAAGTTAAAATTGATGGAAAAACTGTAGAAGTAACACTTGATGAATTAAAGAATGCTTACAGTTTAGATCAAGCAACTCGCAAAAGATTTCAAGAAGCTAATCAGAAGTTAAAAGAAGCTGAAAACTTAAGGAGTGTGTATTCTCAAAGGGATATTAATAAACTTAAAGAAGCTGGATGGACTGATGATGAGATAGAAGAAAGAGCTGCTGATTTCTTAATTAATCGCGCAAAACAAAAGTCCATGACTCCAGAGCAACGTGCTCAAGCTGAAAGAGAAGAAGAATATAAACGTTTAAAAGAAGCTGAAGATGCTCGATTAGCTGCAGAAAAGAAGAAAGCTAAAGACTCTATTGAACAAAGAGAAGCACAGCTTTATCAATCTGCATTCTTCAGTGATATAGCTAAAGCAGATAAACAAACATGGCTTGATTTAAATGACCCTATCATTCTTTCTCATGTCATAAGAGATGTTGCATCAGCTTTAACTAATGATGGGTATGACATGCCAGTCATAGAAGCTGTCAGAAGTTTAGAAAAAAGAATGGAAAAAAGGGGCGCTCCTAAAAAAGAGTATTTGAAAAAATTATCAAAATTAAGTATAAAAGATATAGACGATAGTGAACTTGATGCATTTTTAGAAAAAGGTGCAAAAGGTATAAGAGAAAAAAGTGTTGAGGCTATTAAAAGAGCTGAATCTCCATTTGCAAAAATAAATACGCAAATCAAGAGTGACCAGACTCCCCCTAATACAACCAAGAAACATGATGCTCAATATTATCGGAATCTAAGACTCGGTAGAACACAAAAATAATTAGGGGATATGTATGCCATATTTAATTCCAGCCGGCTATGCAGGATTTTCATCTGCAATGGACCGGGCACTCGATCAACGTTCTGTTAAAATCACGTACCAAGCTCTTTCAGCAGCAGGGACATTAAGTGTTCCTATTGTTTCACAAGCTGAATGTACTAACCGCCAATTCTTACTATTAGGTAATGCTTCAACTAGCATGACGTTAGCACGCGCCCAATCAATTTGTGGTCCTGCTAATGGTGAACCAATTACCTCATCTGATGCAGTTAACCAAGCAAATTTAGCTACAGGGATGGTTACATACTTTACAGCAGTACCAGCTGCAGCAGATGCGGCTTATTGCTACGGATTTGCTATTGGTGGATTAAACTGTGTGGATGTTTATAGTGTAGTTCTTCGTAACTATCGTAGAACAACAACTTCTGCAGTTAACCCTTCAGATAACTTAATAAATATCAATGCAGCAACACCAATTGGTGGTCCAGGTGTAACTCAACCAGGAAATAATGCTCAAATTTCTTTAAACGGCTCAAGTCAAATTTTATTACAAGATGGAACAACAGCTCTTACTTATGGAACAAACACAGTTGTAGTTTGTGAAGCCTACGGTGTGATTTTTGGTGCATTAAATATCACTGACGTTACTGATGCTGCAAATGCTGGAGATATTTTAGAGTTGGAAGTTTACTTTAAATAGTTAAATAAATTTATAAAGGAGCCGTATTATGGCTGTTTCGATGGATACCATTGCCACTGCGAGTGGTTTATTAAAGACTGTGTATGATGAAGGCGTTACTGATGCACTACCGGATAACGAGCTGATTACTGAGCTAATCGGTTATCAGAGATTCGAAAAAATAGGTGCTCAGTTCCAAGCGTCAGTTAACTTATCTTTTGGTCATTCTGTTACTGCTATGGGCGATAAAGACCAAAATATGAGTCTTAACGTTCCAGTAATTGTGCCTATCCAAAATGCAACCGCATCAAGTTATGTGTTTGTTTATCGTGATATTATCTCTAATACCCTTATGCAACGCGCAACTTCATCTGGACCTCAAGCATTTGAATCTGCGACAGCGGTAACTTTTGAGAGAGCTAAAAAATCTTTCACAAAAATTCAAGAAGAAGTTCTTAACTATGGTACTCTTGGAATTGGGCAATTCACTGCAGCTACTGCAGATTTGAACAACTCTCAAATTACCATGCTTTTGGCAGAGTGGGCTCCAGCTATCTGGATTGCTTCTAAAGATATGCCTATTGATATTTATACTTCTGCAGGGGTTAAAACTCTTTCAACAACTGTAACTGCTATGGCAGACTTAACTACTCGTAAGTTGACTCTGGCATCTGTTACAGGACTTGTAAACGGTACTACTTATACTATCTGGCGCCAAGGTTTCAGAGGTTTGGAAGCTCCTGGTCTTCAAGCAATTCTTACAAATAATACAACTTTATTTGGTATTGATGCTACAGGTACATTTGACCTATGGACACCTAATATATATAACCTCAGTTCTGCTGCTCTTATTTTCAGTAAAGTTGCTCGTGGTGTTGCACAATTTAGACCTAAAGGATTAAATAAAAATTTAACTCTTATTATCTCTGAAGATGCATTCCCTGATACGATTCCTGACTTTAATACTACAACTGAAACTACAGCATCACCTGGTGCACGTACTTCCAGAATCTTCCTTGGACCAGATGATACTCTTAAATTGGTACATGGTACTCAAGATTTGACTTATCACATCAACACAACTTCTGTGACAGTTAAATCCTCTCCTTATCAAAAGAATGGCTATGCTCCATTAATTGAAGCAGATTCTCTTGTTAGAATTGGTTCATCTGAAAAAGCATTTACATTTCAAGAGCTAGGTGGTGGTGGTGGTGGACAATCTGAATACTTCAGAGCACTTGAAAACTTGAATGCGTTTGAGTTCAGACTTGCCTCTGATATAGCTATGTTCACATCTGAACGTAATCGTTCCATGATCTTTGAAGGTATCGTCAATAATACTGCTGCTTAATAAGCGGAAGAGAGGTGGGCATATGATTATGTTCACCTCTTCAGTACATTTAAAAATATCCATAATAAACAAAAATATAGTAAATGAGTTTAAAATATTATATAATTTGTATAAATTATAATAATATTTTAGGGAGATTTTATGTCTATTCCACAAAGAGACAAGGCCGTCACGATTATACCGCCGAATGTAGCCAACGCAGCACAGTCTTCAAACTTCACAACAAATGTGTACGATATAACTCAATTCAGTAAATATGCTCTACAAGTTATTATTACTAGTCAATCTTCCTTAAATGTAGCTATCAAAGTTCAAGCTAGTTTAGATAATAGTAACTGGGCAGATGTTCCAGGTTCTAGTGTTTCATTCACAACTAATGGAACTTATATTTGGGATAACGCAGTAAGTACAGCTACATGGGTTAGATTAAGTTTTATATTCACCGGCGGTAGTGCGTTATTTCAAGTATATGCTTTTGCTAAACTTTAATAAAAAGGAAAATAACTATGATGGCAGGAATGTCTAAAAAGCCTCCAATGATGACAGATGACGATGAAGAAGGTATGAAACAACCTGATGAAGGTAAAGGCGGTAAATTACTTGCCTTACAAAACCTCTTAGGTGCTATTGAAGAGCTTTCAGATGAAGAAATTAAGCCTGATATCCAACGTTTAATGAGCCAAGTTCATGCTGGCCATGAAGCTGCTGAAGGCGATGAGACGGGTATGGAAGAAGCTTCTGAACATGAAGATATGATGGGTGGTAAAAAACCAGGTGTAGCTGTAGAAATTGGTATGGGAGCCGAGAAACCTGAAGATATGTCAGAAGAAGATGAAGAAGACAAAGGAGGTATGCCAAAGGGTGGTTTTCTAGCAATTCTTTCAAAGAAGTTGAATAAAAAATGACAGACTCAATTACTAATATAATAAATCGGACGCAAAGATTAATTTCATTACCTCCAGATCAAACTTTATTTCAAACAAGTGACTTTATAGCATTTATGAATGACTGTTTGATAGAAGAGATTTATCCAAGATTAATGAAGATAAGAGATGATTATTGTTTAGTGAGAGAAGTATTTAATCTGCAGAATTCATCCGCACAAGACTTATATCCAACAGGTGTTATGCCAATTCCAACGAGAGCTTGGGGTAACACATTAAGAGAATTAAAATACATAGATGTGTCTGGAAATTATTATAAAGTTAATCCATATTTTTTAGAAGATTTAGATTTATATCAGACACGTAACTTAGCTTTTTCGTCAGCTTTTCAAAAAGGATTTATTCCATTTAATAGTGGTATTAAATTAGTACCACCTCCATTACAAGATCCTGGTTCAATAGAGATGCACTATATTGTGACACCTTCTATTTTAGTCACAGGACAATCAACTAATGACAATGGAGATGCATACACTTCAGTATCAAATATGCAGTATAATTCAACAACAAGCGTTGCTACTTATACTACAGAACAAATAGATGCTAACGGTTATCTTGCAGCTTATTGTGATGTAAATTCATCTGCATCTTTTGATATTTATAATAGTGGAACAGGGATGTTATTAGCTGTAAATCAGCTTCTAACACGCCAAGCTGATTCAGGTGGTAAATCTATTTTCACAGGGGTATGTGTAACTCAAACAGGAACTAACATTGTTAGTCCTAATATCACTGAATTAACTAATTTCCAATTTGGTGGGTATCCTGTTACAAATGATAATATACCTCAAACATTATACATAGTAGCAGCGGGTCAGAATCCATTTACTCCAATACCTGCAGTATTAGATAACCTATTAGTGTATGAATTAGCAATAAAAGTTATGTCAGCACAAGGTTATGTAGAAGAACTTCAAATATTTCTTAAAAAACATGAAAACATGCGAAAAGATTTATTATCCCAAATGGCGATGCGCGTTGAATGTGAACCATATGTTATTTCAAATAAAAGAGGTATCCGCTCAAGCATTATATATGGCGGTATGAGAACTAGACGTAATACATAGAGGTATAAATTGTGCCATTAGGTAAGACAGAATTAGACTCTATACTGGGCCTAACGACAAATCGTAATGAAACAAGTGGTATTAACTCACCACAATGGTCATCCATGTCTGCATGGGCTGTGGAAAATGCATCATCAGGTGCTACACCTCCTAATACCATGCAAGATTGTGCAAATATCTATATTTCTAGAAATAAACAAGCACAGGCTCGTACAGCATTTGAAGAAGTATGGGATTTTACATCAACTTATGGATCAGATTCTACTTTTACAACAACTGGACTTTATTCGATTCCGAATTCAACCGAGGATTCTTTAATATTTGGTTGGATAAATAGTACTACAGCAAATATAGCTAACTTTACAGATTCTTCACATGTGGATATGACTTCGACTGTTTACATAACTGGAGGAACTCAAGGTAATACATTTACGAGTGGTAACTCTAATTTATTATGTGATTTTTCATGGGATACAAATGCAAGTAACCCATTTCCAATTAAATCATTTAACCTCGCAAGGTATGTAACATCGTATAGCAATATTTATATATTCTCTTCAAACGGAGTGTTTAGAACTACAACGCAGTATATACAAAACCCACCAGATTCTAATGGAAATTATAATTATTTTAAACGTGTGATCTTACCAGTTGTACGAAGTTTATCTGGTTCAATTAATGGAAGTCCGACAGCGGCTAATAAATGGTTTAAATCAGGTTATCAAGTTGATATTATTATTGTAGTTACAGACCAATTATCAGCTACACAAGTTTATCAAGGCAAGCCTTCACGAATCTTGACAGTAACGAACCCAAGCACCTTATCTTCAATTTTATTGACCTTCTCAGTTGATAATACAAATTTATTCCTTTTATCTGCAGGTATTGCTGTATTTAGAACTGTTTCTTATTTACCTAAAACAACTCCTCCAGTAACATACTATAAATGTTATGAAGCTGCACTATCTTCTGGAACAACTACAGGGACAAGTACAACAACTACATTTACAAATGTTGAATTAATTCTAAATGATACTTCCATCACTGGATTTGAACAGCTTTACACTCAATTAACAGTTGAATCTTCTGCCAGCCAATCAGCTGAATCTGCAGCGCCTCCAACAGCAAGAGATGTGATTACATATAATAACTTTACTATTTACGGTAATGTTATGTGTCCGCCTTTTGCACCATTAACAATGACTGCATTACCTAATATAGATAATGGGGATCATTTAAAAGTTGGTTCTGCTGCAATAGCATTAACTTACACTCCCAATTCAATAATAACACCTGCTGATACTGGAGTCATTGATTCAGTAACAGGTACATTTAGTGGAGTAGCTAATAACCCAAATAATGCAACACCTACTGGCGGTACTGGTTATCATATTGTACTTAGACCTCAAGACCCTAATGCAGCTGCTAGTGTTACAGGAACATATTCAGTTCCTTATTATGCTATAGCTAGTAAATTAACGCCGGTTACGGGTTTAGCAGGTTCGCAAACCTTTAATATAGATGTTACTCCCGGAACAAGTGGTGCAATTTTTGATATTACTCGTTTCCCTACGACAGGAATTGTTGCAATAGTAAAGAATGTAAATTGTGGATGGGTTTGTGCAATATTTTCATATCAATCTTATACGCAAACCCCAGCTTCAGGTTTTTATACGTTCTCAAATTGTATAGCATATGGTTCTGCATTTTCATCGGTAACTTGGGGTTCAGGTGGTACAGCAGCAACCGGTTTTAATAGCGCTACACCTGGTGCTTATGTATTATATCCATTAAATGCAACCAATATAACTGGGTTAGGTGTTTATGCTATTGGTTCAAATGCAACTGGTTACACAGATAGTGGAGCGACTGCAGCTCAAGTTGGTTTTAGTTTAGCCCCTACATTTGAAGAGCTACAAGCATTTAATCCTACGATTGTTGGTAATTTAACTGCACTATTTCCTATAACAGCAGGGGCAGCTTTTGATCCTATCTTAGCTACAATTAATTTTAATGGTGTATTCTCTCTTGACGCAGGTGCTTTACTTGATAGCTGTGTAAGAACAACATGTGATACTTATAACTTAGCTCGTGCCGCTGAAGATCCATATGCGGTCTATGAATCATCTAGTACAGCTTTAGTTGGAGTAATAAGATTTGAAAGTCTTTATTCTGGTTATAATCGTAATAGTGCATATGCCAATAATGTAGCTTATACTAATGGTTTTGGTTACTATGATGCTATAAAAGCACAAGTTTATCGTTCAGATAGTACAGCCCCAACTGTTAAATTTGCAGAACCTATTGCAATATTTACAACAGGACCCGGTACTCCAACTAATATCATGCAACAATCTGTACAAACTATTGCAGGTATTACAGCATCTAAATTTAATAAACCTGAAGAAATACCAGTTACACAAAACTTGACACCAACTATTGTAGGTGACCCACTAAAACAAATAATTAAGATGGTAAACCAACTAGATTCATTTCTTATTTTTAAAGAAAATGAAGGTTGTTATCGTGCTTATATACAAGGAACTGGTGGAGAAGGAGTTTTAGCTTCATTCACAGGTCTTCATCTAATAGATAATACAGCATGGTTATTATTACCTGAATCTGTGCAAGTTTTTGAAGGGACTGTTGTCTATTTTAGCAATAAAGCATTTGTAACTATCTCTCCAATGGGACAAGTTGCAGAAATTAGTCCTACAATTGCGACAGAATTATTAAATAATTATTCAACTATCTTCAATAATGGCGCAACTGACAAAGTTCGTTCATGGGTTATTACTCAACAACGTCTTTATTGCTGTTATTTTCCTAATATTAATGATGATAACACATCAGAAATATTTGTTTTTAGTTTCAATACCGGACAGTGGACCAAATGGTCAGGTGAAATCAATGACGCTGTGGTTTCTGCAACAGGTTTGTTAAGTTTAGTAGAAAATATTTATAAATTTACTGGTGCAGTTAACACATATGCGGATATTCAGAACGATTCACTTAGTCTTTCTAATAAATATTGGTCTGTTTTGAGACAAGCAGATTTTCAGAATCCTTCACAAACGCAAATAGAAGATATTATACCATTTACAGGTTTAACTGTTAGTCAGGCTACTGGAGGATCGGCAATTGATATAAAAATATCCAATTTTAATACAACAAATGTGTATGGAAATTTATATTATTTATTATCTTTATATAAAAATAGAACAATTTGGTATTTATCAGCAACAAAAGGATTTTTTAGTGCAACTTTAGTAGCTCCAACATCTAGTACAAGTATTACTTTGCAATTAGTTAATAACGTTTATGACCAAAGCCCAATAGTACCTGATGGCTTTACGGCAACGACTAATGATTCAATTGTAACTACTGTAAATAGTGCTCTTTATTTTAATAAATTCTTTATAGCAACTCCTAGAGGTTCAACTTTATCTCATTATAATGAAGTTCAACTTTATACACAGGAAGGTGAAGATTATTCTAATTTAGCAATTGGATTTAATTCAACAGAAGTTCAGTCTCAGTATATTTACACAAGTAATAATCCAGACCCAAGCTCCATTCCAGCCAATGCTGCAATTGTAACTACAAATGGATCTTATGTAATCCTAGGTACGACAATTTACGAATCATATGCACCATATTTTGTATTTAGTTTATCTCAATATATATTCAGAGCATTAGTACCATTAAATGCAGCTCGTGGTAGATTTATTCAAGTTGCTATATTGCATGATACTCCTGATGAAGTGTTTATATTGAATTCAATTACTTATATTTATAGAGACTTGCAAACAACCAAAATTAAATCGCACTCTTGAGGTTTTAATATGCTTTCTTCAAATAAAAAGAATTCACCTTACTCTTGGCATAGAGGCAATACTTCAACGTTTGCTGAACAAGCTAAAAATCTTGGTGAACAGGTTGGTGATCAGGGATTAAATACTGGTCAAATTGATATTCAAAAGAAAACTGGTGAGGCTTATCAGAAAGCTGGTGAATCTGGTCAAAATGTAGCCGCTGGAGCTGATAAAGCAGCTGAAGGCGCAACTGTTGATCCTACTGTTGCGCAGGCTCCTGATGAGCCCAATAAGACTGGTATAGCAAATCCTAAAGTTGAGCCTTACAAGATAATAAAAGAAGGCTCAGCAGCACCTGATACTAATATCACAACAGAAGATATTGGTAAAAATGCTAATTATGACTCAGCTACTGAAGCTTATTTAAATAAATTATTTAATGGTGATATTCCGGATAGTGTTCGTGATGCGATGGATAAATCTTTACAAAAACAGGGTGGAAACGAGGTAATAAATCCACAGTGGGAAGATGCACAAAGACGTGGAGTGGGTAGTGATATTCTTTCAAGCATCCCTAAATATATCCCAGGGACTGAAACTTTGTCATCAGACACAGGTTTAGTAAATAGTTTTAATGATTATTTAGCATCCTTATCTAAAAATTACGCAAACCAAGCAAATAGTCCTCAAGATGTTGAGCAATATAAAAATTATTTACAAAATATGTTATCTGATAAATTAAATGAGTTAGGGCAGAATTATCAAACCCAAGAAGGAAATATAGCAACTCAAAAATCTGATAAAGGCAAAGCTATCTCAGATTATATTGAAGGATTACAAAATAATCTATCTGATTATCAAAAAAGAACTGGCGACTTATCTAATGTAGGGAATTTATCAGATGTAGAGCAACTTTCTGCAGCTCATAACGCTATTTTAGCAGATCCTAACGCTAATGGATTAAATGCTTTATCCGCACTTGGTGGAAGTAGTGGAAATAGTAGATTAGGGCTTTTATCTCAACAATCTGAAAATGCTGCTATTAATCAAGCAGAAGCTCAAGCTACGCAGGCTCAACAGACTGCTAAAGCTGGACAAGAGGCTCAGGTAGCAGGAAAGAAAGCACAGAATGCGGCTTATGATGCTGCAGGAAATAAAATTACTAAAACTCAAACTGGAAAGTTGAAGGATTTAGATGCTTCTGAAACAGCTGCTCAGAAAGCTTTGACTGATACGTATAATACCTCTAAATCGCGTTTAAATGACCAAGAGAAAGATTATGTCAATCATGCACAGGATACTCTAAAAAACTCTAAAGTACCTCCAGAAACGGTTAAAAACGCTACTGCTGCATTTGCTAATTCAATTAGTAATACTATAGATAAAGGAAATTTAAATGACCAAGAAAAACAGCAATTAGGAAAACAACTTGAGTCTATTTGGAGAATTGCAGTTGGCTCTAATCCTTCAGATATGCATTATTCAGATGAAATAGCAGGGTTATTAATCCCACTTTATCAAAAATTAGGTTATAAACCACAGAATTAATAGGTGTTAAAATGGCGTTTGGATTATCGGATATAATGGGTGGGATACGACATTTTATTGGTGGAGATAGTGGAGAAGGTGATTATCAAGCACAAACTGCAGCCTTAATTGATAGGATTCATAAAGAATGGCAGTTACCTCAATATGACCAAACTCCATTAACACCAAAAGAATATGCTTTATTAAATCAATATGCTCCTGAGGTAGCCTCATTTGTTGAACAACGTGCACCTCAAATGTTACCAGAACAAGTTAATAAAGGAACACAAGCTCAACAACAATCTCTTGAACAACTTGGTCAATTAGCAAAGTCTGGTACAGATGAAGGAATGCGTTCACAGCTTGAAGAAGCTAATATGAATGCAGATCAATATTTACGTTCAAATAAAGCTAATGCTTTAGCAGCACTATCTAATAGAGGATTAGGTTCATCAGGAGCGACATTAGGAGCAGATATTACCGCTGGTTTAGGAGCTGCTGAACAACAAAGAAAAGCTGCTGTTGAAGCTGCTTCTCAAGCTGCACAAAGAAAAGCTCAAGCTATTCAAGCATTAGGTAATTTAGGGACACAAGTTGCTGGACAAGAACAACAACGAGGTGAATTTAATGCTAATACTCAGAATCAATATGACCAGTTAATAGCTAACAGGCGTCAACAATATAATAATTATGTTGCAGGTCTTCATAATGAAGCTAATTTATATAATCAACAACAATTACAACAAGTTGCTAATATGAATACTGGATTAGGTAACCAGTATAATATGTATAATCGTGAACGAGAAGATCGTAATAAAACGAATTCAGCAAATTTTGCAAATCAACGTTTACAAACTGAAGCAGGGTTACAATCCGGAGCTAATCAGCAAGGATTTCAATACAGACAAAATGAAGCAAATAATAACACCCAAATGTTTATGGCATTAGCAGGGCTTGGTGCAGCAGCAGCAACAGGTTCTCCAGGAGCAGCAGCATCTAGAATGGGTGGAGGAGCTAATCAATATTCACCTGATACTGGAATTGGAAATAATTATACAGGTGGTGGGTATGTGGCTGATTACGGGGCCCAAACAGGAAGTGCAATAGCTTAAGGAAAGTTAATATGTCAAATTTTAGCAGAGACCCTGAAACAAACGCGATTGCTAGTGGTTTAATAAAAGGCCCTAGACCTATTGGTCTAATGGATGATGATGAGACTGACGATATAAGTCCTCAACCACAATCTCAAAATTATAATAAAATGAATACTGATGATATCCAGGATTTATTTAAATCAGCAAAACAAAATCTACAAGATTCAAAATCTGCTGGTGTTACTAAAGAACAATTAGACGCACTTCATAAACATGAAGGCGCTAATATGTGGACTGCGCTATTTATGAATTTAATTGGTGCATCACATGGACTAAGTTCTAAACCTTATATTGAACCATTAGAAAAAAGAACTGAAGCTGAAAGACAAGGTTTAATACTACAGAATCAACTCGCTCAACAACAAGCTCAACGAGCGGGACAAGAGCAGAATTTTGGTATGGGGCAGTTAAAAGGTGGACAAGCTTTACAACAGCAAGAGTATTCTCAAGCCCCTGCAAGTAACCTAAAACTTGCTACTTTAGGTGCTTATATGAAGCAAGCTAAACAGCCATTTAATCCCGATGAATATAAAAATATGTACAACGTGCAAATTGACCAAGCAATTAATGAAGTACAGAAATTAGCTGGTAATCAAGTTAATGCTGATAGATATAAAGATATGTTAGGTACAAGAGGATGGACTAAATACACAGATGCATCAGGTGCTACTCATGCTTATAATCAAATGAGTGGAGAAGATAAAGTACTGAATGCTCCAACTCAAACAGATGTAAGTAAACCAGTATCTTATAATGACATTGCTGCAGGTAGTTCTGGATTACCAATAAATCAACAAAAAATAGCTACAAAAGAATTGCCTAAGATTGCTTCTGATTATCAAAAAACATTTGGACAACCAAGTTTACAATTTAATCAAAGTATTGATAACGTAGAGAAACTCATAGATTTATCACAACAAGGCAACTACAAAGCTGCCAACTCATTAGCTGCACAAACAGCTAAATTATTTGAAGGATTGGGTAACCAAAGATTAACTAATATGCAAATAAGTATGGAAAATGATCCAATTGCAAGTGGTTATATAAATAGATTAAATCAATTAATTCAAGGTTCAGTAGGGCAAGGGAAAGTAACTCCTCAAGATGCTAAAAATATGAGAGAAGTAGCTCAAGAGCTTAGAAATATCCATAATAAAACTTTAAATGAAGCTCAACAATTTTATAATAGTAAAGCTGAAGCTGTCATAGGTAGACCTTTTAAAGATGAAAAATATTTATTTGGTCAATCAAATAGTATGCAAGCAGCACAGCCCGAATCAAAAGTATCAGGAAATGATATATCATTTGATGATTATATGAAACAAAGAGGTAACTAATGGCAGCTAATGATGATACTTTTAGCTCTGATGCTCCTGAAAGTGCGCCACAACCAACATCTTTAACTTATTTTGAAACACCAGATAAAAAACGTATTTCTAGACCAACAGAATATGACCCTAAGACTGGTGAAAACTTAACTATTACAAATACTTTAAAAGATGCTCCAGAATTAAAACCAATAATTATGATGAGAGCCCCTGATTCAGATAAAGATATCCGAGTTCCTTTAGATAAAGTTCATTATGCTCTTACACAAGGTTTTAAATCGTTAGATCAATTAGATGCTGAACAATCAGCTCAACAAAGTAAAAGTAAATTATTAGCTGGTGATTTAGGCGATTATCATCCAAGCAAAACGAAATCTGCATTATTAGGAGCTGCTAATGAAGCTTCATTTAATGTTGAACCTCAAGTTGTAGGTGCTGCTAAAGGTATCGCAAATGTACTACAGGGTGGAAATTATCAACCGGCATACGAACAAGGTAAACTAGAAGAAGAAGCTGTTAATAAATCTGCACAGAAAGAAAACCCAAACTCATATTTAGCAGGTCAAATTGTAGGTGGTGGAGCTCAGATGGCAGGTGGAGGTATGGCTAAATTACCCGCAATAGCTGAGAAAGTTGCTCCCTACACATTTGGTACAGTTGGTAGAAATATAGCTGGGGGGTCTGTATTAGGCGCAGCAGGGGGAGCGGGAGATGCTGCTAATCAAGATTTAGATGTAGAAGAAGGTGCCTTAAAAGGAGCTGAATCTGGAGCACTAGGTTCTGCTGTTGGTTTAGCTGGTGGAAAAGCTCTTCAATATGCGGGTAAAGGATTAAAAGGGTTATATCATTCAGTCGTTGCACCCGAAGCTACTCAAGGCCTTTCAGCGGGTTTAAAAGGTGAGAATTTTAATCAGCCACAAGTTAGGGAAGAAGCTCTAAATAAAGCGGCGGATTTAACTGGGGATATTAGAGATACAATTGATGAAGTTAGAAGTTTAGTTGGTAAACAAAAAAGTGAACATCTACAAAGTTTACCGCCTGTTGATCATAGTAGTTTAACAGACATTTTTAATAAAAATATTGATGCATTAACTGAAATGGAGTCCAAGACTGGTAATAAAGAAAGATTAAATGCTATAGAACAAGCAAAAGAACATTTGAAAGGCGCAATTAGCACACTAAAAAAGAATCCAAATAGTGCTATTGCGGTAGATGAAGTGAAACAGGATTTAGCTTCCCCTATTTATGATACACAAGGTAATTATGTATCTAAATCTGGAAATACAAATGTAAAAAAAGTTAGTGATATTCTTGAATCTTCTAGAAGTGATGTACAAAATTTTCTTGAAAATCTTCTTCCTGATAAATTAAAAGGTACAAATCAAGCTTATAAAACAATACTAGAAGCTCAGAATCCACAAGAAGCTTATGATGCTGTCATTCCAGAATTAGGTCAGATAGAAGGATTAACAAAGGGTAAACGCTCATTAGTAATTAGAAAAAGATTAAATAATCTTGCTGATTTTAATGAAGATATACAAAAAAATGACCAATTACCAGATTCAATAAAAAATAAATTAAATGATAAGGTTTCAGAGATAGAAGATGTTATTAAAAGAGGATCACTCGCTAATAGTATTGAGAATGCATCAGGAAGAAACCCATTAGATGCTGGTTTTCAAGCAAAATTAGGTTCAGCTATTGGGTCTGAATTATCTCCTGCAACTAATCAGGTTGTTAATTCAACTGTTAAGGCAGGCCAAGGTATCGGAACAGGGGCTAAAGTAGTTGGAAATACTATATATGGAGTTGCAAAAGAAGTTTATGATCATTTAGGCCCACGTACACAACAATTAATAAGGACATCGCCAGAATTTGCTGCAAAATTAGTTAAATCATTACCTCAAACAGGAGGAAGAGCTGCTTTAGAAGATTTTATGCAAAATAATCAAGGGTTGAAAAAATGAGTAAAGTAACTCGTATTGATGTACTAGATGACATCATAAATCGTCATATTGATAATCTAAATGATAAAGAGAATCCTAATTATTATGACACAAAGACTTTAACAGAGGTTCTTAAAGCTATTCTTGTTCTAGAAAATATAAAGAAGCTAGATGGTAAAAAATCATCTTATGACTCCATGTCAGTGGATGAATTAGAAGATAAACTAGAGAGTTTTAATACATAGTATGGCTTGGAAAAATCCTTTTACATATACTAAACAAGAAAAGGCTATGTCAGATGCTTATATTCGCAAAACTGGTAAAGTTAGACATTTATTAGCCCCTCACCAGCAAAAATTCTATGATATGTACAGAGATAACACTGAATCGGCTCTTTATTGTAGCCGTAAAACTGGTAAATCTTTCACAACATTGCTAATTGCTGCAGAAGTGTGTCTACAACAACCTAATATGATTGTCAGATATGCCATGTTAACACTCAAATTAGCTAAAGAAATTTTACTACCTATATGGGAAGAGCTGAGAAACATAATCCCTTCTGATCTATATCCAAAAATTACAGTATCTGACATGACAATCAGCTTTAAGAATGGTTCACAAATTAAAATATGTGGTTCTAACAGAGAATCTGCTGAAACATCTCGTGGTCCTAGAGCTAATTTAGTTATATGTGATGAAATTACGGCCTGGGATTCATTTGCAGAGTATATGATTACTTCAATCTTGATGCCACAAGGTACTTTAGTTCCTAATTTCAAGGTAATTTATGCAGGAACTCCACCTTATAATATGGATAATTACTTTATACAAAAAATTTATCCAAGACTTTTGTCAAATAATCTGCTGGTTTCCATAGATATTGATGATAACCCATTTCTAACTGAAAAAATGATTGAAAATATTATTGCTATGTATCCTAAAGGCAGAGAAGACTCTAACTTTAAACGAGAACATAAACTTGCCCTTATTCCACAAAATAATCTTCGGGTAGTGCCAGAATTTAATGAATCTCATATTTATGATTATAGAGAAAAGATTGTTACCTTTGGAGACCAGAGAGTTGAACAACAATATCAATATTTTATTTCATGTGACACGGCCACTGTGGATAATACTGCTATTCTTGTTGGCTATTTTGACCATAATAGTCAGCAATTAGTTATAGAAGAGGAATTTGTTAAAAATAATATTAACTTAACAGAAATAGCTAATGAAATTCATAGACTTAAGGATGAATATCTATCATATTGTTATGAATACGATAGAGGCCTTAAAATTATCATTGATGCATTTTCACTTGAACGAAAAGAGTTAAGAGAAATTCACAGTATTCAACATATGAATCCTTTAAAAGGTAAAGTTGAAGATAATGTTGCACATCTTAGGTCGGGTTTTGAAAATAATAAGATATTGATATCCGAAAAATGTAAAAGATTGATATGGGAATTAAATCATTGTGTCTGGAGCCAGAATGTTTCTGAAACGAAACAAATTGAGCGTAATAGCGAGCAGAAACATGGTGATGCTATCATGTCATTAACTTATATGTTTCGTGCTGTAAATTGGCGATTTAGGCCTGGTAAAAAGGATTATAATATCAGCCTTACTAATTATAATCCATCTAGAAATAAGCTAGAAGATTTGAGAAAAAGAACATCACCTATTTGGGCTAATTTAAGGACTTACAATGGATAATGGGGAATTAAATATGTTAAGCACTAAAAATGTATGTATCACTTTAGGTGTTATATTTGGACTTCTTGTATATACATACGATCTATTTGCAATACCTTGCACAATTTTATTGATGTCTGGAGCTATCCAAAGTTTTGAAATAAGTTTAAAACGTAAAAAATTATTCGAAAATCATATAGATCTTAAATTGAAAAGTTATGAATATATCTTAGGTGAAATGAAGAAAGAAAATGAGAAATTAAAGAGTGATATCGAATCTATTAAAATACGTCAAAACGTTTCTGCGGTATATGGCGTAGTTAAATGAAGATAAAAACACCACCAATTGTGTCAGTGCCTAATATGCCCTCGCATGTACAAGCTTTGACAGATGATATGCGAACTATTTTAAGAGGTGGCTTAAGTTTTTCAGATGCTCAATTACCTTTTCAAGTAGTCACTGTTAACGTTACAAGTGGTCAACCCATTAATCTTAGTATTCAATCCCCTTATACAATTGTGGGTTGTTTCCCAATTAATACAAATGGTATATCTATTTCATCATTTCAAACAAATTCGACAAATGGTATATTTACAGCAACGTTAACGCTCAGTGTGACAACAGCGACTAGTATCTCATTTCTTGTTGTAGGTGCATAAAATATGAATGGTGTAAGAACGTATCCTTTCCTTGAGAATGACCCAAAAGATTTAGCAAGGGATTTGCTTAATAGATATCAGATGGTTGCAAACTATATGATAAACTATGGAATTATGGGCAGATGGGTTAAATCATTTAATTCATATTATGGTTTCTATTATGTCGATAGAAAAACTCAATATGGTATGGGTACAGCTGGAACACAGGCAGAACTTACTGCAGTTGCTATTAACCAGTATCGTAACTTAATTCAGCATACTTTGGCTCTTTTCACACAGAATAAATTGGCATTTGATTGTATCCCTATCAACTCAGATGTTGATGGAAGAAATGCTTCATTAGTTGGTAATTCACTACTTGAATATGTATTTGAACAGGCTAAATATTCTCAAGAATTATACCGTATGGCTGAAGTTGGGATGGTATTTGGAACATCGTTTTTAGCAACAGTATGGGATATGGATAAAAATCTTAAAGGTATTGATGCTGACGGTAACCCCATATTTTCAGGTGATTTATTACTTAAAACATTCACCCCTTTAGATGTAGTATTAGAACCTTTCAAAGAACGCTGGGAAGACCAGGAATGGGTGAGTACTCGTGAAATTGTAAATAGATTTGATTTAATGAGCCGATATCCTGAACTTAGAAATGAGATTATGAATCTTAAACGGGTTGAAGATACACAGCTTGCAGACCCTTATTTTTTAACTGATGATAACCATGTGTGGGTTTATAAAGTTTATCATAAATCCACTTTAGCTATACCATTTGGCAGATACACTATATTTGGTAGCCCTACTTGTATATTTCATGATTTTGAAAAGAATCCATATTGTAAAATTAATAAAGAGACTGGTTTACCATTAATGGGGACAGGTATCCCTATCCAATGTTTTAGACCTGCTATCACATATGGTACTGCTTGGGGACATTCTGTTGCTTTTGACTTATTACCACTGCAAGATGTCAAAAATATGTTGGCTTCTACTATAGCATCAAACCAAAATGTGTTTGGAGTGCAGAACCTAATTGTATCCAGAGGTACAAATATGGATTTTGCTGATATTGGAAATGGTTTAAGAGTTCTTGAGATAGACGTCAACCCAGACCTTGGCCCCACAATGGGTATTCCTACAGTATTAGACCTATTAAAAACCCCTAAAGAAATATTTGATTATAATAATAAAGTTGATGAAGAAATGGAAAAGATATCTGGTATTAACGGAGCTTTAAGAGGAACACCTCCTCCACAAGTTTCATCAGGTACTGCTATGGCACTCCTTACAACTCAAGCACAAACTTTTAACACCCAAGTTGAAAAGGCATATGTTGAGTGTGTTCAAGAGATAGCAAATTCAGTGCTAAATATCATAGCTAAGTTTATGCCTTATCAAGATTTAGTCCCAATGGTTGGTTTAAAGGAAGATTATGCAATTCCAAGCTTCAAAGCTGAAGAATTGTCTAAGATTCAGAAAATTAAGGTACTTGCTGGTAATGCTTTATCTAAATCACCTGCAGGTAGATTAGCTATGGCACAGGATATGATGAACGCAGGTAAGATATCTGCTGCCGAATACACTGAAGTGGCACAGACTGGTACTTTAAAGAACCAAATGGAAGATGTGACTGCTGAGGATGCCTTAATTCAATGGGAAAATCAAGAGTTAGTTCAAGGACGCCCTGTTAAAGCTATTTTACTGGATAATCCACTTAAGCATATTCTTAAGCATACTGTTACTCTTACTCATCCAGACGTCAGAAATGACCCTCAGAAACAAGAAAACATTATGAAGCATATAGCAGAGCATCAGCAAAATTGGATTGTCCTAGGGGTTCAAAATCCTCAATTATTAGCATTAATAACCGGTAGCCCAATTCCTCCCGATGTGCCTCAACAAGGTGTTGTACAAGGACAACCAGGACAAGTGCCTCCTGGAGGTCAACAGCAACCTCCACCAAGCCTATCGCCATCATCACCGGGTGGAGTAGGTAAAAATAATTTAGCTAACGCTTCAACTCCAGGGGGTGAGAATGACCTAGCAGCATCTGCTATGAGATCTGCAGGGAATTTATTGACTCATGGGAGAAAATAATGTTTAACTTTCAAAACTAAAATAAGAAAATTTATCAAAAAAACTCTGTAATTTAAAACTTGTGATCATATCATCAAGTAAAGATTCATGAAGATATACAGCTCCTTCATCTCTACTCTCTAAACTCATTTTAATTGTGCAAACTAATATTTCAACATCTTGTTCAGAAAGACAATCACTTTCATATTGATATCTTTTGGTGAGATTATTAATAATTCTCATTGAAGGAGGATAATCTTCATTACGGGTAGAGTTTTTATAAACTATAAAATAAGATTCTAAATGGTTTTTAGTAATTTTAATATCGCTAAAGTTAGGAGAGATATGCTTGATCTCTATTTCAGGAATTGGAGAAAGTGTTGGGCCTCGCCATTGAATCCTTCGTACAGAATGCATACATTTCCCCTATGAAGATAAAAAGTATTTAATTTCTATAATTCTTCTATGTTGTAATCCTTTACTAAAGACCCTCTGTCCATCTATGATTACTTTATCATATTTTAAAAATGTATTAACCAACCCTGTGCCAGTAATTGTAGCATCATCGAATGTACCCCAATCTTGATTAGAGATAGGGTCTGTAAAAGACGGATGTGAGAACCAGTTGGTTCCTTCATTATAGGCAAAACTGCATAAAGCTGCATAAACTTTATCGGGAGCGTCTATCCCTTCACATAACTTGTTTACAGCAGGTTCTACAACTTTCTCAAGATGCTCATTAAGCCAATCATATGCTTGCTCTTTATCGCAGGTATCATCAATACCAATAGGAGTTCCATCTGGATAAACTTTTGCAGTACCTATACCTATTGTTATAATTCCTTTTATATCTTTATAAGCTTTAAATTTACAGCCTTCACAGACTTCAAGAAGTAAATCTATCGACAAGTCTCTTCTGCTCATATAGTTCCTCTATGTTCAGTCCATTCTTTAGTTTTTTTATCAAAAAACACAGGTTTTCTTTTAACAAATTCTTCTAGTTTAAAATCAGATATAATATGATTAATAAGAATATCATGTAAATATACAACATCCCTATTATCTCTTTCAATAAGATTTAATTGAATAAGATTTACAATTAATTCTACATCATTATCAGTGATAACATCTTGCGGCGAGTATCTTTGAGATATATTCCTAAGTATGTTAAATACAGGTGCATGAACCTTAATTAATACATTAGGTGAATTTGTAGAACATTCATGAATATACCATTTTAAATGTTTATTTAAATCTTCGCTAAAGATAATTATCTTGTGAAATAAAGACATATTATCAAACTTAACTTTTTTAGGAGTAGCTTTCATCCTACCTTCAACCGTGTGTAAATTCACACCTTGTACTTTTAAATTGATCATTATTTAATTCCTATATACACATTTTTTATGACCGCAAGTTTTAGTCAACCCACTCTTAACGTTACCTATTAACTTAACAGCAATACGCCCACAATCACATAAACATTTAACTCTTCTGTTATCCCCACGAAGACGTTTTTGTAATCTTAAATGGTTAAACTTCATACCTTCAATATCAATAATTGGTCTCATTTACTCTCCTTCATTTTATTAATTTTAGCTAGTAATCCTGCTAAACAAGCTGCTACATCTGATAGTTCTTCTATTATTCTTTCATAATTAAAAGAATCTCTTAACTCACTAAATCCGTAGTCATAATATAATTCTTCATGGACTTCGCATATTTCATCTGTAATTAAATCATATATTTCAGATATGCTTAAATCTTCAAATCTACCTTTATCCCTGTTCTTCTCAAGATTAAGCTGTTTTTTTGCTAATTCAGCAAGCTCTAAACATTCTTTTTCATATCTCATGTTTTAAGCTTTCTATATCCACTCCAAATATAGACATTTTTTATAAGATTTTTATATCCGCTATGTGTTTTAATTACTCTAGCTCCATATCTTTGTAAGACAGCTTTAATAGTTGTTTTAGTACGTCCAGTAATCTGCTCTAACTCATCCATATCATATTTACCAGGGGGTAAATCAATTAACCATTTTGGTGTTGGCATACGTTCAATCCTCCGTGTCACGTAACTATAATACAGAGAGTTATTATCGTCAATACATTAAAACTCAATTTCACAACCAATCTGTAAATTCCTATAATTATTAATAGGAACTTGCAGTGTAGCAAATAACGGTAAGGAAAATATTCTGACTCCACCAGTTATAGCCAAATTATTGTCACCAAGAGGTTGCAAACCAGTTAAACCTATCTTAAAATAAGGTAACGAGTTATCCACAACCTTCCTTTGATATACCTCACTAGTACTGCTACTAACACTGCTATTAATCACATCACTTTTCTGCACAGACTGGGTAACTCTCTTTTCTTCGGTCGATTTATCTACAACCTTTGTCACAATTCTTTCACCAGACGGTAAGTAAACAGTTTTCACAGAAGTTATATTATTCTGTTGCATAGAAGCTATTTGTGTATTGGCTTCAGTTAGCTTTTGTGTAAGTGTATCAATCTCTTCATGGTGTGATTTAGTCAGAGTTTCAGTTTCTATCCTGCTCTTTCTATTAGCAGTAACAAAACCTAAAACAAATGATAGAATCACAATGAATAGTAAAACATTATATTTAATGATGGTTGTTTTATTCATTTTCATCACCAAACACATCATCCCAATTAATGTTAAACTTTATCTGTCTAGATTTAAGCTCTAACTCAACAGCTTCCATCTCAGCAACCCACTTAGCCCTAGCCTTTTTAAAAGGCGCTTTAGCCATTTCTAAACTATCTTGTGCTTTTTGTACTTGTGCGTTTTCATTCATCTCTTTAGATAATTTCCTGAGTTTTAACACTCTATCTAATAGGAACTTCTGCAGAGTGTCACTATCCTTACTCTTTATCTGGTCATCAACCATACTAATCATGCGCATTTCTTTTCACCTCTGAATGTTTTTAATAAATTTATGTAATCATTGTTTGGCATCCCCCATCTAATACTTTCGATAAAATAAGCAGGTAAATATTTACGAGTTGTTGCAAAAAGTCTGGAAAAATTAGAATCTAAAATATAGATGGTACTGAAATCTTTATCAGACCTTGTACTACGTCCACTCCCCTGAATAATATTTGTCATAGTTTCCAGTTGATAATGGAGTTCATTCTCTTTCATCCTGACTTGCACAACTTTGTCTGTTAATGATGCGAAAGGGATTTTCGGGATTATTGTAAACCTGCTAACATCATCATCTAGAGACAGTCCTTCAAAGCTACCTGAGAATAACCCCACTCTACGCTTCGTATTTGCCTTAAATTCATCAATTTGGTCCTTTTTAGTCTTCTTCTCCATATGAACAAAATAGTCTTCTGTAAGGCGCAATTTAAGCTCTTCTGCAAGGCTATATGTCAATAAAATGACTCCATTCTCATCAGGATGAATCTCTTCAGTAATGTATCGAATCTCTGTTGCAAGCTGATCTAAAATCTCCTGCGTTTTTGTCTTATGGGACATATTGATAGAATTAGTGACAAATATTTGACGTCTTTCAACAGGAATTGGTGAGGGTAATTCTAGATAATCCACTTTTTTGTACCCTAGCTCCTCCCAGATGTGAGGAAATGCTGTTCCAGACATAAAGATGACTCTAGAAGCATGTTTAAAAAAGTTTGTATAAACAGATGGAGGAACATATTTAGGTCTAATGATAAGACAATCTGTCATCAGATTCCGGTATTTCTGAGTAGTTTCCTCACAGATAAAAAATGAGCTATTAAAAACAAGCTGAGTACATAAAATATCTGTTCTACGTTGAGAGATTAAAAGTTTTGCTTTCTCTTTACCTTCAATCTTTGGATTAAATATGTAGTGAGATAATTTATTACTGTACTCTCTCATGAGTTTAATCACTTCTGGCATTGAAGAAGATACCCCTGATTGCCAGCGGATATCGTGAGACCATATCTTAATAGTCATCAGTTCACGTAACATAGAAGGAAGTGACTGAACTTCATCAACAATGATTGTGTCTACTTGGTAGAGGGGTTCGAATCCAAAGTCCGTTTTAAAGGTCTTCGGTAGAACGAATAAAGAAATAGGGTTAAAAATAGTAATAGACTCATCATAGCAACGCTGTTTTGCAATATCGTATGGGCAGTTTTCACATGGTTTTTTAGATACTTTAGCAAATTCAAGTCCCTCCTCACAAGTTGATTGAGTTTTTTCACATTTATAATTAGTTTTCCCTTTGAAATAATTAACATCAGGAAATTCTTTAATATACTGGTCAATTAGTATATTTGATGGTGTTATAATAGCTGTTATTTTACCTTGTTTTTTATTGTGTTCAGCTATAGTTTTAGAGATTAAACTTTTACCAGCCCCCACACTAAGACTTAATACTTTACAGATATTAGAACTGTTCCATACAGATTCAAGCCATTTAATAGCCTGAGTCTGCACAGAACGGGGTTGATAATTTAATTTTTCACATTCTTCATTTAAAGTATTAAGCACTTTTTCTCACCTCGGAGTAAGCTTGAGTATATGCCCTTTCTGCTTTCTTTTCGTCATAATCAATAGATTTTGCATAAATTAAAGCTAATTCTAACCCTGTCTGATAAGAACAATGCTTTGACATATCTCTACCAAACTGCCAGATCACTAAATGCTTATTAACAGCTTTACCTTGAGCAAATTCGATTACGTGTTGAAATTGACCCCAGTCAGATATATTAACATCATACTTGTCATAGCTTATTTCTTTTGGTATTACTGTGACGTGACTAGTGCTGACGAAGTTTGAGCCTTTATTGGTTTCAATTAAAACTGATTTAGCACCAGTTATTTCGTGTATCGCGTTCCTCCCGCGTATCAAGTGAAAAGGGCTAGAGTAAATTCCAGTATCTAGTCCTTTGTTCACTACACAATCATAAAATGATTCCTTAACCCATTGTCTATCTTGATACACCATAGTTTCACTAGGTTTATCTGCTTCATCACGTTGTAGGAAAAACTTATAATTGTTAAGCTTCCACATCTCAAATTGATAATCCATACCACATAATTTAACCCATACTTTTTCAGCAGTCTGAGCGTTATCAGTATCTATAATTAATTCACTTGAATAATGTTGAACTTTCCTATTCTTTGTGTTACCAAGCCTCTTTTGAAGGGATGCATCTTCTTCACAAAATCCATACATACTCAAGTGATGTCGGTATGTTGGAGTTTTAGTTATGTTAGTGTTAACAAAGATAGGTATCTGTGAAAACATAATAGTGTTTGTCCGATACTCTCTCCAAGTAAAATCTTTATTTCGCATGATAGAAACTTTCTCCTATATTAAAATCTAATCTTAATTTTAACGGTAACTTCAGTGTTTCATTAACCTGTTCTAAAGCTTTTAATATGATTTGTTTAACCTCCTCTTCAATACCTTTTCGTATCTTAAACCAGCTAGCATCATGCCAGTCTGAGACTAAAGGGATTATGTCATTACGATTACGAATCATTGGATAGATAAAATAGAGTAATAACTTCATACATACTGCTGCAGATGATTGAATGACCCTATTTAAAGCTTTATGTTCACCTTGGATTACACCCCCAGGTCTGTCATAAAAGGTCAAAGGAAAGCCCCCTAGATTGATTATGTAGCCATCTTTTAAAACCTTCTGTTCAAGGTGTCGCTTATACTGAGCAGCAACGGCAAATGTTGACCAATAGGATTCTTGGAATGTTTTGATATCTTTTAGAGGGATTGTAACTTTAAGTTGTTCACGGACAGTTTGTTGAACCTTTAAGGCAGATGCGCCGTAGTTACTTGCTAAGACAATGGTTTTAGATAATGACCTGATAAACTTAATCTTTTTCTTTTCAGCATCAGAATTCTTAACCCAGTTGGTTAAATCAAGTTTATCCTCAATTTCTCTACGCATAAATGAAGCACTGTAAGCTGCAGACACATAAATATCATCTATCCAGAGTACACCATCTTTAAAGAATGGTTCTTTACCTTGTCCTTCATAAGTTGCATATTTGAGCACTGGGTCATTGCTTAGGCATGCAAGAATGGTAGGCTCTAGACTTAAGTAATCGGTACTCATTATTTCCCAATCATCTTCAACTATCAAATACTTACCATATTGTTCATCAGAGATAGGTGTTGCAATGATGTTAACCCCTGACCCGCTTATTCTACCTGATTTAGTACCCAGTAAATTCACATGTGCATGAATCTTATTATCTAACTCGCTTTCATCCAGCGCTCTTTCAATATGAGAGATAAGTGTAGCCTTCTCACCCTTATCGGCCAATATCTCACCACCAACTCCATAAGCATGAAGGAATTTAGTGCCTAATTTAGGTGATAAAGGGTTATTATATTTGGTGCCTGGTAAAGTATTGACATAAGGATATTCAAACTTTTGCTTACTCTCATTCCAATGAAGTTTCTGAGCATCAAATAGCTCTTTAAGCTGAGCAGTTGAGTTTATATTAAAAGGATTATCTTTCTCCCAATCTTCTTTGACTAATATCTTCTTTTTATAACCAGCCTGAGTTTTCTCAAATTTACTTTGTTGAATTTGTTCAATATGAGGTTTTAACTCAGGATGATTCATAAACTTGTCATATATATCATTTATCTGGGCAGTCAGTATATTTTTTTCTTTTAATAAACCTGCTCTATCAACAAGAATACCTTCTATGAACTGCATCATAGTCATCTTAACTTCAGCAACATAAAATTTCATGTATTGTCTGATGTCAGATTTAAGCCATCTTTTGCAGTCATTAATAATTCTCCAGCAGTAATGAGAATCTAATTTACAATACTTAGCAATCATTTCTGGAGGACAAAGATGTATAAATTCACCATACTTACTGGGTGCAACTCTATGATGAATCTTCAGGTATTCTTTTAACTCAATATCTTGGGTTATAACATTATAAAGTCTTTCAACAGTTTGTTTTAAACCAAAACTTTGAATAAAGTCACTATTATTAATACACTGTGAAATAACACCTGAATCTACAACAAAATTTAAAGGTAAATTAAAGTGATAATAAAGATTTACCCAATCAAAGAAGATGTTGTGAGCACCTAATTTTAATTTTTCTTTCGATAAAATCTCTACAACCACTTTGATATCATCTCCTGTAAAATAAGCACATTCTTTGTCAAAATCGTCGCCCCATGCTACACTCATGCCGTATATCTCACTGCACCAAGGTAACAAACCAGGGGAGTCAACTTCTTGCAATTCACTTTCACTGTTATCAGAGTCTATTTTTTTGTAATTCTTATCGTACTGTGGTAGAGGTTTTGTCTCTATATCTACAGTATAAATACCTTTGTTGAGTGGGATCATCTCACCACTCTATATCTTCTTGAATATCCGCAGCAGCAGTTGGTTTTTTAACCATTGCAGGAAATGGTGGAATAGTTTTATTAACTACAGCACTACGTTTAGCCGTTGGTTCACCCGCTTTAATAAGTGATTCATTAATATCATCATTACTAGCAGTTGGATGAGGTTCAATTGATGTATTCATTTTCTGAGCAAATTGATACGCATTTTCCTGTGCTATAGCTACAAATTCTTTGTATCTTTCAGCAATTGGAATTTTGCTATCAACAAACTGAGGTTCTGCCATCTGACCAGATGTAAATCTTTCACCAAAACCATTTACAAAGAAATGTGATTTAAGATTACGGTCATACTCTAGATGCACCATGCGTGTATCCCAGCTATTTACTACTTTAAATTGAGCACCGATTAATAAGTCTAATGCTTTACCGTTGGAAACTATAATAGCCTCTCTAAGCGCAATAGGATTAATCCCCATAGATGTAAAATCTTTTACAAATTTAGATATCATCCATTTAGTGCCTTTATCCACTACCATATTCTCTTTAGCAGTTGCTTGTTTAAATGAAGCATCAATTGGCATTAAGAAGTAAACCATCTGCTCATTACCTTGAGCATTTTTAATAATTAATGAAAAAGATAAAGTTTGAATTCCTTTATCAACAGTCTTGAATTTTTGACCATCTTTTTCATGAACACCTACTACAACAACTTCATGAATCCCCTCAGGAATAGGTGAAGATTGTTTAGATGTAAGAATATCTTTTAAATCATCTAATGAGTCTTTTTGAAAGTTTTGGCGATATTGTGATAAATCCATAGTTGACATAAATTATTTGCCTTTCTTTTTAGCTAGTTTAAGTTGATATATATAAGATAAATCTGCAGGTAATACTGCATCAGGAGAAATTGATAAAATATCATTATCTGATAACCCAGTAATTCTTGGTTTAAAAATAAGTTTCTTTTCAACCCCATTCATAGCTTTTCCAGTTTTTTTAATCATAAGGTTCATTTGAAATAAATGCTCATTATCTGGTTTGGCTATAACAACTACATCATCAAAAATTCCTGATATATTTGAAGTAGTAGTAATACCCCTAATTTCAGGCGACACTGTGTGATAAAAGCCGTCTTCATCGAATGTGGCTAAAATTGGCATAGTTGCAATCACATGTAATCCCTTTCGATGTAATTCTTTAAGTTTTCTAATTACACGAAAATGCTCTTGTTCTATGATTTTCATTTGCTCAAACCCGTTTTTTTCCTGAACAATCCTTGTGGTTTCAAGAAGGGTTTTATCAATTGCTGACATTGAATCTAAAGCTATAGCATCGTAATTACTTAATAAATCATCAGATGAAATTAAAAAATCTAAGTAACTATGCAAATTCGCCATAGCTGCATCAGGTTTAACTTGTCTTTGATTTTCATCTACATCATAAAGAATTGCAGATATGTTATCACCACCATATAATTTAGATGCTTGAACCGCATGAGCTTCTAAAGTAGATGCTATAAGTAAGGTCCTTTTATTTAAAGTTCCAATTACTGTAGATTTACCAGCCCCTCTAATCCCACCAATAAGAATAAAAAGTTTAGTGTTATCTGTAAGTTGTTTTGAATAATTTTTAAATGTATCAAAATTAATAGTTTTCATTTGACTCCTTAAGTAAGTGTTCTTGTAAAAGTTCTAAATTATGTGAAATAAAATCAGTAATAGTATGTTGATAATCAGGCAAATCGTCAGGATTAAGATAATCAACGGCAACCATACTATGATGTATGAGAATGCTTTTAATACTATTAATCAATCCGGTTACCTCATCCTTTGTTATCTGCATCGCGTAATTCCTCCTTAGCTGCAGAAATAAATTGTTCCAGGTTCATATAGTGTGCGTTTTCACAAACATTTTTAAACGGACAATACGTACAACCAGTAAAAGTAATAAAATTACCTTCGATATCCACCCAGTTTGGAACTGGTGGTATTGTATTGTTTTGTTTATGGTACAAAAAGACATGAGCTCCTTGCAGAATCTTATCAATAGCGACAATGCTTTTCTTATTATTATAATAAAAGTACCCATCCTCTTTTTCGGTAACTTCAAATACCTTTAAAGTTGGCTCAATTGTCCACTTATTCCCTTTTCCTGCAAATCCAGAGTGCCAAGTTGTGATAGCGTAGAGTAAGAAGCCTTCAGTAATCTGATGACCATACATGTAGATAGCGAGCTGTGTTAAAGCACCTAACTTAGGTTTTTCTTTAATAAATATCTGATGAGCATTATGATTAGACTGTACAGTTTTTACCTCAACTGCGTAAGTTTTACCTTGGTAATTTAATATTTTATCAGGACGTGCTGTTAAAATAGTATTACCTTGTTCATCCTTTAATACAACCTCTGCTTCTTCTTCTTCGATAGATGAGATATCTTTATCCACGCCCAAAATATCTCTTAATAAATCCTCAAACTTACGGCCGTGTTTGTTAGAGAGGAAATTCTTAACAGATCTAGGCGCTTCAATACCTCCAACGCGTCTGAGAAGAGCGACTCTAGGACAATGGTCATTGTTTTCAGCAAGAAAATTTTCTCCATCATAAAGTAGAGCATTAGAACCTGATAACGCCCCAATTTGTGAAGTTTTTTCTTTTTCTATTACTTTATAAATACCATCTTCTAGTAGTTCTTTTAAATTCAAAAGTTCTCCTCCCAATACATTTGACTAAGAAATGATTTGCACGATTTACACCAGCGCTGAAATTTAGTACCCATGTAAAATTTATCACAACGGATACATTTCTTATGAACACTATTAGCTTTCGGAGCAGGCTTTTTATGCTTCTGTACTTTTCTTTTTCTCATCTTGGCCCCTGTTACGTGACTATAAATTAACGTAACACTCTTGTCAAAGGGCAAGTCAATAAAATGACTGAAATAATTTATAAATTTATATGTTTTTTGTATTTTTAACTTTAAGGTGATTTATTGAAAATTATCTAAAGACTGGTCGTAGAGCCAATTTCAATGAAAAAATAAATGATAACGGTATCCACTACTTAAGGATAGGAGCTTTTTTATAAGCTGCATATCTTTTTAGCTTTTCTTCAATTTCATCACTCTGCTCATCACCAGTTTCTTGATCATTAAAGTAATCGTAGTTTTCAGGTACTAAATCACGAGGATAATTGCGTTCTTCTTCAGGAGGTAATTTAGTGTAATCTTCAGCATGTTTTTTTAATTCATCCGGGGATAATTTTTTAACAAAATGAGCTAAACTATTAAGAGCTTTAGCCTTAGCTTTATGTTTCATTTTTTACCCTTTTTAGGCTTAACATGGGCCATTGAAGTCCCAGACTTTTGATGAGCCTTGATGTCTTTTTCCTTATATTTTTCATGCATAACTTTAGCTGCTACACCTTCAGCATATTTCTTAGATTTACCTTCAGCTTCAACCTTTTTAGTTAAACCAGAGAATCCAATATGTTTAGACTTAGGTTTACTTTTTGCTACCATGATGTTTTTCCTTCTTCTTAGCCATCACCATATGTTCGTGAGCTTTCTTCATATGATGTGCAGCTTTGTGCATATGCATCTTGGAACCTTCACCTTTATGAGCTTCTTTTTTCATCTTCATCTCTTCTGCTTCTTTTTTCATGATTAATATTTTCCCTTTCTGATTTTTTCATCTGCTGGTGCCTTCATTTTATATTGAGAATCACCAGATTTTCCACCCATCTTTTTACCTTCTTTTTTCTTTGGTGCGTCTCCATTAGGACTACCTCCGAAAATAGATTTAGATTCATCTTTACCCTTACACATATATTTTTCTGGCATACTTATTTTCTCCTTTTCTTAGAGGGTTTACCGTGTGCCTTACGGTCTGTTGACAACGAAATCGCGATAGCTTGTTTAATTGGTTTGTCATGTTGACGCAAACACGTTATTCATTAAAAAATTGATTGTAGAAGAAACTTCAGTTCTTGTGTTCTTTGAAATAGCTTTTTTAGCTTTTGATTTAACTAATAGCATAATAAATCCTTAAACAATATATGATACAGTAAAATATAAATTCAATGCGGTTATAATATTAGTAAAATAGCAACCGATAGTCATTTGATTTGTGCTTATAGAAAATGTTGAGCCTATAATAGGACCAGCAGAACTTGCATTATCCAATGATATATTTCCAGAAACTATGGAAGATCCTGCAAGAGCGGGTACATTAAAAGTACCTGTCCCAAAGTTACCAGCACTAGCTCCTGTAACGGTTATATTACCTGATATAGTTGAAACATAACCCTCTCTACCAATAGAATTTGAATAAAAAGCTGTAGTAGCTCCTGTTGAAAAAACCCCTGTGCCTGATACTAAACTTCCAGATTGCGAAATTGAACCCATTGCAGAAGTATATATAACTTGCCAATCAGTTCCATTAACAGGTGTGTTAACCAAAGATTGAACTGAAACAGTACTACCAGGTAAAACATATGTAATAGTCTGACTTCCAGATGATTGAAGAGTGATTATATTTAAATAAGACACACTTCTATTACAAAATGTCCAAGTATCCCCAGCTAATATACTTGTAGTTGGTAATGTATATATCCTATTAGCAGTAGGAAAACATGTTTGAAATCTATTGTTAGCAGCAACAAAAACAACATTAGAATCGTTTGCAGCCACATTTGCATTAGCTAATTGTATGTTTTGCCATGCTAAAGTACCTGCAGTATCAGTAGAATATAAAGTTTGACCTGCTGCCGGCGCAGAAGTCGGCAAAGTTAAAGTTAAATTACTACCTGTAGCAGCCCCAATTATATTAGTATAAAAAGTATTCCCAACGTTATTAAATTTAAGGTTATTAACTGATTTATTAGTCAAAATATCAGTAGATGTTTTTGAGACTATAGTATCAGTCAAATCTGGAAATGTAAGAACTCTATTAGCAGTTTGAGTGAAATTAAGAATAGTTTTAGTGCCTGTAGTAGCTGCACTCATCGCTAAAGCTGCTTGCTTAGTATTATCACTTGGGTCATCAACTAATAAAATCTTTTTAATCTCAAAGTTGGTTGTTCCAATCGTTGCAGCATTTACACTATTTACATTCAACAATAAATTATTTGTATCCAACGTCTGTAAAGCAAGCGTACTGCCTAATATACTATTAACTGAAGTCACAGTTGGCTGTAACCCAATGAATGAGCATCTAACAACCCAAGTAGTAATATTTGCGTCATATGTGAATATATAACAAGATAAGTTACTAACTATTTTGTATAAATTTGTACTATTCTGAAATATATCGCTACCACCAGAACTCACAGCAATATTGGCTGTAAAGGCGGATCCAGAGCCATCTAAAAGAGCAACTGTATAACCTATAATAGGCGCTGTAGGTAATGTGACTGAGCGTGCAGATGAGCTAGTAAGGTTAATTAAAGCGCCATTATTAGCTGCTGTTAAAGTTAATGTGGTAGAACTACTATCTACAACACTACCAGCGCCACCAGCTCCATTAACCGCTTCCCATACTAAAGATGCATTTGCAACATAAAGTATCCCATTAAGTAGGTCAAAATAAGACTGCCCTTGATAAGTAGGCGAGCTACCTATAGGACCGTTGCTTGTTTGTATTTTACTATAATGGAGTTCTGTGCCTGATAGGGCATTATGCAGCGTGGTTGCCATCTAGCTCCTCGGGGAAATTAATAAGCACTGGTTTTAAAACATCTAAATCTGCAGCTGAAAGTGATAACTCTTTTATAGCATTATAATCTAATTTTTTAATTTCTGAAACACAATTTAGTAATTCTTCTAATTTTTTAGAAGACTCTTGTTGAATTTGTGTAATTTTCTCATCTCCATCAGGTAAAGCTTTTATCTCTTCCTGAGATTCAGTTACTATTTCATTCCAACGCTTACCAAAGGTAGCTACTTCTTCATTATATTTGTTGGTTAATCGCCAAATTGACATTCTATCAGCTTCAGATGATGTCCTTAATTTGTGTATTTCACTTAAAAGTTTCTTAAATTCTTCTGTAACAAAATGCTTAAATAAAACTGTCATAAAATCCTTTCTATGAAATAAATCCTGTAAAATACGCATCAATAGTCGTATTTTGAGATACGACAACCCATAAGTCTGCTGCCGTTGTTAATTCAAAAGCACCAGTAGATGAAAAAGAACCTTGACCATTAACAGAGCCAAAAATAACTCCCGTAGAGTCTTGAACAGTCACAAGACCCGCTGTGGAGCTTAGGCTGAAAGAAATAAGTCTAATTTTCTGATTGGCAACCCCTGTAGCAATAACATAAGTATTAGGCACCACTGCGCCACTATATTGAAACCCTTGAACTGCAACAGGAGTAATACCTGCACTAACTATAGCCATAAAAATACTCCTTAATAAATTCCATATAATAAAAATCTACACCCAACATTAAAATTTCCACCTGAAAAATCATAAATAGTGATTGAATTTATAGCCGAAGCGTTAGTCCAAATACCTGCGGAAGTTTGGTTATACCCACCTGAGGGTACAGCAAATCCACCTGAGGAAGTCCAACTCTTATAATTACCATCATTTATCCCATAAAAAGGAAGATAAGCATTAGCTGTTGCAAAGGTGTTTGCTGTTGTGCTTGCTGCGGCAGTATTATAAAATTGACCATAATTTTGATTGGATGACCCACCGCTTACAGTACTTCCAAATCCTTGTATATATTCGAAATAATAGTTAGAACTAGTATCACCATTAAATCTTAAGCCAACACCTGCTTCAGTAGCTGCATCAGAAGTTCTTGAATATGCAACAATTTGTAGATAATTATAGTTGTTCGGGATATTAGAAAAAGTGAAAGATGTTCCTGCTACAGATACATATATTTTCTGGATAAGATTTGTTCCATTTGCTATTCCATGTATTTTCGGAGCTATTTCCCCTAACATTAGTAAATTCCATATAAGATAAATTGTGAACCAACTAAAAAGTTACCACCACTACCATCAATTAATGTTATTGAATTAATTGCTGCTGTATTTGCCCAAGTTCCACCCTGCATACCAATATAACTAGCTGTGACTGCTGCTGCTATACCAGGAGTTGATAAAGCTTTGTAGAAAAGAGTGTTATTATAGAATGGAATGGAAGATTCAAAATAACAGGCATAATTTGCTGTTCCTGAAGCTGCTACAGCCTGAAAAACATATAAAGATGTTTGAGCGCTAGCTCCTCCAATTGAAGTAGCATTAGTATTATTAACAAAATATTGAGTGATGTAGTTAGAACCACTATCCCCGTTAAATCGGCCAAAAATAGTAATTGAATTAGCTGCATCACTGGCCCTAGCCATCCCTATTATCTTTAGATGATTGAAATTTTGTGGGATATTAGAAAATATAACACTATTTATGGCAGTTCCAATTGTAATTTTTTGAATAAATTGAAAATTTCCTGTATTTAGATTACCATGTATTTTCGGAGCTATTTCACCTAACATTTAGTATATCCCATATAACCAAAAGTTTGAACCAATAATAAAATTTCCACTGCCTGCTGTTAAAGTGACAGATATAACTGGCAATAAAGTATTACAACTACCGCTATTCATTTCAACGCCACTGCTAGTGCCCGATGCGTCATTACCGCAAGTACAATGGATAGTCTTAATAAAAATGGTCGATGTGTAACCTGGTATTTCGACTTTTTGGAATGATGCGTTATTAGCAGTACTGGTTGCATCACCAAGTCTAATTCCACTTGTTGCTCCACTTTCACTTGCTGTCGCACTGGAATTTGATCCAGCTAATCTTTGATAATAATAACCTGAACCTAAACCATTAATTGTTACAAGGGTTGGATTATATCCAGTTGATAATTGACATTGAATTCTTATTTCTAAGTGTGAAAAATTTTGTGGAATATTAGAAAAAGTAAAAGAAGATACAGCCTGGGATAGAGTTCTACTTTGAATTAAAAATAATCCACCCGACTGATAAATGCCTTGTATTTTCGGAGCAATTTCACCTAGCATCAGTAAACCCCATACAAATAAAGTTGCGTGCCAGCTACTAAATTTCCACCACCTGCGTCATAAAGCGTTACTGAATTTATGGCAGCACTATTATCCCATGTGCCACATGAAGTAAGTAGAAATGTTCCAGACGATGCACTAAAACCACCTTCGGCTTGGTAAGATTTGTAATAACTTGAAGTGTAAGAATAATCAGGAACCAATACTTCGAAAGTTCCTTTAGCATGTGCGGCGGCAGAGGCGCCTGGCCACACCCCTACAGACACATAAGACGCATTAGAACTACCACCAGTTAAAGTGGCTCCATTTCCCTGTGCGTATTGATAATAATAATTTGCTCCAGTATCGCCATTAAATCTAATTGCTATTGTCTCTGCTACTGCTGCATCTGAAACGGACCCACTCCCAATTATTTTTAAATGATTAAAGTTTGGAGGTATATTTGATATAGTTATAGTACTAGCAGCAGTGGAAACTAATGCTTTTTGAATTAAAAACCAACCACCCTGTTGTATATTACCGTGTATTTTTGGCGCTATTTCACCTAACATTAAAAATTACCCCCATGCGCAAAAAAAGTAAGGGTTTTACCTGAGTTAACCGCAGAACCCACAGAAATATAAAGTGAATTACCATTCGCCAGATAAATATACGGATTACCATTACTATCTTTTGGAAATTGCATCTGACTGGTTGCGAGTAAATTTATACTAGGGACGTTATCAATACCACCTGATTGTATATATAAATCAATACATCCTAGTTGATATAATGTAGAACTAGAGTATAAATAAAAATTTAAAGTATAAGCACTTGAGTTATCATTACTAACACAATTAATTTCTTCAATTTTTGAACCATTTGTACCAGCAGCCGCAAGTGAAACTGCTGTTGTTCCATTTGCATTTACAATAGTAGTTATATATGTCTGAATTGATTGTAAATAAATTGGTTTAGATGTAACTGCCATTAAAAGTTAACCCCATGAGCTATTAAAGTCACAACTTTAGCTGTTGTAATTGTAGTTCCCATAGCGATGTATAGATTATATCCCGATGCTAAATATATATATGGATTTCCATTTGTATCACGAGGAAGTGAAGCAAATTGGCTATTTGTAAGTAAATTTACACTGGGTGTACTGTTGATGGTACCTGCCGTAATAGGAATTGATATTTGTGAGATTTGGTAATTGGTAGAACTGTTAAATATATTCACAATAACATCCCTAGCAGTTGTATCTGTAGATGTTACGTTGATTAATTCAACTTTTGTACCATTAGTACCTGCCGTAATAAATAGTGTACTTGTTGTTGTTTGCGTAGGTGTTAATTGTAAAATCCAGTTTTGAACCGATTGGGGATATGCCGGTGTTGCGGTAACAGCCATTAGAAATTTTCTCCTATTGCAAATAAAGTTAATTGTTTTCCACTTGTTGGTTGAGTTCCGGCGCTTACATAAATAGTATCAGCGCTTGTTAACAAGATGTAAGGATTACCTGCTGGATCACGAGGCAAATTTGGTATTTGTGGAGATGTGAGTAAATTTACTGGTGGCACTGTATTTAAAGTTCCGGCGGTTATAGGAATTGAAACTTGTGTTAATTGATAAGTGGCAGAGACATAATAAATATATAATATGACATCTCTCGCACTCGTATCAGTGCTGACCACATTTATGAAATTTACACGAGTGCCATTTGTTGCGCCTCCTATTAAAAAAACGACTTGATATGTTGTATTCGTAAGAACACAAGTTCCATTATTAATGGCTTGTGGAAAAATAGGCGTTGAAACAACAGCCATTATAAACCTCCTGAGAAAGCAGCATTGTAAGCATCAACATTAGAAAAAGCTGTAGCAGTTGCTATAGTTATACTTCCAGCGCCATTTGTAATTGATATACCTGAACCAGCGGTTAATGTTGACGCTACAGGCGTATTTGAAGTAGTTCCTATTAATACTTGTCCATTTGTTAAATTGATTGTGCTCATAGCACTAGAACCATTACAAACTAAAAGTGAATAAATTGTAGGACTTGCTATACCAGTTCCACCATAAGCCGCACCGACTGCCGTTGTGGATTGCCATGCACCAGCAGTAACTTGACCAAAACCATTTATTTGGAATGCATTTGCAGCACCTACATTAAATTGAGCAGATGCACTATTAGCACCAACTGAAACATTTCCAGAAAAAATTGCTCCAAGGTTAGGAGGTGTCACATTGGGATAACCCACTGCGAAATTGGCAGCATATAAAGCCACATTGCTCGTACCACCACCTGTAGGAGCTCCATAGAAACCACTGTACAAATTCGTAAGTGTGTTTCCACCAGTTTTTGTGGGTAAAGCATATCGTCCATAAGCTGTTGTAATAGCTGCGTTGGTTGTATCGAAAACAGGTGTAACAACTTCACCATAAGCAGTTGTGAGGCTAGAGCTAGGTTGAACAGAAGCAGATACTGAAAATAATTTTGAAGCATTACCGGTTTGTCCGGTCATGATTCCTATTATTTCACCGCCTATAGGATTAGTGCCTGAAACTATGACATCGAGGGGATAAGTAGGAGCGCCACCAATCCCAAGCATGGCAAAGGTTGGTGTGGAGGTTACCCCGATATTTTGGACGGTACCAATAGTAACAGCACCAGTGGAAGCGGATACGGTTGTCTGATTTGCGGTCGCTGTAAGGCTTGATACTCCTGCCGCACTACCGCCAGCGACAGCATTCCAAGTAGTCCCATCGAATAAATAAAGTGTAGGAGGTGAAGTTAAAACAACGGCTTGAGAACCAGCATTGGCATTGGAGGGAAGAGCGCCTGCTGTGGCATATATCGGAGGTGCTGTAGGTAAATTTAACATCGTGGATGTCATACGATTATCTCCGTTTCATATTATCAAGGAGAACATTTTGCTTTGCTACAAGGTCATTCTGTTGCAAAAGAGCTACTTTAATTTCGATTAATGTGTCTAAAAGCTTATAGTCAATCACGTAAGTAAAGTAACCAAAACCACCTATACAAATTAACAGAAGTATAAATAGCGGGTTTTTGACACCATTGATGGCATCAGCTCCAGCATCTATGATCTGTGCTGTGGTAGAGTCATGTTTTTTAGTAATAGACATTTTTCATCTCAAATGGCGATTTTTATAATGTCTTGGTGATTATATCATTTTTATGAAATGAAAAAAGCTTTTTGTGAGAAAGGAGGGAAATTTATAATTTAGACCATTTCAAGGTGTTATTTACTTTTTCTTCAGTAACAGGAGGGTCATAAAATTCGATAAGTTTTCTTATGCATTTATCATGAGCCATGTATTTAGTATTAAGTTCAGCTATCTCTTGTCTAAGAGCTATTACATCTCGCTTTGTTGCAACTTGTTGTCCTTGTTCTTTATTTAATAAATCTGATAATTGCTCAAAAGAAAAAGTTTGATATCTATGACGACCACATTTTACATTACCTTCCATATCCCAAGTTATATATTTATATTTTACTAATAAATCTAAAAATTCTATGGTTTGTCCTTCTTTAATAATTCCGTATCTAACTAAATCAAAAGCTCCTACTATACCATCTAGCTTAAGAAATAGATCGCATAAATAAGTAGCAATAGCTCCATTATTGGGAAATCTCCTATTTAACCCTTTCTTATTGAAACCATTTCGTGAAATACGTTTACTCAAAGTCTTGTAAATCGAATACTGTGAACTCATCTTTCCTCCTGTCGATTAAAATTGTTTAGTAGAAAGTAGAATAAATTGGCATATTTGTCAAAATGTCTCTTTTTAATTTAACGCGGGGCTAAATGTCGCACTTTGGAGACAGAAGTTCGACATTTTGTCGCACTTTAGTCGAACTCGTTAAAAGTTATTCATATTTATAAGGGTGAGTAAATAATAGGATGTCGCACTTTTGTCGCACCCTAACCATAGAAACGTATGGCGCGGTAAAATAAGTCTGATGTCGAACTATTTAGATCATTAAACCATTCTTAATTATTTTACTGTTAATAAATTGTTAGTGATTTGTTAGTAAATTAGGATGTCATACTTTTGTCACACTAGGCTTCTTCACCTTATCAATAGCATCAGGTCTTGTAACAGATACATCCTTATCAGCCTCAATACCGATAGTTACATATTTCCCCTTCACTGATAAAATAACTAACTTAATGTTTTCATTAATTAAAATCTGTTCAGAGACCTTCCTGTTGATAACTAGCATAATAGTTTTCCTTTATTATCAATATAAAATAAATAACTGCAAAAAAGTGAATAGATTCAGTTGACAACGAAAGTTACTGATGCTAACGTGACAGCTTATAGTTGTATAATAGCATATAGCTGCTGCAATGAACAAAGGAGGGTTCAGATATGTTAAAGTTAAAGGATTTTACTGATTTTTATAAGAAAACTGCCAAAGAGATGGTTGATAAGGTTGATGAATATGAATCATTACAATGTGACCATATTGTCAGTTATTCTGTTGATAAGCGTATCAATGAATTCATCATTAAATTTGATTTTAAGACTGTTTTATATCTTCAGACTGTAACCACTAGGACAGATAAAGAAAGTGTCAGCAAGTGGCAAATTAAGACTGATGCTGTGGATGTTACTTCTGATGAAGTTAATGACAGGGTTGCTTTGTCAATTCTTAAACCTGTAAGTAACCTATTAGATATTACCAATAATAGTATTAAAAGTTATATTAATAATATGATGGTTAAAGGAGTTAGATACTGATGAGAATATGGAAACCAATGGCTGATGGTACAGGTGTTGAATCTTTTGAAGTTGAACCTATTAAAGGTTTTACAGGATTATATTTACATAAAGATAATTACATTGTTGGTTACAAAACCAAAAAAGCTGCTTTGCAGAAAGTTATAGATGATTTAGCTAGACAAATTATGGATATTGAATCTGTTAGAGATAGATTATGTTATGAATTACAGGAGTTATAAATGACTTTACAACAACTAATTGAATTACTAACTGCAATGAAAACAGCTGATAATCAAGATATGCCTGTAGTTTTGTTTACAAATGTTGAAATAGCCGCATCAACAGTGATTGATGATGGTGAATGTATAACTTTAATTTAGGATAAATGAATGAATAAAAGGATTAAAAAGAAATTAGCTAAACGATTTGGTAAAACGAGATATAATCAAAAACTAACTCTGCGAGATGTATCTAATAATATGAAGGCATTATTTGGTGACGCTTTCGGTAATTATATTCAAGAATCATTTAAACAAACTAGAGAGCATATGAAATTATTTACTGACTTATCTGAAGATAAAAAAATCAAAATTAAACCTGTTGAAGATACTTCTACTATATTTATGTTTGATGGAGATAGCAAATGACTGACAATTACACAGAATTAATGAATAAAGTTGCTCAGACTATACTAGATAAAATATCTAAGATGTCAATAGATATAGATCCATTCAGTAATGAGAAAATGCAGGATGACTTTGCTAACTTAGGTAAGATATCAATTATGAAATTGCTGACTGATATGAAAACTATTAAAGAGAAACCTGTTAAATCAAATATTATATATTAAAAGGATTAATTATGAATATGAAGGATCAGTTGACAAATATGATAACACAGCAGTTAGCAATTAGTTGGCTAAATGATAAGTTAGAAAAAGATTTTGATAAACATGAAGATACTTTAAAACTGCTTACAAAGACATTTACTGAGCCAATATTAGATTATATTCAGCATCAGGTTAAAGAAACTACAGTAATATTTGCTCTCTGTAATGCAATTATAGCTACTGTAGATAGCTACAGAGAGGCTGCAATTGATTGCATAGCTGAGCAGTTTAAAGATGATGGGGAGGGTCAATTTAAATGAATATACTTATAGTTATACTAGCAGGTTTTTTGCTTTCAATTGCAGCTGTTATTGACTGCGTTTATCAATGCAGTCGCTCTGAGCATGAATGCTTTAACTCAGGTGGACATATTAAACACTATAGCTGTGTAAAGGATAATGAATAATGGAATTACGTAAATATGAATCTATTGAAACTATTGTAGGACAAGCAGGAATAGTTAAAATAATTATTTACCCTGCTAATGTAGTATTTCAACAACCACCTAAAATTAATTACATAATTGGTGAAAAATCTGTTAAATGGAAAATAACTGTTGAAGAATTACCAGAGGAAAGTAAATAATATGCAAGCTGGTAAATTAACTAAAATAAGAAGTAGTGACTGTAACAATGTTCACTTATCTCAGATGATGAATCAATTATCTATTGATAAAAAACCTGTTGGTTTGTTAGCTAAACTTGTAAGTAACTATATGAAACATCTAAGTAATAACTTATTCATCACAGATTTATTACCTGAAGTTAAGATGCTTAATAACTTAATTAAACGCTATCCTGTTGAAGAACATTTGTCAGAATTGGATTTAGATATCTTAACTAATTTAGCTCAAATTAACCTTAATGAAAGAGCTATTAGAAATACTGAATATCTGCATGATAAGCTATTTGACAGTATTATCAGTGAATTTCAGTTGGTTGTTGTTCAAAGGAAATACTTTAAACCTGTTGATTATTTTAATACATAAGGAATATATAAATGAGATTCGAAGAAGTTTTACCAGCTCTAAGAGAGGGATGAATGATTCAAAAGATACTGAATCAAATATATTTAATGATCATATGTTCATTCATAGGCAGTTTACCGTCATTTATAATATTATTAGTTTTTCTGCTTTTATTTGGTTATTTTCAGTACCTTGTCACAGGTATATTTGTGGATTATGCGAGCAATATGGATAGATTAACAATGTGTAGGATAACTTTTATAATAAATTTTATTATAAGTTTAACTCTTAGATTTACTGTATTTGGAGAAAGAAATGACTAAACAAACTTTAGCAGAGCAACTGGCTTTTAAACATACAATACCTGTTTATGTAGCAGAGAAGATTGTAAATGAATTCTTCAATATATTATCTGAGAAAATCATTGAAGGGTGCCGCATAGAAATACGCCATTTTGGTAATTTCACTGTGAGAAAATATAAGTCATATATGGCTCGCAATCCTTTAACAGGTGAGAATTTCATAACTAATGAAAAACGTTTACCATTCTGGAGAACAGGTAAAGCATTACAAGAAAGGATTAATAAATTGTGAGTGCATTTATAAAGAGAGATATTTTAAGTGAGTTAAAGGAAAGAATTGAGTTGGATTCTATTGAACAAACTACTTTATATTTTGACAGTATCTTGAATCTTATAACAGAGACGCTAGAGAAAGATGAAGCAGTTAAAATTACTAAATTTGGTCAGTGGTTAGTTAAACATAAAAAGGAAAGATATACCACACTAAGGAATGTTGAAACACATATTCCTGCAAATAAAGTAATAACTTTCCATACTTCTAATGTTTTAAAGGAGAAGATGAATCAATCACTATCTGAATCCGATGAAGCTTGATAAGCAGCACCAAATAATGGTGAATCACTGTAAAAATTCACAGGTTCAGGCGATTGCTGACGCATAGAGTCAATCTGAAAATGTTTAGATGGTAATGGCGAATGCGAAAGAACACTGCGCTTAGGTGTAGTGCTGGGTGAGGGTAGGGGAGAAGTAGGTCTAGGAATAACAACAGTAAGACTAGGTTTCTTAACTTGCATAATAAATACCTCCTATTAAGAAGGTAACATAGAAAGGAATAAATTCAATGGGATTTGATGATTGTGAGAAATGTTGGGATACGCCTTGTCATTGCGGTTATCAAGACATTGTAAAATGTGAACAACAAGTTATATCAAATATATTTATATTATTAAATGTATTAAGAAAAATGGACGTCAATTTTGAAACAATAAAAAGTGAACTTCTTAAATCAAAAGATGAACGAAGTCACGAAATAGCTAAAATGGTTAAGAACTTTGATTATAAATTACCGAGGTAGTAAAATGAAAATTAAAGATATTCGTTTTTCAGCATTTGGTACAACTAGAATAAGAAAACCGCACTGGGAAGAAGGAAAATATTTTCAAATTTTAACTCCAGGTTCTTTTAAAACTGAAAAAGACTTGCCTGTTTTTAGAATAGAAGAAGAATTTTATAATAATGATTGCGATGATTGGATAGTTATGAATGAAGAAAAAATACCAGATAACCCAATGTGTTATTTTTATATAAAGAAGGAATAAATTCAATGGCTCATCTTATAGAAACAAAATCAATAAAGATAAATATATTGTATGACAGATTAAATGATTTGGAAAATAGGGTTGAAGAACTTGAAGAAATTAATTTCAAAGCGAATGCTGAAAATATTTATATCGTATCTCATTGTCATGGTGGAGGGATGCAAGATTATACAATTGTCGGAATATTCTCTGATAAAAAAACAGCAGATAAAATATCTAAAGAATATAAAGACGGTATTGTTGAAAATTTTAAAATAGGAAAAAGATATGAAAAATGAAGATTCACAAATAACCTATAATTATAATTTTGATACTCCTCCAAATTATAACATAAATATAAGAACCCCGCCTGGTTTTAAAGGTAATATTTATATTGATGATAAACTTATAGTCCCAAGTAAAATAGTCTTCAAAATAAAATCACCATGGTTAACTATTCAATATCAAGAGAATGGCGAAAAGAATATGGCAGCTTTTGGTGAACAGGATTGCGGTAAAACTTGGGAGTTGACAGTGAGGGAAATTGAAAATGACAAATAAATTCAAAGTTGGGGATAAAGTTAAATTTAAATATATAAATGATAATAAAATTTATATCATCAAAAATATACAATTTGGCAATTACATTAGTGGTACAAGACTTTGGGTGCAGGGAGTTGATAAATTACCTGATGACTGTCTACCTCAAGAAATATTTGAAATTTATGGGGTAGATAGAGGAAACAATCAAATATCTTTTCATGGCGAAGATGAATTGAAACTAGTAGAACAACCAATTAAATATCTCCGCTGGAACGCAGAACTATACAGCAATCCACCTCTTAATTTAACTGCTGGTACTTGGTATCGTGTAATAGAAGACCAGCACGATATGGTGCAGATAATTGATGATAAAGGTGAAGCTTATATTAATTTTACTAAGTATTTTACTGAAACACAAAAAGGAGAAAGTATGCCGGAAAATGGGTTTAATGAAAAAGGTGACCCCTCAAATAAATCATGGAACAAATTCTTTAAAACCCCAAGAGAATGTCCACAAGAAATTCAAATAAATAGTCAACCCCAATTTAGTGAAGTAAAATTGTATATAAATGATTTATCCGTAGATTCACGTCCAAATTATCCTTTACCCAAAGGTGATCCAATTATTTCTAATACAACAAAGAAAAAGGAAGAATGTGAAACTGGTAAGTGTAGAATATGCGGATGTAAAACTTATTATCATCAATCTCACACAGACATAAATTATTGTGGGACATGTTGGAATAAATCTGGTGGAAACCCTGAAAGAAGAGAATTTAAAGTTGATAAATTGGGATGGTATGCGACTAAAGAAGGATATAAATTAAAAGTTATCCATGCTTTAAAAGATAGTCAATTTATTGCTATTTTTGTTGATAATAATGACAGTGTAATCGTTTATGAAGATGGTCAAGCAGATGATGATGAGCATCATTTAGTCAAATACCTCGGCCCTGAATTGCCGCAACAACCTGTTGCACCAAAGGCACCTAGAAAGTTTGAGTTTGAGGGATATTTAGAAGAAAGCCCTACTGTTCCACTTTCCGATAATTGGATGAATTGTGAATATGATTCAATATCTAAATCGTTTGGTTATCCCTGTGAACCGCTTTCACCAATAGAAATGAAAACACATGATAAATCCATAATGTCTAAATGGCGTGTCACGATGGAGGAGATAACCTGAATGACTACTGCTATGTTTTTCGAAATTTATGCTCTTGTTATGATTACACTATTGATTGTTTTTGGTTTTAGATAAGGAAATCTTATAATGAATAATTGGAAATGGTTAGGTCATAAACAACATTTCATATGTGCTGATAGATGTAAATTCAGTTTAGCTACCTTAATACCTAATGGATTATTAATTTCAACTGTAGGTGAATTTCATAGTAATCCAGAAAAAGAAATGGAAACAATAGGTGCTGGCTATTACTATGAAACATTTGTTTTTAAAACAACCAAAGACAAAATATTACCATGTGGTTGCCCAGAAATATCTAGTTATACTCCTATTGATACACATACTTATCAAAAAGCTAAAGAAGCACAGGATGGGCACTATGAAATATGTTTAAAGTTTGAAAATGAGGATATGGATGAATTAAAAGATGTTATGGCAGGGCTATCGGAATGACTAAAAAGAAACAACAAGATGCTAATGAACCCGAAGTAATTAAAATTAGTAAACTTACTAATGAACAATTAGAAGAAATTAAAAAAGAACTTAATAACTGGGTACCTGTTCTAGAAATTGAAAAACCAAACTTTGAATTCACCGCAAAAGTAGCAGATTTTCTAGGAGGTAGTACAGCTTGTCTCTACTATGATGGACCTAGATTAGAATTTGGTAATAAGAAATATAAGGTGACTATGGTGGAGGTGGAAGAGTGAAATTATACATTGTTATCAATGACTATCTATGCGCAGATTACACTCTTGAAAGAGCATTTTTAACTGAGGAAGCTGCTTATAAATATGTGGATGAACTTAATTTCTCAAAGGGTGAAAAAGAGAAAAGTTACACAATAACTGAAGTTGAATTACATCCGCACGCTATCTCAGATTTACAAGAAGACTGCTATTATAAAACTTCAGATAATAATTTCTGGATAGAATTCATAGCAGGTAAAGGACTTTACAATTGGACTGTTCCTTTAGAAGAAACATATATTATGAAACTGCCTAAAGACTATGATTTTAGTAGGAAATATAAGGTTAGGATTGAAGAGATTAAAGAGTTTGCCCCATGACACACCCTCGCTTTAATCAATGGAAAATCCACACCCCAAAATCATCTACACATGCCATAGCCTACAAAGTGCCACTATTTATAACAGTGGATACACACAATAAAGAAATTACAGTGTATAATAAACAATATGGGTTCAAGGATGTGTCAAACTATCCTGTTGGGAACTGGAGGCTCAGATTGACACATAATGGGCCCAAGGTTGAATTAGAAAAGGAATTGGTAGGAGAATATACAAAGCCACACTGGCGAGGCTAGGAGAGGCGTTTATGAACGTCAAGAAGGTTACTCTTCCCCCATTCAGACCAACGCAACAAGTTGAATTAAAAACTATTGAAAAATTGGATAAAGTAAAGATTACAAAAGGTAACTTAGTGGGAGTATATACAAGATATCTAGGCAGCTATTCCAATATTTACAAAGCAGAGAAAGATTTACCAACATGCCTTAACTTCTTTAAATTAATGGCGAGTAGATATGATTTTGAAGATGAGCTTATAAGTGAACTAGACAAAGCTTTGTTGGTTGATTTCATCAATGAACATAGGATGTCGTGTGAGCGCATTTACACTAGAAAAGAGCATGTATTAATTGATGAGTTTATTGGTGAGATGGGGCTTGAATATTGGATGAAACCAATTAGCAGATACTTTGATGTTCTATTTTAGCCTGTTAATCATATTTTTATTATCTTGCTGTGGGAAAACACCTTTACAATACATAGACCCAGTACTTTTGCCTTATATCCAACAATTCCAACAGGATGCAACAATACACACTGCTAATACTAGTGGTCTTAAGGATATTCGTCAGTTTATATTTGATACTCTGCCAGCTGGTATAGCAGGTGAATGTTTAGGATATACTGAACAGGACGGTATGATATCAGAAAGTTATGAAGAGATACATATTTCAATTGATAAATGGAAAACTCTGGAAGAAACAGTGAAGGTAGGCTTAATTTATCACGAATTAGGACATTGTTTATACAGGTTCGCACATTCTGACAATCTACAGTCTATTATGTATAAAGATACTCATTCATTTAGTAACTGGGATGAATCTGTTAATGAATTCTTTGAGGGTGCACCTCATGTCATTCAGGATTAAATATGCTCAATATGTGATAGCAGAATGTTTAAAGAGTCTAGGTTTCAGTATTGCTGCTGCTAATGCTAAGAAGACAACATGTAAGAAACTGTTAAGAAAATATGCTGAACAGGTTATTAAGCAGTCTGAGAGATGTTGGACTGAAGAACGTAAGGAAAGGATTTATAGACTGTTAAAGGATTTATTATAAAGTATTGCAACGTTAATCCTCATAATCATTTAATGCTTTTTCAATATCATCTTTATAAAACCAGATATCATCATAAAAACCTGGCAATGTAATACATTTAGCTTTCTCACGTTCAACCCATTTAGTTTGCAGTGATTCAAAACGTTTAGGGCTAGTGTCATGTAACTTACCAGCTGCATCTTTATCTTTAAACAACTTATTAATCTTTTGCTCAAAATCTGATTCAAAAGCATCCTGTTCATATTCTAGACAAACTTGTTTTATATACCATAACTCTTGCTCTGTATACATAATCACTCCTTAAAACTTGTCTGCGATGTAAACAGGGATAGCAACCCATATAATGACACCAATAACGACTGCTAATCCTTCATAGATAATATTCTTCTTCTCAACAAATCTGTGAGTAAATCTATTAGATGACAGAATCTTATCTGCTATAACAGCTGGGATTACAATGATTCCACATATAATTGCCATAGAAGCATATTTGAAGATAAAGAGTGCGAGTGCTAGGCCAAAGAAGCCTACAGGAATGCCTATAAAGATGATGAATAGCCAATAGAATATTGTGTATAACATGTGTTTAGTCCTTTAAGTAAAAATATATTGGAATGAGTGTTAGTATAATAAAGAATATAATGATTAGTATTTTATCGACTTTACTGGGCATATCATTCATCCCACCCAATTATTGTTTCATATTCATATGTAGTACCACCATGTTGGTTGAACATGAGTTGATATCCTAGCTTTCTAGCAACTCTTCATCTGAATATTTACGCTTACGTGTTTCTTCTAAGGAATTTACAATATCAAATAGGATAAAGCTGAGATAAGCAACACTTTTATTGCCTTTGTTAAATTCTTTAAGAGCTTTCTTTATTTGCTCTGGTTGGTAGCAGATTGACATATATTATCTTTCATATATTTATAATATTCTTTCAACTCTTTTGAATTTGAATTCTCTACCCATTTTATAATTTCGTAATTAGTTGGAGGATGCTTTGTGTAATGAACTAAAGCTATTCCATTGGTTAATTCAATATCTATAATCATATTTATTCCTTAAAATAATATTTAGTTGACATCATTAATTTTGTCATTTTTTGTCATATTCTTTATATATTCAGTATATTGTAAAGTCCATACGTAAATATAAGTTTTACCTATTTCTTTTATCTCATCTGCTAATTCAGGTTTCTGTAATGCATCTGTCGTAATAAAACCATCTTGAAATGCTCCTATCTTGTTCATGAAGTCATAAACAATCTTACGCAGCATAGTTTCAGGAGTGTATTGTGTCATTTGTTATTATCTTTCATATATTTATCCTTATTCATAACTCTAATAGCATTATCATGATTCCATTGAATAGGCTCAATGTGTCTAGTTACTGGAGGATCCCACTGATCCTTACGCATCTGAATAGGCTCGTAATGCACTTCACCATTGTCTAGTAGATACATAGGTAAATGTTCAACTCTATCAATTAAACCTACTATGCGGCAGTTGCCATATTTTAAATCAGCAACAGCATCTGCTACAGATTCATATTCTTTCTCAGACTCTCTCAAAACAACCGAAGATTCTGGTTGTATATATTTACCTTCAACATTCCTATAAGTCGGTCGTATAATTTTGTGCTCGATTAGCGCTTTTTTCATCCTAGTTTAAACTCCTCAAATAGGTTTAATAGTTGTTGCATAATATAATTCCTTTATATAGTTAGTTTGTTAAAAATTACAAATGAGATTTTGGGAAATCCTGTTTGTAGTATCGAAGCCAATCTCAGCCATTTCAAATCCTTGCTACCCCCTGGCCTCAGGCAGCTACAACCTCCACAGCAGTGCCTAGCCACAGTATGCTACATACCCACCACCAGCTGCTACAACTATGCACAGTGAGGCAGCCACAGTGTCACAGGTGTATAATCCATATTCTATTATCAAATAACTAAAACTAATTTCATTTTTTAATGGATAAGTAATAATCCTTACAGCTTAAAATAACTTTGACATCATGATAGTCATAATAGATCCCATCAATATAGATAGTCTGTGCAGCATCGTGTTTCTCAACACAAGCATTGTTTAATAAGCTTTTTATCCATCTCCGTTAATTCTAACATAAGCTACTCCTTTAGCTAATCAGCATCATTGCTGTTAATATGTTTATATATCACGTGGCAGGTTGTGTCAAGCTTGTTTCAATAAATTATTTCAGGGGGTTAGGTGTGATA